>WNFY01002486.1_pt1 | contig 23793 bp, 23 predicted proteins | sample 5400091 | NCBI WGS metagenome assembly WNFY01 (sample SAMN13153364, study PRJNA577476) | soil metagenome | isolation source: 60 cm soil or saprolite under grassland replicate 1 | place: USA:California | collected 2016-06-15 | reverse complement strand
CCCTGCCAGATGTGTGCTACACGTGGGGCTCGGTCGGCCAGTGCCGAGAGAGAGGAGCGAGCGCGCCGCAAGGCATACGCCTCTAGCGCCTCACCGCCCGAGAGCATAAGCACGATCAGTGCGCCTGCCAGGTATTGCCCCAGAGCAGCCGATCCTCCAATCGCGAGGATGGCGATCACATCAACGCCAAATTCCTTGTGAAGGAACTGCTGCATGGTTTCCCACAGCAGGGGAATGCCGCCCAATAACACAACCGCCAGGAGCGCCCAGTTGGCGAGAGCGCTCTGCCCGGAGAGCCACAACACGAGGCTTGCAACCATCAGCGCGACCGCCCCAACGGGAATCGGGTAGCGTCTCATCGTGCCCCATAAGCGTTCGGGCCAGCGCTGCTTTGGCGCGGCAGGAGTAGTACTCGTGAGTACCTGTTCTGCCTCAGTGGAAGGAGCAGGGGCCATTGGCGCGAGCATGCGTTGTCTCTCTGGCATGATATATCTTCCTCATTGGTTGTGTATATATACAGGAAATGCATCAACTGCGACTCTCGCGCTTTCACGCCGCGTGCAACAGCACGAAAGTCCTTCGCAGTTTGAGCATATCGCACCCATGTCACAAAATGTGCACAGCCATGTAGCGCCCAGGTCACAGTTACCACACAGGGTGTTCAAATCACTCCGATTTTCAGAATCGGCGCTTTCCATCCCCACGCAATCATCCCCGCCTGTAGCCAGAACTGAACGACACCGAGGCGAGGTTGTGAAGCGACCTATAATGTCCCTTGTGAAGCCAGTTGGGTAGCATAGTTGATCAAAGTGCGGATGCGCGAACCAAAGATAGCGAAACGCTGGTCCTGAGTCTGACCACGCAGCCAACGGATATAGATTTGCTGTAGTATCACGCTCAATTTAAAATAGGCGAAGGTTAGATAAAAGTGCATGGAAGAAAGATCGCGCCCGCTTTTCGCGGCGTACCGCTCCATAAATTCGGTACGACTAATGAAGCCCGACTGGTGCGTGATCGTAGGCAGGATAGTGCGTAGTTCAGTGGGGTCGTCGGCCTGGATCCAATAGCATAGTGAGATGGCTAGATCGAAGAGTGGATCGCCAATAGTCGTCATCTCCCAATCCAATACGGCAACAGGTCGTGCGAGGTCCTGTGCATCTAGCAATATATTATTGAGTTTGAAATCGTTGTGGATCAGGGCGGGAGTGGGACTGGTCGGGATGTGTTCGACGAGCCAGCGTGTCAGAAACGAGACATCGAGACTCTCATCGGTTTGCGAGCGATTATAGCGCTCAATCCAGCCTGTGAGCTGGCGTTCCAGAAAACCTGCCGGATGACCAAACGTGGTCAGACCTGCAGCTTGCCAATCGATGGCATGGATCTCTACCAGGGTATCGACCACCGTTTCAGAAAGCCGCCGACAAAGTTCAGGCGTCACCTCTATGCCATGCGGAAAGGTATCGTTGAGCACAAAACCCTTGCGCCGTTCCATCACATAGAAAGGGACGCCCATGATCTCCAGGTCGTTACAAAAGAGATAGGGCCGGGGAGCCAGCGGAAAAACCGGGTAAATACGCTCTAGTAAGCCGCTTTCACGCTGCATATCGTGCGCCTTGGGCGCAACAGGTCCAAAGGGTGGACGACGCAAAACGCCCTCCCACTCGCCAATCCGCACTAGATAGGTCAAATTGGAAGCACCAGAAGGGAACTGGCGCACCTTCAGTGTTCCGGTGCCAATGCCTGGAATGTGAGCGCGTAGATGCTGCTCGACTTTTGCCCAGTCAAGCTGTTCACCTGAGCGTACTTCTATTACATCGTTTTCCATGACGCTCGCTTTCTCGGCACAACTGGCTCCAAGGTGCAGTCTGGTCAATCCGGCTTGCAAGGGGCGAACCTCTCACAAGCCTCCGCTTAAAAAGCGGAGGTCATTGACTATTCTTCATTGCTTCTGCTTAGTATAACACGACTGTGTGGTCACATCCAGCGGCGATCACATTCGCGCGCTGATTGCACATGCCGCTACGGGGTCCGGTGGGATGAAATATAGGGGGCTATTCCCGGCAACATAGTTGCAAACAGGATGATGGCTCCTCCAAGAAGCGTTATGAGTGTCGGGATATCTTGCAGCAGCAACACGCCGAAGACAATGCCCCAGACTGGCTCCAGGCTTGCCAATAGACTCGCTGACTGAGCGGTGATAGAGCGCATACTCGCGATAAAGAGCGTGTGCGCCAACGCTGTGCAGACGACACCCAGGACCAGCAGAATGAGGAGAGTGTGCGGCGTCCATAAGGTTGCGCTGGGAGCAAAGAAGAGCGCTGGCAGCAAGACGATAGCAGCTACGCCATCCTGATACAGGCTGATCGTCAGACTGGGATATGTGCGCGCAAGCCAGCGATTCGTCACCGAGAGGAGTGCAAATGTTGCACCAGCCAGCACTCCCCACGCGACTCCCAGCGTCGTCTGATTCTGGAAGGTGAATGATGGCACCAGGAGATAAATTCCCGGCAAGATCAGCAAAGCTGCCACTACCTGCACACGCGTGGGTCGTTGCCGGAGCAGCAAGGGTTCCAACATAGCAGTGAAAAGTGGAAAGCTTGAGAAAGAGAGCAATCCGACAGCCACGTTTGAGACATTGATGGATTGAAAGAAAGCGGTCCAATGCAGAGCAAGCAGCGCCCCCTGTCCAAGCAAAAGGAAGCCATCACGCTGTCTTTTGGGTCGTAAAGGGATATGTTGGAAGAGAGCTACAGCCACCAGTACCAGGCCCGCGAAAAAGACACGCCCAAAAACAATGAGGGGTGCAGGCAACACGGTTAGCTTGCCCAGTACTCCCGCCAGACCAAAAAAGAGTACAGCCACGTTCGCAAACACCAGCCCTCGCCAGTGCTGCGATTGCTCATGCATGATAAACCCCTTCATGATACAGATCATAGATGCGATGAGCAAATCCTATCCACATGGCCTGGATCTCTCTTTCATTGTAGCCATCTTCTATTTGAGTCAGCCAGGTATCAAAGAGTTGGTGTGCAATGGCAAAGGAGAAGTCCTGCGGGAATAGCCGGCGAATCTTCGCTTGATCAGAGTCAGCAAGCAGAGCCTGCTCTCCGAGAAGGTAGGCTTCCTGGTCGGAGAGTGTTTTCCTGATCTGTTTCATATCACGTCTCTGCTGTGGCAATGATCTCTCTGGCTTGAGCGTGGATTCATCCGAAGCAAGCGCCTCCTGTCTGGTACTGCCCCGATGTGTATGCCTCAACCATTCACCAATGCGCTCATTACGATACAATATAGCTCCATGCAATTCAGGACCATGCAGTTGAGCTGTGCTCAAATCGGCTCCATGCAGATCAGTCCCACGCAAGAGGGCAGCGCGTAGATCGGTCCCATTCAGATCAGCTTTGTGCAGATCAAGCTCCGATAGATCAAACCCATGAAGGTCAAGATCTCTGAGAGTAGCATGGCTTAACCTCGTACCGTGGAGATCAACACGATTCGCATCGCTATCACTCAGGTGAGCACGACTCAGATCAGCTCCATCAAGATCAGTCTTGCTGAGATTGGCCCCTTGCAGATAAGCATCACTGAGATTGGCCCCACGCAAATAAGCGCCTTGCAAATCGGCTCCTCGCAGGTTCGCGCCATGCAAATCCATGTAGGAAAGATCTATGTGTTTCAGATTTTGAAAGCTTAAATCCAGGTCAGCAGAACTTTCGACCTTGCTGATGAGCAGTTCAACGTCCATTCTGGTCAAAGGAGAAGCCGATCTTTCTGCCTGTCCATTGGTAGTCACTATAACCCTCCTTAGTGCATCGTCACTTGACCTCTTAGGGTTTCGTGTGTATACTTTCCTCCGCGGAGGCGGCAGGAGCATTTCTACTTTTCCGACCCGCTTGAGGGTACTGAAATTAAATATCACTTGTGCTACCATGACGACCATGTCCGGCTCTGAAACGGCTGGCACCCTGCACGCTCTCGCCTGAACGAATAACCTCAAGACCACGGCGCGCCTCGTTGCGCAAAGCTTCTTCAAAAGAGAGCGACCATTGTTCGTATGATGAAAGCCGGTCTGAGCGCAGGCAATTTTGTGGAAAACGTGCGAGATCCTTCGCCAGCGCCAGCGTAGCATCCAGCGCGCTCCCATGCGGGACAATTCGATTGGCGAGTCCCATACTCAACGCCTCCTGACCAGAAACACCACGCCCGGTCAGAATCAAATCGAGCGCGTGACTATGTCCGATCAGGCGCGGCAGACGGATCGTTCCTCCATCAACCAGGGGTATGCCCCAACGACGATTATAGACACCAAAAACGGCATCCTCAGCAGCCACACGCAGATCACACCAGAGCGCGACCTCCAGGCCACCTGCCACAGCAAATCCCTCAACAGCAGCAAGCACCGGCTTCGAGAGCAGCATACGCGAGATACCAAGCGGCCCATCCCCATCCTCGGCAACCTGTAAAGCATGCTCACCATCCAGAGCGGTAAGGTCGAAACCCGCACAGAACACCCCATCTGCCCCGGTCAATACTGCCACAGAGAGCGTTTCGTCAGCATCAAATTCCCGAAAGATCTGGACCAGTTCAGTAGCTGTCTAACCATCAATGGCGTTGCGCACTGCGGGCCGATTGATCGTCACTACAAAGCTCGTGTCTCGTTTTTCAGTGAGAATATTACTCATGTCCCCTCTGCCTTTCAAGAAGCGGAAATATGCCTGTTACATGATCTATAAGCACTATATCATACCCATCTCATCGCTTCACTGACCTGTGGTATAGTACTCATAAAGGGCTGCTTTTTTCCCTCTACCATTCTCAGGTTGATGCGTATTGGGCGGCGCAAGGCCAATCCCATAGGCGTCAAGGAAACAGGGAGAGGCGAGGAGATGGCTCCCAGGGCGGGGGCAAGCCCCGCCCCTACGGAAAAGGGTGGCCTGTTTCCCTCTCGTAGGGGCGGGGCTTGCCCCCGCCCTGGGAGCGGCTCGACCAGAACCTCAGCCTTTGTTCCCTTGACGCTTATGGTTGGGCGCAAGGCCAATCCCTACTAGCGTCACCAGACGACCTTGGGAAAGCTCTGAAGACATAATATGACTGAACAGAACTTGCAGGGGACGCAACGTCTCTGGCTGGTACGGCATGGGACCACACAATGGAATAGCGAGCAGCGTTTTTGTGGACACAGCGATCTTCCCCTGTCGCTTGAGGGACGACGACAGGCGCAATGGCTTGCACGTCGTCTGCATTCAGAGCAGATTACAACTATTTACAGCAGCGATCTATTACGGGCGCAGCAGACGGCTGAAATAATTGCCGCGCATTGCCCGCAGCCCGTGCGGATCAGAGTATCCACAGCCTGGCGCGAACTTGCTTTTGGTGATTGGGAAGGGCTGACCTATGCACAGATCGCGCAACAATTCGCATCGCATCTGGGCTTCTTTGCTGATCCTGTGCACAATTCTCCACCCGGCGGTGAGTCTTTTAGCGACCTGGTGCAGCGCATACAAAAGGCGTTTGTGGAGCTTGCTTGCACTGCTGCTGAAGAATGTGCTCAGGGGAAAGGTGGCGCTGCTGTACTCGTGAGCCATGGTGGACCATTACGTGCGCTGCTCTGTAGCCTTCTTGCGCTGCCATTAGAGCGTCAGTGGCAACTGCGGCTCGATCATGGCTCGTTGAGCGCAATTGATTTCTTGCTGCCACTGGAAGGGACAGGCACTATTATGGCAACACTCGCTTTGCTCAATGTGCAGCGTCCTACACGTCTGAAGCGTGTTCCAACAGCGCAGGCAAGCGAACACTCGCTCACTGGACAACGCCTGGAAGGACCTATGCGCCATGTCTAAAAAACGGCCTATGCATAACTCTCTACGAGACATAACAAGTCGTATACCGGGATCTGGACCCAATCTGGGGCAGCGTTTGCTAGATCAGGTGAAAGAACTGGTTGCTGCTATACGCTTTCTTACTGTGATCCCCATTCCTGGCAGCACGCAACTCTTCAGTACAGATGAAAAAGGTGCCGATGCGGACCTGATTATTGGTAGCGCCTATTTCCCGCTGGTTGGCTTACTGATCGCTCTGCTATTATTCGCCCTGCTGCTTATCACCGGTCAATTTCTGCCTCCGCTTGTACTGGCCGCGTTGATCGTGATTGCGCAGGTTGTGCTCACTGGTGGGTTGCATATGGATGGTCTGATGGATTCCAGTGATGGGCTATTCGGTGGCAGTACGCCTGAGCGCAGGCTAGAGATCATGCGTGACAGTCGTGTGGGCAGCTTTGGTGTACTGGCTGGCGGTTGCGTACTGCTATTCAAGTTCGCCGTCTTTGCCAGCTTGCGCGTACATCTACTGGCTCAGGCCGTGCTGATGGTCCTGCCCGTTGCACGTTGGGCGATGATCCTGACTGTGAGCCTGTTTCCTGGCGCTCGTATCACTGGACTTGGCGCAGCCTTTCGCCAGACCGTCACCTTGCCGCGCCTGCTAGTAGCTGGTATCACCACGCTGATCATCGTCGTGGTAGTGGGACATTTAGCTGGCTTGCTCGTCCTGTTCGTTGGCACGCTGGCCGCAGTAGCAACAGGTGCCTGGGTGACGCGGCGTTTAGGAGGACTTACAGGCGATTGTTATGGTGCCATCGAAGAAGTCGCAGAACTCGTTATGCTCTTACTTATCGTGTTGCTTAATCCCTGGTTTTAGGTTGACCCGTAGAGGCATGCCTTGCGTGTGCCGGGTGGCTCCGCCAGGATTGCATCCTCCGACGGGACGAGGCACACGCAAGGCATGCCTCTACGTAAAGGATTTTCGTTGTGATGAATGATGATCAAAAAGATAACAAAAGTTCTATTAATACATCTCACCCTGGCCCTCAACTTATCCTGATCCTGGGTGGTGCTCGCAGTGGCAAGAGTACCTTTGCCGAGCGACTGGCGCTACGCAGTGGACGTAGTGTGGCCTTTATCGCAACTGCAACTGCTGGCGACGACGATATGCGCGCACGTATCAAACGTCACCAGGTTGCGCGTCCAGAAGGATGGCAGACCATTGAAGAGCCTCTCAACCTCGCACAGGCTGTACGCGCTGCTGCCAATATAGCCGATGTATTACTGCTGGATTGCATAACATTGTGGGCTTCAAACTGGCTGTTATCCCTGGAAGACATAAACGACGAAGCCGTAAGTGAACGCTATTACGATAGCGCGGTGGCCGAGATCGACAGGTTGCTCAAGGTGTTCCATACATTGGACGCGCGGAAGACGCTGGTTGTGATCACAAACGAGGTTGGGCTAGGTATTGTGCCTTCCTATACTCTGGGGCGCATCTATCGTGACGTGTTGGGTCTGGCGAATCAACGCCTGGCTACTGTGGCAGCAAGGGTATATCTGATGGTGGCTGGATTGGGAGTAGATATCAGGCGCTTGCATGAAGAAGCCTCGCTTTAATGGCTTCTCTCGTCCTCGGTACAAAAAAAGATAGGGAGTAGTATGCCGATCTATCGCTATAACAATGTTGTCTGTGGTTGACATCTGTAAATTGACGTGTGTATACTAGTTCCACGTTGCTAATTGTACAGTTATCATCAGGTGACCAGGATCAAATGTCCTGACAGAATAGGGAAGTCGGTGTAAATCCGACGCAGTCGCGCTACTGTAAATGGTGAGCATCTCATCGGCTTAGAGATTAAGCACAAGCCACTGTTCTTCACATTGAATGGGAAGGCGAGATGAGGGGCGTTAGAGCCAGAAGCCAGGAGACCTGCCTGATGAATTATGCTCATGATCCTTCGCGTAAAAGGAGCGAGTTGCCAGGACACACATACTTCCAATCCTTTTTGTCCCTGGTTGGTTTATCTCCCCTGCACGCGAGGTGACAGTAAGCCTTGTTGTCAAGGAGGTTACAACCAGATGCGCAATGTCATCTCTTCTCGTCTCTCATTGTTTTTCCTGCTGTCCTGTATTTTACTCCTGGCTGCCTGTGGTCAGAGTTCGACTTCGACTGGTGCCGCACCTGCCACACCCACGCCAACTCCACCACCAGCTCTTGATGTGTATGGAACGCCTATCGCTTTTCCGAAGAGCGCACCGCAGCGTATTATCTCACTGGTACCGAGCATCAGCGAAATTCTTGGGGCGCTCCATCTCGATAGCAAAGTCGTTGCAGTCGACACCTATACCACCTATCCTGCCGACCTGACGAAGTTGCCAAAAATATCGGATGCCAACGGAACAGTTAACGTGGAGCGGGCAGTGGGCCTGAAACCAGATCTGGTGCTAAGTACTGGCGGGTTGACCACGAAGTATGATGCGCAGCTTACAGGTCTGGGCTTACACGTTGTCGATCTGCCAAAGGTAAATTTTGCGCAGGTCTTGCAACAGATCCAGGTCGTGGGACAATTGACCTTTGCACAGGATGCCGCTACAACGCTCGTGAAACAGCTTCAGCAGCAGATCGATCAAGTCAAAGCTGCCGTCGCGGGTACGACGGCTCCCAAAGTAGATCTCGAAGCTGACGATAGCACGCCCGGTAAGCCATACGTCTTTGGCGGGACTTCCTTCGGGGATGAACTGCTAAAGGATGCCAACGCCATCAATATTTTCCATGCCAATAGTAGCAACGACGGCTATCCCCAGGTGACGGACGAAGCCATTATCGCGGCGAACCCCAATTATGTGATTTTGACAGAAGATCCGCTGTACGGGGGAGATCCCTCCACGGTCTACAAGCGAGCCAACTGGGGCGGCATCGACGCCGTGAAAAATCATCGCGTCTTCCGTCTCAACACCAATCTGACGCAGCATCCTAGCCAGCGTCTGATCGAGGGTCTGCGTTGTGTAGCGCAGATCGTCCATCCCGATAAGTTTTCGGGCGCACTGCCAGCCGACTGTACAGCATCAGTCTGATCGTAGAGGCATGCCTTGCGTGTGCCGGAAGTGACCCGTAGCGGCATGCCTTGCGTGTGCCGGGCGAGCGGGCGCAGCCCGCGAGGAGTCCGCTGAATCGTCTGGTATCTGAAATGCGTTGGGAGCAAGGCAATGCCTCACGGAGGGGCGGCACACGCAAGGCATGCCTCTACAGGACCGGAGATAACGATGAGATGGAGTAAGCAGCGCATGGAGCAAGGAGCCGCCGCGAGCGGAGCTGTACTCATAGCATTCGCCCTGGACCGCGTCGGCGAACCTCCTGCTAACTGGCATCCAGTCGTCTGGTATGGCAGGCTAATCAGGCGGCTGGAACTGGTTGCGCCCGGTGGTCGTGTATCGCAATTCTTGTATGGGATTGCCATGCTATTGCTGGCGGCTCTGCTGGCCTTACTCCCATCTGCGCTCATTCATTTGTTCGCCGGACGGATGCGTGTAATGGCACTGAGACATGGTCATATCATTACCGGAAGCTTGCTCTATGCTCTTATCGAAGGAAGTGCGCTCAAACCGTTTTTCGCCTTGCGTATGCTGGCGGATGCAGGGCGCTCGGTACGACTGGCATTAGAGCAGGAAGATCTACCAGCGGCTCGCCAGGTGCTACAAAGCCTCGTGAGCCGCGACCGTTCGCAACTCACAGCAGAACTGACAGCGGCAGCAGCAATCGAGTCGTTAGCGGAGAACTTGAGCGATTCGGTTGTTGCGCCGCTCTTTTATTATTTCCTGTGCGGGTTACCTGCTGCCGCAGCCTATCGCTTATTTAACACCTTCGATTCTATGCTCGGCTATCATGGTCGCTACGAGTACCTGGGCAAAGCTGCGGCCCGCCTGGACGACGCACTTAACCTGCTTCCAGCTCGCCTGACGGCTTTGCTCATTGTCCTGGGAGCGCCACTTTTTGGAGGCAATCGGCGCAGAGCATGGCATATCTGGCGGCGTGACGCTCATAAAACGGCCAGTCCGAATGCCGGGCAACCTATGGCAGCGGCGGCTGGCGCATTGGGTGTGCAGCTAGAAAAAGTTGGTCATTACAAATTAGGTGACAACGAGCGGACGATTACAGCCCATGATATCAAGCGTGCCGAGCGGATGGTGTGTCGCATTGGCAGCATCGTCATCTTGCTCATAGCTCTGCTGAAGCTGTTCAGGAGCGTGGCGTATGAGTGATTCGACCAGGAGTGCACAACGAGCTATACATGGAGCCCTTGATTATGCGGAACTGGCATACCTGGGTCTGGAGCCAGGGGAGATCCTTGATTTCAGCGTCAATGCCAATCCCTATGGTCCTTCGCCACGCGTCAGAGAAGCTATCGCCAGCGTCGTCATCGAGCGCTATCCAGACCGCGAGTGCCTGCAACTACGCCGGGCAATCCTGGACTACGAACTGGCCCAGACGCATCTATCCCTCTCCGCACTCGTCTGTGGCAACGGTACGAACGAGCTGATCTGGACCATCGCTCGTACTTATCTGAAGCCCGGTCTCAAGGCTGCTATCATAGGCCCAACCTTTGGTGAATATCACATTGCCTGTCATGCGGTTGGTGCTACCATAATCGAAGCTCGTGCTCAGGCAGAGGTGCACTTTCAACCCGATAGCTCAATGCTGAGCGCCTGGATACAGAAAGAGCAACCACGGCTCGTCTGGCTCTGCAACCCGAATAATCCGACGGGTGCCTGGCTGAATAGATCCCAGATCTGTCATATAGTCGAAGTGTGTGAGAATGTAGATGCTCTGTTGGTCATCGACGAGTCATACCAGCATTTTCTCTTCCCTGCTGAGTCGTATTCAGCGCTTGAGTTGCTGGAAGCCGCGCCGGAGTCGCAGGTGATAGTGCTGCGTTCATTGACGAAAGATTTTGCCCTGGCCGCTGTACGTCTGGGGTATCTTGTCAGTTCTGTGGAGATCGCGACAGAGGTGACGGCGCAACTTCCCGCCTGGAATGTGAGCGGCATTGCTCAGGCGGCTGGTAGTGCTGCCCTGGCTGATCAGGCGCATCTCAAGACAACACTGGATCAGTTAGCTGCTGAGCGTGAAGAGTTCTTTCACGCCCTGAAGCTAACTGGACTGACCGTTATACCTTCGCGTACGCACTTCTGCCTGCTGCATGTTGGGAATGCACGGCGCGTGCGGCAACAATTGCTAACGCGAAAAATACTGGTGCGCGATTGTACCTCGTTTGGCCTGCCCCAGTTTATTCGCGTAGCAACGCGCCCGGCACCAGAATGGCAGCAGCTATTGCAGGCGCTAATGGAGGTTGTGTGAGTTTAGCAAAGACCATCATGGTACAGGGGACTGCTTCCACGGTTGGGAAAAGTACGCTTGTCACTGGCTTATGCCGTATCTTTGCACAGGAGGGTTGGCGCGTTGCACCATTCAAGGCGCAAAATATGGCTTTGAATTCGTGGGTGACGCGTGACGGGGGAGAGATGGGTCGTGCTCAGGTAGTGCAAGCTCATGCGGCTGGTATCGAGCCAACCGTAGAGATGAACCCTGTCCTGTTGAAGCCAGAAGGAAACTCTCGTAGTCAGGTGATAGTCTTGGGGCGTCCACTTTCTGCTATGGAGGCACGCGAGTACTATCGCAATCGCCCCAGCATGCTTACGATCGTGCAGCAGGCGCTCGAAAAGCTGCGTAAAGCCTATGACCTGGTCATTATTGAGGGCGCGGGCAGTCCGGTCGAGCTCAATCTTGTTCAGTACGACCTGGTAAATATGCGTATAGCTCAACTGGCTGACGCTCCGGTCCTGCTGGCGGGTGATATCGATCGTGGCGGTATCTTCGCCTCGTTGCTGGGTACATTAATGCTCTTGTCACCTGAAGATCGCACTCGTGTAAAGGGACTTATCGTGAATAAATTTCGCGGCGACCTCTCGCTCTGGCGGGAAGGCGAGCAATTGCTTGCTGAACGAAGTGGCCTGCCTGTGCTTGGAACAGTTCCATTCTATCAGCATATTCGTATCGCGGAAGAAGACTCTGTGACCCTGGAAGATGGTACCGCTGCAATCTTACAGTCAGGTCAGGAACAGAGCAATAACCAGCTCGAAATCGTCGTAGTGCGGCTTCCCTATCTCAGCAACTACGACGAATTCGATGCCCTGGCCGCCGATCCTCATGTGCATCTGCGTTTTGTCGCCAGTCCGTCCGAGTTTCCTGACAACCCTGACCTGGTTATTCTGCCAGGCACAAAAAATACGTTAGCGGACCTGGCCTGGCTCTGGCGGCAGGGATTAGCTCAACACATCCGGCAGGTGGCAAAAAATGGTTGCGCCATACTCGGGATCTGCGGCGGTTATCAGATGTTGGGAGAGCGTGTGCACGACCTGGTAGGTGCCGAAACGGAAACCGCTGCAGTGGAACCGGGCCTGAATCTACTCCCCGTTGAAACCTTTTTTGCGCCAACAAGCGAAAAGCTGACGGTACAGTGTCGCGTACAGGTGGCTGCAGCGTCACAACGTGGTCTTTTTGCCCATCTCTCTGACCAACACTTTCAGACCTACCAGATTCACCTTGGGCGTACAGACACTACAGGGGAGTATCTACCCGGAACTTCAGCGTTTGAGCTACAGACGACCGCTAATGAAGGCTGGCTGAGTAACGATGGCTGGTGTGCCGGTTGCTACCTGCACGGTCTGTTCGAAAACGACAGTTTCAGGCAAGGTATTATAATGGCCCTGGCGCAGCGAGGTTCTAAGCGGCTTGTAATGGAACAGCTCTCTTTCAACCGGCAGACTGAATATGACAAGTTAGCAGATTTCCTGCGCCGTTATCTCGACATGCGACAATTGAAAGCCTTGTGCGGTCTCGTATGAAAATAACTGTTATCCCATCCGTAGGGGTGGGGCAAGCCCCCACCCGCAGACTACGACGATGGTCCTGGTCCGTGAGTGTGTCCGCGGGTGGGGGCTTGCCCCACCCCTACTAGAGGGTACTTTATGCTCGATTTTCCTGGTGTGAGTCTTACAATAACTGATGAGGCATATGTTCTATCCAGCGCAACTCTGCTTACAACACTCGCCTCGACGGTAGTTGGAGGCGGTTTCCAGCAGACGTGTACCATCATCAATCGCTATGTTCAGCGCAACTACAGTCATGCCGATCCTGCAAACGATCTACAACACTTTGCGGCTACCCACCACCTGGAGAAACCGTTGGTTGGCATGATGACCGGCGTCCAGATGAAATATGCACAAACATTCACATTGCGCGACGATGCTATCACTGTTGCAAGTGTGATTACCGCTGGCGTAAGCAATGCAACGGCGGCAGGACTGAGTGAACCCGCCCCACTCCTGCCAGGAACGATCAATATTGCTCTCCTGATCGACGCTGACCTGACTCAGGCCGCAATGGTCAATGCGGTTATCACAGCCACAGAAGCCAAAACAGGAGTGCTTGCGGCGCATGAAGTACGCACTGCAGAAGGCTATCCAGCAACCGGAACATCGACGGACGCAATCGTAATCGCCTGTACAGGACGCGGAGATGCCCTACCTTATGCAGGCCCGGCCACCAGAGTAGGCTATCTCATTGCTTCCAGCGTACGACAATGCCTGGAAAAAATCATGTTAACGTAGGGACCGGATTTATCCCGTCCGGCGATTCATCGCCCTGGGGTGCTCCGAACCGCTTGTTGTCTGCGTCCATCTCGGTACAGGCGATGAATCGCCGGACCGGATTTACCCCGTCCCTACGGATGGTAGAAAAGAGGTGTATTATGCAAGAGCAACCGGAGAAAGAGACCGCTACATCTACTCCTGAGATAGAGGAACTGACTGAAGAGGGTCGTGCTCGTATACGCGAGGAGCAGGCAAAGGCGCGTGCTCGCAAACGGCCTGGCCGTCATGGTCTGGTGATCGTCAATACGGGAAATGGTAAGGGGAAGACCACGGCAGCGCTTGGTGTGCTATTTCGTGCCTGGGGACAGAACATGCGCGTCGTCATGCTGCAATTTCTCAAATCAGAAACAGGCAAGTGGGGAGAGATTCGCGCGGCCAGAAGCATGGGCATCGAGATTATCCCACTCGGCCAGGGCTTTACCTGGACCAGCGAGAATCTCGAACAGGACCGCGCCCTCGCTCAAGCTTGCTGGCAACAATGCCGCGCAAAGATTGAGAGCAACCAGTACGACATAGTGATCATGGACGAGATCACCTACGCGCTCAACTATCACTGGCTCGATATTGAAGAAGTGCTCATGACACTGCGTAATCGCAATCCCCAGATGCACGTTATTCTGACAGGGCGCGATGCTCCACAGGCACTTATCGACTACGCCGACCTGGTAACCGAGATGCGCGAAATCAAGCATCCTTACAAGACACAGGGCATACTGGCGCAGAAGGGCATCGAATTTTAAGCGCGGCGACTCTAACTAAATCCTAGTAGTCGCGGGTATTCCCATACAGGTTTTTCATTGAGGCTACCAGTTGATCGAGATCGGTGCCAGTATGCAATCCTGAGAGCGAATGTTGGGGAGACATTGGTTTTTTGCGGATAAAATCGTTGTATACTGAGATCGCCTGCTTCAGTTGCTGTAGTTCACGTTCGGTCTGCTGAGTTCGCTGTAGCCTTACCCAGAGCGAGTTTATCACGCCAACCAGGGGCCAGAGTACCCTGGCCGGAGGATACGGGATGCGTCCGGCAATCTGGTTATTGGTAGCATTAACATGCGCCCTCACCAGTTGTTGAATGCTCTCCTCTAGCTCCAGCTTTTCTTGTTCACTCGACGCTCTTTGCTCTGCCATCGCGTGTTCGAGCGTTGCGACCATCTCCGCGCGGTTGGCTCGCTCAATAGCTTTCGTGGCGCTGTCTATCCAGATGAAAACAACGCCCGCAATAATAAATTGCAGACCCACCGGTCGCACCAGTACTGGCAGGAATTGGGTTGCCATATCCTGTGCTAATACTGGTGTGTGTGGATGATAGGCCAGGTCGATCCAGGTAAAGATTGAATTGAGAACAGCTACGATAAGGACGTTGCGCACAGGAAGCAGCGAGATCGCGAGAAGTTCTCCAATAATGAACAGGTCGTACAACTGAAGATCCGTCTCATTGAATGGACGGATAAGCACAATACCCAGTGCCAGGGCAATTTCAAAGGTAACAACAATGATAATACCAGCCAGCAGCGTCTTCCCGTTTTTGTTGACCAGTAACGCTCCGAGGGTGATAGCGATGGTGATCAAATCAAGATAAAAGGTAGAGATGGGCATCTGTAGCGTTGCTGGAATAAAGAATATGAGTGTTGCAAGGAAGAAAAAAACAACCATGCTTAGCAGACGTGCCTTACGATCCGCCTCGCGTTTGACATAACTGGTGTGCGCAGAAGCAGGAGTGGTAAAGGAATACCACCACTGAAAAAGCTTTGCTTGCCGGGCAGGTTGTTGTTCGATGATTACTGCTGCTGACCAGGGGAGTTCATTCGCAGAGTTTTCAGGAAATGGTGCGCTATTCATCGAGAGATCTCCTATCAGAAAATAATGACTTGCAAGGCAAGCAGGATACGCAACGTCTCGTCAACAAGGTGGGGAGTGAGGGGGACGCTGGCTTTAATTTCTTGTACCGAACGTCTTCCATCAATCATTTTCAGTACTGTATAGAGCATCTGCTTTTGTTCAAATGTCCAGATGCTCAGGCGTTCCCAATCGATAATTGAAATAATTGTCGGTACAAACCAGTCTTGTATAGGTGACGAGAGTAGTCCCAGACCTGGATAAGATCTGGATGACAGGGCTGGTGAAGCTTGTGGAGGTGGTGTGGGGTACAGTAATAGCCCTGGCGATGAAACTGATTTCGCGGGAGAAAGCTGTGTTATGAGTGGCTGGAAACTCCACTCAAAGGGCCCTTTCTTGTTGTCTACAGTGCAGAGAAAATCTGAGCTCAATTGATAGCGCTGCTTTCGCTTATCATCGACGTAACATGCAATAACATCACCATCGACAAGGCGTAGATAAGCCTTGCACGATCCTGCCACGCCAGGCACATAGCGCATCTCAGCTTGTAATATCCCACTTTTCCGGTAGTGCTGAAATAATTTCAAACTAAATGCAAGTCCGACGCTCGCATCAATACTGTCGTTGCTCACGCAACCCCCTTAGTAGGGGCGGGGCTTGCCTCCGCCCGCGAACTCGCTCACGGATGGGAAGCGCTCTTCGAACTCGCGGGCGGAGGCAAGCCCCGCCCCTACTGGAAGGCGTTCCCTTTTTTATGCATATAGTCAAAGAACTTTGTGGGTACGATTGCGAAATATACAATCAGTTTATGATCTGATCGCTACTACAATAAATAACGTACTCTCTCCCATTCTTAGCTTGTTTATATCTCCCATGGCAAATATTTCCAACACGGATAGAAGATTGCTATATTGTGTCAAAAGTATCATATGCCTTATCTACTGTCCAGCAAAACACCAGAAATGGCTAGCTTGCTCTGCCCTAAATATAAAAATGTAAGACTTATACATGTCAAACAACCCATATTTTAATTATTCTAAATCTGCTAAATACTCAGTATGATTTCATATGCAAAATATCCCAGTAGTGATAGTATTGTGAGCAGGCAAGCTCCGTACGTGATACTGACGTGACACAGTTTATATATAATAAGCATATAAATGTATATCACATTTATATGCTTATTGAGATCTAGTGCTATGTCTCACATGGAGGTGTCAGACAGAATAGCCGGGGCAGGCACGGGTGGAAGAAATCCCTGATCTGCAGATCACCGTTGAAGTTGGGGTTATCGACGGCCTTGCCAGTGAGCACTATCCACAGAGTACGCGGAAATCAGAGGAAGGTGCATTATGACGGATCGTTTGGCAATTATTGCCCGTGATGCTTCAGGCACAATTATCAGTCGAGTGAACGTGGCAGCGGACCGGGGGAAGCAACCATTGCAAGGGGTAATGGCGATTGCTCGCAATATGTTGCGTATCAAAGGGTGTGTTCGTACGGAGGTCTACCCCTTCGAAAGCGAAAACGCAACCTATGAAGGTACCCCATTGGCAGTGCTCCAGCTTGATGAGCTGTTCTGGGGAAATTCTTCGCCATCCGGGGCGGCGAAAGAGGCATAGCTTTTTAATGACCTGACAGGTGAGTGCGCATTTATAAGCCCGCTGGTTTATAAATGCGCACTCACCTTATTCGCATATCTCCAGGGCGATTCAAACGTCCCCGTAGTGGCAGGCCTTGCGTCTGCCGAGTGGCCTGCTCTGCCCTCGGTCCACCCAGGAGGTCCACCTACTCGGCAGACGCAAGGCCTGCCACTACGGGTCAAGGTGGCGACGTTTGAATCGCCCTGGCATATTTCTGAGGGTCATACAAGTAATGCCGAATGTGCGGTAGAATGTTGCTATCATAGCTGGACTGATTTTTATCATTGGCGCGCTACAAGACGGCTTTGAGTCGATCGTCCTCCCGCGTAAAGTCTCCCGCCGTTTCAGGCTCTCCAATATGTTTTATAATTCTACCTGGATGCTCTGGTCTGCCATCGGACGAAAGATGCGTCCAGGTAACCGACGAGAGTTTTACTTCGGATACTTTGGTCCGCTCTCGTTGATCCTGTTACTGATTGTCTGGGCGGTTCTCCTCGTAATCGGCTATGCATTCCTGCAATGGGGAATCGATGCGCCTATGATCTCACCAGAGAAACATGCCACGCTCGGGACCTATCTCTATTTCAGTGGGGTCACGTTTATCACGCTGGGTTTTGGAGATGTCGCACCACTTTCGGACCTGGGAAGGATCATTTCCGTTATGGAGGCCGGAACTGGCTTTGGCTTTCTTGCGCTTGTTATTGGCTACGTCCCGGTAATCTACCAGGCGTTTTCGCGTCGGGAGACTGATATCTCTCTGCTCGACGCACGTGCAGGTTCCCCTTCCAGTGCTTCAGAGTTGTTGCGTCGCCACTCGCGAGAGCAGCGTCTCGACGGCCTGCCTGACTATCTCAAGAGCTGGGAAGTGTGGAGTGCACAGGTACTGGAGAGCCATCTCTCCTATCCAGTCTTGATGTACTACCGTTCCTTGCACGAACGCCAATCCTGGCTGGCCGCTCTGACTACCATCCTGGATACCTGCGCAGTGCTTATTGTGGGGATTGAAGGAGTGCCTGTTCCGACCGCGCGTTTCACCTTTGCGGTGGCGCGCCATGCGGCTGTTGACTTGGCCCAGGTCTTTGGAACCCCACCGATGAATCCAGAGCAGTCTCGCCTCCCCTCAGCAGAGTTCGAACGCCTGCGTAACGCATTGGCCGAAGTGGGTTTGCACTTCCGGCATGAAGAAGACGCTGAGCAGCGCCTCGCCGAGACGCGTCGCATCTATGAACCCTTTGTGCATGCGCTGGCCGATCACCTGTTCGTAAACCTGCCGCCCTGGATTCCAGCGAGCAGGACTGTAGATGACTGGCAGACCAGCGCCTGGGATCATTTTGCCCAGTGGTCTCCAGATAAAATCGAGGAGATCACTCACATCATCGTGGATCATAAAAAGAAGGTGCCATCATCCGGTCAGCACACGCATGCTCATAACCACGAAGGAGACCATGCCGAGGAGAGACCTCGCGAAGTCTCGTGAGTAGGGGCCTGCCTTGCACGGGCCATGGGAGCCGATGGACCGGACCCGCGCAAGGCAGGCCCCTACTCATGCACTGTCATGAAGCCTGAAGAGCAGGTATCGTGCTAAAAAAGCACGATCATTGGGAATAGAAAGGTGCTGTGCCCACGTGGGCAGATCGATAGGGGTCATCCCCACATACAGGCGCTCTCCACTCTGAAAGACCAGAGGCACTCCCGATGCTGACAGGAAGCGTGCCACTGGATGACGCGCTCGCATGCCATGCGGCGAAAAGAGTCGTTCTGGATCGGCAGCCAGCCACTCAGAAAAGCGCCTTGGGTTTGCCAGCAACTGCTGAACCATGGTGACTGCTTCACTATTATCGACGAGCGTTCTCATCGTTCCCCCTCCAACGAGTGCGTTCTCTCTCTATTGTAGCGCTCTATACTAGAACAGTAACGTGTTGTGTACATTCTTATCTTCCCGTGCTCCCTCCCTGCATCTCTGGACCACTTAAGACAACCACCTGCCGGTCAGCAATAGTGCAGCCTTCACGCAGTCGCACCTCGTGTGTTCTGGAATGAATCATCCCCAACGGTTCCGTCTGCCCAACAAGAGAGAATGGAACCCATTGTGGAGGCAGCTCCGCCAGGTAAGCTATTTCCCAGCGCAAGGTAAAATGCGCAAGCAGTTGTGATCTGTTTTTTATCAGTCGCATATTTGCTCTCCGATCTCTACAGATCAGGCAAAAGAGAAACAGGTCGTTTTGACGATAGTACATGTGGTGTACCTACAACCGTATTCTAGCCTGTTTATGGATCGGGGTCAACAGAAAGACGCAGATTCGCTGTAAATCAATAGTTTAAGAGCTGTTGACAATTCCATCTACAGACAGTATATAATCAAAATTACAGCAAATGCCAATTGCTGAGCAACAGAATGCAGCGTCTCCTTCCGCATCAGGTTGCAATCAGGCTGATGGGTCGTGTATTGCGTAGTATGTATGCACAAAAATAGCGGAAGTGTCTCAAACTCATGAGCCATACTCAAATATAAAAGGACGTGCTTGAAAAGTCAACTCATGGCTCGTAAGCGATTTTTCAGGCGTGTAACATGTGAGGAACTATGTTGAATAGATGAGCTCTGCACTGGCACCTCCTCATTTGAGGGTACGTCAGGCTGCATCTCATTTTTGGGAATCGACACCTGTGCAATTATCGGATCAGTTTCCGGGGTTTGTAAATGCTCTTGCCGGGCGTTACGTCGTCTTTGCGACAGCAGGAAATTAACGCTGAGCAGTGCGGTAATCAGTACACACACGCCAGTCAGAATCAGGTCGCTTATGGTATCAGGGATAGCTATCCCACTTCCCCCACGCATTCTGGCATTGTTAGTAGTAGAGCCTGCGATTGGTGATGCGACTGGCTGCAACCGCACTGATGGCATCAGCGTATGCGAAAATACAGGAAGCACATGACCTGCTCCCAGGAAATATCCAAGTGTGAGCAGGAGAAGTACTACTCCTACATATCTGGGCAAGGTCTTCGGTTGCATCATTACCTCCCGCAAAGAAACGTTCGTTTTCTCTTCACCAGAACAATCAAGGAGCCGCTCATCTCTAAAACGAAGGAATAATCTTGCTGTAACAGCACCAGGCGTCCTGCTATATCAGGGCACCCCCGTAGAGGCAGGCCTTGCGTCTGCCGAGTGCGTGGACAGAGCCCATTGCAGGCCACTCGGCAGACGCAAGGCCTGCCTCTACGGGGATATAGGACCTTTCATTGACATAAGTCATAATGCGTTGTTTGATATGATTTGAGAGGCCGACTCACTCTGCAGATTGTAGAACGGGATGAGTTTCTCCATAAAGAAGGTGAGTGGTTGGATGCTAGTCCTCAAGTTGCTTTTAACGCCGCTATTTATTGCCGGGGCTACATTGGCGGGTCGTAAGTATGGTCCTATAGCGAGTGGATGGCTGGTGGGATTGCCGCTCACAGCGGGCCCCGTAGCTCTGTTTCTGGCATTGGAACAGGGAACCTTATTTGCGTCCCGTGCCGCCCAATCTACGCTGCTTGGCCCCATATCCGTCGCTACGTATGTGCTGGCCTACTGCTGGTGTTCTTTGCGCTCTGGCTGGTTCGTCTGCTGGCTATGCAGTTGGAGCGTATTCTTTGTTGTAACGGCTATCTTCAACCAGCTTTCTGTTCCGGTACCTGTTGCCTTCTTCGCAGTGGTCGGCTTCCTGCTGGTTGCACTTTTGATGTTGCCCAGAGAACAAGAAATAGTGGATAAGCCCTCTCAGGTAGCGCCACAATGGGATCTTGCAGGTCGTATGCTGGCGGCGACAGTGATGGTTGTGCTCCTGACCGGTTCGGCCCAGTCGCTTGGCCCTCGCCTCAGCGGACTACTGTCGCCTTTGCCTTTATTTTCGACAATCCTGGTTCTTTTTACCCATCATCTCCAGGGAGGTACCGCCGCTCGTTCTCTGCTGCGTGGCGTCGTGATTGGCTCCTTCGCCTACGAAGTCTTCTTCCTCATCGTTACTGTACTCGTCGAGCCACGCGGCATCCTGATCGCCTTCAGCCTCGCGTTGCTGGGAGCATTGCTTACTCAGGGCTGCACGCTCTGGATTCTGCGTGGAATGCCGCGCCCATTCTCGTGCAGGACGAAAGGCGCTTCATAGATGTTTACCCATTATTAACACAGGGATGCTCCTGCCTTTACATACATTTAACACAGGTAGAATATGCTTGTGAAAAAGAGATTGTATTAGAAGGAGTAGATGTCATGGAAAGTATTGAGCAACAGCTTATTCAGATGCTGAAACACTTGCCCGTTCCCTATCACGATAACCTGGGCAAGTGGCATTTATCAATGGCAGGCCGCCGGGCGCACAGGTAGCGCGCCGGACCTTGTTGCCGCTATGGACCAGGCCTTACGCTCAGTATTAGGGGCATATGCATCGGCGACCGGGCGTGCTAAATCCTCGTAGAGTTCTGAGGTAAGAGGGATAGAAACTATACCCTTGAGAGCTTTAATGTAGTATACTGGGTACACCCTGTACCGTGTGTGTTTGCTCAGAAGAGATCGTCTCTTGGAAGCTGCGCGATACAAGAATATCATCTGGTAAAAGACCAGAGATGTAAGACCAGAGAACGGGGACGATATTATGAGCGATCAATTATCTGAAACAACTAACCAGACCGCGTTCAACAGGATGCGGGGTTCAGCATATGCAGCCCATATGCAAGAGGCGATGCGCTACGGCGAACTGCGCTCCTGGGAATATCCTGTTGCCATGACCATTATGCGCGCTCTTTCGCAAGGGCTAACGGAGGAAATGTGGAGACAGGAGCAGCAGCGTCCGCTCCAGGCATTGACCGAACGATCTCCCGACACAAACACTCCACACGCTGACCTGTCCAACCGCTATGAGCAGTTGATGGCTTGCTTCAAAGAGTTGGTTCTCTGGCCCTGGTAAGGATGAGTAGGATGCCGGATTTTCCGATCATCGATGCTCACCTGCACCTGTGGGACCCCCAACACTTCCGTATATCCTGGTTGGATGGTAACGCTCTCCTCAATAAGCCCTACGGATTGGCGGCCTACCAGGAGCATACCCAGGGTATTGCAATCGAAGCAATGGTGTACTTGCAGGTTGATGTTGAGCCTGCATATGCTCTGCTGGAAGCTCGCTGGGTGGTCCAACGTGCACAGGAAGATCTCCGCATCCGTGGCATTGTACCCTGGGCCCCGCTTGAATATGGTGAGCGCGTACGTGCGTTTATTGCCGCACTCGTCGAGACTGATCCTCGTATCAAGGGCGTGCGCCGTATTCTGCAAGACGAACCAGATCCCGAGTTTTGCTTGCGCCACGACTTCATACGTGGTGTGCAATTACTGCCGGAGTATAATCTTTCATTCGATATCTGTATCAATTATCGTCAACTTGCCAGCGTCATCAAACTGGTGCAGCAATGTCCTGGCACTGCATTTATTCTGGATCACAGCGCCAAGCCTGCGATCAAAGCGCACGTCCTTGATCCCTGGCGGGAACAGATGCGCGCACTGGCAGCTTATCCTAATGTCGTTTGTAAGCTCAGCGGGCTGGTTACTGAGGCAGATGCTCAGCACTGGACATCTGAAGATCTTGCTCCATACGTCTCTCATGTGTTAGAAGTATTCGGCGAGGACCGAATCGTATTTGGCGGCGACTGGCCTGTCGTTTTGGGTGCATCCAGTTATGCGCGCTGGGTCGAGACTCTGGATAGACTCACATATCATCTCTCAATGGGAGCAAAGCGCAAGCTGTGGACCGAGAATGCGCGCCGTTTCTATCGACTTTAGCAGGTCGAAGCGGTATCCTCCCTGCAAAATGTTTCCTTTGTCTGCGTGTACATTCGTGTACAGGATTGCGATTGTTATCGAGCATGCGTTTCGACGTAGTTGAGGATACACAAAACTCCTGATACATTAGATTAGTATGTTGTGTACTTTTTATGAGGAGATCTGGAAGATGGCTATTGTTTTTAACGTAATAGTTCCGCTATTTCTTGCTGTGTTGTTTGCCTGTATGCTGGCATTCCAGCGGCGGGCATGGAGCATTCGATATAAGAAACGTGCCTTCTCTACGGCGTTTCTGGGAGGGTGCGCATTACTGCTGATGCTCAGTGGGTGTGGTGCTTCGTCTGCGACGAAGCCGCCTCCAATCACGCCCATTACTTTATCGCCCGGTGCCGCATCGCCCACTGCACACGCCGGAGCTAGCGTGTCCTCTGCGCTCGCGACTGACTGGCCGACTTACCACCATGATAATGCTCGTACTGGATACCTGCCAGGCGAGCCAGATCCGCAACAACTGGCGACTACCTGGAAAGCGTCGCTGGATGGAGCTGTGTATGCGGAACCACTGGTGGTGGGCAATCGTATCCTGGTTGTGACTGAAGGGGATTCGCTCTATTCCCTTGATGCAGGTACCGGAAAGGTACAATGGCATACGAACGTGGGTACTCCTGTTGCTCTATCGACGTTGCCCTGTGGCAATATCGACCCGTTAGGTATTACTGGCACACCCGTCTATGATCCTGCTACAGGCTTGCTCTTTGCCGTTGCAGAAGTGAGCGGACCCGCGCATATTCTGGTCGGAGTAGATATTAACAACGGCCAGTTACGTGTGCGGCGTTCGGTCGATATTGCGGCGATGGATCCAAGGGTTCACCAGCAGCGTGCGGCGCTCGCCCTGTCTAAAGGCATGGTTTATATTGCCTATCGTGCCCTGGATGGCGATTGCGGGAATTATCATGGAACCGTTGTTGCCTCACGTACCGATGGG
>WNFY01005383.1_pt1 | contig 23800 bp, 16 predicted proteins | sample 5400091 | NCBI WGS metagenome assembly WNFY01 (sample SAMN13153364, study PRJNA577476) | soil metagenome | isolation source: 60 cm soil or saprolite under grassland replicate 1 | place: USA:California | collected 2016-06-15 | reverse complement strand
GGAGCTCTGCAAGGCCCGCAGCGTCCGTGGCTCGCGCTCGCTCCCACTCGCGGCCGGGCAGCCGCGTCGTGATCTCCTGGAGCAGCCAGCCGTTCCCATCCGGATCCTCGAACGAGGCGAACGAGAAGTAGGAACGACCCTCAGGGTCGCGCCCGCCGACGCGCGGGTTCTCCACGGCGTTGTTGAAGGGGCCGCCGGCGTAGTGGAAGACCTCGCTCACGTCGACGCCGCGGGCGACCAGGTCGTCGCGGGCGGCGTCGATGTCGTCCACGGCAAGGACCAGGTTGTCTGCCGAGCCAGGCTGGGCCGACGTGACTCCCTTGCCGAAGATGATCGAGGCTTCCGAGTTGTGCGGCGTCATCTGCACGCCGCGGAAGTCGCCATTCGCGACGTCGATGTCGAGCCGCCAGCCGAGATTCTCGTAGAAAGCCTTCGCGCGGTCGACGTCGGAAACGCCGAGCACCACGACTTCGAGCTTCATGTCGGTTTGTGCTTTTTCCGGTTCAGTCATTGTATGTTCTCCTTTATGAAACTTTGTCCGTACGAATACCCGATTCGTTCAGGTGCGATTGGTGGAGTCCTTACAGACCCTGCTCAAGCCCGTTCGTTTCATTCTTTTTCGTCTGTCTCATGTCTGTACCTACTCGATGCGCAGGGTATGCTCCATTGAGTAGCATCGATCCCAAATATAGACGTCAAAAACGGCGAGTTTGGTCGACCACTTCGGCGTTAGGGTATTTGCACATTGGGCAACTGAGACCAACTTCCAGTCGCGGTATCCGGGTGGAATTTTGGTTATGAAGATCGGGGCGGCCTCTCCATCGGTCTGTCCAGGTTTGGGGGCAGCAAACTTCTCTGGAATGACAAATGTGACCGTGCCTTTATCGAGGGGGTTGTGGTTTGCGTCCTCCAATTCAATGAACACTTTATGCGGACTGGGGGAAAGACCCATCAGGATGATTGGGTTACCACTCGCATCCGCCCACACCCATGAAGCGTCGTCGAGTCTCACATGAATGTGTCCGACCCGCGGCGAGACAGCCAGAGCGTTTGGGCCGAACACCGGCACGAGGTGCAGGTTCTCAGCACAGTATTGGGTAACCACCACTCCCCGGGCGGCGAGCGGTCCAGGCAGCGGCGGATCGATGACGATTTTCGCCGGAGGCTCACTGGCGAGCGGGATCACCGGCGCCGGTCGACATCTGTCCGTTGCGCTTTGTGCCGCAGCAGTCATTGCGCACAACACAATGACAGCAACCGATAGCAGAGACGCCCCTTTCGAGCCTTTATTCTTTAGATTTGCCATGTTCTTTCCTCCTATGCGTTCACCTGAATCGAAGTCAGATTTTTTGAATGCGAGCATCCGCAGACACTCAGGCTGCTTTTGCCGACGCGGTGAATGTGCCCGCATTCTTCCTGACGAAATCCTGCACGCTCAGCGGCCCTTGCCCCGTTAGCGTGAGTACGTCATCCGACATCCGATCGTAGCGTCCAGCGCGGTGCAGATCGGCCATCGTCGCGAGGTGGTTCACCAGGTGAACCGGCAAGCCACGCTCGAGCAGCCCGTCCTGCCACGTCTCGACCGGAATGTCCTGAAAGGTGATCGTGCGGCCAAGGGCCTTCGAATACTCCTGTGCATAGAAATGCATGTTCTCGGACTGCGGGCCTGTGAGGTGATAGATCTTGCCGATGTGCGGCTGCGGATTGGCGAGCAGCGCGGCGAGCACACGTGCAACGTCTTCCACTGCGACGGGCGAAGTTTTGCCATCGCCGAATGGCAGTCTGATCTGATTTGATTCTCTGACTGAATCCGCAGTGAAAATCAGGAAGAAGCCTTCGAGAAGCACTGTCGGGCGCACGTGCACGACTGGCAGACCAGACCAGTTCAGCGCCTGCTCGGCGAGCCAATGCAGCTTGTGTTGTGGGCTCGCGGTGGTTTCGGTAATGCTCATCTGTGAGAGCGTCATCTGCGACATATTGATGAACGCCTTGACGCCGTGATGCTTCGCCACCGCCGCTGTATTCACCGTGGCGGCCAGATAGGTATCTGAAACCGACATGCCGAAGTACATCGTCTCGCAGCCGGCAATCACCCTATGCATCGAATCGAGATCGAGCAGATTGCCGACCACGACCTCCGCACCCATGTCGCGCAACGCCTGCGCGCGTTCGTCTTCATTTCGCACCATCGCACGCACCGCTTTGCCTTCCTGCAACAGCAGTTCGGTGACCGTGCGCCCTATGCCGCCGACGCGGCCCGCCGCTCCTGTGACCAGAATGGGATTTGTCATGTTTTTCCTCCCGTGTGTTCATTCGTCGCTTTTTGCGGGCCTGTGAGTTTCCAGCCGGTTGTGAGTCTCCGACGAAGGTTTAGGGGTGTCTCGACAAGCATGGGATCTCCTCGGCTTTCGCTATTGCTTTCTTTCGACATTTTTCATTCTCCTATCCGAAATCAGTCAGTTTGGGCGGGCTGGTTCCGGCGGGGCGCTGGGCGTGCCGCTTGTTCACTCAAACTACCGCGGACGACTTTCATTGCTCGTGACGCAAGGCCACTGGCAATGTGAGCGTCACCGTCTTGGTCTGTCCGGGGACGATTTGGTGGTTGGCGTTGACCAACTCAATCCGAACCTTGTGCTGGCCGACCGGCAAACCGGCGATGTCGATCGTATTGTTGTCGCTCGCGTCCGCCCACCACCAGGGCAGGTCGTCAACGGTGATGTGCAGATGCCCGACTCGCGGAGATACTTTGGCGGCACCCTCCCCGAACACCGGTACGATGCGCAAGTTCTCCACCCGGTACTGAATCCAGACGATTCCCAGGGCCAGTCCTTCCGGAAGCGGTGGGTCCACGATCAGTTTGGGTGCCGGCTCGTTCTTGATTTCGATGTACGCCGTGGCGCCGCGAACATGCTTCGCGCTCTGAGGGGCGGGCTCTGCCGAACTCTGAGGGGCGCGCCCTGCATCGGTGCGTGTAGATGTTTGGGCCAGGACGACGACAACGCCGGCCACTATTGCAATTGCAACCAGCAATAAAGCAATCCGTTTCATAAAGTATCTCCTTTCAATGTGTGTCTTTCGATTTGGTTCATGCGTATCTCCTCCTACAAACCTTCTGTTGCACCTTCCTATTCGGTCGGATGTCTTGTGCAAACAGAAGTACAACACGCCCGCGAAAGAATTCTATTGGACGATGGTATCGATCAATACCTTGGTATCAGTCGGCGCTGCAGACCGATACCAAAGTATGATGGACAACCGTCCTGGAGAGGCGCATCCTAACGCCATAAACCGCGTCAGCAGCGGCCCCCACCCGAACGAACTCAGCAGCGTCGCCATCGCACTGGTCGGGGTGGTATGGACTTCAGCTTGACGCTCGACTTGGGTACACAAGTTCTGCCTGGAGGTGAGAACATGCGTGGATCTGCCGAATCGAAAACCGACGTTCCACTCGAAACCTCAATTCCGTATGGAGACGTTCCTCTGGAGTCGATCCTGTGCACGGAGGAGTTGCATCGCCGCCCTTCGCGTCCGCCTGATTATGAAAAGGAGAACCGCGCGCTCGTGAAGCTGGTGAGCGCACTAGCCGATTCGCCCAGCACCATACTTCAGACCCTCGCCGAAACAATCCTTGATATCACCCAGTGTGACTCTGCTGGCCTGAGCCTGCTGACAAGGGATGGCAAAACGCCGGACGTTTGCGGCCAGAGGTTTTATTGGCCAGCTATCGCCGGCATGTGGAATCCGCACGTCGGAGGTGGGACTCCGCGCAACTTCGGCCCCTGCGGAGACGTGCTCGATCAAAATCGTACCCTGCTCTTCAGACATTTCGAACGCCGCTACCCCTATTTGCAGCCAGTCATTCCGGCAGCCGAAGAATGCCTGCTGGTCCCCTTTTACGTCGCCGGCGAGGCGGTCGGAACCATTTGGGCGATCATGCACAGCGACGGTCGCAAGTTCGACGCAGAAGACGACCGGATCATGGCCTCCCTAGGCAAATTTGCGTCTTCAGCATATCAAGCGCTGACACACATAGAGGACCTCAAAATTCAGGTGTCCGAGCGCGAGAAGGCGGAAGCAGAAGTCCGTGAATTGGCAAGAGGGCTGGAAGCGAAGATTCGGCGTCTGGTCGAGGCCAATGTTGTGGGGATTGTCATGTGGAATCTCGAAGGTTCAATCACTGAGGCCAACGATGCATTTCTCCGCATGGTGCAATACGACCGTGAGGACCTAGCCTCCGGTCGCGTACGCTGGATGGAACTGACGCCCGCCGAATGGCGCGACCGCGACGAAAAGGCACTAGCTGATTTAAAGGCGACTGGCATCTTCCTACCATTCGAGAAGGAGTACTTCCGGAAAGATGGCAGCCGGGTGCCTGTACTGCTTGGCGGGGCATTCTTCGAAGGCAGCGGGAACGACGGTGTCGCTTTCGTGCTCGATTTGAGCGAACAAAAGCGAGCCGAGAGAGCTTTACGGCGCAGCGAGGCATTTCTCGCGGAAAGCCAACATCTCAGTCAAATAGGCAGCTTTTCCTGGCGCGTGGCGACAGACGAAATCACGTGGTCAGAGCAGCTCTATCGCATCTACGAGCTCGAGATCGGCGTGCCCGTGACGCTCGAACTGATCCGTACGGGAGTTCATCCGGAAGACGTCAGTTTGATCGAGAAAATGATCGACCAAGCACGAGATGGCGGTCACGGCTTTGAATGGCAGTACCGTTTGCTGATGCCTGACCGCTCAATCAAGTACATGCATGCAGTTGCTCATTCGATCCGGGACCAGGATGGTCAGTTGGAATACATAGCGGCGGTTCAGGATGTTACGGCGCGCAGGCTGACGGAAGAGGCGCGCGACAAGGCCCGATCCGAACTTGCCCATGTGGCCAGGGTGATGACCCTCGGCACATTAACCGCATCGATCGCCCACGAGGTCAACCAGCCGCTGTCGGGCATCATGACCAACGCCAGCACCTGTCTACGAATGCTGACTGCCGATACTCCGAATGTCGAGGGTGCGCTCGAAACCGCGCGCCGGACGATTCGTGATGGCCAGCGTGCGTCTGAAGTGATCGCGCGGTTGCGCGCACTCTTTACCAAAAGGGATGGCACGACAGAATCAGTGGATCTTAATGAGGCAACACATGAGGTGATTGCGTTGGCGTTAAATGAACTTCAGCGGAACCGCGTGAGCTTGCGTCCGGAACTTGCCGACGTCCCGCTGGTCACAGGCGATCGTGTCCAGCTTCAGCAGGTCATCCTGAATCTGTTGCGTAATGCTTCGGAGTCAATGAATGGTGTCGACGATCGTCCCCGACAGTTGCTAATCAAGACTGAGCGGGACGAGGGTGATCATGTGCGTTTGAGTGTGGAGGACGCGGGCGTAGGTCTCGAACCCGAAGCTACAAACAGACTGTTCGAGTCATTCTACACAACTAAAAGTGATGGCATGGGAATGGGGCTATCCGTCAGTCGCTCGATCATCGAGAATCACCATGGCCGTCTCTGGGCCACAACGAATGATGGTCCGGGGGCGACTTTTTCCTTTTCCATTCCTTGCGCCGCCCAGGTGACGACAGCCGCAAGTGCTGATGGAATTCCGGTGAAGGATCAGAAGCGCGCTGCGAGGAGTGCCTAATGGCTACACGCCCACTTATCTCCGTAGTTGACGACAACGAGTCAGTGCGCGAGTCGCTGCCCGACTTGCTAAACGAGTTTGGGTTTGACGTCCCTGGCCTAAGCGGACCAGATCTTCAGCGAGAATTAACCCTTCGCCGACAAGAGATCCCGATCGTCTTCATCACTGCTCACCGCGATGAGACGGTTCGCCCGCGTTTGATAGCGCAGGGCGCTGTGGAGTGTTTGTTCAAGCCTTTGAATGAAACGGATCTACTGTTGGCCCTCAACACCGCACTTGAAGTGAGCTGACCTATTTTCAGTATTGGATGGGGTTTCTATGTCTTCAGCGAGTCCAGCACTCAAGGCGCAGGACAAGCCAATCGTTTTCGTAGTGGACGATGATGTCTCAGTGCGCGAATCTTTGGAGCTGCTGATCCAGTTCGCGGGATGGCAGCCGGAGACATTCGCATCTGCCGAAGAATTCCGTGCCCGCCCGCGCGTTCTCACACCGAACTGCCTCGTACTTGACATTTCGCTTCCAGACCTCAACGGCCTCGAACTACAGAAACTGATCGCGACGGATCGCACCGACATGCCGATCATCTTCATCACCGGCCACGGCGACGTTCCGATGACTGTCCAAGCCATGAAAGGCGGAGCTGTCGAGTTTTTGACAAAACCAATAGACGACGACGCATTACTGAGCGCGATCGGAAACGCCATTAAACGCAGCGCGGCTGCACTTGACGAGCAGACTGAATTGCAGGCGCTCCGTGACTGTTACGCGTCGCTTACACCTCGCGAGCGTGAAGTCATGCGGCTGGTAGTGTCCGGCATGTTGAATAAGCAGATTGGTCTAAAACTCGGAATCACCGAGATCACGGTGAAAGCCCACCGGGGCAAAATGATGCAAAAAATGAAGGCCGACTCTGTTGCCGATCTGGTCAAGATAGCCGTAAAACTCGGCCTCACACCTGCGCGCAATCCATGGCATGTTTTACGAGAGCACTGACTGAGTCGTTCCTGTAGCTAGTTCGATTACTTTTGATACTCGTCGCTCGGGTCTGGGTTGATCAGCAATCTCGGGGTAACAACGCGATCCATATCGGCAGATCCACACCGCCGTCATACTTACTTGCACTGGGAGCGGCTTAATCGAAGTCGATTCGAAAACCCAGCTAGATCTGAGACACCACCTTGCCAAAATGACGCTAAGATGACGACATTTTGTCGCGAGACGTAACCGGACGAAGCGTGACTTTGACGGCTGCGAGTCCGGTAAATATTGGTTCATCTCGTTTAGTAAGATCAGGTAAGATGCTTTCACTTGGACTTAAAATCCGTTGTTCGTAACGTAGTGCCGCTTACAAAATCATGGACTGTCGTGCCTTGCCTTCCCATATAAATCGCGTAGTTCTTCCTTGGCGGCCTCTAGTCGCTTTCGTCGAGATTTTGAAAGCTGTTTTCCCGCCCGATTGATGTAGAATGTCAGCATCGACATCGCGGAGCGAAACGGATCGCTTTTGCGGCGTTGACTGCGATCAGCCGAGCGCTTGAGCGAGCGCGCAATACTGCGCGGATCATCGTGAGAAAAAACACTCTCCTCCAGATCAAGGGCATTGCTCTTTTCGGTTACTGACTGAGACCAGCGCTTTACGGCACGAGTCGCCATCTAGTGACACTTTCGCAATTCGATAGAATGAAATCGCCTGAACGAAACCTCACTCAGCTACATTCGCTGTGGCCGCAAGTACATTCAGCTCCTTTTCCGCGAACATTACTGCATTGTTCAATGCAATAGTCTTCGCCACTGTCGGTTGGAACCTTGCAGTTTGGATTTGCACATCTACCCGCGTTCTCGTTTGCCTTTGCATTCTTAGCCTCCCCCGTTTTGTGAAATCAACAAAACTTTGGTTTCCAACTCAAGTTATAAATAACTTCCCTTCTTCGCATGGTTCAAAGTAAGCAGCTACTTTTTTCGCATGGCTGCCGCCTTCTAAGCACGGCGTGAGCACGACGAATGCGTAGCTGCAACACTCCGCGCCTGACGTGATAAGCTGCCTCCGCTTATCTTAGCCATTTCTTATCTCCTTTTGATCACCGCTCTTTGGTCTGATCTATTACGACACCGTCCACCAATTCAGGAGGCACGGCTGAGCGAAAACGCAAAAGCGTTCGCGTCTCCTGCGGGGATTCAATCTCTAGGGCGGCGTTGGCCCCTTCAGATGTTTGTTGAAGCCAAACATGTTCGGGCTTCGTGATCGTGTGAGTGACGTGATCTGAGGGTATCTTTCCGAGATTAATTGCTATTGCATCACAACTTTCGTCGTCCGAAGCCATGCTAATGCCTTCGAGTGGCAGTTCGTGGGCCTCCTCCTGTGCTCCAACATCGGGAGAGAAAACTTCAAGGGTCGCCAACCAACCCTCATGCTGGCGACTAAATCCATCAAAGAAGTTGTTCCATTCCGCGCGCGGAATCTCTTGGGTCGGCATTCGTAATTCCTCCTTAAAATCCAGTAGGAAATGTTTCCGGCGGTTCGCCTGTATCCCAGGGCGCTTCCCGTTCAAGTGGTTGCAGCGCGCGAGTTTCGTCAAAGTGGATGACAGCATCGAATTGATCTGATAAGCGGGCGTCAAAATAATGGCTCTGCCGCTCGGTCTGCGGCAGATAGATCACGCCAATGGCACGCTCAAGCCGTGGATCTCGAACTGCAATGGATGCCGGTCCGCTGTCGCGCAGCGGTAAAAGAAAATTCGGCATACTGACTTCGTGAAACGCAGCTTCGTAGCTATCCTCCAGCGCCGGGCGGACGCGCTTTCGCTCCGCTGCCGCATCCCATTCTGAAGCAGCCGTTACAGTGCCCTTATATGTCATAAACCCAATCAGCATTGCCTCCGGCCCGTAGCGTTCGCGCACAAGCTGACCCACATTGAGTTCGCCGTAAGCTGCCATGTAGGTGGCGCGTGCATCGCCGAGGTGCGAGTTGTGCTCCCAGACCGCGACCTTCGCCGCTTGTCCCTGGGAATTCAGGTGAGTGACCAGCGCGTCGAGAGTCTCAGCCATGTGTCGGTCGCGCAGGTTCCAGGATTCAACCCGGCCGCGGAACATTGTGCGGTAGTACCTTTCAGCGTTTAGCACCAGACGCGCATTTTGTTCGGCAAAAAAGAATTCGTCCTCTGCGATTCGTCCATCAAGGCTGGCGTAATCGGCAGCCCGGCGGCGCAACTCAACCAGTTGCTCAATCACTTCGCGTTCGCATGATTCAGCGATTCCAAAATTCGCCGCGTAGCCATAGGCCTGCGTGTCTTCTGCAAAATGCTCGAAACATGAGTAGCGGTAGAGGGCGCGTTTGGCGGCTGCGGGATCAACCTTATTCAGATAGGTGAGAACAGATTCGATCGACGTGTACAGGCTGTAAAGGTCGAGACCATAAAAGCCGACTTTCGTTGCCTTCTCAGAAAGCGAGGCGTTGTATTCACGCAGCCACTCGACAAAATCGAGCACTACGGTGTTGCGCCACATCCAGGTCGGAAAACGCTTGAAGCCTCCGAGCGCTTCGTTGGCGTCTCGATCATCGCTGAGGCCGCGCACGTAACGGTTGACCCGGAAAGCGTCGGGCCAGTCTGCCTCTACGGCGACAGCAGTAAAGCCCTTCTCCTTAATCAATCTTTTCGTGATTTCTGCGCGATCACGATAGAACTCATGTGTGCCATGCGTTGCTTCACCCAGCAGACAGAAGCGCGCCTCATGAATTAGTTTGAGCAGTTCATCGTAATCGTGCGCCTTGCCTTCAAGAGGCCGCGCCCCTTCCCTGACAGCGTTTGTTACCAGACTGCGCCTTGCAATTGCCATTGGTCTTTCCCTACGAAACGTGCGCCAGATCTCGATGCCCTTTCTCTGCCGAATATAAGGCTTCGGCTTTTTCGAGGAGCTCGCTCACCTCTTCATCAGTCGTTTGCGAGAAGTCTCGATACCATTGCCCTACGCCGTAAAACGGTTCCGGAGTTTTCGCGCAAATGACCTCGTCGACTCCCATGCGATACTCGTCACAGTTCTGCGCGGCAGATACAGGCACGGCGACAACAATCCGAGCTGGTTCTTGTTGCCGGAGGGCCGCTGCCGCGGCTCGCATCGTCGAACCGGTTGCGAGCCCGTCATCCACGAGAATGATCGTCCGGCCTCGTACATCAGGCGCAGGACGATTGCCACGATAGGCACGCTCGCGGCGTTCTAATTCCTTCAGCTCAATAGCGGCGACTGCGTCAATTACACCACTTGGTATTCCGAGGTAGTCCACAACTTCTTCATTAAGGACTCTCACTCCTCCAGTGGAGATCGCTCCCATGGCCAATTCTTCGTGTCCGGGAATACCGAGTTTTCTCACCAGAAAAATATCCAGCGGCGCATGAAGTGTCTTCGCAACTTCAAACGCCACCGGTACGCCACCACGTGGCAACGCCAACAGCAACACATCGTCGCGACCCGCGTATTTTGCGAGATGTGTCGCCAGATGTTTCCCCGCTTCTGATCGATTGTGATAAATCACTTCTTACTCTGCTGATTCGAGTCTCTTCAAACAAGCGTGTTGGGCCAGGGAACGGTCTTTAATTCTTTTTCACAGTGCAGCTTGCCGTAGGCCTCTTTGTTTATTGTGATCACCTGACATTGCGATTAGCGATGCGCTAAGGTTCGCATGAAATCGGAACATTGGTTCCTACCTTGCGTACCTCTAACGCACACCAGGATCCACACTGAGGCAAAAGCAAACCGCACAAACTGAAAATGGCGGCCAACTCCATTGATCTAGCTGACGTCATCGTGCAAGAGAGGCAAAATGTATGCCTGGTTTGCTGTCTTGATGTGCGTAATAGTGTGCGACTGTCTGAGAAGCGGGAGAAAGCGGTAAACGGAAAGCCTGCCGCCTGTAGGTGCTGTGTTTGGGATAAATCCGCCCCGCCAAGACTATGGCCTGAGGTTTTGCCAGATAGTGACCGCTCAGGGTTGACCGGGTGCGGCGATTAGCAACAGCCTCGAAGCGAAGAACGGGTCAGACCTCCGGCTCCTTAACTGTTACGACGTGCCGAGCCTAAGCAGGCGGGAACCCCTAATACATAGACTTTCCTGCGGCAACATCCAGTAAATACGACGAGGATCTAAAAGCTAAGAACTCAAAGTCTAAGCAACACGGCTTGCGTTTCTAACCCGGTCGCGCGTGAAACAGCCAAAGCGTAGAGCGAAACCTGGTTTTCGTATTCCTCAAGCCTGCCCTTTATCTCAAAGTCAGTCTTATAATCAATCACCATCCAGGGACTGTTTGGCCCCATCTCCTGAAACGCCACGTCAATCACTCCTTCAACCATTACTCCGTCGTCGAGTTTGAGGGCAACTGGAACTTCTCGCCGGCACTGACCGCTGTTCACCGCAGCAGCCGCGCGCCGCATAAGCGGATGACTAAGCGCACGATGCACAGTCTGCTCTGCAGCCGCGACTTCGTCTTCTGTCGCGCCTAAGATTCTCCCCTGAAGTCGTGCGATCTCTGCGATGCCATCATTGTCCGAATCGAGTGCCACTACAGAGAGAACAGCATGAACGAGAGTACCAAAGCGTTTGCCGTGCGGTCTGGAGAAATCAATCTGTATCGATTCAAGAGCGACTTCAGGCACCGCCGGCGTTTTGAACTCGTCGATCTCTTCGCTATCAGGCTCAGTCTTTTCACCGCCCCGCGGCATTGCCCCTTGCACACTCGCAGTTACGACCGTCCACTCCGGTTTGCCGGCTACCTGGCGAACGCTCGTACGCTGCCTCTGCCATTCTTCATGTAATCGAATTCCCTCCTCCGATCGAACCTTGGCGTCGTCTTCTTTGAGAAACTCGGTCAATCTCGAGCGAGTGTTACCCTGACTGATAGGCCGAAGTACCGCAGGGTCCCACCAGACCACGCGATGCTCGCCCGCTTTTGGTCGGTGCAGGCCTGGAGTCACAGAACCCCGTGGACGAACCGCATTCTTCAAACGCTTAAATACATTGTCGTCCCCGAACTGAGGACAGCCGTTTGGCTGCTTTGCCTGCGGTTTGAAGCTGGCATCCTCTGGTGGATACAGCACCGGGTTAAGTGTCGCCAACCATCCTTCGTATGGCTGATCTCCCACTCCACATACGACCAGAAGGTCGCGCGCCCGAGTGGCGGCCACATAAAGCACTCTTGCCGCCTCTTCCTTTTCGATCCTCATCTCTTCGTCTGAATTTTCCTGGACTTCTATGGGAGTGCAGCCCGCAAGCCTCATAGCACTCAATCCAATCGCTTGATCGACCCACTTGGACGGTTCGCGCGAGTCTTTCGCAGTAATGTCAACCAACACCACAACCGGAAACTCAAGTCCTTTCGCTTTATGCACCGTCATGATGCGCACGCCGTCGATTCCCTCCTCCATGATCGGTGCATCGCCGATGTCACCGCTCTCAGCCTCTTCATCAAGCCAATCCACAAACGCCCGGAAAGAGATCAATCCATTCCGCTCCACCCGGCGCGCCATGTCTGTTAGACGCATGATGTTAGCAAGTGCTTGCTCACCAGTGGGCCAGTTGGCAAATCCGGCATGAGCGCGCTGCAACGTCGAGCATTTGCTGCGATAGGCCAGCAACTGCGAATCGGTGAAGGCGAAAAGTGGTCCTCGCAGCGTGGCAAAGACCGCGAGTTCATCATTGGGCCACTCAACCGCGGTGAGTGCGTTGCGGATCGCTTCGACCTCCTCCCTCGAATGGAACGAGCTTCCGCCGACGAGCAGGTGCGGTATGCGATGGGCTTCCAATGCCTGCACATACGGCCTGGCCACGTCGGTCGAGAAGTGACGCAAACGCCGAAACAAGAGACAGATGTGTCGGGGCTGAAGTGGCACTCTCTCCTGTAGGCCGCGTTCAGTAACGGTCCAGCCACTATCGTTCACCATCCAATCTACAAATGCCGCTACGTCTTTGGGCAGCGCCTCATCAATCTTCCAGTCGACAACTTTTCCATAGTCGCCATAAGGCTGCGAGACTGGAAGCGCCACAATCGCAGGTTGAGTATCAAGAGGGGCTTTGAACGGCGCCAGAGGAACGTAATGAGCCTGCGTTGACGACTCATCTGACATGACTGGAGCAAACGCAGCGTTCACAGCCTCTTGTATTTCCGGCACGGCACGAAAACTAACATTCAGCTCAACTAACGCGCCTCCTGAGGCCACTATTTGCCGCTTAACTTCCTGGTAAAGAGCGACGTCGGCGCGTCGGAAACGGTAAATCGACTGTTTGGGATCGCCCACAATGAAGAGCTTTCCGGGGACTGGTCGAACCTGACGCCAATCGGGCTGATCAGGATCATCCGCCGCCAGCAGCATCAGGATGTCGGCTTGCAGAGGGTCAGTGTCTTGAAACTCGTCCACGAAGATATGAGTAAAGCGTTGCTGCAATTCCGCGCGTATGTAGCGATTATCGTGGATTAGGTTGCGAGCCCGGAGCAGCAGATCAAGAAAATCAAGATAGCCGGCGCGTTCTTTCAACCGTTCGAATTCTTCAACTACCGGCCAGAGTTCTTCACGCAGTCGAGGCGCGAGATCGGCCCCTGCTTTGTTAACGAACTCCTCGACACGGTCTTTGAGTTCATCACGACGACGTAATAGGTCATCCCTGGGAAAATTATCCCTGGCAAAATACGCTTTGTAATTCTTTGACTTCCATGCAGGCAGAAATCCAAACAATCGTGCTTCAATGCCATCATAATCACGAGGGTTACCAAGAGCCTCAAGACGAGTAATCTCCACAACGTAGCGTTTCAAATAAGCAAGTGACTTCGTCAACCACTGTTCCGGATCACCAGCGTCTGACCACTCACCCAGTTCCTCCATCTCGAGAACAAGCGCATCAATGTCCGTCTCCCGAGTGAAACCGTTGACCCGTTTCCAGGACGTTGTGAAGTCGCGTTCCCTCATTAGTTCCCAAGCTGCTGTCCGCAAGATCGGCTTTGGTCCACTCTCACGCGGTCGTCGTGCCAGGGTTCCACTCCGTCTACCACCGAATCCTCTTCGTGGAAGTCTTCTAAGAATTCGCCTCACTCCCTCATCCGGAGCGGCTAATTGTCTTTCAAACCAACGCTCGAAGGCCATATCAAAGAGCGGATACGCCCGGTCATCTGGAGCCACCTCGAACAGTGGATCGATGCCTGCTTCGACCGGATGCTCACGCAAAAGATCGGCGCAGAAGGAATGAATGGTGCCGATACGGGCTTCTTCAAGCTCGCGCACCGCCTTCATCAGAAACGCTGTAGTCTGCGGTGAGGTATCAGTATCTTGCCGCGCTTGCTCGATTGCGGATCTCAGTCGTAACTTTAGCTCCCCCGCCGCGAACTCTGTAAAGGTAACAGCAACCGTCTGGGCCAGGCTCACGCGTCCGGAGACGATGCCTGAGAGAATGCGTCCGATGAGAGCGCTGGTCTTGCCCGTGCCTGCCGCCGCCTCAACCACCAAAGTAGTCTCAAGGTCATCGCGAATGCGGTCACGCGCCGCTTGATCGGCGAGCGTTGTCGAGTTCCTTGCTGCGCCTGGTTTTTTCATGATATGGCGTTGCCCAAAAGTAATTCGGCGGCTGACCAGTGGCACAGCGATTCAGAGACCGTGTCACCGCTTCATAGACGCGCTCCCAGTGAAGACGAAGCTCTCTTGCTCGCTTGAGTTTTCACACGGTTTCGTGCCAAGTCATGGCAATTCTCTGATTCGCTTTAACTGCACGAGGCGATCTCCTGGCTTATTGCGAGTTCGAATTTCTTCGAAGCCTCCACATATGGCCAGGAAATCACACCAGCCGCACGCACCTTCTTCAGGAGCCGCCGGCAGGAAGGCATCGGCGAGACTTTGCCTGATCGCCGTCAGAACGGAAGTTACCGTTTGCAGGTTGAATTCATCGAGAGCAACAACGCGTTCCTCATAGCCACCATCGGCAGTGCAGTAGTAAAGTCGTCCCGACTCAACTCGCTTGTTTAGTATTTTCTGAGCGGCAAGCGCGTAGAGGAGAGGCTGAAGGTATTTTCCACCACCCACAACCGTGTCCTTTTCGGCGCGGGCCTTTCCTGTCTTGTGATCGGTCACGCGAAAATTGCCGCTTGAGTGCCGCTCAACGAGATCTATCGAGCCCCGGAGTTTGAAGTCGCCAACGATCTCCACAGCTTCGCTCACGCTATCTGGATCAGCGTCCCGCGGCCCGCGGTCCGCGGTCAGCCCGAACGACAATTCAAACTTGTCGGGTACCCAGCCATCGCCAGAGTCCGCCATCCGGCGCAACCATTCTCGTAAATCTGCCCTGATTGAGTTGATTCCATCCTGCCAGACCCGAGGAATCGCCGGCGCTAGTTTGTCTTCATATTCTTTGGCCAGTCGATCGAGTGCCCGGTCAACAAACTCGAAAGCTATTGTCGGGGCGTCACTCCGAGGGCGCCCCTCGTCTTGTTGCACGGATCGCCCGTCTTCACGGTCCAACGTGCTCCCCTCTTCTCGGTCCCGCCTACGCATCTCGTTGCGTTGCGAGGGGCGCCCAGCGAGTGGCGCCCCTACAACAAGCGGCAGAAGACCGGCCGCCTTAAGATTCGTAAGCACCTCGAATTGCGTCTCGTGGAACAACGACCCGCGTGTTAAAGGATCTATCACTTCAATTGCAGCCGGCTCCTGGCGCATTTCAAGACGAAGTATCGCGCTGAGGAAAAATCGGTAGGGGCAACTGGCGTAGTTCTGCAACGCAGTGGCCGAGAAAGACCGCGCTGCGAATTGATGACGCGCAATGCTCTGGCGTCCCAGTTCATCCACTTCCACCAGACCATCGTTTGGTGTCCAACGGCGCAGCCAGCGGCGGCTGCGACCACGCAACGCTCGTGCAAGATGGCTATTAGCAGTCAGGAGATAGTGCGCCTGACCCGTCGCCTCTTCATTCTTTGCTCCGACCAAACTGGCAAGTAAAGCCAGGTCATACTCTGCTTCATCGATAGCAGCTTCTGGACTCTCTGGGGCGGGCCATCCCAATCGCGCACGAGTCGTCGATTCAGCTCGCGCTGCTATCTCTTCGAAACCAGGCAAGACACCTTCAGCTGCGCGTAACGCTTCCAGAGCATAGAAAGATGGAACGCGAGGACGAGATTGCTGCACATCGATACGCGGATATGAAAGATAGACTCGCTCTCGCGCAGAACCCAAAGCAATCCGTAAAGAGAGCCGTTCGAGTTCCAATCGATCTCGTCGCGTCGATAGACCAGCGGTAGCGGTCTCTCGTCGCTGCTCATCGGGAAGTATTGGATCATCAACAATCTTCCGAGGAAAAATCCTCTCGGCCAATCCAGGGATAAACACGACCTGAAAAGAAAGCCCGCGTGCTGAGTCCACCGAACCGACAAAGACCGAACCGTAACGACGCGGCGGTGGCTTTACACCTAAGTCGTGAAGCCGTGGGCCCAAAACGAGTTGGACTTCGTGTAGATCAACTGGGCCCACTCTGAGCATAGGTTCAAGGTCTGCCAGCGTCGCTAAGACACCTTCCGGATAGCGGAGAGCGTTTATGGCCAACTCGCGCAGATACACAAGCCACTCGCCCCAATTCGCGCCATCCGGCAGGGCAGCGAGGCGTTCGATCAGCGGTAGAGCGTAAGCCCGCAGCGCCTCCAAATCGCGAAGTTGCCTTTTTATCGACTCAACCTTTGCTTCTTCTTCAGGCGCGGCTTCGTCGATTCGCAGCTGTAACTCATTAGCGAGTCCTTGAAGGCGTCGAGTCCAGCGATCCTTCCCGCCAATTACGGCTGAATCGACCAGCAGTCGTTCCCATCTTGCAGGGGCCCGTAAGTTCCCATCAATTACCGCGCTGTCCTCCGGGTTTGCAGCCAACGGCGACTCTACTGTCTCGTTAGAAGTAACAAGGTCATCTTCGACGTCAGCTGCGCCGGCTACCAACTCGTCGCGTGGTCCAACCCAGGCCGACTCCAAATTCTTGTTCGCTTCACCATCTGGTACCTGGCCAAGTGAAAGGTACTCAGCAAACCGTCTGGCCGATAGTCCTTCGGCGGCGCAAGACAGGAGCGCGAGCATTGCTCGACCGGCCGGGTCTGGAGCGGTTGTGCCTCGCACGAAGTAGGCCGGGATTTCGGCCCGAGCAAAAGCCTCCTCCAAGTGAGATCTATATTCGCCGGGAGAATTGAGCAAGACCGCCATCTGATCGAATGGCACACCTTGCGCCGCTTCAGCTTGAATGCTCCTCACGATCTCAACGCATTCACGCGGTTCGCCAGGCCAGCTATTAACCCGCAGACTCTGGTCGAGTGGACTAACAGGCGGAGCTGAGTCCTCAAAAAGATGTTGCTTCGCGAAGGAAAGAGAGTTCGCAGCTGCAGGAGATTTTCCAGCGGAAAAGGCGTTTACGTCGGAAAGAGAGTCCGCACCTTCAACCACGCCTACCCTGTCCTTCTTGTCCATCCTGTCAGCACTCTTGTTATCACCCTGGCCGTCCCTCTCGCCGTTATTTCTGTCGTCCCGCTTGTTGTTACTCGTCTCGCTACTCTTGTCGTTGTGAGAGGAGATCAATACCACCTCGCGGTCGCGGGTGGGTACACGTTGCGCATCTCGCTTGTATTGAAGCGATTCTTCAAGCGACGTGATCGTCTGTTCGTCCCCGAACGGCACGGTTGCCAGAACATTAGGAGACAGCGCTGCCAACTCTCGGATAAATGCATTCTCCAATCGACTACGCACCGCAACATCCAACAGTAGCAACGGAAGCCGAAGGTAGGAGGTGTTTTCTGGAGAGGTGAGTGAATCAATCGCAGCACGGAATAAGGCAGCTGGGTCTGAGAGCCTTGACTCTTTCAGTTCCTGGTCCACCAAGCTGGCTATCGCGGAAAGATCCTTACCACCGCGGGCTAAACGCGCAAGCGATTCCACCACGCAAAGCGGGCTGCCCGCCTGGAAGCTCCGGGCGGGATCAGATTCATTCATCCGTAGCTCTTCGAGAGTCTTGGCGACGGCAATCGGAAAGCCCGGACGCGTAGCGACGGGGGCGAAGTAATTCAACTTCCCGTCCGACTGAAGCGAATGAATGGCGCGCGCCACAACGGCGGTGAAAGAGAGATTACTTGCCGGCGCAGTCCCAGACGCAGCGAGAACATTTTTTGCGAGCCGCGATGCCAGAACGTTTATAGTGAACCGCTTAATTCCAAACCACGCGCCTCTGGAACTAACCACGCTCAAATGAAGATCTGCAGCGGCTTCCGTTGAATGAGCGATGACCAGGATTTCGGCATCGGCCGGATAAGCTTGTATCCAGTCTCGAGCAACCTGCAGGCGCACAGATGCGTCACTGGAAACTTCAATGCGGCTTTTTGATAATTCAAACAAGATTCGCCATTCCGCAATCTTCCGCAGCTCTGCCGTTCCCCTAGCGAAAAGCCTTCGGCTTTCCGACCACCTGGAAAAAGATCCAGTAGAGGCCGCGCCTCTAGCGACACTCTTTCACCATTTACGATTCACGACTAACCATTTACGATTCCGGCCCGTGAAGCTTTATGTTGGTATCACTGATTAGGTCAGCAGACCGATAATAATCGGTCTTGCATAGTTTAAGCTTGCTGACGTTGTAGGCCTTTGCTTGAATGATTGATTGAATGACACCATTTCGCCTAACCGAAACCGCATCTGCCGAAATAATAACTGACCGACCAGATACGACAAACTTGCCGCTGGCGAAAAGAGTTCGTTCCGGCGTTAGCTGGACTGTATCGTCGGCCCTGATCGGGGAATTGCTTCGTTTCGTCCGCTCGGTCGTCCTCGCGCGACTTCTGGCGCCGGAGGATTTCGGGCTATTCGGCATGGCTTTGACGATCGTGGCAGCATTAAACGCCCTGACGACGATTGGATTAGACCGGACAATTGTTGCAAACAAGTTCGACACGAACAATGAGCTGAAGGCACACCTGGACACAGTGTGGTCGGCGGAACTCCTTAGAAGTCTCGTCATCGCTCTTCTGGTGTCGGCTTCCGCTTTTCCGATGTCGCGGTTTTACGGGCAAGCACAACTGAACGTCATCATTCCGATTCTCGGCTTAACCAGCCTCGTTCAGGGATTTCAAAACATCGGTCTGACGATTCTGCGCAAGGAGATTAGCTTCGCCAGGATCTTCTGGTACGAACTTGCCACTAACGTCGCCGGAATAGCGTTAACTGTTGCCCTGGCTGTGGTCATGCGAAATGTTTGGGCGTTGGTGATTGGCTTGTTGCTAACCGCTGCTCTGGGGACGGTCCTCTCTTACACTTTTCATTCGTATCGTCCGCGTCTGGCGTTCGACAAGATTGCACTTCGCCGCGCCTTGAACTTAGGAAAGTTTGCGCTTGTGATCGCAGTCGCTTCATATGTGACCACAATGGCGGACAACATCATGGTCGGGCGCTTACTGGGAACCAGCGCACTCGGCAACTATTCTCTCGCTTACAACATTGCCAGCGCTCCCATTAGCGTGCTGGTTTTCGCTCTTGGCACAGTGCTCTTTCCGGCCTATGCCGAAATCACAGCGCAGCGTCCAAAGCGTCTGGAGCAGGCCTTTACCAAAGTATTTAGTATTTCCTCGATGATCATGCTCACGATCATGGTGCCGTTTTTCCTGCTTTCGGGCGAGATAGTTCAACTACTCTTCGGCAGCAGGTGGACCAGTGCGGGAATAGTTCTGCGGGTCCTGGCGTTGATCATTCCACTGCGCGCGCTCACTCTGATCATTGCCACCGTTTTCTTCGCCTTGAATAGGCCAAAACAGGTGGCTGTGGGAAAAACTCTGGAAGCGGCCGTCTTTCTCGCGGTACTCTATCCGTTGATAACGGCCTTCGGACTGACCGGTGCAGCATGGGCCGGCCTGATCGCTTATGCGTTCGCATGCATAAACCGCCTCGTGGCTTTAAACGAGATTATCCCGGGCATATCGTTAAAGCTCTTTCGAATTTCACTGTCCACCCTAGCGGCGGCCGGTGCTGGACTGCTGATTGCAGGCATTAGCTTGGCCTTTATTACCTCACGGCTGCCGCGAGTGATACTGGGCGGTCTACTCTCAACGATCGTTCCCGCGATAATCTTGCTGTTAATCAGAGCGGATTTGAGAAAATGGCTAATTGAGTGGTTTTCCTGATCATTCGAGCCTACCGCCGAAGCGATGCCATCAGTGTGAGGGCTACGACACAGCGCGATCGGTGATCTCCAGGCCCTTATCGATGATCGCGAACGCCTCGCGCATCTCGTTTTCAGTGATGCACAACGGCGGGTTCGTGAAGAATGTATTCCAACGCACAAACGTGTAGAGCCCTTCGTGGCGAAAGAACTTACTGAGCGCCTGCATCTCAGGCGACGTGCCGTTGAAAGGCGCCATCGGCTCACGCGTTCCGGGATTTCGGACCAGCTCGACGATCCCGAAAAGCCCAATGTTGCGCGTCGCGCCCACTGACGCGTGCCGACTCTGCAAATCTTCGAGCATGCCGCGCATCAACGTCCCCATGCGCCGCGCGTTTTCGATGAGGTCGTCTTCTTCGTACACCGCGATGGTTGCGAGCGCCGCGGCGCAAGCGAGCGGGTGGCTGTTGTACGTAAGTCCGCCGTAGAACACGTTCTTCTCGAAGTGATCTGCTATTTGCCGCCGCATGCCCACCGCACCCAACTGCACGTATGCGCTCGTCAGGCCCTTGGCCATCGATATCAGATCGGGTACGACCTTCCAGTGGTCCACGGAAAACCATTCGCCCGTGCGGCCGAAGCCTGCCATCACTTCGTCGGCAATCAGGAGGATGCCGTACTTGTCGCACAGTGCTCGTAACCCCTGCATGTAGCCATCTGGTGGAATGAGGATGCCGTTAGTCCCGACAACGGGCTCGACGATTATTGCCGCGACCGTTTTCGGACCCTCGAGTTCCAGGATCTCATCGGTACGGGCCAGCACTTCCTCTGTCGCGTCCGAGCCTTTTTGGATGCCGTGATAAAAGTCTGGGATGCGGAAGACGCCAGGGATACCCGGCTCCGCGGCCCAGCGACGCGGATCGCCTGTCAGTGTTAGAGCGCCCGCGGTTCCACCGTGGTACGAGCGATATCGTGCGCCAACCTTATGACGCCCGCTGAACATCCGCGCGATGCGTATTGCGTTCTCGTTTGCCTCGGCGCCGCCGTTTGTGAAGAAAAAGGCATCGATGTCGCCGGGCGTGATCTCTGCGAGCTTCGCGCCCAGGCGCGCGCGCACTTCGGTGGCCATGAATGGGTTGGCATAGGCAAGCGTCGCGGCTTGCTCCTGGATAGCTCGAATCACTCGCTCGTCGCCGTGCCCGATGTTGACGCACATCAGCTGGCTATTGAAGTCGATGAAACGCTTTCCCTCCGGCGTCCAGAAGTGGATTCCCTTCGCGCGCGCGACAGGGATTGGATCAACGGCCGACTGAGCGGACCACTCGAAGAGCGTGTGCCTGCGCGAGAGTTCGACGATCTGCTCTCCCGTCATGTTTTCAGCTAGTGTAGTCATAGGTCGCGATGCTACTCAAATCGGGAGCGATTGACAACGTCAACGTTTTGCTTTTGCGGTGGCATCGTTCAACCCTCCAATCAAATCGCGTGTTGCGCAAATTTGCAGGCTGGGGAAGGGGCCGGAGCGAAGCGTCGCCCCGCCCCAAGTCTGATCACTTTTTTTGAACTAACCACTCACTTCAAAGAAGGAGGATTGATGTGAGTAGAGTAGAGTGGATATCGATCTTGAGCGGGGCGCGCTTCGCTTTGCCCCCCTTCTCAACCTGTAAATTTGTTCCCACGGTACAAATTTGAAGGGGTGGAGGCTAGGGACCGATGGCGGCTTGCTTTTGTTTGTCGGCTTGGGCCCAATCCTTCGCCGAGACAAACGACTCCTTATCATAGATCAGCAGGATTGTTCCCACCGGCAGCAGCCGGCTCACTTCACGAGACGCGAACATTGGAATCCGAACACACCCGTGACTCTTTGGACTAGGTGGAACGGAAGGATTTCCGTGAATGGCCAGTCCGTCGCTAAAGTAACTTGGGTAATAGAGCAATCCCAGAGGAGATTTCTTCCAGCCGCTGGCTTTGCCATAAATCCTGAACCGACCACGCGGGGTATAGGCCAGACCTTTCATGCCTTTTTCGTTGTAGTGTTTGCCACTGCCTGTTGAGACCGGCAGAATCCTGGTAATTTCCCCTTTGTCGTTGATTAGCAACAGCACCTGGCGATCGATATCAACTTCAACGTGCCGATAGTCGAGTTCCCTGGCCTGCGGCGAAGCGGCGCTGCTGATTGCCTGGAAATCGTCACGAGTAAGCCGACCGGTGACCTTGCGGCCTTCCCATTTCTGAAAAGCGATCAAAGCTGCCCGCGTATTTTGGTCAAACACTCCGTCAACTTTGCCCGTCCCATAACCCATCTCCGACAGACGCCTTTCAGCCTCTTTCATTTCTGCCCGGTTGGGAGCACGTTCAACACTCTTTCTGTGGCCGGATGTGTTCGCGACTGATGAGACTGAAGTCAGCACCAGCAAACAGAAGCCGAGAAGCATTTCGGCTGTGAGTCTCTTCCAGAGGGTTGATTTGGAGGAGTCGACCCTTAAATACGGTCCTTCCGCAGCTAAATCTACCTGGTAGAAGATGTCGTTGAGCGAGAAGGTCTCCAAAATTGACTTGAGAGCTCTTGAACTCATAGCTAGAGTCCTCCCTTTTATGGTAACGGATGTTCGGGGCGATATTAGGCTTGTCGAGGAGTGGAAGTCGGGATATTACCTTGATTGTGTAAGGTTACCGGCGGCCAGTCCGTGCCGAACTGAATTCACAATACCTCGAAGGGAAGAGGCAGTCAACATTCACCAGGTGCCCTGGTTGACTTGGAGGAACTACGTTCCAGACTTGTATTGAGAAGTTGCTGGTATTAATCTATCGTCCATAAGGACCTGCAGCGTCTCCGAACCCGACAACGCCGAGTCGCTGGATCTCTCTCCAACTAATTCGTCAAGTCTCCCCTACATACTTTCCCATTTCAGTATCCGGCCGCTTACACGGTCCGGAGTTGAACTCTACTCAAACGCTTGCCGCCCCTGGCGACCGGCATTTCTATCCAACGCTTCATGCTGCGAGCAAAGTACAGCTTAAACGGTCACACATCTTCAAAGGAAGCAACGAAAATGAGAGTATTCTGTCCCGAACACAAAAAAGGATTCTTCGCTCCTCGACAAAGTCCCATCAAGTGTGAAAATCGAGGTCACGTACTGGGCGAGTTAGATTTCGAAGGTGAAGCCAAACCTGCGTTTGAACTTCAGTGGCAATACTGCTGCAACTGCGAGCATTTCTGTCCAGTACAATCTAACGCGGACGTGTTGGAACACTGTCCAGTCTGCACACGGCGAACTTCGCTCGTTTACATATGCGATCGCTGCTATACCATCAGCTTCGAATCCAATACTCCGCTCCAGTCAAAGAATTTTACACTCACATCCGAAGGCGCCCCGTTACCTTCATGTCCCGGATGCTTGCAGGCCACGTCAGTCGATTTGCGCGAACACACGTGCGATGAACTCGGCGCATCCTTCGTTACGGCTCTCAGCTCCTGTCCCATTTGCCGAGAGCGCCTGGATATTGGTCCTTCGTTCCCTTCGGCACTGGCGCATTACTTGAGGCGAACGAAAGCTGCAAACAAGCTCAGTGTCACATTCGACTATGAGAGTGAGTTGTTTGTTGCCGTTGAGGATGGAGAGTTCGTCCTCGTCACGGGCGGCGATGAAGACACCCAACCAATCGTCTTACCGCGATCAACACGGTTCACAACACCGCGAGACTTTTACGAGTTCTACCAGGACTACTATCACTGCGCTAAACCAGACGCGGGCGAAGTGCATGTCATCGAACCCGCTGCAGTGATCAGAGTCGCAGAAGGATGGAAGTTTCAGGGTACCGGCGTTCTCGAGATGGGCCAGGGGCGGCTTACACAAAACCCGCCGGCAACCTTAACGTCGTCTCGATCAAACACATCAACGCTCGCGAAGGCACAGACCTCAAGCGCAGCCGTGGCCACAGAAGAACAGGTTCACTGTAGACATTGTGGCGCGCTGGTGGAAACGAGATACGCGTTTTGTTGGGGCTGTGGCAAGTCGCTGTCACAAAAGAGTGAATC
>WNFY01001276.1_pt1 | contig 23811 bp, 18 predicted proteins | sample 5400091 | NCBI WGS metagenome assembly WNFY01 (sample SAMN13153364, study PRJNA577476) | soil metagenome | isolation source: 60 cm soil or saprolite under grassland replicate 1 | place: USA:California | collected 2016-06-15 | reverse complement strand
TCAGGGCGTAAGCAGCGTAAATAGCGATGATTTTGATAGTAACACAGCGAATGTAGTTGTAGTGCAAACTATTAAATTAAAAGACCTGATTGATAAACTAATGGCTGCGAACACCGGCGTAAAACTTTCTGTATCAGGTGTGTCCAAAGATGGAGCAACACTCACTATAAAGTAAGATTGATTAATGCTATGCGCTGACTATAATTTCGATTGTACAAGGGTGTGACGCAACCGCGGTTTAATAGTTATTCTTATGCCGGGTACAAAAAAATCATACCATAATTACTATTCAGAAATAAAATAAAAAGATCGCAAATAATTGTTCTCTTCTGCACCTTAATATCATCCGTACCTGGTGGAAAGTACTTTCCCTCCGGTAATATTTTCTAACATCAAAACTAAACAACATGAATTTTCAAACAATGAGCAGGCAGCGTAAATTCATTATGATTGCTGCGGCAGCGGGTATCATTTCTGTTTTTCTTCCGTGGGTAACAGTAAGCATTTTTGGCGAGAGTCAGAGCACCAATGGATTTCGCAGTTATGGAATTGTAGTTTTCCTTGCCTTTGCAGCCACAAGTATTATAAGCCTGTCAGGCAACCAAACAAAAGCATTAGATCAAACAATGTGGATAATCGCAATGAGCACAGGCATTATAGCTTTACTTTTTGCGATAATTTTTCTTACCAATATGAGCGGAGGATTCGGTATGGTTCATGGAGGTTTTGGTATTTGGATCGCAATAACAGCATCGGCAGGTATCATTATATCCGCATGGATGTTTAAAAATCCGGGAGATAGTTTACAAAGCGGTTTTGAAAGTTTAAAAAAATCAATGCCTGTAAACCTAAATCAAAAAGCAGGTACCAATGTATCCAATAACACCGGCAAAATTGCAGAACTGGAAAAGTTAATTGATTTAAAAAATAAGGGAAAAATTTCAGAAGAAGAATACCAGCAATTGAAATCAAAATTATTATAACAGATTTTTTATCTGCACTATGCTATATGAAGCATTTTAATTGCTAAATGAAAAAATATTTTGAAACAGAGCATACCTGTATTAAACAGTAAGTCACCAGAATAGAATTCTACTCACACAGTTAGCATCATAAACCAGTCAACCTTAACGTATGGTAGTATCTCTCTTTGTGCTGTCAGTCCTGAATAATGTATCGGTGAGAGAAGGATTCATAGCATTGTTGTTATCAGTCGCAACTCCATTACCTGTTCCCGCTGATCCTGCTCCTGATGGTGTTCCATTAGATGTGCCCGACGAATCTGCTTCATTTCCTTCATAATGACAGGCTGCAAAACTTATGGTTACTACTGTAAATAAAGCGACCCACCTTTTTATCTTTTTCATAAATAGCTTTTCGTAAAAGCGATAAAATTTTCATGCCATAATTGTAGAAATAAAAATCTTTTCTATTATTTAATTGAAAAAAGGGGTGAATATTTTATCGCTGCCCATTCTCTAACTTTCTGAGTATTCTTTGCTGGTTTTTGAATTGCAGTACAAGTGAGTGACCCACGAAGTTTCGGGGCAGGGACAACGAAGTTTAATAGCAGCACAGGAGGTTGCTCCAAAAAATTGGAATACAAAATCTTATCATCCTTTCAAAATATTATTACTGTTACTCATTTGTGAAATTCGGCGCACTATATTTCTTTAACAAATTTTTTTTTAAATTACAGTATCATTTTCTGTGAGAAATTTGTGCAACTTTTTATACTCAACTACCACTTATGAAAGGCAAAAGAAAATGGTTAGTGTTGTTTGTGCTCTCCTTTTTAGTTATTGTATGCGTTTCTGCAATTCAAAAAAGCAATGAAGGAAACGACCTTGTGTATATACCCCCAAGTGAACAACGCAATGGCGATGCAGCAAAAGGTTATGATTATCTTGTCACCGGCGATTATGTAAAAAGTGGTCCTGCCTTTGGTTATTATCTTCTTATCAATGGCAAGGACAAAAAAAATTATTTAAACAGAGCCGGCAGGAATGCAAATGTTGGTTATAATTTCAATGTAGTTACTGCTGAAAACGGAGTTAATGTTGTGGTGCCTAATTGCCTGCAATGTCATGCACAGGTGTTTGACGGCAGGCTGTATATTGGTCTTGGTAATTCCATGATGGATTTTACCAGGACGGTAAAACTAAACAACTTTCCAAGCAGGGTGGCCACAAGAGTAATGCAAACTTTTTCTCACAATCAATACGAAGCTGCCTTACCTGTATTGCGTACTTTTAAAGCCCTGGCAAACCAGTTGCAAACTGATGTGCAGGGAGTAAATGCTGCGGACAGACTCGCGGTTCTTTTGGTAGCACACAGAGACCCTGTAACGCTTGAATGGAGTGACTCAGCCCTTTTGGAAATACCGGATGAAGTGATTCCTACCGATGTGCCTGCATGGTGGCTGCTGAAGAAAAAGAACGCAATGTTTTATAATGGCTTTGGCAGAGGCGATTTTGGAAAATTTTTGATGCTGAGCAATTTACTCACCGTAAAAGATACTGCAGAAGCAAGAGAAACATTTACACATTTTGGCGATGTGCTTGCTTACATTAAATCTGTTAATCCACCTGCTTATCCCTATCCTGTAAATACTCAATTGGCAGCACAGGGAAAAGTTATATTCATTAATCATTGCAGCAAATGTCATGGTGAGTATGGTGCTAACGGAAAATACCCCAACCTGCTGATACCTGAAAATATAATCAAGACAGATTCACTGTTATTTAAAAGTAATTATCAGAATGCAAAGTTTATTGATTGGTTCAACAAGAGCTGGTATGCTAATGGAGATCATCCGGCAAAGCTTGAACCATTTAAGGGTTATATAGCTCCGCCGCTGGATGGTGTTTGGATAACCGCGCCTTATTTACACAATGGCTCTGTTCCTACTCTTGAAGTTTTACTTAACAGTAAGCTGCGCCCACGTTATTGGGCAAGAGATTTTAAAAACCCTGAGTATGATTATGAACATGTGGGCTTGAAATATAGAGTGAAAAATAATCCAGGAAGTAAAAACAAAACAGCATACAATACAGATAAACCCGGCTATGGAAACTATGGTCATTATTTTGGCGATGATCTCACCGATGCAGAAAGAAAAGCAGTGATAGAATATTTAAAAACATTGTAAGAATAATTTTCGGTTTTCAGTTGAGCATCGCGATTATTGATTACTGGCTATCGATGATTGACTATTGATTAATAATTATTGGCTGTTGATGATTAACTATTTGATTATTAATTATTGGCTGTTGATTATTGCTTATTGCTATTTATTTTTTTATGAGCCAAGCTGTATCATTCATAACAATCCCTCATGTGCGGGATTGCGTCGCACTCTTCAACTGACGAACCTTCATGAAACAAAAATGAAACCACATTCTGATATTCGTAATTGAACCTTCTTCAAACCCATAAAGGTTTAAAAACTCACAGGTTTTCTTATTTATAAATTTTAATGATTCATCGTGTCTTTATTTTCATGCAAGGTATCCCTGAGAGAATTTTTGATACTATCGGTATTAGGCTTTGCCGTTAAGGAATTATCAGCAGAATCATTAGGCCCTGGCGCGTTTCCGCCATTGGCGCATGCTGTAAAAATTACTATCAAGGCCCATACAGGAAGCAGATATTTTATCTTTTTCATAGATCACTTTTTAGTAAAAGAGATAAAATTCCATGCCAGTAATTTTTTACAAGCAGTTATTCTAAAATCATAAAAAATAATTTTATCATTATGTTTTTATTAATAAACAAATAAACTGTCAAAAAGATTATTGCCCTATTACAAATTCTTAGCGCATGATGTTGCACTTGCAGCAGCAAACCTTGTAAACCGGTTTTATAAAAAGTAATTTTATCTTAAACAATAACTTCTGCAATTATAATCTGAATGGTTATTCCAAAGATTATTGGCAGCAAAATTGTAATGTGTAAAAAATATGAAAACAATTCGTTTCATAACTATATTATTGGCTGCATTAACAATGGCGCCTTTGATGGCTCACTTGCTGGAGCTGCCCAATAAAATGAAATTGTCAAGAGATGCTTATTTAATTGTTCAGGGCATTTACAGAGGTTGGAATTTATTGGGAGTTCTTGAAGTAGCAACTGTTGTGTTTTCAACCATTTTATTAGTCCTCACCATAAAAAATAAAAAGCCGATGCGTTTTGTCATGTTTGCCTTTATATGTTTTGACCTCGCATTAATTATATTCTTTTCTTTTACCTTGCCGGCCAATCAAATTACAGACAACTGGACAACGCTTCCGGATAACTGGGAACAATTACGGAACCGCTGGGAATATTCGCATGCAACAAGAGCAATACTATATATCATTGGCCTGGTTCTTTTGTTATGTTCAGGTTATATATACAAAAAAATAAAGCCACCCGTTTTTTAGCTTTTTGTTTAAGCAGAAGCATTTAAAAAAATCAGAAATATAAATTTAAGCAGTCGTTTATCAGCTTACTTTTTTTACGCTTGAAGAGCCGCCACTATTCATATTTTTTATTGAACCATCGCCCTTATAATAAACATCGCTGCCGCCACTTGCATTTACGTTCAGCTCTTTGTTACACGTAATATTTACATCACTGCCGCCACTCGCATTTACAGAGCAGTTATCAGATATAAGATCATACCCGTGAAAATCACTGCCACCAGTAGCATTTATAAGAAGCGTGGTTGCCTTTCCTGAAACATACACATCAGAACCTCCATTCGCTTCCATCTGCAATTTGCTACTGTTAACCCTCCCATGAAAATCTGAACCGCCTGAGAGATGAACGTTTAGTTCGGTTGCACTGATTCCTTCGTCAGCATAAACATCAGAGCCACCGGATGCCTGCAGTTTATCCAGTGTTTTGAAGGAAACATAAGCCTTCATCTTTTTATTTCCCCTGTCCAGTGTCACACCTTCATGACCATAATAAATTTTCAACACACCATCTTCTACTTTGGTCGTTATTTTATTGCGAACTTCTTCATTGATGGCGCTTACGGCAAGAGCTTCGTTGCCCTGTGTTAAGTACAGATCAATTCCATCTGATATTTGTATGGCATGAAAAGAACTTACATTACGTATTGCAGCATTTGGATCATTGAATGTTTTTTGTGCGATGGCTGAACTAAAAATAATCACAGCGCATGCTGACAGCATATATTTTTTCATAACTGAATTTTCATTGTTATACGAACAAGGGAGGCAAAAGTTACAGTAAAGATTTATTTGCTCTGTGCCTGGGGATTTCCAAATACTTTTTTAAGAAGATCGGTTACACGCGCTGCAGGGTCCTTGCGGATTTTTTGCTCTTCCAGACCCACCTGGTAAAATATTCCGTCAATTGCTTTTGAAGTAACATAGGCACTGAGATCAGTATTAACAGGCTTTGCAGCAAATTTATTGTACATGGAAAATACATCACTCCAGTATTTGGTAGCATTTACTTTTGATAATGCATTATTAATAACAGGACGAAAAGATTGGGTTAATGCACCGGTTGTTTTTTGTTTAAAGTAATTGGTTGCAGCAAAATCACCGCCTTTTAAAATGTCAAGCGCATCAGAGATGGTCATTTGCGTGATGGCATCAATAAAAATAGGTGCAGCAGATTTCGCAGCATCTTCTGCAGCACGGTTCATTGATAAAATTGCTTTATCTACAACGCTGCCAAAGCCTAAGTTACGTAATGTGCTTTCTACATTTTTTGCTTCCGGAGGCATTAGGATTTTTATAGCCGCATTTGCAAAAAAACCATCCACTGCAGAAAGTTTATTAGTGCTGTTTTGTGTACCAATAGTTAGTGCCTGTTTTAAACCAGAAACAATTTCCTGTGTTGTAAGATTACCAAAACTCGTTTTCTCATTTATTACCTGCTTTGCAACATCGCAGCCGGTAAATGTTAGAAACAATATAGATGAGTAGAATAATTTTTTCATAGTAAGGAATTTGAATTGCAAATCTATATAAGGCTTTAAGCAATCGCGCAAAAACATTGCCACAGCGAAGTTCCTGTTCTTTTAGGAAAAATATTATTCGGATTAAAGGATTTGTAAAGACATGAATCCAGGTGGAAAAGATTGTTAGGTTTAGGGATTTGTGCGGACACAAATCCTGGCATTAATGTGATTAAGGTGAAGGGATTTGTGGAGACATAAATCCGGCAGCGACAAGAGACTCTACTGACTCATCAACATTAGTGTATACAAAATATTAATGAAACAAGAAATAAAGCTGATAAAAGTTTAGTTCCGATAGCTATCGGGAGTACAAGATATGCCTTCGCCTGGTTTCGCTTTGCTCAATATAGCTTGGCAGTTGAAGAGTGCGACGCAATGACAGAAGCATAAAGATTTATAGTTTGGTACAAAATACTCTGTATACTTTTTATACTCTTATAAACTCTTGATACTCTACTGACCAAATACCTTTTTCAGAATATCAGTTGTTCTTGCCACAGGATCTTTTCGTATCTGCGTTTCCTGCAGAGCAATTTCATGGAAGATTCCATAGAGTGCCTTATCCGTTACATATGCGCTGAGATCGGGATTAATTTTATTAAACGCAAATTTATTATAGGTAGTAAAAACCGTGTTCCAGTATTTGGTGGCATCAACTTTCTGCAGCGAAGTTTCTATAACAGGCTTGAACGCATTGGTAAGAGGAGCCGTCGTTGTCTTGCGCAAATAGGCTGTTGCAGCAGTATCACCGCCACGCAAAATGCCCCATGCATCACCAATGCTCATCTGCTTAATTGCATCAAGAAAAATAGGCGCAGCACTTTTAGCTGCATCCTCTGCAGCACGGTTCATAGAAAGAATTGCATCATCAACGAGTTTACCAAGACCCATGCTCCTCAATGTTTTCTCCGCTTTTACCGCTTCGGGTGGCATTAAAATCTTAATAGCAGCATCTTTAAAAAAACCATCAACAGCAGAAAGTTTTGAAGTACCATTGCTTACGCCGTTATTCAGGGCTTCCTTTAAACCGCTGATTACATCCGCCGTGCTCAGCGAACCTTGCATGCCTGAAGAATTTACAGAGCTTGCCGTATCTTTTTTAAATCTCTTCTTGAAACCTTTGAGAATATCCTGCGGAGATTGTGCATTTGCAATAAGTATACTTAGAATTAAAGACAGACACAATAAATAAGTTTTCTTCATACAATTTGTTTGCGGTTAGAGCCAAATATAGTGCCGCAGGTTTAATCACAGCGTTAAAGAAAAAGTAAAGAACATAAAAAAAGCGGGAATAGATCCCGCTTTTTTTAAATACTGAGTAATTTATTGCTTTATAATTTTATAAACCTCCTGGTCTGTTCCTGAAACAACTTTTAGCACATACATGCCACGCTGAAGATTTGCTGTAGAAGTCATGAGAATCGTATTGGAAGCAGCATTATACATCTTTGTTTTTTCACTTGCCATAAGCTTGCCCTGCATATCATAGACATAAGCAGAAACAGGCTGAGCCGTTGCAAGATTAAGCTGCATTTTCAGGGCACCATTAAACGGATTTGCAAAACTAATATCTGAAATGGAAGAAACAGCCTTTACATTAATTACTCTTGAGTAATTAACTGAACCATCACCATCAATTTGCTTTAAACGGTATTGAACAGTGGGAGATATGGTAAATGCATTTTTATCTGTTGCAGAATAGGATTGATTTTTTGCATTGTTTAGTGCAGCAACGGTTGCCACTGTTTTAAAGCTGCCATTATTATTTGCCCTTTCAACCTCGTAACCCTTCATACCAAACTCATCGGCAATTTGCCAGTTGAGTGTTACATCTTTATTATAGCGTTGAGCATTGAAGGAAATTAGTTTAACGGGGAGAACAGAACAGCTCGATGCACTGGTACCAACAACAGGAAGAATTAATAGCGTAACATCTATTCCGTAATCATTAGGATCATTAAAAGCAATCCAGGTATTATCACTCCACTGTTCCCAGGCTAGTCCCGGAACATCTTCACCATCAAGAGTTCCCCGAAGCCAAACTGTATCTTTTGTATATGAGAAATTAGAAATATCTACAGAAATGTAAATTTTTTTGGATGCCGGCAGCAGTATAGGGCTAGCAAAACCTATTTCTGTAAAGATACCGGCATCTACATCTTCCTTTATTTGAGATAAAGTACGTTCTTCCGTTGCAAGTAAAGTTCCGGGCGCACCGGCATTATCTCCATATACCTTGAATAGAATTTTTTTCGACATGTCTGCAGCCTCACTTGAATTAGCATTGCCAAAATCAATAAAGACACTTGTCAGGTAAGTATAAGCTGTCGCCGATAAATCAAAATAATTTGCTTTTTGTTTATCCTCATAGAAATTTGTTCCATTTAGAAATCCGGAATCTACGATATCATCATTATCAAATACATATGAATCTGCACTCCAACTAGTGTCAATTGGATAATTAATTGTATCACAATCAGCCGTAGTATTTCCCACAAACGAATTAACGTGCTCCAAAACCGGTTTGTTTCCCTTTATAATTTTTCCAAGAGTTCTTTGAGCATTCGTTACTGTAAAGCAAAGTGTGCAAATAATTAACGCTAATGTAGCAGGGTAAATCTTTCTCATAAGTTTATTTTAAATGTTAGCAGATATTTAATTCAATTTAGCAAAGTTTTGTGTTACCATCACTATTGTCTGTAATTTTTTTATTAACTCTTCTGAATAATTTTTTGCTTTGATAAAAATGTCTCTCTATAAAAGAAATTACTTCTTACCATTTTTTTATATTTTACCGCATTACTTTTGCCGCCGTATGAAATATATGAGCAGATACCTGGTACCATTTGCTGTTATTTATTTCCTTATATCATGCAAAGGCAATACCGGGGAAGGAACTGCAAATACTGAAGAAAATAACACGAACCCTGCCCCGCCGATCTTATCCTACAATGTTGTAAAAATATATCCGCACGATACTACTTCTTATGTAGAGGGATTGTTCTTGCATAATAATGCTTTATATGAAAGCACAGGTAACAATGGAAAAAGCAAACTGCTCAAACTGAATATTGAAAATGGAAAACCTGAGAAAGAAATAAAGCTTGACTCAGCATATTTTGGTGAGGGCATAAGTATGGTCAACAATAAAATTTATCAGCTCACCTGGCAGGAGCACAAAGTGTTTGTATATGATGCAAATACCTTTAAAAAAATAAAAGAAATGCAATGGCCTTTTGAAGGATGGGGTATGACTACAGACGGTAAACAACTTATCATCAGCACAGGAGGCAGTAATTTATATTTTGTAAACCCGGATGATTTTAAAATTATAAAACAGGTTAGTGTAACTGACAATTACGGGCCCGTTGGAAATATCAATGAGCTTGAGTATGTAAATGGTATTATTTACGCAAATCTTTATCAAACAAATTATATTTTAAAAATCGATCCTCAAAGAGGAAAAGTGACCGGCAAGCTTGATCTCACAGGCATTCTTGATAAAAGCAGTATACCTTATGACCCTGCCAAATACGATGTCAATTCAGGCAATGTGCTTAATGGCATTGCTTATGATTCTGTTAAGAATAGTTTTTATGTTACGGGTAAATACTGGCCCGCGCTTTTTGAAATTAAATTGAATTAGACCAACAAAAGTTCAAATGTTCCAGGGTTTGAATGTTTGAATGTTAACTTTCGAACAATCAAACAATCAAACTTGCGTTTTTTCTAATGATATAAATCACAGAACTGCATTTCGCCTCATCACTTAATGCTATCATGTTCGAGATTAAACCATTCCACACTGCGCTTATTAAATTGTTGTGTCCTGTTTTATACTGCTCACTCAGCATGGAAACATAAAAACTGTCAAACCACATAGGTTTGTATTGCACCACATCAAAACCATGTTGCTGCATCAGTTGATTCATACATGGAGGTGAAAAATGATACAGGTGACGCGGCACATCATAAGCAGCCCAATATTCTTTATATACTGCTGCATCATAACTTGTATAATTTGGCACAGCGATAATCAATATGCCATCACTTTTTAAAATGCGCTGAAATTTTTGAATGTATTGATGCAATGCATGCACATGCTCCAGCACATGCCACAATGTTATAACATCAAACTGCACAGAATCGAACGAAAAAAGATCATCAAGTGTTTGCAATTCCATTTGGTGATTTTTCAATGCATTTTCTCTTGCAACGGCATCCGGTTCAAGACCTGTTACCTTCCAGCCTGCTCGTTGCATAGTCGCAGCAAAAGCACCTGTGCCTGCACCTACATCCAATAGGAAACCATTTTGCGTGCCACTTAATTTTTTAATTAATCTTCTCTTGCTTTCAACAGTATAATTACGAACGGCATGATACAATTTATTGATAAGGCCTTTCTTTGTATCAGAATGCGATACATAAGCAGAAGATTGATAGTAAGCGCCAATAGTATCTGCAGCAGGCGCATCTTGCGTAAACCTACAGGTACAATCATTGCATTGCCATATAGAAAATGTTTCTTTGCTTACAGTATAATCTTTTGCCTTCAATGCTTGCGCAATGTTGACGCTATTGCATACAGGACATTGATGATATGTGATAAAGCCACTCATGTGGCGGCAAAGAAAGTAAAGTTTCAGTTAAAAAATACTTTGAACCCTCTGCTTGTTTTTTATTACCAATCATCTTTCTTTAATTTACCCTTTTAAAATGATGGGAAGATTAATTAAAAATATTCGCGGCTTTGTACAACCGGCAGTTTTCTTTGTCCCGTTTACATATTATTTCTTTCTTTTTGCCGTTGCACTTGCAATTGCAAACGCATGGCTTTCTTCACGGGAATTAATTCCGGGGAGTTCATTTACAGATGTATTCAGGTTACTTGTAAAAACAGGTGTATGGTTTTTAATTACTATCATAAGTATTGCATTGATTTCAGTATTGATTTCATTTATCATTTTTATCTGGAAAAAGAAAAGAAATAATATTCACTTCTCTGTTTCCAGTACTGCTGTTTCGGAAACAGCAAACCACAATCCTGTACAAAAAATTCATGTAACAGTTTCGCCAATACTTAAACCATTTCTCGGCTTTATAAAATTGCGTTTACAATATGATGGAAAAAATTTCTCTGATAAGTTTGCACTTGCTGAAGCAAAACACAACAAAATAATTTCACTTAGCTATGCAGGAGATTATCAGTGGAATTTACCAGAGATAAAAGAATACCATGTAGAAAAACTGATCTTATATTTTGAAGACTTTTTCCAGTTTTTTTCATTAACAGTTGCGCTACCCGTGCAGGATCGCTTTCATACACATCCCTTTGCGCCTCCTGTAAATGATTTCAACATCTCCCCGCGTAAGACGGAAGATACTTCTTCACGCATTGAAGAGTTAAAAAGAGTAGAAGGTGAATATCTTAACTATAAAAATTTTGAAGATAACGATGATGTTCGCCGCATAGTCTGGAAAATTTATGCAAAGAACAAAGACCTCGTTGTGCGTATTCCCGAAATACTCGATCCTTATGCATCACATGCTTACATGTATGTTTCCTTCTTTAATGATTTTGATATTGAAAGCAATGCGACGGCAGAAATATTTTTTCTGAACTATTACAAATCAGTTGTTTGGGCTATCTATCAAAAATTGGGTAAGGAAGGTTTTGACGTAAAATATATTCCTGATCAGGAAACACCTGTCCGTCATTTTTCTGAAGAGCAACAAGCAGTTCGGTATACCATTACGACAAGCAACTGGCAAAAAGAAAAAAAAATAAAAGATTTTGTCAACACAAAAGATGCATCTGTGATTGTGCTTTCATCCTTGTGTAATGCACCCGATGCTGAAGCACTGTTTAATAACAGGGCGGGCAGTACAGTATTTGTTTTGATAAGGCTCAGCAAAAGTTTGCACCGCTCTTATCTTATAAGTTTGCTGCAATGGTTATTTATTCAGCAGGAGAAGAATACTGTGGAAGTGTATAAAACGAACTGGCGTTTATCATTGTTAAGACCTAAAGTGATTCAGAATGAAAAAAAGCTGGAGGCGATATTTTCAAAGCATGAAAAAGTGTTGATTGTCTGAACTATTGATTTTGACCTTATTAAACTGATTATCCTTATTATACCTAATTCAGGTTAATCAGAAAAATCAGGGAAATCGTGGGTCAGACATGCTGCCTAAAGAACGAAAGTAAACGAGTGCGACGCAAGGGACGATACCACGAAGAACAAAAGTTTGGTTCATAAAAGAAATTAGAGATTAAGAATAAAACACGATAAACAGAAATGGCAATTGGAAAAGTACATAGCTGGAAAAAAATACTATCGCAGATGATTCTGCTGGCAATACCTACCATAGTGCTGGCTTGTTACCTGCTGTGGAATATGAACAGGTTTTACAATATCCTGCAAAATGAATGGCTGAAGCAGGGAATTTATTTTGCAGCGGGAATTATAACAGCAACTATTTTTTACGGTTACAGGTTTAGATTCATTACCACTTCTATTTTACTTTTTCTCATCTATTATATCGCTTACAAAATCCTTGGCAATTTTGCCATTGGTGAGTTTGATGCATTCTTTGCATCAGTGCAATTTCTTTTGTTTGCCATTTTATTTTCTGTTGGGTGGCTTACTGGTTATGGCTTCTCACGATCACGCTACTACACTATTTTCTGGTCAGCATTACTGTTGTGTGTGCAAATTGTTCTTGTAAGCAGAACATCTGATTTCAAAGCCAGCACACTCATTGGCGCGTTTGCCCCGATACTTGCATACGCTTTCTACATCATCTTTACCGCAGAGCTAATCCGAAATATGAATGAGGATGACAAACGTTTCGGCTGGTTCATCACAAAAAGAATGTTGGGCTTTGGTGTGGTTTTACTTGTGTTGTTGCTGGCAATACTGAATATTTTTAACCAGCAATTTACAGCGATAGAAAAAGAATGGGGTAATGCACAACCCAACTATGATAAGAATAAGGGCAACAGCGAAAGCATGACCAAAAACAATAAGGATGGAACTATCAGCAATAAAGATCAAACACGTTTATCAAGTTCACTTAATAAGGGCAAGCGCCTTGTGTTTGTCGCGAAACTGGATAATTTTTTTAATGATGGCAAAACGCCTAACCCGCTCTATTTTACTGCATATTATTATACAAAATTCGATACACTTACACAGGCACTTGAAGTGGACAGCACAATGCCGGACAACGATTTGTTTAAACCTGATCCTTCAAAGATCCCTTTATACTTTGCCAAGACAGATTCAACCGTCATAAAAAATACACATGCTACTTTAGACAGGAAAGTGGTGAATGCAGATGTGTATAAAGTGCTGTTAGCGCCTGATGAATATGTGGCGCCTGCTACTGCATTTTTTTGTCAGCCTATTCCTGTTCAGAATGACTACAAAGAACAATACAAAAGTGCGTACCGCGCAAAGATGTGGGTAAGTGATTTAAACAGCGCTTATTTTATTTATAATCCTGCGGGCAATCAAATGCTGGAACAATTCCAGGAACAGCGTTTCAACGAATTGAGAAAGGTGAAAAATTTTTCAAGTGTTGATAAAAGATTTTTGAATTACTACACTTTTATGCCCGGCAATGAGTATGATAGTATACGGGCAGTGGCAAAAAGAATTACCGCAAATGCGCAAACGCCAATTGATAAAATGATCGCGATTCGCAGTTATTTTTTAAGCAAGGATGAATTCGATCAGCCGTTGTTTAAATATTCTGATAATCCCGGTATACCGGGTTTGCCAAGTGCAAGCAAACTCAATTATTTTTTATTTGAAAACCGGAAAGGGTACTGTGCATATTTTGCAGGAGCTACTTTGTTCATGCTTCGTGCATTAGGTATTCCTTCACGGGTTGCAGCGGGTTTTTTAACGGTTGACCGCAGCACAAAAAATCCGGGCTGGTATTGGTTTTACCAGGACCAGGCGCATGCATGGGTGCAGGTATTTTTTCCCGGTTATGGATGGATTGATTTTGATACAACCATTCCTGATGTGAATACACAGCAATCACCGCAGCCTGATGAAACGCCACCTCTTAATATGCAGGAAGCATATTTTGTTGCAGATGGAACAGTAACGGATATTGATACTGTAAGCAAAAGAATGAAGATGGATGTAAAGCGTTTATTGTTTCATGATGAAGATTATGAAACCAATGTTGCACCAAACATAGAATTAGATGTTTCACTTGCAACCGTTTCAAAAGATACAGGCACTGTTCCTTTAAGCGTCATCAAAAAAGGTATGCATGTTACAGCAGCATCTTTTGCCGAAGCATTAAAAAATATTGAACCTGGTGGTAACGACAGTATGCTTTCGATTTTAAAAAAAGTTCCTACACCTGTACCCGTTGATGAAATAAAAATTATTGAGCCCGAAAGCAAAGAGCAACAAAAGAAAAAAGAAAATATAGCACAACAACAACAACCAATAGACTGGATAAGAATTTTATGGATAGCACTTGCAATAATTGCAGGTGGCACATTACTTGTCTTCATGACACCGTGGTTTATATGGCAGTATTTTAATGCAACGGCACGAAACGCAAAAGACACGAAGAGCAAAGCATTCAACAGTTATCGGGCCTCTATGTATTATCTTAACCAGCTTGGATATAGCAGAACAAACTACGGACCGAATGAATATGCAACAAAGATTGATCGCTCATTCAATACTGGTTTCAACCGGTTCACCAATGTGTATCAAAAGCTGAAATATAGTTCTCTTGCATTAACAGAAAATGAGCAACAGGGTGTGCAAACATTTTATCGTCCCTTTATAAAAGATGTGAGAAAACAGGTTCCGTTTAAAACAAGATTCTCTAAATTCCTAAACATTTATAATACTATTTCTTATTTCAAACAAAGTAAAAACGCATAAATATGGAGCAGCAAATACAGGCAGAGCAGCAAATACAGTTGGATCAGGCGTTAGGAAACATTCAGAAACTGGTTGACAATATTGAAAAAGTAATCCGTGGAAAGAGAGCGCAGATACAATTTATTCTTACTGCATTGCTTGCCAAAGGACATATACTCATGGAGGATGTTCCGGGCACGGGCAAAACAGTGATGGCAAAAACACTGGCGCAAAGTATTGCAGGCAGAGGCGAACATACGGGTGTAAATTTTAAACGTATTCAATTCACGCCAGATCTATTGCCAATGGATCTTATCGGCTCGCATATTTTCGATGATATACAAAAAGAATTCATCTTCAAGAAAGGGCCTTTGTTTTGCAATGTTTTACTGGCTGATGAAATAAACCGTGCTTCTCCAAAAGTGCAATCTGCATTGCTCGAGTGTATGGCGGAGAATCAAATAACAATTGGCGAAACAACTTATAAACTTGAGAATCTTTTCTTCACCATTGCAACTCAGAATCCTGTTGAAATGGAGGGCACCTATCCTTTGCCTGCTGCACAACTCGATCGGTTTTTTATTAAAATAATTTTTGGTTATGTAGACGAAGAAACTGAGCTCGATATCTACCGTGATTATCTTGGCATTGAAAATAATTTGCAGCACATCGAGCAGGTATTATCTATGGACGAAATTTTATTTTTGCAAAATGAAACTGAAAAAGTTTATATGCATGATGAACTCATTAAATCCGTTCGCAACATTGTACGTGCTACACGAAAACATCCCGATATTGTGCTTGGCGCTTCAACGCGCAGCGGCATTACGTTTCTCAAATGTTTAAAATCATTTGCGCTGGTGAATGGAAGAAGTTTTGTTACTGAAGAGGACTTGCAGCAACTCACACATGCTGTGCTCGATCATCGTATGATATACCGCAGCAAAGAAGGAAAACAAAAAGCATTGCCGGGAATTCTTGATAAGGAAATGGATAAGCTGAGTAAGATGAAAGTAGCCGTTAGTTGAGAATAGGAATTTGGAATTGAGAATTTGTTTTTTTATGAGCCGTACTGTAGAATAAGAATTAATCTTTTCTTGCGTCGCACTCTTTTACATTTAGTTCTTTATTCAGCGGGATTAATCACATAGGAATATAAGAAACATAGGAATACATAGAAAGAAAACCACGTGCCTATGTTTCTTGTGGTAAAAAAACTTGTCACAAAGAATAAAAGAATCATAGGCTAAACGAATGAATAAAAATATCCGATATAAATTTTTTTTCCTTGCTTATTGCCTGTTGCTTATTGCTTGTTGCTCCTCCGCGCAATACACGCGAACCAAAGCGCAGGCGCGTTACGAAATAGATGCAAAACGAAAAGGTTTAAATCCTACTGATAAAGATGCATTGCCGAGAAGCCGTGAATTTATTCGCCTCGACAGCACTTACTATGTGGGCTGGATGTATGAAGGCATGTATAAATTTGACAGAAGCAGTGATTACCTTGGTTATAAAAATGCAATCATTCCTTTGCAGAAAGCATTTGATTTGCTGGATAAAGACTATGTCAAAACATTTCACTCACTCTATAACAATGTCAACAACCTGATTGCTAATTTTTCACGTTACCAGGACCTTTACATAATATTCAACGCACTGAAAGAATGTTATGATAATGTAGAAATGCCGAAGGATGGAATGGAACTTGTAGATAAAATACAATCCTATAATTTCAAAAATGATTATGGTTTTGAATTATGTTACCAGCGTTCATGGATGTATCACCGCAACCGTTTTTTTACCTCAACGAATTTTAGTTTTTTAAAAAACTCTGTGGAAGAAAATGAAAAGATGGCGTTTCAATGGTGTTACAACGGACTTGCATTTATAAAAAAATATGCTGCAGATAATGATGCGATTTTTGGCCCCGCCCAGTCAGAACAAAGAAAGCTTACTCTTTATCATAACCTTGCTTTACTGCATTGCTACAATAAAAATTATGATAGCAGTGAATATTATTATGAACAGCTTGCAGCAGGAGGCCGGGTTTCATGGAACAACTTTGGCGGCATGCAAAGTGAGATTGGAAACTTTGCCGTCGCTCAACAATATTTTGGAAGGGACATGTATAAAAGCTATGAACATTTTTTGCGTGAGCCATATTACTATCTTCCTGAGTTGTATGTATATGCAGGCAAAACAAAAGAGGCGATAAAAATGACAGAGGAAATGATTGCACAAAGTGGCTCTACACCCGGCTTTGGTTGGTACAATATCGGATTAGCAAGAAGTTATTTATATGATGGACAGTTAGATAGCTGCGAATTTGCTTTAAACAAGGCAGCCAATTTCAAAGAGCTGCATATTGGAACAACGCTTACACAAAGCCAGTATGATTTTACCATCAACTTACTGCGGGTAGAGTTGTACGATAAAAAATTACAGCAGGAAAAATTTTTGAATAAAGGCTGGTGGTACTCACCAAAAAGTTTATACAATATTGCATCTTACAAGGCGCAAAAAATGATGGCAGAATATGTTGTAGTAAACCAGCTAATGAATAATCCTGAAAGAAACAGGCTGGTATATGATCTGTTTTGTGCAGAATCAACTACAACATTTGACGAAGCATGGTACCTGATGAAAGATTTTAGTCCGAAATATTTTATGAAGAAATATGAAGACTATCAAAAAATTGACAGGCGCAGCAATATTCAGCGATACTTTAAATTATTTGCAGCAAAATTTAAATGGCAGAATGGTGATGAAACAGATGCAAGAAAAGATTTGGAAAACATAGACCATTCAATCTTTGCAGATACGGCAAATGAAAAATTATTTATTGCACGTTTATATGAAGAACTTGCAAAAGTATATGAAGGAAATGATAAAAGAAGGTTTGAACTCTATAGCAATGCAGTATTAGAATATTATCCGCAGCTTATCCCGTTTTCAGGTATAGCTTGTTCTGTAAATCTTTCCGTTTCCGGTGCAGACGATGCTGTTACAAAAAAGGTAATAAATGATTTGAAAGATTGCAACATCAATTTTAATAATGACAACTACATTGCCAGTGCGAATATTGTTTTCAACAAAAAAGGAAACGCTTATGAGGCGCTAATCACAGTGCGCAGCATCAGCGGAAAAATTATAACAAACCATGAACGCATTATCTTTAAAAAAGCGGATGGTGTTGGCGGCGAGATCGCATTGCGTTTATTTAACAAAGGCGGCGCTGTAGTATATGAACCACAGGAACAAAACAATAAATAAAAATTCTTTTATTTATTGTTTTATATTACTGTTACTGCGCTTCAGTTGAAGGGAATTTGTAACTGTTTAGCCTTTTCATTATCAAGCCTTCTAATCATAAAATCAATACACTCAATAAAAAAAATCTGGTCTTTTAATTCTGCCATTACAAACTCATCATGTCTTGAGCTGTATGGCCTTAAACCATAAATTATCTCATAAATAAGTTTTATGACCGTGAGCTTTTTTTCATAGTCAAAAGGCTTTTGTGATTTTGAATACCTCAGGCTGTTAATTTGGGAAACAATTTGTTTGGCGGCTTGTTTTTTATTTTTTGATTGTACAAATAATTTAGCCATTTCATTCGCCATTGTTTGCAAGTTGGACATTGGATAGATTTAGGATTTTAACGACTCTAAAAATAAATATGTTATTTAATAATTTTTTTTAAAATTTTATAAAATTGAAAAATTTAATACAATTTTCATGTCTTTAAGTGTCACCAAAAAAAAGTTGTTGCGATTCAATACCCGCATTACATTGGTTTAAACATTTTTTATCTAATGAATTATCAGCCCAATTTAAAAAAAATTCTGATAACTATCAGGATTGATAAAAACATTTTAAAAATTTCCGGTGATAGTAACGCAACAAAACTTTATCTGCTGTAAAAATTTGTACTTTTCGAGCTTAAAGCAAATTAAGCCATTAATAGCAAACCTTCCATACTTGACTCACCAATTGAATATCTTAAAGGCGTTGGTCCCCTGCGCGGTGATTTGCTGAAAAAAGAGCTGAACATATTTACCTTTCACGATTTGCTTGAATATTACCCATTAAGGCATATTGATAAAACGGTTGTAAGTAAAATAAGAGACATAAGCGGGGCGACCGATTTTATACAAGTTGCAGGGACTATAACGGACGTTGAAATAATTGGCGCAAAAGGCGCAAAGCGCATGGTAGCAGAATTAAAAGATGATACCGGTTATCTTGAACTCGTTTGGTTCCAAAGTATTCATTGGGTGCAAAAAATTTTGGAGGCGGGAAAAGATTATCTGGTATATGGAAGGGTTGGATTCTTTAATGGCAAACCACAAATAACTCACCCTGAAATTGAGTCACTTACAGAAGGTACTGTGGAAGGGAAAAATTATTTGGAACCTGTTTATCCAACAACAGAAAAATTAAAAGCGAAATCATTAAACGGAAGACAGATAGGTAAATTAACCGCCGCATTGTTACCTCAACTATCAGAAAAAGATATTCCTGAAAATATTCCTGCAGCTATAACAGGAAAATTAAAATTAGTCAACCGTTTTAAAGCATATTGCGATATTCATTTCCCAAGAAACTTGCATGATTATAGTGAAGCACTCAAACGCCTGAAGTTTGAAGAGTTTTTTCTTGCGCAAATAAGATTACAACTTACAAAGCTTAAACGGCATCGCAGCAGTAAAGGTGTGGTGTTTGAAAAAGTAGGAAAACTGTTCAACGATTTTTACAGTGAATATCTGCCATTTGAATTAACAGGTGCACAGAAAAGAGTACTTAAAGAAATAAGAGCCGATACGGCAAAGGGTCATCAAATGAACAGGCTGCTGCAGGGCGATGTGGGAAGTGGTAAAACAATTGTTGCTTTATTGTGTATGTTGCTTGCGGCAGATAATGGTTATCAAAGTTGCATGATGGCGCCCACTGAAATTCTTGCAAAGCAACATTATGATAGTGTAAAGTATCTATTGAAAGATATGCCTGTAAACATTCGGTTGCTTACAGGCAGTTCGCGCTCTGCGGAAAGAAAAAAAATAATGGAAGCTCTTTCAAATGGTTCTGTACAAATACTGGTAGGCACGCATGCAATTATTGAAGAAGCAGTGCAGTTTAAAAGTCTCGGTTTTGCCATTGTAGATGAACAGCATCGGTTTGGTGTTGCACAAAGAGCGCAGTTGTGGAAAAAAGCCAACATACCGCCGCATGTTCTTGTAATGACGGCAACGCCTATTCCACGAACGCTGGCAATGACAGCTTATGGTGATCTTGATTATAGTGTAATGGATGAGCTTCCGCCGGAAAGAAAACCCGTTACAACGGTGCATCGCTATGAAACAAAGCGTGCAAGTGTGATGGATTTTATAAAAGCAGAAATTGAAAAAGGAAGACAGGCATATATTATTTATCCGCTGATTGAAGAAAGTGAAAAGATGAGTTATGAAGATCTTATGCAGGGATACGAGCAGGTAAAAAGTTTTTTTCCTGAACCGCGATACAGCATAAGTGTTGTGCATGGGCGCATGCCCGCCAAACAAAAAGATGTAAACATGCAGCGTTTTATGCAGGGCGATACACAAATTATGGTAAGTACCACTGTTATCGAGGTGGGTGTTAATGTTACTAATGCAACGGTAATGCTTATTGAAAGTGCAGAAAAATTCGGGTTATCACAATTACATCAGTTGCGTGGCCGTGTAGGGCGCGGGGGTGAAAAAAGTTATTGTATTCTTTTAACGGGTTCAAAAGTAAGTAATGATGCAAGGGAACGTATAAAGATTATGTGCATTACAAACGATGGTTTCAAAATTGCTGAAAAAGACCTTGAACTGCGTGGTCCGGGCGATATTGAAGGCACAAGACAGAGTGGAATGTTAAACTTTAAACTGGCAAGTATAGTCAATGACAAAGGCTTATTAGATTTGGCAAAACATTATGCCGAAGAACTTTTAATGAACGATGAAGACCTTGCCAATGAAAAAAATCTTCCCCTGAAAAATTATCTTTTATCACAAAAAGGTAAAACTGTCTGGAGCAGAATTTCATAAACAACAATTGAAGTGCTGCTGCGTTAATTATATTTTGATATGAAGAAGTTTTTGGTCACACTCTTCAACTAAAGTAAGTCTTGTGAGATGAAGTAAAGATGTCAGACACTTAAAAAGTGGTTGACACATGGGACGCTTCAAGTCACTAAAATTCCACCCCATCCCCCTAAAAAACCTGATAACATAGAAATATTCAGAAAGGATAAATTTTATTCGTAACTTTTTAAAAAAATATTGCTTGAGCCCTTTTATACGATTTTGCACAACTATTTTTTTGTTGCTCGCCTTTAAAATAAGCTTTGCCCAAAGCCTTGAATATGTTGAAAACAAAGGCCAGTGGAATAGTAAGGTTAAGTTTCAAAGCGACATGGGTGGCAGTGTTTTCTTTTTGCAGCAACAGGGTTATAAAGTTTTACTGAACAGCAAGGAAGACCTTCAAAATATAGCTGCACGTTATTCAGGTCATTATCACAATAGTTCAGGACAAGTGAGTGGTGAAAAGCCAGGTACCACTCCTTTGAAAGAAACATTATTACATTCTCATGCCTACGAAGTAAATTTTATTGGCTCTTCTCCCAACGCATCTTTAGTTCCCGATAAACCGCTTAATACATACAATAATTATTACAAAGGAAATGACCCGTCTAAATGGGCATCGGGCTGTAAAATATATCAGGCAATAACTTATCAAAACCTATATTCCGGCATTGATGCAAGATATTACACGGGCAACGGTAATTTAAAATATGACCTTATTATTCATCCTGGTGCAGATGCAAATAAAATTGCTTTACAATTTAATGGTGCTGATGGGCTCTCTGTAAAAAATGGTAACCTCATTGTAAAAACTTCTTTGGGTGAGGTATCAGAACTTCGACCTTACTGTTATCAGCTTGATGAAAAGGGAAGAATAGATGTTGATGCAAAATATGTTGTTGAAGGAAACACTGTTCGTTTTAAAATAGGTAACTACTCAAAGAATGCAACATTAATAATTGACCCCACACTCATCTTTGCAAGCTTTGTGGGAAGCACATCAGACAACTGGGGTTATACTGCTACTTATGATGGCAGCGGTAATTTTTATGCAGCTGGTATTTCATTTGGATCAGGTTATCCTGTAAGTATAGGAGCTTTTCAAACAAATTTTAGCGGCGGCACAGGCGAAGGCGGAGGGTTAGGTGGTTATGATGTTGGAATTATAAAACTAAATTCAACTGGCTCTGCCAGAATTTATGGTACTTATCTTGGCGGTGGAGGCAATGAACAACCACATAGTTTAATAGTAGATAACGAGGGTAATCTTGTAATAGCCGGACGAACCAACTCCAATGATTTTCCTAAAACTATAGACCCCTTAGGCAGCGGCGGAGGTTATGATATTTTTATTTCCAAACTAAGTGCGGACGGAACAGCATTGCTTGGCTCAAGAAAAATAGGAGGCACTGCTGATGACGGCGTAAATATTCGTAACAAAGAAATTGTAGGTCCCCTCAGTATTACCCGCAATTATGGTGATGATGCAAGAAGTGAAGTGAACATTGATGGCAGCAACAATATTTATCTTGCATCCTGCACACAATCTTCAAATTTTCCGGTTACATCAGGAGCTTTTCAAACTTCATTTGGCGGAAAGCAGGACGGAGTTGTTATTAAAGCCACCGGAGATTTAAATACTATTTTGTTTTCTTCTTTTTTAGGTGGTAGTGGAGATGATGCTGCTTTCGTGTTATCACTCAATCCTTTTAACAGTAATATTTATGTGGCAGGAGCGACCACAAGCAGCGACTTAAAGGCTACAGGCGGCAATAGCGGTGGTCAAATTTTATTCAGCAGTTTCCAGGGGGGCACGTGCGATGGATTTGTATCTATTATCGCCAACAATGGCAGCAGTCTGATAAAAACCAGCTATGTAGGTACTTCAGGAAATGATATGATATATGGAATTCAATTTGATAAGCTTGGTTTTCCCTATATAGCCGGAACTACAACCGTTGCTTTTCCTGTTATCAATGCGGCTTTTAACACGCAAAGTGCCGGCAAACAATTTATTACCAAAATGAAACCTGATTTAAGTGGAGTTGTATATTCCACAAATTTTGGTAAGGGTCAAGGGGTTCCGGATATTTCAATAACAGCAATGCTTGTGGACCGCTGTGAGAATGTATATGTGGCAGGGTGGGGAGGCGGTATAAATTCTGGGGAACAATATCCTAATGCTACTACCAGTGGTTTAAGCACAACAGCCAATGCCATACGCACCACTACTGACAATAGTGATTTTTATTTTTTCGTACTTGAAAAAAATGCTGCAAGCCAGTTATATGGCACTTTCTTTGGCAATATTGATCCCGTACAGGATGTGGGCGATCATGTAGATGGCGGAACAAGCCGGTATGATAAAGAAGGTATAATTTATGAAGCAATGTGTGCTAATTGCCAATTGATAGGAACATTTCCAACAACGCCAGGAGTCTGGTCGCCAGGCAATCCTGCTCAAACAGGTGCTAAATGTAATGAGGCCGCAGTAAAGATTGCTTTTGAATTAGCCGGAGTTGGTTCCGGTATTCAATCAGCAATTAATGGTGTAAAGCGTGATACATCCGGCTGCTTGCCGCTTACGGTTGTCTTTACTGATACCATCGGCACAGGAAAAAAATTTATATGGCACTTTGGTGATGGCACACCCGATACCACTACAAATTGGCCTTATTTATCTGTAACACATACTTTTAACAGCCTTGGTGTTTTCCACGTAAGATTAATTTCTATTGATTCAATGAGCTGCAATATTGCAGATACTTCTTATTTAAATATAAGAGTAAGAGATGATAAAGCTGATATTAGTTTT
>WNFY01002314.1_pt1 | contig 23832 bp, 24 predicted proteins | sample 5400091 | NCBI WGS metagenome assembly WNFY01 (sample SAMN13153364, study PRJNA577476) | soil metagenome | isolation source: 60 cm soil or saprolite under grassland replicate 1 | place: USA:California | collected 2016-06-15 | reverse complement strand
TAAAACTGAGGCGGACTTGCCGCCTCCGACTTTCTTCACGCTGACATTTTAGAAGATTTCGAAATCTAGTCGTGCGGCTCGGGGATGTATCCTTCGCCACGCCGGATGTAAATAAGCTTGAGCGTGAGCCCGCTCTTCGGTCGGGCTGCTGACACGGTCGTTGCCATAGAGTGTCAGTAGCCGGCCCGCCAGCCAGGGCTCATGTAGCTCATAGAGTGAAGTTAGCGGATCCGAAGATCGAACGGCAGAAGGTAGAGCACGTCGCCGCTCTTCACACGATCGAGTAACTGCGCATAGCGAAACGCGTGGCGCAAATCTTCGGGCAGCGCTGCGAGCATCGTTTCCTGTTTCCGGGCTTCTGCGCTCGCTCCTGAATCGTCATCGTCGCCACCGGCATTCATCAATTGCTCGAAGAAACTTGGCGGCTGCGGCCGGATAATTCTCTGCACGCCTCTGTCGGCCGGAATTTTGGCGAGCTGTTTCGCAATCTCAATGGCTCTATCGAGGCCGCCATACTCGTCAACCAATCCGTTGTCTTTGCCTTGCCGGCCGGTCCAGACACGTCCCTGGCCAATGGAGTCGATATACGTCTTCTCTTTTCCGCGGCCGCTGGCCACCTTGGTCGTGAATTCGTCATAAGTGGTGTTGAGAAACTCCTGAAACTTCTTGCGCTCGCTGTCGCTGAATTTTTCCGACTCGCGAAACATGCCGGCATTGTTGCCACGCAAAACGTATTCGTTCGTTACTCCGATCCAATCGTAGAAGCCCTTTACGACCGGCTTCCCGCCGACGACACCGATCGAGCCGGTAATGGTCGAAGGCTCGGCCACGATCTTGTTTGCTCCCGCTGAGATGTAATAACCGCCCGACGCAGCTACATCGCTCATTGAAACCACCACGGGCTTCTTCCGTTTCAGCGACTCGATGGCGCGCCAGATGATGTCCGAAGCCAAACCCGATCCGCCCGGACTATCAACGCGAAGAACTACAGCCTTGATGGTTTTGTCATCGCGAACCTCGTCCAGAGTTTTGGAGAGCGAATCAGAACCGATGGTTTCTTCGCCGTTGCCGCCGAACTGAGACTTGCCTGACGTAATGTCGCCGGCCGCATAAACAACGGCAATGCGTTCGCCTTTATTGAGACCCAAAGACTCCTGCGAAATCTGACGATAGTCGGAACTTTTAACAATGTGCAGATCGTCGCTATCTTTGTAACCGAGGCGCTTCTTTAACTCCTTCTCGACTTCTTCACGATACGTGGCGCCGTCGACGAAACCTGACTCCTTAGCTTGCGCCGCAGTGTAGGGAGCGTTGTCGATCAACTTCTTCACGTCATCGGCCGATTTCGATCTCCCCCTGGCGATTCCGTCAATATAGCGGCCATACAGATCGTCCAGCAGCGAATTCATGAACTCGCGATGCGCTGGCGTCATCTGTTTTTGCGTGAACGTGTCGCCGGCGCTCTTGTATTTTCCAATCTGATAAATATCCGGATAGATGCCGAGCTTGTCGAGAGAGCCGCGGAAGAACATTACGTCCGCGGCAAGTCCGGTTATGAAGAGTTCACCCGGAGGCGCCACAAAAATCTTGTCGCAGGCCGTCGCGATGTAATAGTCCTTGTTCAAACCCATTTCGATGTACGCATAGACCGGTTTGCCCGAAGTCCGAAAATCTGCAATGGCGCCGCGAATCTCTTCAGCCTTGGCCCAGCCGGTTTGAGAAGCATCAATGTCCAGCAAGATGGCGGTAATGCGCTTGTCGACCTTGGCTTTGCGAAACTGCGTAACGAGACTGGTTAACGATTGCGGCTGCCCGCCGAAGAGACGTCGAATGGGATCGTCGGGAACGTAATCAGGCAGCGGCCCGGAAACTTTCAAAGCGAGCACGCTGTTGTCGCGAATCGACGGGGGATTGCCGCGAAAGATGGAAACCAGGATCGCGAGTCCGACCACGACGACCAGAATCAGCGCGAGCACGATGCCGGAAATCGTAAGCACGATTTTGCGAGTTGTGGACATTGCCATAACGAATTCACCTGCTGTTTTCTAGAGATTATTGGCCGTTGTGAATACGGCTGAAGTTAGGAAAAGGTTTACAAAATGCAGAAGGCAGAAGGCAGTAAGCAGTAGGCAGGAATTCTTAATAAAGCGCCGTGTTTCGTCCCCTCCTGCTTACTGTTGTCTGCCTACTGCTGTCTGTTCTTAACAATCCACCCGCCGCCAACTACTTCGTCTCCGCGATAAAAGACCGTAGCCTGGCCCGGCGTAATAGCTCTCTGCGCCTGATCGAATTTGATATGCGCTCGGTTGCCAGGCTGCGGCGTGATCGTCGCCGGCGCGGCCGTGTGACGATAACGCACCCGCACTTCGGCGCGCACGGCTTCCGTTGGATCATCCAGTGCGATCCAATTTACGCCGCCGGCAGTGAACTCCTCGCTAAGTAACTCTTCCTGCTGGCCGACGATCACGCGATTCTTCGTTGAGTCAATTCCCAGAACGTATAGGGGCTGCGCGTCGGCGATGCCAATTCCACGGCGTTGACCGATGGTGTAATGATGAATTCCCGCATGCTCCCCGACTGCAACGCCGCGAGTGTTCACGATTTCGCCGGCACCTGGCAGGCGATCTCTTTCATGTTCGGCTTCAAGATAGCGATCGATGAAGCGTGCATAATCACCGTCGGGAACGAAACAGATTTCCTGCGATTCCGCCTTCTCGGCGACCGCAAGTCCGTTGCGGCGGGCCATGTCGCGAACTTCGCCTTTCGACATTTCGCCCAGCGGAAACAGCGAACGCGAAAGCTGATCCTGAGTTAATTCCCACAGAAAATAGGACTGATCCTTTTGCGAATCGCGCCCGCGCAACAATCGAGAACGATTCGTCGCTGGATCGAATTCAACTCGCGCGTAATGTCCGGTCGCCACCTTTTCGCAACCAAGCCCAGCGGCCAGACGATCAAGCGAAGCAAACTTCAGACGGCTGTTGCAGGCGACACAGGGAATCGGCGTTTCGCCATTCAAATAACTTGCGACGATCTCATCGATATTGATGCCGCGGCGCTGGTTCCACAACTGCATCGTAAAGCCGACCAGTTCATGGCCCTGCTCCTTCAAAATTGCTGCGGCGGCAGACGAATCCACCCCGCCAGACATTGCTACAGCGATTTTCATCAGATCCTTAGTTTCAGGTTTCAGGTTTCAAGTTTCAAGTTATGGTGAGGCCTTTAGCGCAATCTCGCGAACTTTGCTGGCCTTTCTGGCTAAGTGCTAAGATTCTGTCTTCCAACTTGAAACTTGAAACCTGAAACCAATTTCATGCCCGAACGCGCCATTGAGGAATATCGGATAGTCGAGGAGCCTTTCTATCTGCCCGTCGATCACGAAATCGATCTGTTCGAAGCAGCGCACTCCTCGCGCCTGCCCGTAATTCTGAAAGGCCCAACGGGCTGCGGCAAAACGCGCTTTGTCGAATACATGGCCTGGCGTCTAGAGCGGCCCTTGATCACCGTCGCCTGCCACGAAGATCTTTCGTCAACCGATCTCGTGGGACGTTTCCTGATCGAGGGGCAAGAAACTGTCTGGCATGATGGCCCGCTCACTTCGGCTGTGCGCCACGGCGCGATCTGCTATCTCGACGAAGTGGTCGAGGCCCGAAAGGACACCGTCGTAATAATTCATCCGCTCACCGATCATCGCCGCCGCCTGCCGATCGAAAAGCGCGGCACCATTCTCGAGGCGCCGTCTGATTTCATGCTCGTAGTTTCCTATAACCCCGGCTATCAATCGATCCTGAAAGATTTGAAGCAATCGACGCGGCAGCGCTTTATCGCAATCGATTTCGACTACCCGCCGCCCGAGATGGAAGCCGAGATTGTCGCGCGCGAAGGCGGTATCGACGAAGGCAGCGCGCGCGATCTGGTTTTGATTGGTCAGAAGGTGCGCAACCTGCGCGGCCACGGATTGGAAGAAGGTGTTTCGACGCGCCTGCTGATTTACGCCGCGCAACTAATGGCCCACGGTATCTCGCCAACGCGGGCCGCTGAAGTCGCGATGTGTTCACCCATTACTGACGACCGCGATTTGCAAAGAAGCATTCGCGAGATTGTCACTACCGTAATCTGACCCCGTTCACACTGATGGGTAAGTACGATAAACTTCTCTTTCAGATATTACGCGGCACTTCGGACGCTAACGTACCATTTAACGATCTGCGACATCTGCTTATAAGCATGGGCTTCGAGGAAAGAATTCGAGGTAGCCACCATATGTTTCGCCGAGCCGGAATCATTGAGAAGATCAATCTACAGCGCGAGGGCAACAAAGCGAAGGTCTATCAAGTACGTCAGGTGCGAGCGGTGATTCTGAAATACAAACTAGGAGGCGAGATCTAATGCACAAGTACGAGATCATCATTTATTGGAGCAACGAAGATGAGGCGTACGTCGCAGAAGTTCCGGAACTTCCAGGCTGCATGGCGCACGGTACGACCTATGAATCTGCCGCTGCCAACGCTAATGATGCAATCCAATTGTGGATTGATACCGCTAAAGAGTTTGGCGATCCGGTCCCAGAGCCGAAGGGGCAACGTTTGATGCTTGCCTGACACTTCGTCTTCTTGTCCTGCGATCGCTGACTTTCCTGAGCAGTTCTCGTCATTACCCGTAAGAAAAATACTCTAATGCCGGATCTCACAAAGGAAGACAGGCTCTCGATATTGAAGCGGCTAGTGAAACGGATCAAGAATTGGCGTTTTCAGAAAAGTCTGCCAATGATCCTCTTCATGGGCAAGCCTAGTTTTTCTCAAAGCTCGCCCGACTTTCAGCAATGGCTCAAAGATGCAAATGAGGGCATAGGAGTCGTGTTCGGAAGATATTCACATTGGTTAGCAGAATTCAATGAGATAGAGTACTACGAAAAGATGTCGGCTTTACTTGGGGACGAAAGAGCAAATGAATCGAACTTCTGGAAGGGATTAGACCAAGCTCAATCACTGCTTGAGTCAATGATTGAAGACGTTGAGGTTGAGCGTGCCGAAGTAACAATAGGGACAACGGCTAAGAAGTCCAATTCCAGGGAAGGAAAGCCCTGCGTCTTTATCGGCCATGGTCGCAGTCCGTTATGGGCGAGACTGAAATTGTTCTTACAAGAGGAGTTGGGATTGCGAACCGAGTGTTATGAGTCTGAGTCACGTGTTGGCGAATCGATCGTCCCTATTCTGGAAGGGATGTTGGAGAAAGCTGATTTCGCAGTTCTGATATTGACGGCCGAAGATGAGACCGCAACCGGTTCGATGAGAGCGCGGCAAAATGTCGTTCACGAAGTGGGACTCTTTCAAAGTAAGCTAGGTTTCAAGAGAGCGATCTTACTGAAACAAGACGGCGTCGAAGATTTTACTAATATTGCTGGCCTGCAATATATCCCATTCCCCAATAACAATATTGAGCAAAGCTTTTACCAGCTTCAGAGAACGCTGAAGAGGGAAGGACTACTATGATCTTATTTACCACACCGAAGAACATCGCCACATCGACGTAAACAGTGAATGAGCATTTCAAAAACGAAATCAGCGGTCCGCTCGACGAACAGATAAGCGAGCAGTTGAAAGCGGTAAAGAACCCTGCTGAGCGCCGCACAATTGCCGGTTTGCTTCGCGAGGTGGGCCACCTGCCGCTTGAACATACGCGCGCAGCTATTGAGACGAGCGCCGGAATCGCGGCAGTGAATTTGCGCGTCGGCATTGAATTCCTGCGTGCCGTTCCGGATGTCGCTCGCATTCTGGACCCGGCAGAATTGCGGGCATGGGGTGAGCTGGGCCGGCGGCTGACAATTGGCGATATTGAAACTGGACTGACCTTCTTTGTTGCCGGCGTCGATGAATTCCGGAAAGTACCTTCAAGTGCGCGGCCCTTTGTGTTTCAGGTTTGTTCACGGCAAATGATTCTATCGGCGGCAACCGCTGCCGAAACATTTCGCAGCGCGCCGATTGTTGCTGAGGAGATTAGCGAGCCTGAGATTCTGCGTTTGATTTACGAAGTGGCTGCGGAAATTTCGCGACGATCGGCGAAGCATTGCGCGGAATTTCTAACCTCGACACCAGGAGTAATAGCTCGGCTTCGCACACGTGGAGATTTGAAAGACAACTTGACGTTTAGTGGCGGGCCACCGTCCGCCGGGAACCGATTCACGCCAGGCAGTAGCCCGCCTCTAAAGGAAGAGTCCGAAGGCGAGGCTGCGAGAAGGGAAATCATCAATGCCGCAATCGCACTAATCTCTGCGTTTGCCGATCGCGCGGGCGGTATTGCCGCGGATGCCTGGGCTTTGCTGCCGGACGCGATTGAAGAACTAAGCATTGAGAAAGCGCTTAAGCTGATGCGCCGCGCGACCAGCTTTCTTGAACGCGGGGGCGCTGCCGCACTGAATGTGCTCATCGCCGGCGGCGAAATTCTGCGGATTCTGCCGGAATCGTTTGACGATTGGATCCAGCTGCTCTGGGCCGTTGCCGCACACGGAAATGCCGGCCTGGTTGCTTTTGTGCGCGCCAGTCCTCTCTTCTTTCAAACTGTCGCGATGCAAAATGATCGCCAAAAGGCCGCCGAGCTCGCTCGTCGAGTGATGGCTCTTACCCGTAAAGTTGCCCGCGTCGATGCCGAAAGTGCATTGGCTTGTTTGCGTTCCAGCTCGAAAGCGCTGCGTACAGTTTCGATTGGTCAGTTCGAAAGTTGGGCGCAGGCCGGTTTGATTAGCGGCGACACCCGCGCTCGACGAAGCTACTACTCGCTGGAAACACGCAGCAGCAACGAAGCGCTCCGTGTTGGCGGCGGCGGACTATCACTGGAATCAATTCAGTTGTTATTGCGCTTATATGTGGAAGGATTGACCGGGCGCGCGGTCGAGATTGCGCCGCTCGCGGCTGTACCGGTTGAGTCGCGCATAGGCGACGGTCGCACGATTCACCTCCCGACGGTGGTGGCTGAGTTTGGCGATGAAGAGCTCGATTTTAGACTTTACAAAGCGCTCGCTGCGCATGCCGCAGGGCAAATTGAGTTCGGAACGTATGCGCGGGATACATCTGATCTCCTGGCTGCGTACGCGGCGTTGAAAGACCTTTACGATCCGGACAAGCAGGACGCGCGTGATGCGTTCGCGCTTGACGGTTACCTCAACGACACCGGGAAACCCGACGCAACTGACGAATGCGAGACTCACGCAAAGGCGCAAAGGCGCAAAGCTGCAAGCGAGATTAAGCAACTTGATTATCGTCACGTCATAAATCTGTTTCCCATTCCAGCGCTGGCGCGCAGAATTTTTGGCACGCTTGAGAACGGTCGCATCGATGGGAGCCTGCGACGGGCTTATCGCGGCCTGGCTCGCGACCTCGATCTGATTCGAGAACACTTGCGCGCGCGTCGCCCACGTATAGCCGATCTGCCGCCGGCGTTGGTTCCGTTCGAATTGCTGTTTCAAATCACCTTGCTCGGCGGCGCGCTTGCTGACGCGCGGCAGTTTTACCGTCAGGTTGTGTCGGAACTCGAGACTGTCGTTGCGGAATATCTCGGGGATCCGAATGCTTCCGTAGCTGATAGCTTAATGGCGACCAGCCGTGTCTATTCCCTGTTTCAATCAATCGCGCTGGAAAATTCCGAGCAACAGATCGAAGTTCCGGATGAATTGGATCAGGAGGAAACAAGCAAGCTGGCCCAGGAGATGCTTGCAGAGCGTGATCCGAAGCGGGAGCCGCAACGACGTGATGCGCGCGAGCTTTTCAACGCCTGGAACACCGATGCGGAAGGTGAATTCGACGAACTAGACGGCAGCGAGGCCCGGAGCGAAGGCGAAGTGCCCGAGCACGATCTCGAAGCTGGTGAGGTCGCCTTCAACTACGACGAATGGGACCGTGAACTGATCGACCATCGCGTCGGTTGGTGCCGGGTAATCGAAAAGAAAGTGAAGCGCGGGAATCGCGCCTTCGTCGATGAGACGCGCGAGCGATACAAAGGCGTCGTCTCGTCAATTCGTCATCAGTTTCAACTAATGAAACCCGAGAACCTTGCTCGCGTCACGAATGAACTCGACGGCGAGGACTACGATTTGAACTCCGTAGTGGACTTCTTCATTGATCGTCGCGCTGACGGCCACCAATCCGAGCGCATTTATACAAAGCGCTTGCGCCGGCGGCGTGATGTCGCAGTTTCGTTTCTGCTCGATCAGTCATCATCGACTGCGCGCACGATTGGCCGTCATCCGCTGCAACCTTACACACATCCGGGCCGCCGCATTATTGAAATTGAGAAAGAAGGCCTGGTACTGATGAGCGAAGCGTTGGAAGCCGTCGGCGACGCCTATTCAATCAATGGCTTCACTTCCGAAGGCCGGCGCAATGTGAAGTTTTACGTCCTGAAGGATTTCAGTGAGCATTATTCCGATGAGGTCATGCGCCGCATCGGCGGCATTACTTATCAGAATAACACGCGCCTGGGCGCCGCAATTCGACATGCGAGCGCAAAGCTTGAGCAGCAGGATGCCCGCACGCGCTTGCTAATCGTGTTATCGGATGGGAGACCCTACGATCACGATTACGGCGACGCGCGCTATGCTCGCGAAGACACGCGCGAGGCCTTGCGCCAGGCCAAGACCCAGGGCATCACGCCCTTCTGCATTACGATCGACCGCGAATCGGAAAGCGAACTTCGCGATCTTTACGGCGAGATTGGCTACACGATTATTGATGACGTGCTGTCTCTGCCTGAGCGTTTGCCGGGAATTTATCGCCGGCTAACCACGTGAAATGTGCTAGATGTGTACTCGGTCGGTTCGCGGTACAATCCTCACTTTGATGCAAAGGTTGTTATGTCGATAGAAGAGTAAACGTAGACTTCAAACAGCGGTCAGCGAAGTATAAGATTTGGGCCGCCACGAGAATTCTAATCTTCTATCTTCTCCAGTGGGGTGATAACATTGGGCGACTAACGGTGCTACCGAGATGAGAAGCGAATACGTTGAACAAAAGGATGGCGCGTATAGAATCAGCGGCACTCGGGTGTCGCTCGACTCGGCCGTGTATGCCTATCGACGTGGCGCTTCGCCAGAGAGCATTCAACGTTCCTTCCCTTCCCTCACGCTGGAGCAAGTTCATGGTGCGCTCGCTTTTTATCTGTCACACCAAGCTGAAACAGATAAGTATCTCGCCGAGGGCGAATCGGAACTTGAGAAGCTGCGTCAAGCGTCGCGCGACGCTTATCCTGATTGGTATGAAAGATTGAACCTGGCGCGAAAAAAGGCCCAATATCTATGAGCCTAACAACTGCGTCAGTGCCTCTCTCAATGGATCAGGCAGGTGTTTTGCGCGTGGGTAGCACGCGCGTCTCGCTTGACTCTGTAATATTTGCTTTCAACGAAGGGGCTACACCTGAAGAGATCGCGCAGCAGTACACAACGCTTAGCCTCGCCGACATTTATTCGGTTATCAGTTACTACTTGCAGAATCACGATGAGGTTGTCGAATACCTGCAACGCAGGAAGACCCAACGAGCTGAGCTAAAGGAAGAGATTGAGTCTCGGTTTGATCCGCAGGGCATACGCGAGCGGCTTTTGGCTAGAAAACGATCCCGCGTTACTGAGTGATGCTGCGCCTCGCCACCGACGAAGACTTCAACAATCGAATCGTGCGCGGGTTGCAGCGTCGCCAACCTGACCTGGAAATCTCGCGCGTTCAGGATGCTGGTCTTGCTGGGAGAAGCGACGAAGACGTGCTCGCCTGGGCGGCCGAAGAAGGACGAATTCTTCTCACTCACGATGTCACCACGATGAAGCAAGCAGCATACGACAGAATCGCGGCTGACTTGCCAATGCCGGGAGTTTTCGAAATAAGCCAGGACGTTCCGATCGGCAGGGCCGTGGATGATATCCTGTTAATCCTTTTGTGCAGTGACCAGGACGAATGGCGCGGGCAAGTCAGATTTCTGCCACTTAGATAGATACGATGGTTGATAGGTCAAAAAGCTCATCCATTGACCCGTTCTCTTCGAACTACTCGAACCCCCGCACGCCAATCTTCATTGATGTCGAAGCGATAAATCTCGATGTCGGGCGCGATTGTTTTCGCCAGCGTCCGAAACGATGGATGAAAGCGAAGGGTGGGTGCAACCAGATAAACCAGCGGCGATTCGTTGCTGATTTGACGCTCGCCGAACAATTTTGCGGACGTGATATGGCCGCGGCGGCGATGCGCTTCGACCCGGCGCCAGTAGTCGACTCCTTGAAAGACATGCTCGCGATCCTCTGAAACTTTTAATTCGATGACAACCAGCCGCCCGTCATGACGCAGGGCCAGTAAATCGATTGGACGTGCGCCGGTTGGCCCGCCATGCGAAGTGCGAAACTGCGCATGCAAAGGAGCGACGATTAACCCCGGATCGAGCCTGGAGATGTCGCGTCGCAAGATTGATTCAAGCCAGGCCTCGCCCGAAGCTCGATAGAGCCATTGACGAGGATCCCGACAGTTTTCATCGCGATAAATTTCCAGATCACGAAACAGCTTGTGCCAATCCCGCTCAGCTTGCTCGACAAGCAAACGACGCCGCGATCCCTCGATCCCGAACCAGATGCGATCGCGATCCATCACTCGCCGCAGACGAATGAATGGCAGCCCGTGATAGCGAAGTGTCTGGCCATGCCGGGATGTAACGACATCGATCGCCTGCGGCGCCCGCGCCATGATTTGCATTGCCTCCTCGCTGGTCTCAGTTTCCATTACCGGTGGGAACCGAGTCAGCCGTTTCTTCCACAAGTCTTTTCGCTGGAGCGGCAGAACTGGAACTAGTTCTTCCCACGCTTCATCAATCTCGAACAACTCGATGGCCCTTCGAAGCGATTCCGTCAGAAGCACATGACGTTGTCGTGCGGCTTCCAGGATATCGCGCTCGACAACCATAAAAAGTTTTTCAATGAATAGCCGCTTAGCCTGCTGACGCACCCGGTTGAACCAAAGCAATGCAGATGAAAAGAGCGAATCAACATTACGCGCGTCGCTCTCAGCGACAGTAGCCGTGACTGTGATACGTTCATGCGGCTGACGCAGGATGATCCGGGCGTAGCGACCCGGCTGATCGCGTCTCATTCCCGGACTCAACCCGGCGCGTTCAATTTTCGCTCCCGGCAACCTGTCACAAACAATCCGAGCAAGCTTTTCACAACGAAACTGCCGTGCGGCGGCGATGCTCCGGACGATGGCTTTTGCCGAAGCACGCGGAACAAGCTCAAGCGTCGCAACGTCGGCGCCCATGCGGCGCGTTGCCTCCAGCAGAAGTTTCTCTCCACTCCAATTCCACGCCGTAATCCGCCACGAACGCGAGCCGTTCTCAGTCCAGCAGGAAAAGATCAGTCGTCGATGCGCGATTAAGAAATCAAACTCATTGTTACCGAGAGCCAGCGGCGCGGCGCCATCTTGCGTGAAAAACCATTCGCCGTGCACGCTGAGAAGTTCACGAATGGCGCGCTCCGCGCCTTCGATAGCGTGATTGTCAGTGATTCGTTGCATTTGTGGGAGTCACTGCGCGTTGTGCTAACCTAATCGTGCAAAGCTTAACAGCACCTCTCTTTTTTCGAAAGACTATTGTAACGATGACACCTGTTTATCTGGTGGGCGCAGTACGTACTCCGATTGGGCGCTTTGGAGGCGCGCTCGTCAGCTGGAGCGCCGCCGACATGGGCGTCGCGGTTGCGAGAGAGAGTTTGCGCCGCGCCAATGTGCGACCTGATCAAATAGACGATTCGATTTGGGGATGCGCCCGGCAAGCCGGCGCCGGGCCAAACGTCGCGCGGCAAATTATCTTTCGCGCGGGCGTGCCGGAAACGATTCCGGCCTTTACTGTGAATCAGGCCTGCGGATCAGGGTTGCGCGCGATCATTCTCGCCGCGGAAACAATCATCCTCGGTCGCGCGAACATTGTGCTAGCCGGCGGCACGGAGAGCATGTCACGCGTACCATATTTCGCCGAAGGAGCGCGCTGGGGAATGCGCATGGGTCACACGGAACTCGTCGATGGCATGTACCGCGACGGGTTCAACGATCCGCTTTCGGGATTGGTGATGGGCGAGACTGCCGAAGAACTGGCGAGCCGCTATGAAATTTCTCGCGATGAACAGGACGAATATGCTTTGCGTTCGCAACAACGCGCGGCGGCAGCGATCATGTCAGGCAGATTCGACGAAGAGATCCTGCCGCTTGAATTAAACTCAAGCGCGAGTAACTCCCTCTCCCCCTGGGAGAGGGCTGGGGTGAGGGGCGAAGCTGCGACTAGCCCAAGCCCTCACCCTAACCCTCTCCCAAAGGGAGAGGGAAGAAACAAAGCAACCGTGTTCGCGCGCGATGAGCATGTGCGCAACAATACGACGATCGAAGAATTGCGAAAACTTGCGCCGGTCTTTTCAAAAGACGGGACCGTTACAGCCGGCAATTCTTCGGGAATTACAGACGGGGCGGCTGCGCTGGTGGTGATGAACGAGCAGGCTTTGAAAGCCGCGGCCGCAGATCCGCTGGCGCGGATCGTTGACTACGAAATTGTCGGTGTCGCGCCTGAAATAATGGGAATCGGACCAGTGCCGGCAGTTCGCTCATTGCTTGAGAGACGGAAGCTTTCGCTTTCCGACATCGATCTGGTCGAGCTAAACGAAGCATTTGCCGCGCAGGTAATCGCCTGCGATCGCGATCTGCAGTTCGATCACGAGAAGCTGAATGTTAACGGCGGCGCGATTGCGCTAGGTCATCCAATTGGCTGCAGCGGCGTGCGTATCACTACCACGTTGTTGTATGAAATGAAGAGGCGGAAGGCGAGACGCGGTTTGGCCACGCTTTGCATCAGCGGCGGGATGGGCATTGCATTGCTCGTCGAACGCGTTTAGACCCTGATCGCGGCCAACCATGCCACCTAACAGAGGCATCGGACAGGCATCGCCAAATACTTAGAAAAAGTATCGAAAGGATTTCAATCGTGGTCAATAAAGTTCTGAAGTCATTCGCAATCGCGCTGGTTTTTCTCAGCATTACTGCCGGCAGACCTTCGACGGCAACCCCTTCATCGTTCGCCGCGACGGTTGCCCCTCCAGATGCATTAAATTTTCTCCCAACCTCGGATGCGATACTGCTGGTCGATGTGCGGCGGTTGCTGAATGAAACATTGCCGCGCGTCTTTGCAAGTGACTCGGCGAAACTGGCGCAGGTAAATTCCGAGATCGATAACTTCAAAACCAGAACCGGCATTGATCCACGGGCGTTTGACCGGGTTGTAATTGGTACGCATTACACCTATCCTGCGGCCAACAAAACGCGGCTTGAGACGACTGCGATTGCACACGGAACCTTTGACGCGAAGGCGCTCGTTGCGGCCGGAAAAATCGCCACGAACGGCAAGTACCGGGAAGAAAAATATCGCGGCGCCACGATCATGATTTTCGGCATCAATGATCAAATGCGTCTGCTCGGTCTCTGGAACATGAAAGTAAGCGAGTTAGCCCTTTGCGCGCTGGACGCGAAGACGCTGGCAATCGGGAGTGTTCCGAATGTACGTGCGGCGATTGAAGCAGGCCAAAGAGGCCGTCGCGAAAATAATGTCCTCGCGTCACTTGCCAGTCGCGATCCGAACGCAGTGATTGGTTTCGGCGCGAATGTCACCCGCGGTCTCATGGCAAACCTGAACGTCGGCAATGATACCATCGCGAAAGACGCGAATTCGATCAGGCAAGTTTACGGCTCGATTGGTTCGGCACAGACCGATGTTTCGCTTGTGCTGGTCGCGCGTACTGACACGCCGGATGCCGCCAAAAGCCTGGGCGACACCGTTACCGGTCTGAAACAGCTGGGAACGATTTTTATTGCTCGCATGGCGCCGGCGAAAAGAGCGCTGGCACAAAGCGCACTCGACAATCTAAAAATCAGCGCGCGTGGAAATGAATTAGAGATTCGAACGCAATTCGCCGCCGCTAGTCTCGCGGCAGTAATCAAGTGAATTCGGAAAACCAAAGCGCACCACGCGAGGGCATGATGGCGCTGGACTTTGCCCTGCCAGATGACGAAGGGAAAGAGTGGCGTCTCTCCGATCATCGTGGGAGGGTCGTCGTTCTGCTGTTTTATCCGGGCGATGAAACTCCGATTTGCACACGTCAGATGTGTTCGGTGCGTGACCGGTGGGAAGACTATGCGACTACCGGCGCGGAAGTTGTCGGCATCTCGACCAACTCGGTGGAATCGCACAAGAATTTTGCCAAGCACCATGATCTTCCGTTGCGTTTGCTCGCTGACGTTAACGGCAAGGTGGCGAATGCTTACGGCGCGCGTTCGTTGATTCCGGGAAAAGTTGCGCGTTCCGTTTTTGTGATCGACGCGAATGGCATTGTCCGTTATCGCGACGTGCGGCCGTTAGGCTTGTTTCGGCCCAAGGATGACGACATCATTCGGGCTATTCGGGAGGCGCAAAAATGAGGCCCGAATGGGCCGTTAGTTAATAGCCACGACCGTAAGGTCGTGCATTTGGAGCACCGCAGGCGCGGCAGAAGGTAGCCAGTGGCAAGCGCGTGGCGCGCAGCCACTGGTGACCGAAGCCAAAACATCAACCGCGCCCCGCAGGGGCGCGCGGAATCGAAGGGAGGCTCCCATGCCCGCAACATATTGCAGTCTTCACTACCACGTGGTATTCAGCACGAAGGATCGTTACCCGACAATCACAAAAGACTGGTGTGACAATCTCCACGCTTATCTTGGCGGTATCGTAAAGAATCTCGGTGGCGTACCTCTCGCAATTGGCGGAATTGAAGATCACGCCCATGTCTTGATGGGTTTGTGCGCGATCCAGAATATGGCGGCGGTTATACGTGACGTGAAAAGCGGCTCATCGGAGTGGGCGCACGCTACAGTTGGCAAAAGAAGTTTTGGTTGGCAGCCTGGCTATTTTGGTGTGACGGTTAGTCCATCACACATTGAGAGAGTTAAGAGATATATTCTCAATCAAGAGGAACATCATCGGCACAAGAGTTTCGAAGACGAATACATTGAGATGCTTAAACTGGCCGGAATTGAATACGACGAACGGTACGTCTGGTGATATTCTTCGCGCCCTTGCAGGGCGCGCTTCATCTTATTCCTGCTTTCCAGTGGCCGCGCTCCGCTTGCCACTGGCTACCCTCTAGCGCGCCTGAGGCGCTCATTGAGTCTTGATGGGTTCGCGGACTCTGATAAACATGTCTGGAGAGAAGAACGTATTCGAATACATTCGTAACCAGCGACGCCACCATGAAAAACATAGTTTCAAAGATGAGTGTCTGTCCTTTCTCGAAAAGTATGAGATTGATTACGACGAGCGCTATCTCTGGGACTAAGACTGGTGTCTGCCCTTCGGGCCTCATTTGGGCGGGGTAAATCTAGTTCCACGGCCTTACGGCCGTGGCTATTGATTGTCAGCCCTCCGGGCCTCTGATCATTTCACTGTTCGAGGTTATAATTCGCCGGGAGAAACAAAGTACCATGTCCAATGAAATCAAATGTGCCCGCTGCGGGCAAAAACGCGCCCCGCTGGGCTTCGCTCCATTGCCTACTGAACTCGGCCAGAAAGTCGCAACCGAAGTTTGCCAGCCTTGCTGGTCAGAATGGCTACAGACGCAGACTCGCATCATCAATCACTATGGCCTCGATCTAACCAACCCTGAAGCTCAGAGCTTTTTGCTGGACAACATGAAAGGTTTTTTCTACGGAGCGAACGAGCTGGCCCAGATCGACACCTCGAAAGAGGGCTCGATCAAGTGGTAGCGCATTTTCAGCTTGTCGCAGCCGTTCCCACTCTCCTCAGACAATCAAAGTTTTGAAACCAGGGCGTCGAGTTGTGCGTAAAAGTGACTTAGCGGAAACCCTTTCGCGCTTTCGGCGCAAATCAGCTTCAGTTCAGGTAGCATTGGAGTCTTGATTTTTCGCATTAACAGAGGAGGAGTCCCCTTGCTGAAGAGAATTATCTTTGCTCGTGTCTTTGCGGGGGCGACTGCGGTCGCCTTTTTGTTGCTTGCCACAACCGCAGTTCTTGCTCAGACAAAGTTGCTGCGTTTTCCCGACATTCATGGCGACCGGGTTGCTTTCACATATGGCGGAGACATTTGGACCGCGCCCGCAACCGGCGGCATGGCGATTCGTCTCACCGCACATCCGGGCGTGGAAGTTTTTGCCAGGTTTTCGCCCGACGGAAACTGGATTGCGTTCACAGGACAGTACGACGGCGATGAGCAGGTCTACGTCATTCCCTCGACCGGAGGCGTGCCCAGACAACTGACGTTTTATCCAGCGAAAGGACCATTGACTCCGCGCTGGGGCTGGGACAATCAAGTTTACGGCTGGTCGAAAGACGGCAAGCGCATCATCTTCAAATCGCTTAGAGATTCGTGGACTTTGCCGATTGCCCGACTATACAGCGTGTCAGTCGACGGCGGGCCAGTGGACCCACTGCCGATGCCGGAAGCCGGCTCGGCTGATTATTCGCCTGACGGTGCGCAGATGGTTTACTCGCCGCAGTCTCGCGACTTTCGCCCGGAGAAGCGCTATGGCGGCGGCCAGGCGAACAAGCTCTACATCTTCAATCTAAAAACCTACGACGCGAAACCGATTACTGACGGCCCGCGCGCAACGCGCGATCCGATTTGGATGGGAGACACGATTTACTTCAACTCAGACCGCGACGGTCATTTCAATCTTTACTCCTACAATGTCTCTTCCGGAAAGACCGCGCAGGTCACGCACAGCAAACAATGGGACGTGCGCTGGCCCAGCTCTGATCACAATGGTCGGATTATTTATGAAATGGATGGAGAGTTGCAGATTCTCGACGCCAAGAGCGGAAAGACAACGCCAATTTCGATTACTGTGCCGGATGATGGTTTGGCCCGTCGGCCGAGTCGCATTTCCGCGGCCAACAACATCGAATCCTACGACTTGAGTCCAAAAGGCGAGCGCGCGTTGTTCTCGGCACGCGGCGACATTTTCACGGCGCCGATCGAGAAAGGACCGACGCGCAATCTCACGCACTCTCCCGGCGCGCATGACAAATGGCCCTCGTGGTCGCCGGACGGTTCGCAGATCGCTTTCATCTCAGACATGAGCGGCGAAGAAGAACTTTATCTGGTACCGCAAGATGGTTCCAAGCCGCCGCAGCAAATCACCAACGGCGGCGGCGCCATGCGCTATCAACCGGAATGGTCTGCTGACGGCAAGCGCATAGCTTTCGGCGACAAGGACGGCAAGATTTATATCGTCACGCTCGCAGATCAAAAGATGACTGAGATTGTAGATGCGCCCCGCGGCCAGATTCGTGACTACGTCTGGTCGCCCAGCGGCAATTTTCTCGCTTTCAGCATGGCGACGAATGGCAACGGTTTTTCACAGATTCACATTTGGAGCGCGGCCGACGACAAAGTTCATCGCGTTACTGATCCGATGTTCAATGCAGTGAATCCCGTGTGGGATCCGCAGGGCAATTACGTTTACTTCATCAGCGACCACGAATTCGCGCCGCAGATTTCGCAGATCGAGTTCAACTATGCAACCAATCGCGCTGCTTATATCTACGCAATGGCCTTGCGCAAAGACGTCAAGCATCCGTTCCCGCCGGAGAGCGACGAAGTCGTCGTGGGTAAGCCGAAAGAAAGCGACGCTCAACCTTCACCGGAAAAGAAGGAAGGGGAACAGGAAGCTCCGAAACCTGAAGCGAAACCAGCGCCGGCTCCGCAAAAAGCCTTGACGATCGATTTCGATGGCCTCAACACGCGGGTCGCACGCGTTCCTGTCGGCGCCGAGAACTATGGTGGTCTGGCAGCCAAAGCAGGCAATCTGCTTTATTTTGTCGGCCCGGCTTTTTACTACGGTCGGCAGGGCGATCGTCCCGCGCAGCTTCGCATCTTCGCGTTTAAGGATCGCAAGGAAACGACGATTGCCGACGACATCAACGGCTACGCCATGTCCAACGATGCTTCGAAGGTTCTGGTTCGACAAGGGCCTGCGTTCAACCTTTATGAGGCAACGCCATTGGGTGACAAAACAAAAAAACCTGTATCTACTGCCGGCTTGGTTGTTGACCGGGTTCCCGCCGAAGAATGGAACCAGATCTTCAACGAAGTCTGGCGCCGTTATCGCGACTGGTTCTATGTACCGAACATGCACGGCTATGACTGGGTCGCGCTGCGCGAACAATACAAGCCGTTGCTGCAGTACGTGGCGCATCGTTCAGATCTGAATTATGTAATCAGCGAAATGATCTCTGAGCTGACGGTGCAGCACGCGTACATTGAAGGTGGTGATTTTCTGATTCCATCGCGCCCGCGTGTCGGCTTGCCGGGTGCGCGTTTCGAACTCGATCGACAGGCAGGCCGTTATCGCATCTCAAAGATCTTCCAGGGTCAGAACGACGAAGATCTTTACCGGTCGCCGTTGACCGAAGTTGGAGTGAACGTCAGCGTCGGAGATTACGTGCTGGCGATAGACGGCGAAGAGTTGAAGGCGAACGATGATCCTTATCGTTTGCTGCGCAACAAGGCAGACAACACAGTCCAGCTCACCATCAACAGCAGGCCGACGATGGAAGGCTCGCGGACGATTTCCTATCGGCCGATCGCTGACGAAGCCAACCTGATCTATCTGGACTGGGTTACTCGCAACCGCCAGAAGGTCGAAGAAGCGACCGGTGGACGCGTCGGCTATATTCACATTCCCGATATGGGCGCGAACGGAATCCGCGAATTCATCAAGTGGTTCTATCCGCAAATTGATAAGGAGGGATTGATCGTAGACGTGCGCGCGAACGGCGGCGGCAATGTTTCCCGCATGCTGATTGAACGCCTGAGACGAAAGTTGCTGGCACTAAATTACACGCGCACCGACGAAATACCAAACACTTATCCTGATGAAGTCTTCATTGGTCCAATGGTAGCCCTGCTCGACCAGAACTCAGCTTCGGATGGTGATATTTTTCCGGCAATGTTTCGCGAGGCCGGTCTCGGGCCATTGATTGGAAAACGTTCGTGGGGCGGGGTAATCGGTATCGGCAGTCGCGGACCACTAATCGATGGCGGTCAGATATTTGTGCCTGGGTCGGCGTTCGCCAGCAAGAATGGTGAATGGATTATCGAAGGTCACGGCGTCGATCCGGACATCGAGGTTGATAACGATCCGGCGTCAGAGATTGCCGGCCGCGATCCGCAGCTTGAACGCGGCATCGCGGAGGTCATGGCGAAGCTCAAGGATCATCCGGTGAAGCTGCCTGCACGACCCGCGGCGCCGGTCAAGACGATTAAGTAAGCGACGCAGAGTTGTGACTATTTGAGGAAGCCCGCGTGATCTGAATTACGCGGGCTTTCACTGCTTCATTGTTTGATGACGAGCTTATCCAACGGCAGAATCGCCGGCATGCCTTTATGCTGAAAGCAACGCTCGCCGGCAAAATGTACGCGCCGATGACACGGAGTGCCCTTCTTAGTTCGCGCGCCACAGATGTAAACGGCGTCATCGGTTGATGCCACGTTGGCCGCGGCGGCATCTTGTCTTGATGAATCGATGTGCTTCTGGTTCGTCGCCCTGGCGCTGCCATTCGGATTCACCGGCAGATCGGACAAGGGCGAATTTGCCACTCGCTGAATGATCAGCGGTGGAGGCGCCGGTCGCAAGTATCTCCCGAATGTGAAAGCCGCAAATGCAATCATTACGCCGACGATCAAGGATTTCGTCCAGATAGATTTACCCAAACGACGGGCGCAGGTATCGCACACGCTGCCATGCAGCCAGGCGCGCCAACCTTTTCTTGCCAGGCGCGCGCCGCATTCACCACAGAAGTTAGGACGATGCATTATGGGAGACTCTCGGATTTGAGTGGCGCGATTATAGTCTTATTGGCGCTGGCTGCAATAGTCTGGCGCCCGGAAATTTCAGTTCTTGCAGGTTGCAAACTTCGCCGGCCCGAAGGCATACTCACGCTACCCCGGCAACATCTTATCGACGAACGCTGATGACATGATTCCATCGCTGGATACCACTCGCTTACGTTTCGACCGCATGCGACTGTGCGGAACGATTTTCTTTTTAGCGACAATCGTATTTGCCGCCGGATCGATTATTCAGGCGCAGCAGCCCGACGAAGTAATTAGAACCGACACGGCGCTCGTCCAACTCAATGTTGGCGTTGTTGACAAGCAGGGGCATGCCATCACAACGCTTTCGCCAAACGACTTTAAGGTTTACGAAGACGGTGTGCCGCGACCGATCCTGCATTTCGAACCGACGGATACGCCTTTCAGTTTGGTGCTGTTGCTCGATATGTCGGGTTCGACCGTGAACTTTCGTCAGCAGATACAACAGTCGGCGCTGCGATTTCTTGATGCGCTGGGGCCCGATGACCGAGTGGCGGTGGTTAGCTTTAATGGCAAAGGAGTTCATTCGCTGGTTAGCTTCAGCACTGATCGAAAACGAATTGCTTACGCGATCACGATTGCCGGCGGCTCAGGCGACACGCTGCTTTACGATGGGTTGAAATACTCGCTGAAGGAACTCGGGCATGAAGGCAAGCGGCGAAAGGCAATAGTAGTGTTGACCGATGGACTCGACACCGAAGTGCGGAAAGGAGACCGCGCGGCCATTTCCAAGGCAGCTGACTCCGAGATTAGCACCGCGATCAGACCCGAAACGAGTTCGCAGTTGAACTCTGTCTTGAGTGATGCAGATCGTCAGGGAGTAACGATTTTTCCGCTGGCTCTGCCGTCGGGCGATCCCAGACGGCTGCCGCTGCCCGATCCTTCGATTACCGCGATGTACACGGCGGCGCGCACGCGTCTGCAATTGCTTGCCGATCGCACCGGCGGTCAATTGAATGAAGTGCATCGACTCGACCAGCTTGCCAAACTCTATCCGCAGATCGCCGCCGAACTGCGTACGCTCTACAGAGCGCAAGTTTCAGAAACCCATCTTAACTTGAAACTTGAAACTTGAAACCTTAAACTTCCTTCCTACTTCGGGCACCCGTAGCTCAGTTGGATAGAGCGTTTGACTACGAATCAAAAGGTCGCACGTTCGAGTCGTGCCGGGTGCACCATTCTCCTGCGATAGAATCTCGCTGACGCGCGCTCTCGATATCAGAAAACTTTTGGCAAATTGACCTTGAATCGGTTTCAGACAGACTCGGGGAAAATTAAATGAAACTGGCGCAATTCAAAAGCGAAAATTCGATTCAGCAGCGGCTTGGCGCGCTGGTGGATGATGTCATATACGATCTAGCAGAACTCGCTCGGGCGGTGAAGGCATCCGGCCGAGAGCCTGCAAGTTGGTTGCTTGATGTTTCCAGCATGCTTGAACTCATCAACCGTGGTCCGGCCGGCGTTGATGAACTGAAGGCACTTTTGAGCAATGTTCAGGCGAGTACCGGCCGCGCGGCGATGACAGCTTACTCGATTGATGCGATCGAATTTCTGCCGGCAGTCTATGCCTGCAAGATTTTGGCGATCGGGCGTAACTATGTAGACCACGCAATTGAAGGCGGCGCGGAACCACCGAAAGCGCCGCTCATCTTCAATAAGCTTCCCAACGCGCTCAGCGCCCACGAAGCACCGATTGTGCTGCCGACTATTAGCACTGCAATTGATTACGAAGCGGAGTTGGCTGTCTTGATAGGCCAAAGAGCAAAGCAAGTAAGCGAAGCTGAAGCCCTCGATTACGTCTTCGGATACACCATGATGAACGACGTCACTGCGCGCGATCTGCAACGCGGCGATGGCCAATGGACCCGTGGCAAAAGTCTGGATAGTTTTGCGCCGCTCGGTCCCTTCATCACCACGCGCGACGAAATCTCGAACGTGCAGTCACTGAAGATCGAAGGCATCTTGAATGGTCAAGTAATGCAGTCGTCAAACACGGCCAGAATGATCTTCAAAGTGCCTTATCTAATTTCTTATATTTCGCAGGGCATAACCCTCGAGCCAGGTGACGTGATCGCGACCGGCACGCCGGAAGGCGTGGGCTTCTTTCGCGATCCTCCGGTGCTGCTGAAAGCCAAGGACGTCTTCGAAGTCAAGATCGAAAAGCTTGGGACGCTGCGCAACGCAGTCGTCGAGCCTACGGCTTGAGCTGATAAACGGGCGGCCAGTCTGTGGTAAGATTTTCGACGAGGTAGAAAATGTCTTCGGTTGAAATCAAGCTGGACTTACCAGACAACTTGGCTCGTGAGGCTGAGACCAATGGACTGTTGAGACCTGAAGCAATTGAATCTTTACTTCGCGAGGAGATCCGTCGTCGGCGTGTCAACAACTTATTTGGAGCGGCTGATCGTTTAGCGGCTTTAGACGCGCCGCTTACTGAAACGGAAGTTGAAGCGGAGATTGCCGCTGTCCGTCAGGCGCGCCGCTCCTCAGATGCGAGTCGTAGCTGATACGAACATTGTGGTTTCCGGTCTGCTCTGGAGAGGCAATCCGCGTCGCGTGTTGGATGCCGCTCGAGAAGCCGCGATAGAGTTGTTCACGAGTGCGATTCTATTGACGGAGTTGGAAGATGTTCTTGGTCGTGAGAGATTCGCAAAGCGCCTTGAATCAGGCTGGGGTCGCGCCTCACGATTTGGTGTTGGGTTACGCGGCTCTAGCATCAGTCATACAACCTGCTAGCGTTGGCCCATAGTTCTTGCCGACCCGGACGACGATGCCGTGTTAGCTTGTGCTGTTGGTGCTCAAGCAGAAATCATAGTTTCGGGAGATAGTCATTTGTTGGGATTGAGTCTGTATCAAGACATTCAAATCCTCACGGCGGCAGAATTGCTTGCAAAGGTTTCCAAGCCAGACATATTGAAGAGCCAAAAACATGAAGAAAGCGCCGGCGAAGAAAATAATGACGATCTGAGACCCGAGTACGACTTCTCGCAACTGAAAGGCGGAGTTCGCGGCAAGTACTATCGACAAGCCACTGCTGGCACAAACCTCGTGCTAATCGAACCCGAACTTTCGAGTTTGTTTCCCGACACCGAGTCCGTGAATCGTGCGCTGCGACTGCTGGCGGAAACTGCCGCGTCGGCTACGGGAAAGACACGCCGTCGAGGCAAAGCACAGACCAAGCGGTTGAAGCGGAGTGCTTGAAAAAGGGCTTATTGAATCTTCAGCACAACTGCTCGGCTAGCATACGATATTCGCCCATCATGATCCGGCCCTTTCGTGGTATTCACCCTCAGATTCATCCGACAGCATTCATCGCCGACAGCGCGCAAGTGATAGGCGACGTGCACGTAGGCGAGCAGGCCTCCATCTGGTTCGGCACGGTTGCGCGCGGCGGACTTTGCACGGCTGCTATGTCGAGCATGGCTCACTGGTTGGCATCGGTTCGATTGTACTGGATGAGGTGCGGGTGGGCGCGCAGTCACTTGTGGCTGCAGGCTCGCTGATCTCTCCCGGAACCATTATTCCGCCGCGCTCGCTGGTGATGGGAATGCCGGCGCGGGTCAAACGACCGCTAACTGAAGAAGAAGTTGCCAGCCTGGCAAATTACTGGCAGAACTACGTCGAGTATTCACGGTCGTATCTCGACGAGAACAGATAAAGCTCATTTTCCATTTATCATTTGACATTTGCCATTCGCGAATTCAATTTGGAAGTGCAACGCGCATTAATGCAGCGGGCTTTGGATTTAGCGCCAACGGCGCGGGATATTGGTAGCGTGTGCCGAGCATGCTCGACTACTTTGCGGGTGCAAGTCCCGCATTCAACCTGATGGAGGTGAAGGATAGCAAAGCGCAAGGGCGTTGTCGCGAGGCAAGGTCTGAAGGAAGCGTGGCGCAAAAGTGCGAGCC
>WNFY01003550.1_pt1 | contig 23834 bp, 22 predicted proteins | sample 5400091 | NCBI WGS metagenome assembly WNFY01 (sample SAMN13153364, study PRJNA577476) | soil metagenome | isolation source: 60 cm soil or saprolite under grassland replicate 1 | place: USA:California | collected 2016-06-15 | reverse complement strand
TCGAGCTCGAATACGTCGGCGAGGACGGACAGCGCCATCAGCCGCTGATGGTGCACCGAGCGCTTTTCGGCTCGACCGAGCGCTTCTTCGGCGTGCTCATCGAGCACTACGCAGGAGCATTCCCGGTATGGCTCTCGCCCACGCAGGCCGTGATCGTGCCGATCGCCGAGCGCCATCTTGAATACGCGAACAAAGTTGGCGAGGAGCTCAAGGCCGCCGGCGGCCGAGTGCATGTGGACGGGCGCAACGAAAAGATGAACGCCAAGATCCGCGAGCACGCCCTGCAGAAGGTGCCATTCATCCTCGTCGTCGGCGACAGGGAGGCCGAGGCGGGCGAGGTCAACGTGCGCGCGCGCGGGCAGGAGAAGGCCGAGGGCAGCGTAAAGACCGCCGACTTTGCCGCCCGCCTGCGGCGGCTCATCGAGACGCACAGCACGAAGCTGGAGTAGTCAGCGGTCCGAGTCAAAAAAGCCCCACTCAATCAAAAGAAGCTTGAGTGGGCCACCCGTCCGAACTGGCGCCCAGCCTGGGCGTCGTCCTCGTCGTTCTCCACCTGAACCATCGTCTGCGAGGCGCCGAGTCGGACGCCGACCAGGACTTTGTCGCCGCGCTGGCCGAAAAACTTTCGCTCGAGGCTGTGCTGGGCTCGGCCGATGTCGGCGCCGAGGGCGGCGCATCGCTGGAGGCCGCCGGGCGTCGCGCGCGCTATGGCTTCTTTCTGCACGCTGCCGTCGACCATCGCCTGGACTGCGTGGCGACGGGGCACACCCGCGACGATCAGGCTGAAACCGTCCTGTTGCGCCTGCTGCGCGGCAGCGGCAACAGCGGCCTCTCCGGGATCCTGCGCTCCTGCGATCTCTCTGCGCTGGCACAGTCTCCGGTCCCTGTGGGCACGCAAAGCGCGCCGCGGCTTATCCGTCCGCTGTTGTCCATCAGCCGCCGTCAGGTCGAACGCTACTTGATCTCGCTCGGCCAGCCATTTCGCCTCGACCCGTCCAATCGCGATCCGAAGTTTCTGCGCAACCGGGTGCGCGCCGAACTGCTGCCCGCACTCGAGCGCGACTACAATCCGCAGCTGCGCCAGGCCCTTTGCGAGACCGCCGATGTCACTGCCGCCGAGAACGCCCTGCTCGAAGACCTCGTCTCGGCTGCCCTGGCTCGATTGCCGCACTCCGGCGCCGATGTCTCAGAGGTCGGCATTGACGTCCCATTTCTCCAGGCGCAACCGCTGGGGTTGCAGCGGCGCATTTTGCGCCGGCTCTGCCAGCCACATGGGCTGGCGCTCGACTTCCTGCAACTGGAAAACCTGCGCGAATTTGCCTTGGCCGGATGTGCCGGATCGCTGCAGCTTCCGCGGGGATTTACGGCCGAGATTGTTCGCCGCAATCAGCTTCCCCCAAGACTACGACTTCTGGCACCTTAACCTCCGGCAACCAGTGTGTTAGCATCGTTGGAATCTTTTAATTCTGGCTCATCGGCCATGGTTTCGCCGGCGGTTCAGCAACCGCACAAAGCGGACTGGCTGAGGCACCCGACGCATTCGCGGCGACAACCCGGGAGAGAACCCGCATGGATGTCCAGCACCAGGTTGTTATCAGCGAGGCTGAGTTGCGCCAGCGGATTGCTGAGCTTGGGCAACAGATCTCGAAGGACTACGAAGGCCGCGTGGTGCACTGCGTCGGCGTGCTGGAGCGCGGCTTCATCTTCATCGCCGACCTGGTGCGCGCCATTCGTGGCGAAGTCCGCTGCCAGTTTGTAAGGCCCTACACAGACGTGGTTTACGACCGCGATACGCAGATGACCCAGATTTTTTATTCGCCTGAGATTGAGGTAGCCGGCGAACACATTCTGCTCTGCGAGGCCATTCTCGCCAGCGGCTTGACGACCGATTTCCTGATGCGCCACTTTCATGCCCGTGGTGCTGCCTCCGTGTCTGTGTGCACGCTGCTCGACCGGCATTCGGAGCGCCGCACCGAGGTCGACGTTGCCTACTACGGCTTTCGCGTCGGTCCTGAGCGGCTGGCAGGCTTCGGGCTGAGCGTCGGCTCATCCGCGCTCCTGAGCAATGTGCCGTACATCTTCGCGGTTCCCGATGCCCGCGCGCAGCACGCCGATTAGCAGCACATCGTTTGGCCTCAAGGAGATCAGCGTTCCATGCATGGGACAGCCGACTCCTTTCGGGCCGATTCGCAAACCGGGATCTTAGAAAACAGGTAGAATTTGAGAGTGAGGGAAATTACTGGGTCGAGCCAGGCAGACGGGCATCTAACTAAGTTGAGCAGTTAGCGCCCAAGTCTTATATCGTCCTCGGGGGCGATCTTTTTTCCGCACAAAAAGAGGAGCTTTTGGTGAATTCGACGGTCAAGCAGGTCGTGTTCTGGCTCGTGATACTTCTGGCCGGGGTGTTGCTCTGGTCGGTCGTCCAGAACAATAACACGGGAAATAAAGAACGCGAGGTGAACTTCTCGCAGTTCATGGCGGATGTGGATCAGGGCAGAATCAAGGACGTCACAGTCTATGGGCCGGAGGTCCACGGCAGTTACAAGGACCAGAAGCCGGGCTTCCACACAACGGTGCCGCCCAACTACACCGACATGTACAAGAGCCTGCGCGAAAAGGGCGTCAATATCACCGTAAAGGACGCAAGCGGCAGCAATTGGAGCTGGGCGTTTCAGATCCTGCCGCTGGTCATCATCCTCGGCCTGTGGTTCTTTATGATCCGCCAGATGCAGTCCGGCGGGAACAAGGCGCTGTCGTTCGGCAAGAGCCGCGCCCGCCTGCTCTCGCTGCAGCAGAAGAAGGTGACGTTCAAGGACGTCGCCGGGGTGGATGAGGCCAAAGAGGAGCTGCACGAAATCATCGAGTTCCTGCGCGAGGCGCAGAAGTTCCAGAAGCTCGGCGGACGCATCCCCAAGGGCGTGCTGCTGGTTGGGCCTCCGGGCACCGGCAAGACCCTGCTGGCGCGCGCCGTGGCGGGCGAGGCCAACGTTCCGTTCTTCTCCATCTCCGGCTCGGACTTTGTCGAGATGTTCGTGGGCGTCGGCGCAAGCCGCGTGCGCGACCTCTTCGAGCAGGGCAAGAAGAACGCGCCGTGCATCATCTTCATCGACGAAATCGACGCCGTCGGGCGCCATCGTGGCGCCGGACTGGGCGGCGGCCACGACGAGCGCGAGCAGACCCTCAATCAGTTGCTGGTGGAGATGGATGGCTTCGAATCGAACGAGGGCGTCATCCTGATTGCCGCGACGAACCGTCCCGACGTGCTCGATCCCGCTCTGCTGCGCCCTGGCCGCTTCGATCGCCGCGTTGTGGTGGCAAGGCCTGACGTGCGCGGCCGCGAGGAGATCCTGCGCGTGCACACCCGCAAGATCCCCGTCCACGACGATGTCGATCTTTCCATCCTGGCCCGCGGCACACCGGGCTTCAGCGGCGCCGACCTGGCCAACATGGTCAATGAGGCCGCGCTGCTCGCTGCCCGCCAGAACCGCAAGACGGTGCTGATGTATGACTTCGAGCTGGCAAAGGACAAGGTGCTGATGGGCGCCGAGCGCAAGTCGATGATCCTCACCGACGAGGAGAAGCGGAACACCGCCTATCACGAGGGCGGACACGCGCTGGTGGCCGCGAAGGTGCCCCACGCCGATCCGCTGCACAAGGTCACCATCATCCCGCGCGGCATGGCACTGGGCGTGACGATGCAGTTGCCCATCGACGACAAGCACACCTACGACCGTACCTACCTGGAAAGCCAGTTGGCGATCATGATGGGCGGCCGCGTCGCCGAGGAGATCTTCCTCAAGACGATGACCACCGGCGCGGGCAACGACATCGAGCGCGCCACGGAGGTCGCGCGCAAGATGGTCTGCGAGTGGGGCATGAGCCAGCTCGGCCCGCTCACCTTCGGGAAGAAGGAGGAGCAGATCTTCCTGGGCCGCGAGCTCAGCCAGCACCGCGACTACTCCGAGGAGACCGCGCGCGAAATCGACGCCGAGGTGCGCCATTTCATTGACGCTGCCTACAGGACGGCCTTCGATGTCCTCGACGGAAACCGCGACACCCTGGAGCGCATTGCGCAGGCGCTGCTGGAGCGCGAGGTGCTCGACGCCAACGAACTGGCGCTGATCATCGCCGGCCAGCCACTGCCCGCCCGCACGAAGCCGCCCGTGGGAAGCGACTCGGGCTCGGTACAGCAGGTGCTGCGCCCCGATCCCTCGCGCCAACCCGGCCTCAAGCCCGGCGAACGGCCAAGTCCGGCGTAAGCTCGACTCATTTCGTCGAATCATAGAGGGTGGCTCGCGGGCCATCCTTTCTATTGTTTTTCACCCGACGGCTGCCCCACTCAACATTTCTTTCGTTGAGTGGGGCTTTTCGCTTGCGCAGGCAAACTGCCCCACTCAAGTTTGCGTGAAATTGCTTGTGATCAATCACAGCCGGTCCAACAATCCATTGAGCCCGCCGCTTTCGGGTTTGGGTGTGCGAACTTCCATCGACGCCAGCTTCTCCGTCCAGCGAATCCGTCCGGTGATCTGCATGAGGACGAACAGGGTGATGATCGATCCGATGGTGATCGCCAGGCCGGTGAAGCCTTCGAAGAAGAAGGCGTAGGAAAACAGCACCAGGTAGATGAGCTGCGCCAGTCCTGCCTCAACCAAGGCAAAGCGCAAGCCCACCACCAGCCGCAGGTAGGAAACCACGAGCAAGATCGAGACCGCCGAGCTGATGGCAAAGGCCAGATGGATCGAGACGTGGTCCACCAGATAGGCCATCAGGAGATGGAAGGCGAAGAATGCGCCGGCCAGGAAAAAGTAGTTCACCGGGTGCATCTCGATGCCGCGGATCGTGGTGATGACCAGCATCACCAGGAAGAAGAAAAACAGCGAGACGGGCGCGAAGAAGCTGATCTGGCCCGCCAGCGGACCGGGCTGCAGCTTCTGCGGCATCTCCAGCCCGATGCGGCAGCCGGAGACCAGCTTGTTGTACTGCCATGTCAGTTGCCAGCCATTGGGAGTTTCATGCTTGGCGGTGGGAGAGAGCGCGTTGTCCGGGAAATCGACGGCCTTGAAGTCCGTGTCCATCACCAGTACGAAGTCACGCACCTGGGCAATACCGCTGCTGAAGCGGTAGGCCCAGCGGTCCAGCCCCTGCGAATGGTAGGAGACGGCCAGCGTGGCCGTCTCGCCTACCTGCAGCGGAATCTCCGCCTGGATCGCCTCATTCGTGTTGGTGAAGGCGACCGGCTCGCCGTTCACTGACAGCTTCAGGTCGTCATAGACGGCGTCGGCGGCGGGAAAGCGGAAATTGAAGGCGAGCGTCCCGGGCCGTAGCGTCGCGTTGCGAAAGATATAGGAGCCGGCGAAGTCCACGCCATAGGTGCTGTACCAGAGCAGCCCTTTCTGCCGGTAATCCAGCCGGAAGGCGACATTAGCGCGGGTGCGTTCGATCTCCAGCGGTGTGCTGATCGTGTCCGGTACGTTGCGCAGGACCTTGCGCCCTTTTTCTTCCACCTCAACCTGACGCATGATCGGCGAGCAGAGCGTGCCGGTGGGCGCATCCTGTTGCTGCGGCGCTCCCCAGAGGTTCGAGACCTTCTGCCGGAGCTTCTGATCGTACGAGTAGGTGCGCTGTTGAATTGTCCCTCCCAGCACCATCCAGGCGATTGCGGTACAGATGAAGATGAACGTCAACGCTGCCAATCGTTTCACCATTTTGAGCGGCCTCCTGAGGGCAAGTTTCGAGTTGTACAGCTTCGATCGCACGCGGCGAACCAAAGCAGGCGGCTCTTTGCGCTCAATGAAATAGGGAGGAGCGGGAGCAGGGGCGTGTCCGCTGCCACACACACGCCGTGTCAGGGATGACACGACTTCTAGTACAATCGCCGGGGTTCCCAGCGGGCTCGTCCTTGGCTTGCTGGGAAGACGTGCGACTTTTGGAACGAGGAAATTTAAATGGCACACATGGTGCAGTGCGTAAAGCTGGGGCGCGAGGCCGAGGGGCTGGACGAGGCGCCCTTTGATAGCCCGCTGGGGCAGCGGATCTATGAGAACGTCAGCAAGCAGGCCTGGGCCGACTGGCAGAGCCACATGAAGATGCTGCTCAACGAGTATCGCCTGCAGCCCTGGAAGAAGGAGCACCAGGACTTCATCGCGCAGCAGATGGAGCAGTATTTCTTTGGAGAGGGCGGCCAGGCTCCCGAGGGCTACAAGCCGCAGTAGGGCAGCGACATCCGCATTCCGGAGCAAAACGCGGGCCTCGTCGCCCGCGTTTTCACTCCTCCGGGCCAAATGCTAAAATAGCTGTACCCCTGCGGCGCACCGGCATCCCCAATCTGCTAGAAGAGGGCAGATCGGGGACCCCGAGCGTCGCACATGCACTCCAGCAAGCCAAATACGGACTTGCCGGGGGGCCGTTTCGTCGGGACGTGGCTCAGCCTGGTAGAGCACTCGCTTGGGGTGCGAGGGGTCGGCAGTTCAAATCTGCCCGTCCCGACCATTCTTCTCTTTTCGCCGCTCTCAAACGCCGTCGACAGCGCGCCCGTCCGCGCCGGCTCCTAACTCAACTCCGTGGAATTACCCGCTGCAACACTGGCGCCATTTCACTTCGGCCATTTGCAGTTTGCGTTGGCATATCGAGAAAGGCGCGAGTCACGGCGAACATTCCGCGTTGCGGTATGAGTAAGTCATTCAGCTGCGCTTGCCTTTCGAGCGCCCCGACCGGCCCAAGATCCGCACCTCGCAGAACGGCGTAGCTCGAATCGATCATCCATACTTGCTGTGGATTCGCAATGAACTCCTGGCCGTTTGGCGTTCGGCCAGCCAGATTCATTCTGCCTGTTCCCAACGCGAACCGTGCGGCAGTGCCCATCACCTTCAGCATAAACTTCTTCTGCCACCATACTTCTGGCATGAGCCGCGCACAGCTATTCATGACGCGCGACGCCAGCGATTCGGTAACGTAGACGTCCCACTGAAGAACTTTTTCGATGCCCACGCGAAACTGTTTTGGAGATATCCATTGAATTTCAATCGGTGTAACGATGTTGTGGGTGATCTCGCAGCCGAAGTAGCGGGAGCATGCTTGTTCCGGGGCTACAGTGGAATAGAACGTCCAGGCCCCCTGTGGGTCGCGGTGCCAGACGGAGGTGTAGCCCGGCCCGACGGAAGATGCGGGGAATCTTCGCAGCGCAAGGACGTGTCCGGAACGGAATGGCTGTCCAATGACCGCGTACCCGACGAACCGGTCGCCCTTGCCCACGGGCAACGAGGCGTAATTTTCAATGTGTCGAATGATCTCTCGGGGTTCCATAACTGTCTCCTTGATGTGAACCTGTGCAGGAAAACCGTGGGCCACGGCAAACCAGCCTAGCCCCGGAAGGACTCTACTCAGTTGTGGATATAGGCGGCTGATCATGGCGGCTCTGGTAACCAAGCCTTACGCTCGCTGTGTGGGCAGTCACGACACGCCTAGACAATCCGGGAACGAGCATAGGGACTTGCTTGCGATACTCTGCATACTCCGGGTGCTAGGTCGCGCTCTTCCATCTGTATTGCGAGCAAGATGTACGCCGTCGTGACCAGAGCAAAGACCAGGTGCGTGACTGTCATCGTCGGGGTACTCCAGAATGCGAAGAACCAGCCTACGTAGAGTGGGTGGCGGACGATCCGATATAGGAACGGCATCACAAATCGCAGCTTTGCTTGCGGCTTTCCCAGGAGATGCCGCCAAACTTGCCGCAGGCCGAACAGGTCGAAGTGGTTGATCACGAAAGTCGCCACCAGGACCAGCATCCAGCCGAACGCGAATCCGCTATAGAGCACCGCTTTTCCCAGCTCGTTCTCGACATCCCAGACTATTCCGCCCAGAGGTCGCCACTGCCAAAACAAGAATGCGAGCGCCATGCTGCTGGCCAGAACGTACGTGCTGCGCTCCAGCGTGACGGGCACAACACGTGCGAACATGCGTTTAAATCCGGTGCACGCCATCACGCTGTGTTGCACGGCAAACAGTGAGAGCAGTCCCAGGTCGATCAACAATGCGGTCTGCCATGCATCGGCCGGAACCGAATCCAGTGACTTGGGTACTGCGAAGTTGCCGACGAAACCAATGGCATACAGAAACGTGGCGAGGAAAACTGCGTAGCTCACCACTCCGTACAGGAAAGTGAAAACTCGACCCGGCATAATCCTTTGCTCCTTTATTTTCCAGAGAGTTGTTTGGTGTTTGGCACCGCGGCTAGAATTGTGCTGATCGATGGCCGAACTAACAATGCTCCGGCGTCGCCAGTATTTGCTCAGGTGTCCAGAGCGAAGAGATTGATTTGCATCGCTCCCGGAAAAGTTTGCAGGTAGTCCAGGGAGGACCGAATGGATGCATTCTCTGAGATTCTGACCGGAGTCAAGCTGAACGGCGCCTTATTCTTCAACGCGGACTTCTCTGCCCCTTGGGGCTTCGCCGCTCCCGCCTCACAAATGCTTGCTCCCGCGCTGGCCCCTGGTGCACCTCATCTGGTGATCTACCATTTCGTCATAGAAGGCCATGCAGTCGCGCGGACAGCTGACGGACAATCGATCACTCTCGAACCTGGAGACGTTGTCATTTTTCCCCATGGAGATCCCCATCTCATATCGAGCGGAGCAGGATCGACCGAACCGCAACAAACTTCCGAGGTCGTCCGGAAGGTCATGGCTCACGACCTGACCGCTTTGCGGGCTGGAGGCGGTGGGGAAACGACGCGGTTTGTATGTGGGTTCATGGCGTGCGATCCACGCTTGAGCCGGCCCATCCTCAATGGATTGCCGCGGATGTTCAAGGTCAACGTCCGGACTGACCGCTCTGGCCATTGGCTTGAGAGTTCGATTTTGCATTTGGTTGAGGAGGCAGGCTCTGGGAGCGTTGGTAGCGAAGCCATGCTGGCTAAACTCTCCGAGGCCCTTTTTGTCGACACGTTGCGCCGGTATGTCGCGAGTTTGCCCGAACGACAGACCGGCTGGCTTGCGGGCGCCCGCGATCCAGTCGTGGGAAAATGCCTCGCGTTGATGCATAGCAGGGCGGACCACCCATGGACGCTGGCGGATCTCGCGAACGAGGTTGGCCTGTCTCGTTCCGCATTGAGTGAACGCTTCACGCGCTACTTGTCTGAGCCGCCTATGAGCTACCTGACACGGTGGAGGCTTCAATTGGCGGCTCGCGCATTGGCCACAACCCCAAAGGGCGTCGCAGAAATTGCGGCTGATGTGGGCTACGAGTCGGAGGCAGCTTTTAATCGAGCGTTTAAGCGTGAGTTCGGGCTGCCTCCCGCTCAGTACCGGCGTGAACAGAGGAAATCCTCAAACCGGCTGGCTGAGGGATCTACAAGCTGAGAGAGGATCGGTCCAGGAACGTTCCGGCGCGTTGTTCAGGAGAGCCCGCGAGCATAACGGTCTTACGCCCTTAGCTGAGACTCCTCACATACTTCCGAAAGTCGCTTCCGTAGATGTTCCTGGGCAACCTGAACAAAAGGTGCGACTGCTACAACGTCCTGAGCAGATTCCGCACTCCCAAAGTCTCGCTGGGAGACGGTTATATCGCTCGACGCGTATGAAGCAGGAGAGTTCTCAAGTCGTCCTCTAAAGCCGACCATTCATTTTCAACTTGCAGGAACGCTGATCTACATTGAACTTTGCAGCCGACCGCAAGTGCCCCAAGTCAGCACTCCGTGTTCGCACGCGCAAGATTAGCCATTAGCGGCAACCCAGCTCAGGCTGCTATTCTGAAATGTGACTCCAGGGCCATACACACACACCAAGAACCAGCCCCGGAAGGGTTTTCTCCGATCCTTTGTTCGATGGCTTCTGATCGGTTTGGGGCTTGGTTGGTGGCTTGCCGTGCTGATTCTTGCTACCGCCCGGTGGATCGACCCTCCGACAACTGCGGTGCATATGCAACGGCGCTTGCAGGCCTGGATTCACCTAAAGCCCTATCACAAACGCTACAGATTTGTTCCGCTCAGCCAGATCTCGCCCGATTTCCAGCACGCTGTAATCGCCGCGGAGGACGCGCGCTTCTATAGGCATCATGGATTCGACTGGGACGAGATCCAACTCGCTGCCAAAGAGGACATGGAAGGGGGGCGCATGCGCGGAGCTTCCACCCTTACGCAGCAACTGTTAAAAAACCTTTTCTTCGGAACGGACCGCTCCTTCGTTCGCAAGGGCGCCGAGGCCACACTGGTACCGGTGGCCGAAGCGGTCCTCGGCAAGCAGCGCATTTTGGAGCTCTACCTCAATGTGGTCGAATGGGGCCCTGGTATTTATGGTGCGGAGTCGGCTTGTCGTTACTACGACAGAACCTCGGCCCGGCGTATCGGCCGGGAAGAGTCGGCACGGCTTGCCGCGATTCTACCGGCTCCCCTGAAGCGACGGCCCGAGCGCATGAATAGCTATAGCGCGGTCATCCTTGGGCGGATGCGCCAAGTGGGTTGGTAATCCGTTAGCAACATGCCGAGGATCGCGCACCAGCGGTTCCGCTGTTCCAATTATGACCCGTCCCGCACGAGCACGATCTTGCCGGTCACGCTTCCCCTTCCGAGCAACTCGTGTGCCTCTCTTGCCTCGGCAAGAGGAAATCGCCGCGCGATGAGCGGCTTGATTTTTTGCTGCTGAAGAAGATCGAACAGGGCGATCAAATCCTGTCGAAACAATGCCGGCCTCAGCCGTTTGAGCCACTGGATGCTGTAGGGGACCACCCGTTTGCGGCCCGGCAGAAGCCAGCCGGCGGCAATGTACAACGCGAAGATGGGGATTCCATGAAGGCGATTGCGACGAGCTGGACGGCCTGAGGCCAGTCGTCCGCCACGCAGCGAGGAAGTCAGGCCATAGGCCACGACCGTACCGCCACGGCGGAGGGCCTTCCGGGAGCGCCAGATGTGAGTGCCGCCGATGCTCTCAAAAACTGCGTCTACTCCCGCACCTGTGAGCCGATGAATTTCTTCCACAAAGTCCTGATGCCGGTAATCAATTGGGACACCGCCCAGGTCGGAGACGGCTGACGCCCCTCGTGAGGAACAGGTGCCGTACATCTCCAGTCCGGCGAGGCCCCCGAGCTGCAATAGCGCCGAGCCGACCCCGCCTGCGGCGCCGTGAATCAACACGCGCTGGGCCGGGCCGACCTTAGCGGAACGATGCATCATCTGGTACGCCGTGACGTAGTTCAACACGAGGCTGACCGCCTCGGCGGGATCCAATCCTGATGGCACCGGTACCAGTTCCCGTTGCGGCAGGCAGACGAATTGCGCGTATGCACCGCTGATCGGCAGTGCAGCAACCGTCTGGCCGGGTTCGATTCCAGAGACACCGTGACCGAGACCGGGACCAAGCCGATCCACCACGCCGACGAAATCCCAGCCCGGTGTGAAAGGCAGGGCGGGCGTTTCGGGATGAACGCCCTCACGCATCAGCAGGTCGGGCAGGGAGACACCGGCGGCCAGCACCTTCACCCGCACTTCACCACGCTTCGGTTCTGGGCACTCTTCTTCGACGACCTGCAGCGCATCGGGCCCGCCGTAGCGGGTGACGATGATTCGCGTGTGTCTCACGAACCTCTTGCTCCCTTGGTAGAATACGATGAATTCTTTGGAGGTGTTATGCGTGCAAGAGTCCTCATCGTAGCCCTGATCGCGTGCTTTGCGTTGGTGCGGGCCGGCGCACAGGCAGGCCCACCGTCGCACAGCATCCTCAGTGACCCGAACAAGTTCGCGGATGCACATGTCAACGGGCTGGATGCGCAGCTGCATCTTTCAGAGGCTCAGAAGGCGCAACTCCGTCAAGTGTTCGTCGCAGAAGGCAAGGAGCTGATCTCGATCCTGAATGACAGCTCGCTGCGACAGGACCAGCGGCAGCAAAAGATCCAGCAGCTTCACGAGCAGACTGCAAACAAAGTCGCCACATTCCTCACGCCTTCCCAGTTGAAGCAGTACGACAATGCGCCAAGAACGATGCCGCCTCCACGGAAGCAAAAACGTCCGCAACAGATCTAAGGGATCTCTTAGTGGCTGGGCCGATGTGCCCAGCAAGATCAAGTCCCCCGCCCTAACTCAAACAAGGTTGGGACGGGGCCCTGAAATTTCTCCGTCAGGCGCACCCTGAAATTCTTCCTCTCACGGGCCACCCTGAGATCTATCGTCTCAGAATTCACCGTACGTTCATCTGCCGCTCACAGGTTTGTAACTGGAGGCAGCTTTGATTGCTGCCTGTCCTGAATGGACCGAATAAGAAATGACAGGAGCGGCGATCGTGAGAAAAATACACGCAGTGCAAGCATTGGGAGGCAATGAGCCGAGCGGGCTTAGGCTGTTGGCCCTTGTGATTTGTGTAGCGACATTCCTGGGCATCGCGCACAGCAGCGGGTGGGCCCAGCTCCCGACCGGCATCGGAGGACTCGGCAACAATCCCTATGCCATAGGTTTATGGGGCGATGTGCCCTACAACTCTCTCCAGAAAACGGTTGGAGTCCCCAACCTGATCGCCGACATGAACTCGCAGAACCTCGCCTTCACGGCGCACGACGGCGACCTGAAGTCAGGCTCGGGGCCATGTCCCAATTCGCTCTACAGCGACGCGCTCGCCATGTTTAACACGCTCACCGCGCCTGCGATCTTTACTCCCGGCGACAATGACTGGACCGACTGCGACCGCGCCACCGACCCGAACACAGGTCAGCCTTATAATTCGCTGGAGCGGCTCGATTATGAGCGCTCAGTGCTGTTCAGCACGCCGTACACACTCGGCGGACATCCCTTCCTGCAGGAAGTGCAGACGGCCACGCCCGATGCCTACTGCCTGAATGCACAAGGTCAGCACGTGGCGTGCGTGGAAAATCGCCGCTGGACCGTGGGCCGCGTGACCTATGCCACGCTCAACATCCAGGGCTCCTGCAACAATCTCTGCGACACCAATCCCGATCCTACAGAATACGCGGCCCGGAATGCGGCCAACATTGCCTGGATGCAGGAGACCTTCACCTCGGCCAAGGAGAAGGGTTCGCTGGCGGTGATGTTCATCTCGCAGGCCGATCCGGCCTTCGACCGGAACACGGCCCTCTCCTCGAACGGTGGAATCGCCGATTACACGCGCAATCCTCTGACGCTGGTTCAAGACAACATCGATCCCTCACAAGACGGCTTCCATGACTTTCTAGTCGCCTTGCGCACGGCGGTGATCGACTTCAAGCGGCCCGTGGCCTACGTGCATGGTGACTCACACTACTTCCGCGTGGACAAACCGTTCCTCACCTCGGATGGCTATCGGCTGGAGAACTTCACCCGCGTCGAGACCCCCGGTAGCCACGGCGCGCAAGGCAACAACGACGTGCAATGGCTGAAGGTCTATGTGGACCCGAACAGTCGCGAGGTGTTCTCGTACCAATTGCAGATTGTGCCCGCGAACAGGACCGCAGTCCCGGCGCCGTAGCGGCTTGCGCCCAATCGAAGCGGCCCCGGGCTAGATTGACCGGGGCCGATTTTTTCTTCAAGAACTTTGGTGGGGAGCAAGGCCCTGCGCCAGCTAAGAGGCTGCACAGGGGCTTGATTTTGTTCGTGCCTGAAGCTGCCCGCGCACCACACTCTGCGCTGATCTGATCTGTTTGCGCCTGCACAATAGGCCGGCGTGTCGCATCTCCGTAATACCGTCTAAGGTGACGGCAATGTACGTTGCGCCGTAGTGGACGATAGTTTTTACCTCTTCGGCTGTGAATTTCCCGGATTTCAGCGCTGTTGGCGCTGCGATGCATTGGCCGATGCAGCTTACCATCCCGTTTGAAACGGTGCAGATAGGACATAAATCGACTTAATCCTCCCGATTGGCCCCTGGTTTGCCTCTTATTGAAGCGTGCTCCCACGCCGCAAGCGAGAGATCCAGGCATGAGCTTAAAGGCAAGCGTCAAGCTTGTTGGATTTTGGAGGCGAGCAGCTCGTCTGGATTCATCCCAGCACGCCAGGAACAGGCGTGCTGGGATCCCGGGCGCGCTGGGGAACCCGCGCTTCTGGTTCCGCAGGGCGAAAACACAAGATCCCTTCGATTCGGCGTCTAACTATCGGCGTCTAACTATCTAACTATATGGGTGTGCCGAAGCACGACAGTAGTGTGAACCTGTGTGGCCGACGGCACCGGTCGCTGATGTGAGGTGATGAATGAGGAAGGGAAGACGGCTCGTCGTGGTTTCCAATCGTCTGCCAGTCACCGTGAACACCAGCGGCAATGAGCCGGTGATCGAGCACAGCAGTGGAGGGCTGGTAACGGCCCTCTCGCCTGTGCTCCAGCAGTACTCGGGCTATTGGATCGGCTGGACCGGCACGGAGCGAAGCGAAGACATCGACCGGCTCTTCGACGAGTACTCTTGCGGGGGCTATGAGCTGGTGCCGCTGTATTTGACCAACGACGAACGCATCAACTTCTATCTCGGCTTCTCCAACGAAATTCTCTGGCCGCTCTTTCATGATCTTCAGACGCGCTGCAACTTCGATCCCGCTTACTGGCAGACGTACGTTAACGTTAACGACAAATTCGCCAAGACGCTCGTGAAGGTGGCCTCGCCGGCCGATTTGGTCTGGGTACAGGACTACCACCTGATGCTTGTGGCCGAGGCGGTGAAGCAGCGCAGCCCGGATTGGGAGCTCGCCTACTTCCACCACATCCCGTTCCCATCGCCGGACATGCTGGAGAAGCTGCCGTGGCGGACCAAAATTCTTGAGGCCCTGCTGCACTTCAATCTTCTGGGCTTTCAGACCAAACGAGACCGCAGGAACTTTGTCTCGTGCGTGCGCGAATTCCTGCCCGAGGCGGAGGTCTCGCGCATCGGCGAGCGCACCTCTGTAAGCCTTGGCACACGCCGCTCGCTACTGGGAGATTTTCCCATCGGCATCGACTTCGAGCAGTTCTCCTCGGGGGCCAGCGATCCTGCCGTTGCCGAGCGCGCGGCGCAGATCAAGAGCGACCTGGGCGGCTGCGCCTTTGTGCTCGGGCTGGACCGGCTCGACTACAGGTCGTGGTTCCGAGCCGGGTCGAGATCCCCAAGTACCGCGACCTGCGGGCCGATATCGAACGTCTGGTGAGCAGCATCAACGGCAGTTTTGGCAAATCGGGCTGGGTGCCGGTCCATTACCTGCATCGCAACATGGAAAAAAACGAGCTGCTCGCATATTACCGGGGCGCGGACATCGCGCTGATTACCCCGCTGAAAGACGGAATGAACCTGGTGTGCAAGGAGTACTGCGCGTCCCAGGTGGATGAGCAGGGAGTGCTGGTCCTGAGCGAATTTGCCGGGGCTGCAACTCAACTGAAGGACGCAGCCCTGCTGGTGAACCCCAATGACTTTGAGGCGGTGGGGCAGACCATACGGGCCGCTCTCAACATGTCACCCGAGGAAAAACGGCAGCGAATGCGCCGGCTGCGAAAGATTGTGGCCAGGGAGAGCGTGTACCGGTGGGCGAAGCATTTCCTGTACGAGAGCAGACGCACGCGCCGGCCGCTCTGCGACGAGCTGCGTGCAGCGCCGTTCACTCACGCGGCGTAATGAAAGGAAAAGAAGAAGGATTTGGAAATGTGTACGGCGCTTTCATCGTTAGACGAGATGGATGCTTTCTTTGATGCTGTGAGGTGTGCCCCGCAGCGAGCGCTGCTGCTGGACTACGATGGCACTCTTGCGCCTTTCCATACGAATCGGCAGGCCGCGCTCCCATACTTAGGCATCCCGGAACTGCTGTTATCAATCATTATGGGGAGCACCCACACGCGAGTGGTTTTTATCACAGGGCGTCCCGCAATGGAGCTCAAGTCGTTACTTCCGTTTGTTCCCGCTCCGGAGATCTGGGGCTCGCACGGGCTGGAGCGCGTGAACCCGGACGGCAGCTACCATCTCGCCAAGATTCCGCGTCCCGCGAAGCAATTACTGGAAGCGATCGGCGGCAGACTGGAAGACGAAGGTATGGGTGCTTACATGGAACGCAAGCCGGGTTCAGTTGCGGTGCACTGGCGCGGCCTGAGCAACTCATCGGTGGAGGACGTTCGCGAGCGCACACTGCGCGTGTGGAATGACCTCAACCCCAGCACGCCAACTGCGGGCGTGCCAGTGACCCCGCTGCGCCGGCAGAACTGGGTGTTCCTCTCGGATTTCGACGGCGGGTTGGAGTTTCGCCTGCGCATGCGGAATAAAGGCGACGTGGTCAACCAAATCATTTCGGAGCTGGACAGCTCCACCCCGGTTGCCTATCTGGGCGATGACCTCACGGATGAAGATGCCTTCAAGGTCCTGAAGGACCGCGGGCTTTCCGTGCTGGTGCGCGAGGAATATCGTCCCACGGCAGCAAAAACCTGGATACGGCCCCCGCAAGGCGTGCTGGATTTTTTAGCCGAATGGCTTCAGGCGTGCGGAGAGCGGGTGTAGCCTTGTAGCGGAAGACAGGTGTAAGTGAAGATGGTGGCTGTCTCGGTTCTACGCTTTCGCCCCAGCACGCCAACTGCAGGCGCACTGTGGACCCCCTTGGAATGGTTATCCCGTCACCAGGTGTGGGTGGCGTTTGCGGCAGAAGTCCTGGTCCTGCTGCTGGTGGTCTGGATCGCGCAGCGCCTTCTCCTTCGCCATCTCTCCTCCTGGCATAGACGCAGCGGGCGTGCAGCAGACGATGAGTTCGCCTCCTCGGTGCGGCGCGACTCTGTTTCGCTCATACGATCGGCAGTGAAACCGCTGCTGTTGCTCGGCGGCCTTGCGATCGCGGTCAATTCTCTTCCCGTTGTACCTGCCCACATCCTCGCCATGTGCAACCGGCTCTTCGCGCTGGGAATGATCGTCATCGCCCTGTATGTCACCTACCGCGCGGCGATGCTGGTCTCGCACGCGTGGCTTCGCTCAAGCAGCGCACGCGCGGAGCTGGTGGACCCGGCCGCATTTTTCATCCGGGTTCTGTTCGCGGGACTCGGCATCATGCTCCTGCTGGACAACCTGGGAGTGTCGCTGACGGCGGTGTGGACGTCGCTGGGCATCGGCAGCATCGCGGTGGCGCTGGCGCTGCAGGACACGCTTTCCAACTTCTTCGCCGGGGTCTATCTCCGTCTGGACCGGCCAGTGAAGATGGGCGACTACGTCAAGATCGAAGGCAAAGAGGAAGGCTACGTCGATCACCTGGGCTGGCGAAGCACCTGGATCAAGACTCGCGACAACACTGTCGTGGTGGTCCCCAACGCAAAGCTGTCTTCATCCGTACTTACAAACTATTCCATGCCGGGCCCGCAACTCGAGTGTACGGTGCGCTTCTCGGTGGGCTACGACGCCGACCTCGATCACGTCGAGGCGATTGTGGTCGAAGAGGCCAAGGCCTTGGCCGACACGATGCCGGGCCTGCTCGCCGACCCGGCACCCTATGTCGAACTGATTCCCGGCTTCGGCGCCTACGCACTCAATCTTCAATTGAATTTCACCGTGGCAAATTACGAGGGCCAGTTCCCGGCCCAGCATGAGCTTCGCAAGCGGATCTTGGCGCGCTTCCGCAAGGAAGGTATTGCGGTCCCGTACCCGCAGCGCGACGTTCATGTCTATCATGGGCCCAATGAAAAGGACCTCGTCAGCGAATTCGTGGGCAAACGCCCCATCCAGAAATCGGCATAGCAAAGGGGAAGGACATGGCTGAAGTGGCCGAATATGAAGTGGCACAACCTGTACAGATCGGACATCAGGAACCATTCCGCTTTTACACCGAGCTGCGGCTGGTGCAGCTGACCGGGCGGAAGGCGCGCACCATCCGCCAGCTCCTCGGTCACCTGCGCAAGATCCCCGGCTCATCGATCTTCTATCACACGCATGAAAGTCTGCTAGAGCGTCACTTTGAAAAGCCGGTGGCGCACAATGACTTTGCAGTCTGGGTCGACGAGGCGCTGCAGGAGGACGCTCTCGGCGAGCGGCTGGCTTTCATCGACCTGCGCGATTTCCCGACGGTACGCCAGTTGCGCGAGGAGATCATCGCGATCATCGAAAACCATCTGGCGAAGAACGGCAATCTTCCCACGCGGCACTGCCCGCCGGGAGAGGAATTCCACTTTTGCCGCTCAAAGAGCTTCATGATGCCCATTGGCATGGTTGCGCAATCGGTCGAGGAGTTCTTCGACCTGGTGCCGAACATCAGCAACCAGTGCCTCTATTTTCACTTCATTGAATCAAGACTGCGGCTGGGCCTGCAGACGAACGATTTTTCCAACTGGCTGGAAGGCCGCGGCAAGCCGGAGCTTGCCAAGGCAATCAACGCGCTGAATCCATACGTGCGCACGTTGGATGAGCTCAAGGCCGACATCGTTCGTCTGGGGCGGAAAGGACTATAGACCGTGCTACAGGAGTTGCAGGAGCTTCTCGGCTCCGAAGTCATCGACGAGCTGCGCGTGCTGGCAGATCGGGCCCGCCGTTACAGTCTGCAGAACGTCAACTCCACGCCTGTGGGCGGCGGAGTGGCGGAGATCCTCACCAAAATGATTCCGTTGCTGAAGGAACTTGGCGTGAACGCGACCTGGGACGTCATCAAGGGCGACCAGAGTTTCTTCAACGTCACCAAGGCCTTCCACAACGCCCTGCATGGCACTCCGGAGACGATCACCCCGGAGATGCTGGACACCTTTCGCCACACCACTGCGATGAACCTCGAGGATTTCAACTTCACCGGAGACGTGATGCTGATCCACGATCCGCAGCCCGCAGGACTGATTGAGCGGAAAAAGGAGGGCGGCCGCCGGTGGGTCTGGCGCTGTCATATCGACGTTTCCACGCCGCAGCGCTCGGTCTGGGGGTTCCTGCGCGAGTATGTCGAGCAATACGATGGCTCGATCTTCTCGATGCCGGACTTTTCGCAGCGGCTGCGGATTCCGCAGTACATGGTTCCACCGTCGATCGATCCGCTGAGCGACAAGAACAAGGAGCTGCCGGAGAGCTACGTCGCCGAGGTGCTCGCGAAATATCAGCTAAACCCTGAGCGCCCAATCATTACGCAAATATCGCGCTTCGACCGGCTGAAGGACCCGGTGGGAGTAATCGCTGCCTACCGCATGGTGAAGAAACGCCGCGACTGTCAGCTTGTGCTGGCGGGAGGCGGAGCGTCAGACGATCCGGAAGGCGCACAGGTGCTTCGCGAGGTACAGGAGGCAGCGGCAGGCGATCCCGACGTTCATGTGCTCGAACTGCCGCCATTCAGCGACCTGGAGATCAACGCACTGGTGCGCGGCTCCACCATCGTCCTGCAGAAGTCACTGCGCGAGGGCTTCGGGCTCACCGTCACCGAGGCGTTGTGGAAGCGCAAGCCGGTGATCGGCGGCGCGGTCGGCGGAATCAGACTGCAAATTATCAACGGCGTCACCGGATACCTGGTGCATTCGCCGGAGGGCGCTGCGCAGCGAATTTTGCAGCTGCTGGACGACAAAGATCTCTGCCGTCGGCTCGGCGAAAACGGCTACCAGCACGTGAAGCAGAACTTCCTGCTCACGCGGCACGCAAGAGATTACCTGCTCGTAATGCTGGCGCTGGAGCATCCGGGCGAGGACATCGTGTCGCTGAACTAAGGGAACTGAAAGCGAGGATTTTGGTGCCCCACTTCCGCCGGCCGTTGGAGAAGTGGGGCCTTTGATTTTGCCGTCGCTCTTGAACTCTTAGCGAAGCGACGTATCTCGATGCAGTCAAGCGCGCCTGGCCGAAACGAACGGGTTGCCCGCGAGCAGGAAGCGGTATTCGTGGTGTGGGGCCCGGGTCACATTGATGCGCGCCGTGGCCACAACTTTCTTGGCGGCGGTCCGGCCCGCGGAGTTTTGCGCTGTCCAATCCGCGTCGTCTCCTTCGGCTGCGATGTAGAGTCCGCTTTTGCGCGAGCACAGGTCGCAACCGTTATGCTGCGGCCGTGTAATGCCCAGCGCTTGCGAGAGGCGTCCGGGGCCGGAGGTGAGGCGCCGCAACTCGGCCGTACTCGGAACAGTTGGGTCGCCGAGTCGGAGGCCACGCAGCGCGGCCATGGCATTGATCCCGCAGACCGGCTCAAGCGCCCGCAGCAGGACGCAGCCCGCTTCGCCCTCCGGCTCGCAGCTTACGTTCATGCAAAAGTGGTTCCCGTATATGAAGTAGACATACGCGTGGCCCGGTGGGCCAAACAGGACGGCGTTGCGCGCCGTGCGCCCGCGGTAGGCATGCGCACCGGGATCGGCAGTGCCGAGATACCCCTCAGCCTCAACGATGCGTCCGGCGAGCAGCGTGGGTGATTCGCGGTGTGTGCCATCGGGCAGAGTTCGGATGAGCAATTTGCCCAGCAGCTCGCGTGCCACGGTCAGCGGCCCGCGCGCATAGAAGGCGCGAGGCAAAGGAGTGAGACGTGAGAGAGCGCGCACGCTGAGCGCCGGAGCACCCGGAGCACTGTTTTGGGGCATGGTCTTGGAGCTTGGACCGGGGCCCCAAGCCCGTCCAGTTTTTCCCGGCTGTTTCGTTTACTGCGCTCCCTTCGCGGTCCCCGGCGCGCCTGCTGTTTGCGCGCTGGGGCGAAGAATGCCTTCGCGCACGCTCGCGCTGGAAAGTCTCCAGGCCTCCAGCGCAATCTCACGGTCGCGAGCGCCGGCCTGCTCCTGCGCGATCATCAACACCGGCTGCGGGGCAGTCTGCGGTTTGGCGGTGTTTGCCGGGGCTTCCTCAATCGAAAGGATGAAATATTTCTCGGCGAAGACCACTCGAACCGTCGGCACCGTCTGTCGCGCGCCGATGTCGCGCCTGGCTTCGATCAGATATCCGCCTGTGTGCACTCCTGTGCCCGACTTCACATCGGCGCGGAGCGCTGTCTTAGAGGCGATCACCTTCACAAATGCGCCGGTGTCGGGGAAATTCGAGCATCGCATCATTCCGATCACCGGATATTGCATGCTGCGCGCGCCGGAGGCGAATTCGAATTGGCGCAGGCTCAGCATGCGGTCCATGCCCATCTTGCCGATCACGCCCTTCGAGGGCAGCACCTCACCCTTTTTGAGCTGCATTACCGGCATGCTCACAAATGTCTTGTTTGAGATCGGCGGATAGTCAACGCCGAGTGTGATCTGGGAATCGACCAGCATCCGCTCGCCAGGCCGCGAAATCGGCGATGGATCCTGAGCGCCTGCGGAGCCCGCGAACAGGCCTGTCAGCAACGCCGCCCAGCACACAGCTGCTCGAATGTCTTTCCTCATGCGCGTCTTCTCCCGTTGTTCCACCGCTCTTACTTGCGTTTTTTCAACTCGGCCAGGACCTCGTCCGGGTGGCCTTCCGGCTTCACCTTTCGCCAGACGTGAGCAATCGTGCCGTCTGCGTCGATCAGAAAGGTGGTGCGCTCGATCCCCATCACCTTTTTGCCGTACATGTTCTTCTCCTTCAGCACGCCGTAGCGAGTGGCCACTTCCTTTTCCGCGTCGGCCAGCAGGGTGTAAGGCAGCGAAAACTTGCTCTCGAAGCTCTTCTGCGCCTTAGAGGTATCAGGCGAGATGCCGAGCACGGTGACTCCGGCGCGGGTGAGCTTGCCATACTGGTCGCGGAAGCCGCAGGCTTCAATCGTGCAACCCGGAGTATTGGCGCGCGGGTAGAAAAACAGCACAATGGGTTTACCCTTGAGCGAGGAGAGCGTGACCGGCTCTCCGTTCTGGTCGGGCAGGGTGAAGTCCGGGGCTTTTTCATTGACGTCCATGACCAAGTATCTATATCGCATATGGCGGCGCGCCGTCACGCTCTCATCCGCATCTGCCAATTGCGGGAGGATGGGGGCCTGGCTGCTGGTGCTCATTCCGGCCCTGCTTCTGCCCGTTGCGGCGCAGTGGCGCGCGCCGCGGCCGGAGCGCACGAGTGCGCGCGCGATTGGGGTGCTGGAGCTCTTTCCCAATGGCGCGCGCCGGCTGGTGCCGGTTGCGCTCTTTTATGAGCGCCGATACTACGACGCGGGCCTCTATCGCGCCGCGCCCGTACCGTTCACCATCTCCCCGCAGACGGTCTACGAGGTGCAGCGCTCCGGCAAGCCGCTGGGCACATTCACCGTGTGGAAGGCGAGCACTGGCCCGGAAGGCTTCTGGGTGGGCGCCGGGGTCTTCCGCACGGCGCCCGATCCGGCCACACTGGCGAAGGAAAGAAAGCCCCCCGCTCCGGTGGTGCTGGGAGACCCGACCCGACCGGTACTGCATCGCCGCGAGGGCAGCGAGGGCGACCGTCCCGTAGCCAAGAAGTCCAGCGCGCCGGCCGCTGCTGATGATCCGGAGCGCCCCAGGCTGCAACGGCGGAGTGAAGCGGCAGACACCGGCCAAAGCGAGCCGCCGCAGGACTCGGGAGCCGATCGCCCGGTTCTGCGGCGCGGCAAGCCGGCGCAAGGGGTCCCCAGCGAGCCCGAAGTCGGCTTGCTGGGGCAGAAGGAGCGGAGCGGAGGCGACCTGACTTCCCAGGAGGCAGGCACGGTAGCCAAAAATCAGGAGGGCGTCCGCCCCAGCACGCCAACAGCGGGCGCGCTGGGGACCCCGCAGCGGCAGGTCGCGGTGAGCGATGCGGCACCCTCCGAGCCGCACGAATTGCTCTTTCCCGTTCACGAACCGCAACGGCCACAGTTGGAGAGCGCGGCGCGCCAGCTGGCACGCTCTGAGTTGCTGCGGCTCGCGCCCATGCGCGGACTGAGCATCCCCGGTGCAACAGCGAAGGCTACGACATCCGGGCAGCATGCGCCTCAGCCCAGCACGTCAACCGCAGGCGCGCCCGGGACCCTGGAGATTGCTTTTGAAGATGAGCAGTTCGTGCCCTACGATCTGGACTACAAAGATTACGCTACCGTGGTGTTTTCGGGCCGCTATCGTCCCGCCGCCTCGGGCGCCTCGGCCTCTGCGGGAGCGGCGAAAGATCGTGGATGGATTGTGACGATCATCGCGCGCCAGGATGGAGACAAGCTGGCCAAGCTCTACAGCGCGGTGAGCGATCCGCGCGAGCTTGACCTCTATCCCGAGGTGCGCCTGGTTGATGCGGTGGATCCCGAGGGATACGGCCGGTTCGCACTGCTCTTCCGCGAACAGAAGCGCGACGGCGTGAGCTGGCTGATCGGACGAGTGAGCGGCTACGAGCTGCAGACGATCTTTGAGACCGCTGCTCGCTGAGCAGACGAAACCGCTGCGCGCTGAAGCAAGAGCAACAGCAACTGCCCCACTCAAGCAAAAGAAGCTTGAATGCGGCACCCGTTCTTCAGGCCGCCAGCTTTCCTTCGCTGTCGAGCTCGCCGACCTCAGTCCGGTCGACGTAGCACCACACCCAGCTCTCGCCCGGTTCAACCGAGCGCATCAGCGGATGCGTGCTCTGGCGGAAGTGCCGGGTTGCGTGCTTGTTCTTCGAGGAATCGCAGCAGCCCACATGTCCGCACTCCAGGCACATGCGCAGGTGGACCCAGGTGTCTCCGATTTTCACGCAATCCTCGCAAACGTGCTGGGTGGGGTTGGTCACTCTGATTTGGTCCAGATGAGTGCATTGCAGTGCCATTTCGCAGCTCCTCTCCCATCCTTGGATGACCGGAGCCTCTGAGCAGGTTCGAATAGAGGGGTCGAATCTATCTCGACGCGAGCCGGCACATTGCCGACGCGCATTGACGGGGTCCCCAGCAAGTCCGTCTTTGACTTGCTGGGGTTTCATCCCTGCACCGCGTTGCTTCTATACTTGCTTCCACCCCAGCAAGCCAAACAGCGGCTTGTGGGGACGCCGGCGGCGGAGTAAAGCGTGAGCAATCCAACCCACGAAACTGAAGGCGATTTGCTCCTTCCCGAGCTGCTGGAGCCGAAGATCGCCGGCACCATCTTTGCCGGCGGGCTGCACCA
>WNFY01001781.1_pt1 | contig 23855 bp, 21 predicted proteins | sample 5400091 | NCBI WGS metagenome assembly WNFY01 (sample SAMN13153364, study PRJNA577476) | soil metagenome | isolation source: 60 cm soil or saprolite under grassland replicate 1 | place: USA:California | collected 2016-06-15 | reverse complement strand
ACGATCAATCGCCGGGGCATTTGACCCCGCTTCGATTCTGGGCTTGATAGCATCTCTTGTGCCTACCTGCCCGTTGATGGTATTGGCGGCAGGATCGTCCTGCCTGTTTATCTGCATAGTACCCGCCTGTTGTATGAACTGAGTTCATAGTTTCTGGGGCTTGCCTATCCTGCCGCCCCCATTCTAACTGCTAACAATCGCGTTAGCGTATCGATGAACGTGCGTGTCTCAATTGGCTTGGGAATGTAACCAGCACAACCGGCCTCGCGGGCTTTTTGCTCGTCCACTTTCATGGCATAGGCTGTAAGAGCCACGATGATAATATCGCATGTCGCGGGATCAGCCTTGAGTCGTCGCGTCAACGTCAGCCCATCTATGCCGGGCAGCTGAATGTCCATCAGAATCAGGTGCGGGTGCACTCTCTCGAGGAGCGCCAGGGCCTCATCGGCATCTGTAGCGGTATAGACCTCGTAGCCTTTTTTCATGAGTAACACCCGCACAAGCTTCAGATTCACCGGGTTGTCGTCCACGACCATAATCAGTTCACCACCCATATTCTTCCCGCTTTCTGCTCATCTTTCTTCCCCGTTGGTGAGCAATCTCCAACAACGATGGTCATTCAGTACTACCTCTCACCGGGCCACTATTGATCCCGGTACCCTCCAGGACGGCAAGGAATTCCTCCAACCGTACAGGCTAGCTCAACACGTCATATTCACCATCACGATCACTCCGGCTTGATTGACAGTGATCGGGGCGTCAGGCGAAATGTCCAGGAACTGGAGTAAACCCGGTAGAAGTTGTTTGTATTTGCGCAGACGAGAGAAATTCATGTGTATTATGTGATTTTAGCGATTTAGACATCAGCGCACGCTCTCTTGTGTGGCTCATACGCGTAGAGTCAGCAGTACCTAAATTGAGTATAGCCACTCCACCAAATTGCCGGTGAGACCTCGTTAACCGGTGAAAGGTCCAAGACGGAGCTTGAAAGAAGAAGCGTTCAAGGAGGTGCTTAAGGGGATGGGCGGAGGAGGTGGGATTCGAACCCACGAAGGCTATTCACCTTACACGATTTCCAGTCGTGCTCACTAGGCCACTATGAGACTCCTCCAGTGCGGCGGAGAGAGTGGGATTCGAACCCACGAGGGCTTGCACCCTACCGCTTTTCGAGAGCGGCACTTTCGACCACTCAGACATCTCTCCACGGCGGAGTATAGCATATCTTCAGGGGTATGGCAAGCATCATACCTCGCTGATTTCACCTTGTTCGTACAACCAGCGGGCAAACTGCATACGGTGGTCATCGGCCTGGCGCTGGTGCATTTCTGCGTTCTCATAGAGATGTTCTCGTAAATTGAGTAGTTTCGCAGCCTCTTCCCACGCAAACCCCATCTCAATGAGATAATCTATGAGCATGCGCTCTTTAGATGTATCAATAGTAGAAGATTCTATTTCCGCGTGTTGCACAGCTTGTTCGTTGTGCTCTGAAAATCCCCCCATGGATGGTTGTGGTTTGTTTTTCATGGCATCTCCCCTCAAAACCTCTAGATGGGAGAAGGTATCTCTATCGGTTACCCTCTCGCAGCCTGTTTGTATATAGCATTTCTATCGGCCCCTGGAGGATAAACTGTAGTTTTACCTGGCTACCTGTTGTTAGGGACTTTTGTCTATCAAACAAGCGACCAATGACGATATCTATCTCTTCAAAATCTAGCTACACTGGAATCACCACGTGGAAGTGCTTGTATGGCTGAAGGCGGTGGGATAAGTGCTGCTTGCTGAAAGGGGTATCATATGGGTCCATCAGTAATAATAGATGATATTTGGGCGGAATTTGTAGCAACTCGCCGTTCGCAGTTGCGTGATGAGTTAATTACAGAATATGCTCCTCTCGTGCGTTTTATAGTAAGCAGGTTGGGCATACCTCCTACCACCCTTCTGGAAGCCGATGACCTGATCAGTTATGGCCTGATAGGGCTTATTAATGCTATTGACCGTTTTGATCCATCCCGCGGTGTGCGCTTTGAAGCCTTCGCCACTTCAAGAATTCGAGGGGCGGTTATAGATCAATTACGTGTGCTCAATTGGCTGCCGCGCTCGGCAGTTGCACGAGTTCGGCAAATTGAGAATGCGCTCGCTAACTTAGAACAACGTTTAGGGAGGCCTGCAAAGGAGCAAGAGGCGGCGGCGGAGGTGGGCGTGTCTACTGATCGTTACCGCCAGATGTTGCTCGAAGTCGGGATTGTGATTCTCTCTCTTGATGCGCCTCTTGGCTCGCTCATGCAAGATGATGAGGTCGCCTCGTTGAGTGACTTGCTCGAAGACCCTGATACCATGGGACCCGCTGAGCAAGTGGAACAACAGGAATTGATAACGTTGCTCACTACTGCTATTGATCGCTTGCCTGAACGTGAGTGCCTGCTGCTCTCCTTATATTATCATGAAGAGCTGACAATGAAGGAGATTAGCAAAGTGATGGGAGTTTCTGAATCTCGTGTTTGCCAGTTGCATATGCAGGCCGTGCTGCGCTTACGCGCAGCTATGAACCTTCAACAGGACTTCGAGGATACAACACGATCGAAGCAGCGGCACGTGACAACTGCTGGTGGTAGACGTTCTAGACAGAAGATTAATAGTATCTCGTAGTTAATCAAGTGCCATTAGTCCCCTATTGTGACGCGCGTTCGTGCCGATAGTACAGGGTAAGATTAGTGGGATGATACATGGAATGGGTATTTACTACAAAACTACGTTTTTATAGTGTGAGGTAACTTAATGCAAATAGACGTGGGCACTATTGAGACTGATCTATTGGGTGGTAAAGTGAAAAAATCACTTCGATCAAAGCGAAGTGGCAGGCAGGATGCCAGGACTACATCTTGGAAAAACCACTTTGCGACCCCAGAAAAACAAGCCATGGTCATCCGTGGCATGCAGACAGCAGAGCGCTGGTCAGAGGCGCGTGCCGATCGCGTTGAAGAACTGCGGGCGCAGTTCGAAGCTGGTACTTATAAAGTCGATTCTAGGGCAATTGCGGAAAGTATGCTGCAGAACCAGACACACTTTCTAGACGAAGCTCTGTAATAGTCTCCGGGAGCCTTGCTATGCTTGTATTGCGACGAAAAGTTGGTGAAAGTATTATTCTTGATGGTGTTATAAGCATTTCGGTGCTAGCTGTCGAAGGTGAGCGCGTGAAGATTGGCATTAACGCTCCACCGGATGTGACAATTGTACGTCAAGAACTACTGAAAGTGCTTGGTCCAGACTCACCAAATCATAGTGAGCCAGCGCCACAACGGTAATACTTTTTAACATAGTATTATAAAAATTTCAGCGGACACAGCAGCCTGCAGGTGCTGTGTCCGCTGAAATTTTTTATAAAGAAAAGTGACAGATGGTGCTCCTATTACTGCTGAGGAATATGCAATAGAAAAAAGCATTGAGTGTATGAAATGTATTGATGTTGGTTCTCTCCGCTCTTTACTGAGCGTGGATAGGAGCCGCTCGATATCTTGCCCGCTCGAGCTATACCCGGAGCAAATTCCATGTATATAGCGGGCGGCGTTGCGGATGTTTTTCACCGCAACCAGGTATGACATTTTATTAGGAAGGCTTTTATTCATGAGTCGGCGAAAAAAAGTCCTGGTGATTGGGCTGGATTGTGCTCCACCAGAACTGGTTTTCGATCAATGGCGCGATGAATTGCCGAATTTCAAACGGGTCAAGGATGATGGTGTTTGGGGCCAGCTGGAAAGCTGTATTCCTGCGATTACCGTTCCCGCTTGGAGTTCGATGATGTCGAGCAAAGATCCAGGTACCCTGGGGTTTTATGGTTTTCGCAATCGTGGTGACTACTCCTATGAGAAAAACACACTGGCAAATTCAAATTCAGTGAAAACTGATCGTGTGTGGGATATTCTCTCACGTGCAGGTAAGAAAGTCATTACCGTTGGTGTACCCCAAACCTATCCACCAAAGCCTGTCAACGGCATTCAGGTAGGCTGCTTCCTCTCACCTTCAACGAAGAATCCTGATAAGCCTTACACTTATCCTGCTTCTGTCATGAAGGAGATTGAAGCCACCGTCGGCGATTATTTGGTGGACGTGCCCAATTTTCGTACTGATGATAAAGAGTACCTGCTGCGCCAGATTTATACCATGACCGAGAAGCGATTTAAGCTGGTCAAAAAATGGATTGCAGAAAAGGATTGGGATTTCTTCATGTTCGTTGAGATGGGTACCGACCGTATTCATCACGGTTTGTGGAAGTACCATGATCCTACTCATCACAAATATGAGGTCAACCCGGCGCTCAACCGCAGTATTCATGACTATTACCGCTACATTGATAGCGAGATTGGTCAAATCCTGGACTTGGTAGACAACGATACAACGGTGTTCATTGTCTCAGATCATGGGGCCAAGAAGATGGATGGGGGCATCTGTGTCAACGAATGGCTTATTCGCGAAGGATATCTCACACTGAAGACACAGCCTACTACTTTGACGGCGATCGACAAGTGCGAGATTGACTGGAGCAAGACCAGGGTCTGGGGAGATGGTGGTTACTATGCACGTATCTTCCTTAATGTTGAAGGACGTGAACCACAGGGTATCGTCAAACCCCAGGAGGTTGAGGCTTTACGCGATGAGCTTAAAGCGAAGTTTGAGGCATTGGTAGATCATAACGGCGTCAATATCGGTACAAAGGTTTTCAAACCCAGGGAGATTTATAGACAAGTAAAAGGTGTGCCACCTGACCTGATTGTCTACTTTGGCGACCTCTTCTGGCGCTCAGTAGGCACGGTGGGCCACAGCTCTATATACACTTTCGATAACGACACCGGCCCAGATGATTGTAACCATGCGCAATTCGGTATTGTCATTAAGCATGACCCCGATAAGCATGAAGGTCCGGGGGGACGTGAACTGACCGGACTACAATTGATGGATATGGCACCAACGATCCTGGAACAACTGGGTGTTCCAGTTCCCACTGATATGCAGGGGAAAGCATTCTAACTGGAGGGGCAGCATGCAATGCCCATTAGAGGGGGCCAAATTTTCGCGCCCACTTATCAATACACACAAGAGGAGATTTGATAAATGATGAACACTGGCTTTACTATCTGGTTTACAGGCCTTTCAGGTTCTGGCAAAAGCACGCTTTCTGAGGTTATTGAACAGCACATGAAGGTGCTTGGACGCAATGTTGAAGTACTCGATGGCGATATTGTCCGCACACATTTGAGTAAGGGCCTTGGCTTCAGTCGCGAGGACCGCGACACCAACATCAAGCGTATCGGTTTTGTCTGTAATTTGCTAACACGCAACGGTGTGATCTGCATCTCCGCCGCTATTGCTCCCTACCGCGAAGCACGCGACTGGGCACGTAAAGAGATTGGCAATTTTGTTGAAGTTTATGTCAGATGCCCCATTGATGTCTGCCGCCAGCGTGACGTCAAGGGCCTCTACAAGCTCGTTGATGAAGGAAAGATTAAGAATTTCACCGGCGTAGATGATCCCTACGAAGAGCCACTGCATCCTGAACTTATCGTCGAGACCGACAAAGAGACGGTTGAAGAGAGCGTGGCACGCATTTTCGCCAAGCTGACCCAGCTAGGCTACCTTGAGGCCGAAGATGACCATGAGGATGAGTCGAAAGTTGTTGTGGATCGCCTGGCTGCTCTGGGCTACCTGTAGATCAGACTGTGTAAGGGCGCGATTAATCGCGCCCACTAGAAATAGGTGTACATACAAATGATAAATCAATTAATTGCTCCTCATGGAGGAGAACTTGTATTGAATATGGCAGGGGAGAACGAGCGTGCAGAGCTGCAGGAACGCGCCAGTAGTCTGCCACAGGTGCTGGTAGGTTCGCGCCAGTTAGCCGACCTGGAAATGCTGGCCATTGGCGCCTATAGCCCTCTTGGTGGCTTTATGAAGCGAGCTGATTACCTGGGTGTGGTCAACGATATGCACCTGGCAAATGGCTTGCCCTGGACGGTACCGATTACTCTCTCGACGACTTCAGAACAGGCTGCTACCTTGAAAGAAGGCTCTCAGGTTGCCCTGCTCAATGAGCATGGTACGCTCCAGGCCGTCATGACGATTGAAGAGAAGTATGGCTACGATAAGCAGCACGAGGCAAGCAAAGTATATCGCACAACAGAAGAAGCGCATCCGGGTGTGAAAGCGATGTACCAGCAGGGCGATATCCTCCTCGGTGGTCCGGTACGCGTGGTTGCCTTGCAAAATCAGGCCTTTGCCCAGTATCGCTACACCCCTGGCCAATCTCGCCAGTTGTTTGTAGAACGTGGTTGGAAACGTGTTGTTGGTTTCCAGACACGCAATCCTGTGCACCGTGCGCATGAATACATTCAGAAGTGTGCCCTGGAAACGGTGGATGGCCTCTACCTGCATCCTCTCGTGGGAGATACCAAGGGCGATGATATTCCCGCTCATGTACGTATGCGTTGTTATGAAGTTTTGCTGGCGAACTACTACCCAACTGATCGTGTTATCCTGGGTGTGCTTCCTGCTGCCATGCGCTACGCTGGTCCACGCGAAGCAATCTTCCATGCTCTGATGCGTAAAAACTATGGTTGTTCGCATTTCATTGTAGGACGCGATCATGCAGGTGTAGGGAATTACTACGGCACCTATGATGCCCACCACATCTTTGCAGAGTTCGACCCGGCCAGGTTGGGCATCACACCTATGTTCTTTGACCACACCTTCTTTTGTCGTGCCTGCGACTCGATGGCGTCCTCGAAGACCTGCCCGCACGGCGATGATCACCATGTGACATTGAGCGGCACAAAGGTGCGCCAGATGTTGCAAGCTGGTGAGATTCCACCTCGTGAATTCTCACGTCCAGAGGTGGCAAAAGTACTAATTGAAGCAATGCGCCAACCTGTAGCGTAATGTGTTGTAGATGTAGAAGGTTACTCTTCTTGATTTCTCGCTGCCTGCGGCGACTCGCCTATGCAAACACTTGCGAACTGCCGTAGACACTACTTTTCGACCCTGCTGAGCGAAGCTAGACGCGCCAGCGGCGTCCTCCTTGCATTAGCCACAAGGAGGTGTAGACGAACGTGGCGTAATGCATTGCAAACGCAGGGTCGCATTTCAAGGTAGTGAGGAGTTAAGAAGAGAAGAATGAGGAGAGAAGAAAATGTTAATTGCTAGAGCTCCGATGCGCATCAGCTTTGGCGGTGGTGGTACAGACCTTGAGGCATACTATGCCAAATATGGTGGGCTGGTAATCAGTACAGCTATCAATAAGTACTTTTATGCTGTTATCACAACAGATGAGTCTGACGACCTGCAAGTCATCTCGGCTGATTATCGTTCGCTTTTCCGCCATTCACCATACAATGACCTGTTCTGGGATGGGGATCTCGCTCTCCCTAAAGCTATTCTGCATCATTTTGGTATTCGTCGTGGTATCAATCTCTTTGTGGCCAGCGAGGTGCCTCCTGGCACAGGACTGGGCTCATCAAGTGCAGCTGCCGTAACAATGGTGCGGGCTATCTCAACGTTGGTTGAGCAGCCCATGACCAAGCAACAAGTTGCAGAACTTGCCTCGTATATTGAGATAGGCAAAATGGGGATGCCCATCGGTAAACAGGATCAATACGCATCGGCCTTTGGAGGATTGAATAAGATCATCTTTACCAGCGGCGGTGTTACCGTTGAGCCATTGAAAGTAGATTCTGAGGTAAGACGCACATTGGAGCGGCGCTTGATGCTCTTCTTCACGGGCAGTTCGCGTGAATCCACATCTATTCTGAAGCACCAGCGCAAGTCAACTGAAGAGAGGGATGAATCGGTCCTACAGGCGCTACACAATATCAAGCAGGTAGCCGTAGAGGTGCAGGCCTGCCTGGAGCGTGGAGACCTCGATGAGTTTGCGCGCCTCCTGGATTATTCGTGGCAAGAGAAACGCCGGCTTGCCCCTGGTCTCTCTACAGGCTTTATTGATGAATGTTATACTCTTGCTCTTAAGAATGGAGCCTCGGCGGGTAAGATTACTGGTGCCGGTGGTGGCGGCTTCCTCATGCTCTATTGTCATGAACAGGCACAGGATGCTGTGACAAAGGCTTTAGAGAAGCACGGATTAAAGCGTATGAATTTCCGCTTTGACCATCAAGGTGCAAGCGTAGTGTTAAATGTTGCCAGCTTTAGCCAGCACTGGATAGCACCTTATGCCGAGCCGGAACCACAGTTTCAACCTCGCTAGAATATACTAAGGAAGAAGGAAACTAGAAAGTGGAGCCAATAAACAGGTACTTTTCAGAGCTGGAGCAGATGTTGCAAGCCTTCTCGCTGCCACATCTGGAAACAGTTCTACGCTTGCTTGAAGAAGCCTATCGCAATGGGCGCCGCATCTTCATCATGGGCAACGGAGGCAGCGCTGCCACAGCCTCGCATTTTGCTCTTGACCTGGCAAAGAACACCATCATGCCGGGCGCACCACGCCTCAAAGCCATTTCACTCACAGATCACGTACCGTTAATCACCGCCTGGAGCAACGACATCGCCTATGAACACATCTTTTCAGAGCAACTGGCAAATATGATCGAACCGGGAGACGTGGTTATTGGTATTAGCACGAGTGGTAATTCACCCAATGTGATCAATGCTCTGAACCTGGCAAAGCAGTACAGGGCTACTACAGTTGGTTTGCTAGGAGCGAAGGGGGGTAAGATCAAGGATATGGCGGATGCATATATACTTGCCCCTGGCCAGAATATCGAGCAAGAGGAAGACGCTCATATGATCTTAGCGCATGTCATCACACGTCATATGCGTGAAGTGGTGCGTTCATATGCCGCCTCGCTAACCGTGGCTGGTACCAATTAATTTCATCCATAAATAAAAAGAGAGGCCGCTGCACCTCTCTTTTTATTTATGGATGAAAATCTACCCTTTTTGTTCTTTAAAGAAATCCACCGTCGCCTTAATTCCCTCTTGCAGGTCCACTTCCGCTTTCCATCCCAGAATGCGTGCTGCCTTGCTGCAATTGAAATAGGCCAGGTGAATATCGCCAGGACGTTTAGGCGCCTTAACAATCTCGGGTGAGTAGCCAATAATCTCTTCCAATGCACTGTAGATCTCGTTGACCGAGGTGCCTTTGCCCGTACCGATACAGAAGATGTCATTATCTCCTGAATCGAGCGCTATGAGGTTGCCACGAGCCACATCTCCCACATACACATAATCTTTCTGTTGCTCGCCGTCCCAATCGATGCGTACCGCTTCGTGATTAAGGAAGCGCTTGGCAAAGATAGCTATAACTCCTGCCTCTCCATTGGGGTCCTGGCGGGGTCCATAGACATTCCCATAGCGCAATGCTGTATAGGTAAGGTCATGTGCCTCTTGCCAGTAGCGTAGATAATATTCTGTCACCATTTTGGTGATACCATAAGGGGACTCAGGACGTTGGGGTACATCTTCGTCAATAGGCAAACGGATAGGGGTACCATATGTTGCCCCTGATGAGGCAAAGACGATTTTGCGTGTTCCCACGCGAGTACAGTTGGTCAAGACGTTGAGCAGACCAAGTACATTGACACGTGCATCAAGTTTGGGGTTTTTTGTTGAGACGGCCACGCTATGTTGCGCCGCCTGGTGACTTACAATCTCTGGCCGAACCTCATCAAAAACGTGATCCAGGCTGGCTTCATCTGTAATATCTATATGATAGAAACCTGCTTGAGGATTGAGGTTGGCCTTTTTACCGCCGCCTTCATCCCACAGGTTATCCACAACAGCGACCTCATGTCCCGCTGCTATACATTGATCGACGATGTGAGAACCAATAAAGCCCGCTCCACCAGTCACTAATATTCTCATCCGGAGTTGTTGCCTTTCTTTAGCTTGTTATGAAAAGTGAGACGAGAGCCACTTGGGCGCTCTTACCTTAGGCATTATATATTGTTCGCGTGGCAGCGACAAGGGCCGCCAGGTTTCCTCAAACCAGTTGCTTGAGTGCGGTCTGCAATTCCTGAGGGTGTGTTAGGATAGGGAAGATATCCATGCCTGTCTCCTGGTGCAAGCGTTCGAGAGCCAGGCGATCCTTTGGATTCAGCATGGCCACAGTAAGTATATTGCGCTCACGTCCTAGAGGGTAGCAGCCCAGTTCCTGTGCTAGCTTGGGATCGACAAGTTGCTGGACACGCTCGGGAAGTTTCCGTGGTAATAGTGAGAGGTAAGGAATGCCTAATTTGCGGGCCAGGGCTGGTAATTCCTCGTCTCTACCATCTTCTTGCTGATGAGTTCGAGCCTGCTTTGCTACACCCTTATGCATAGTTTTTTCAGAGGTAAAGTTGGAGCGGAGACTGGCATCACTCGCAGCTTCTATGAATTCATTGATATCTTGATGTGACGCTGGATAAGCACTGTACCCACTTGAAATGCTGCATGGACATAATATCTCACGATCGGCAGCATTATGAATGCTATGAATGCGCCAGAGCAAGGCATCCCATAAGCGGCTCTGTACAATTTGTCCGCCTTGCAGGTTAGCTGCCAGCAGCAGGAAGTAATATGTATGACTAAGTAGGAACACCACATCTGTTTTGCGTACCAGTAGACGCAGACTATTCAGTAAGTAGGTAACAGTGGAATCCGTATACACCAGACGACCATTACTGGTTTTCTCTTCAGTTTCAAAACCTAGTGTAATGGTTACTAAGGCGACTTGATCTACACGAGTTGCGGCAATATGCTCAACCATTGCAACAATGTCATCAGTCGTCTTAATAGTTTTGTACACATAGAGCTCTGGAGTATGTTCCATCATCGAACGAGAAGTTGCCTCGTTTCCCATCCCTGGCTCCTTGAACAAATTTGTACACAGGAGTGTATTACCATCAATATTACCTAAAAGATACATGACTATAGGCTTCAACGTGGTTGTATTCTCGTTGAGACTCTTACATTATGGTTAAGAAAAATGTATTTCACTGGCAGCCATAAAGGCAACCCATCAAAGAAAAATTGTAGTGCTTACCTATCCCCAGACAGCGTAGTCCTTCCAACTGATAGCTTACATGTGGAACATGAGAGCAAAATGCTCTATGAGCGCATGCAATGGTTCAAGTGCGGTATCAAACTGCAGGAGTAATTGGTCAGTTTGCTGCATTAAATCGAATAGCAGTGTGGCAACACCAGCATCATCCACCATCTGACCGGCTGAAATAGCTTTTGGCAAAATTTCACCAAAGATTGTACCGGCGCTGTCTAATAGGATGTTAAAGACCTCATCGAGTTGGGTCAGTGATGGTATTGTGGGAAGCACATACGCAAAATGGTCGACAAAATGAGCAAGCTGGCTATAACTCTGCTGCCAGGTACTGAGACACGTTGTGAGTGCTGTCAGAGCCTCTTCCCAGTGCTCCTGGTTGAGTGGTTGACGCCAGTCCTGCTTTTCGCTTTGAACCATTGTTGTCAATCGTGGAAGGGTATTTTCATCCGTAGTGGCAGGGCTTCGCCTTGGCACTCCTGCCATGTGACCCGTCGAGTCGAAAGCTTCGAGGATGCACCTGGTGGCATCGACGAGGAGATTGCACAATGGCTCAAGGCGGTTAATGATGTGCTTGATGTCTCTGAGTTTGCTCCAGATATTTTGACGGCACGCAAGGTCATCGCTAAGGGCTTGCTCGGTCACTGCTAGTATGCTGCTGAGAAGTTCCGGCAAGGCTGTCAGGTACAAATAGTCAATGCGACAAAACAGGTGATACAAACTAAAGTTCAGCACATCCAGGTCGTCCACGTTGACGCGATTACGGAAATACGCTACCATTTGCCCAAGTATCACGGAAAGTCCAGCCACACTCTGATCGTTCAACTCTATCCCTCCCACTTTTCACCAAATGCCTGATGCATAAACAGGCCCTACTGTAATTATTGTACTGTTATTTCATAGCAAGGAGTGGGTAATATATTGACGTCCATTCTATGAGGCTTGTATACTCAGCGAAAAGCACGAAAACGCTTTGCAAGAGCCATTCCGAAAGGCGGCGGCGCGATGACAACACCCTTTCCACCTTCTCCCACATTTCCCGTTGATCCAGGTGATATGTCAGCCTTGAAACGCTGGTTGGAGATACAAGTTGACCAAGGATTCTTATGATTGATTAAGCACTTTTAGCGTTCCCGTGCGTACTTTCTCCAGATTGACACCCTGGCTTTCAAGCACACCTGCCGCAATGCCTTCCCCTTCACGTACCAAACCCAACAGGATATGTTCGGTGCCAATATAATGATGATTCAAGCGGCGAGCCTCGTCAACAGCGAGTTCTATCACCTTCTTAGCCCGTGGGGTGAGGCCAATCTCGCCAAGTACGATGCGGTCGCCACGGTTAATAATAAATTCAACTGCGCTACGTACCTGGATCAGTTCTACACCCAGATCTTCTAATACTTTGGCAGCAACTCCTTCTCCTTCGCGTACAAGGCCGAGCAAAAGGTGTTCGGTGCCGATGTAGTTGTGCTGGAAGCGCTGAGCCTCTTCTTGTGCCAAACTCAAAACTTTCCTGGCCCGTGTCGTGAATTTATCAAACTTGTTTCTGGCGTTCACCTGTTTATTACCTTTCTTCCGGGAGCGGGGGTGGAACTACGGCTTTATTGTCATCCAGACACGCTACATTTTTCGTTTATTTCAATACCAGATAAGATGAACCTCGTAGTGGTACAGCGGTAGGTCGTTCTAATTCACATTCTATCCAAAATAAGCAGCCAAATGCACAACAACACAAACATATCACCTGGATACAGAGTCTGCAATGGTCGTTTGTTAAGCGACTTGACAGTTAATGCCTTCAAGTACGAAAATACAAATTGAAGACGTTGCTATATCCATCAAATAAGCAGATTCTGATCCTTGAAGTGCGGACCTCCAAATCTTCCTCATTGGATATATTAAGAGGGGTAAACGGGTAGAATGTGGAAAAATACCTTGAATATGGTTCAAAATTTTGTGTAACACTGCGTTATCATTGTAGTGCTATCCCTGTGGAATAGTGCCTGGGAAGCAGGTAAGCTCAACAATACACACAACTGCGTTTACTGCTCACTTCATATAAAGCGGCTTCTCAGCAGGAAAACTGAGGGTAAAGAGCAAGAAGAATGTAACCTGATAAGAAACATAAACGTTCTAAATTAGCAAGAGAATAAATAACAGAAGATCACTATGCAACAATACAACATAAACTCTTCTATACGTAATACATTACAAACATCGAACGGTATCTCCAGCGAACCTCAGCCTCCAGGGATGCCTGTCGATATGCAGGAAGCGGCCCGCGCTGCCGAACGCGCACGCCTGCGGCAAGGCATCATGCATGTTCGTATTCGTCACTTTTACTGTACATTGGAGGAGATGTTCGACCCTTCTCTCCGCGGACAATCTTTCGTGGTAGGGACAGGTACAGGACGTCCAAATGAACCGGGGCGTGTTATCGATGCTTCACCTGCCGCCGTGCGCCTGGGGGTAAGCCCTGGTATGCCGTTGCGGCGTGCTCATCGTATAGCGCCACGCACACGCTTCCTACCCGCTTCATATGATCGCTACCAGCCTATACTCCAGGGCCTGCGAGAACGTTATCGTGCCTACTCTCGTATCATCGAGTCAATACCCATTGCTGACGCTTTTATTGACCTGCGCGGCTGTGAGCTATCCTTTAACTCGCCCGTCTCACTGGCTGAACGACTGTGCGCGGAAGTTGCTGAGATGGGATTGACTGCGCTCATTGGCATTGCCAACGGGAAAGCTATCTCTGAACTTGCAGCTCTTATGAGCCGAAAAGATGGCCGTCAGGGTGTTCTTTATATCCCGCCTGGCCGCGAAGCGTCATTTGTGCAGACACTGCCACTCTCCATGCTTTTGCAACTGCGCGCAGCTGGTACAGGTATTCCCAGCGCCTTGCCAGATCTTGGCAACCCGGGCGAGCAGGAAGAAAATGCTGGCTCTCGTCCTCCAGTTGCCAACGGGCAGGGGACCCGGCCTCTCGGAGAGACGAACTTGCCGAAGGTAGAAGGCAAGAGCGAACAGGTCGACTCAGTAGCAGTGGCTGAACTGGTAGCACATTTCAGAGACTTTGGTATTACCTCCTTTGCTCAGGTGGCTACATTGACAGAAGAGGGCTTGCATCGCCGTCTCGGGCGCCTTGGGAGTTGGGTTTATCAAGTAGCCTGTGGTGAAGATACGAGTCTGGTTGTTCCTGATGCCCCACCTCTAAGCCAGAATGCCCGTGTGCGTTTCCATCATGCGGCAGATGCCGACGAAACCTGTGCCGCTATTCGTAAGCTGGCCAACTATTTAGGCGAACGCTTGCGAGAGCAGAGACTCAAAGGCAAGGTCATTGCTCTCATGCTGTGGCCACACCAGTATGTACGCCGTGAAACGCGCAGGCTTGTACTTAATGAAGAGGGTGAAGAGGTAGCCGTCACTGCCGCTGAGGAGACGATCGGTGGTCAGATGGTACTCACACGCCATACAGATGAAGCTGATGTGATTACCCATCATGCGCTGATGCTCTTTGCCCATTATCACCGTCCCGCTAATCGCTACCTACAAGTGCAGTTGCGTATTGGGGATATTATTGCTATTGCCCAGTTCTATTATCCACCCCCTGCTCGCGCCAGAGGTAGGGCGACACGTAAGCTATGATCTCACTTCCATCTATATCCTCCTCGCGAGCCAACATCAGAGCTGCCCATAGCAAGAAGACTTGCATGTGTAATAATTTTTGTCACATTGCGCTACAATAAACAAGAAGACAGATTTCTTGTAACGAGAGATATTGTTAAAACGTAATAAAAATAATAAAGTTTTCTTCTTAAGTGGCAACCAAAGCCAAAGTAGGGGTGTGATATTCTCATTTTATTTTTGGCCGTATCGCATGCTTCGGGGAGGTAGACCATGTCCGACATGTTAGCTGAGGGTGGCCCTTTGCAAGTGGACCCGGCATCTGTTGATGAAAGCCTGGATGAAGGTACGCCAACCGATAGCATCACAAGCAAGGCGATATCTACTGTTGACACAATACCTCCCCAAGAGAGCATGACATCCAGCACACTGAGCAATAGCAGTGCTGAGAATGTCGCAGATGCTTTTGATGAAATACCTGCAGAAAAGCGTACGCCATTGCCCCCCCTGAGCACTGAAGGCGCGCAGAATGTGGTAGATACTTTGACTACTGCGCCTGGCTTTTTTCCCAGACTTATTGCGCCTATTACGCGCCGCCCGCGGTCAAAAAAAGCCTTGATTATTACCCTGCTTCTCTTCTCGTTGCTACTGGCCGGTACATTCATTCCTGCCATTCTGACTTTAAACTACGCTTTGAATGCCTATACTACATATACGACTTTACATGATCGGGCCTATTCTGGTGTTCAGCATCTTCTCAATGTCAAAACAATTTTTACTGGTGTCAGCGCTCATCCCACAGGTTTTCTTGACATGAGCAAATTGCATCGCGCCCAAAAAGAGTTTGTGGAGGCCCACAATGATTTTCAGCAAGTTCAATATACGCTGGATCATGCCGCTATCATTTCCACTGTCACAGAATATCTGCCACAGTATCGTCCACAGATTACTGCTGCTCATGCCACGAGTAAAATTGGCATAGACGTCACCGATATTGGACAGGAGCTTGTTAAGACTGCAATGACCCTTGCTCCCACCTTTCGGGGTCCGCTCCTAAACGATACGCATGAGCCACTGATTACGCCTGCCATGCTTACTCTCGTACGCAGCACGATCGACTATATATTGCCACGCTTGAGTGATATTCAAGCACAAAGTGCTACCTTTTCATTCAACTCCCTACCAGTCAGCCAACACCAACGCGACCAGTTGACCCAACTTATCCAGGCCATGCCACAAGCCGAAGCAGATCTGATGCAGGTACGAGGTCTGCTAGATGCAGCTGGATGGATGCTCGGGGTCGATCATTCTCGAACTTTTCTGGTACAGACGATGGACCGGGCCGAACTTCGCCCGACAGGAGGATTTACCGGGCAATTCGGTGAACTATCTATTACGGGGGGTCGTGTTGCCCCCTTTGCTCTCAAAGATATTTCATTGGTTGAGTATACCACTAACAGTCCTACCCTTGGCCTCTTAGCCCCTCCCCAGTATCGTTCCTGGTGGCCTTTTGCCAACTGGGGGCTACGCGACTCAAATCTTTCGGCTGACTTTCCTACTTCCGCCCAGATTGCTATTGATAAGTACAAAAGTGAAGTTGGTCACCCGGTTGATGGTGTGATTATGTTCACTCCTTTTCTGATTGAACATATTTTACAAGTCGTAGGACCCATTCAGGTGCCTGGCTACAACGACACGATTACCGCCCAAAACATTGAGGAGCGCCTGCATTACTACCAACAGGATAATTCAGGCCTGGCTAAGCAAGTTATATTTCAACCGGGTGATAAGACTACCTCGAGCCGTAAACGTTTTACCGCATTATTGGCTCACCTGCTGATGGATCGGGTACGTCACGCCCCGCCAGACGAAATCCTTACCGTTGCTCGCCAGACACTGCATGATTTGAAGACGAAAGATTTGCAGATTTATGTGACGAATCCACAGGTTGAGCAATTGCTTGTAAAGTTTGGGGATGCTGCGCAGGTTGATCGTTCACCTTTCCACGATGGCCTGTACGTGGTGCAGGCTAACGTAAGCGCAAGTAAAGCCTCTCAATACGTACGAACTATTCTACATGACACGGTTACTCTTAATAGCACTGGGGGTGCCACGCATGTGCTGCAGATGCGCCTTGTTTATGATCAGCTTGGGCCAGTCTACGGCTACGATACCTACCATGACTATGTCCGTGTATATGTACCACCGGCAAGCAAATATCTGTGGGGAGATGGTTTTGACACGGGCGTACCGCTCTGTGGCGCCTATTTAGGGAATTGCCCGAGATACGATGTGTATCCCAGAGATGAACTGCTTTGCCCTGCAGGGCTATTCCAGCCAGGAGCGCAGGCACCTTCGATAGCGGATGAAGATGGCGGGCGCTGGCACCCGCTTGATACAGTAGGACCGCCAACGAATTTTACAAGTGATGAACCGGGTCGTAATATGTTTGGTGGTCTGGTAATCGTACCTAAAAACTGCACCATGACCGTTACCCTCTCGTGGTATGTGCCGCCATCAGGACCCAATAACCCATATGCTTTGCTGGTTCAGCGCCAGGCAGGTACCTTTCCCGAACTGGATCTGACGATTTTGCCAACGCCTGGTAATTGTGGCACACTCGACACACCTGGTTTACACTTTGATGATGTCCTGGGCGAGGATACTTCCTTTTCCTTGAAGAAAATATCACCGACCGAAGATACGAGAGCAGGGTGTTATCCGCAGCCGGGAGTATAAAGTAACCCTTGCCCCAACCTACTGAGCACAACTATTGACATCAACATATGTATGCTCGTATACTGCTTGTGCCACGAACTAATAGCATTCTCTGTAATGAGCATGACTCTTGAGCAGGGGGTGCAGGGGGACGCCGTCCTCCTGCCGGGGTCTGGGGTGTCCCCAGCTCCTTTCCCTCCTTCTCACTGGCTGCTGCAAGCGGCATGCATCGAGTACCTGAAGAGTTACTAATGAGCGTAAAAGGACATACTCCGGGAAAATTGTGGAGGATTGTAGAAGAGAAAAATTATGGAGCAGCCGACCCAATTAACCATTATACGCGCAGACACTGTCTATCGCTTTCGTCTTGATCTTCCCGAAGGCCAGCCCCAGCCTACCCAGGAATATATTACCGAAGTGACTCCTGAGGTACGCGAACGGCTGAGACGTGCTCTGCAAGCGGCGACACAACAAATGCAGGCAGTCGCACTTGCCGACGTTCGACGCCAAACAATGAAACTGAGCGCCGTAAACGATGCATTTCTCAATTTGGGGCGTTTTCTCTTTGATACACTGCTTCCTCCCCCTATACAAGAGGCGCTGCGTCACCTGGATACCCCCCTCATTTTCAACACCAACACAGCGGAAATCCCCTGGGAACTGTTATTTGAAGGAAGTGCAAAATCTGGCCGTTTTCTCTGCCAACACTTGAGTATGGGTCGGCTGGTGGCAAGTGGTCGCGATGGACCTCCTCGTCTAACCATGCCAGATCGTTCTACCCGCAAAGTGGGGCGCCGTGAAACGCAGGGCCTCACTGTGCTGTTCCTGGTGAATCCTACCGGTGACCGCCCGGTGGCAGAAGAGGAAGTTGCAACGCTTTGCACCACTCTACCTGAATCGGTGTCGCGCATGATCCTGTATCGTCAACAGGCCAATCAGTTAGAAGTGCGCAGGCGTATGAGCGCTGATTTGCCGCAGGTGCTACATTATACGGGACCCTATCCCACCACGACGGCCGGTGAACCTATATTGGTCCTGGGAGGAAGCTCTCGCTTAGATGCCAGTACGCTTGAGCAGATATTTCAGCCCCTACCACGACGGCCGCTCGTTTTTCTCAGTTATCATGATGATGAGCGGCAGGTGCGCAATGGTAGCTCAATCTCGAGCCAGCAGGAGCGAGAAGAGTCCATGGAACGATTGGCCGGTAATTTGATGGCTGAGGGTGCAGGCGCCGTTCTCACCATACGTTGGCCTGCCAACACTCACCGCACTCGAGAATTTGCTATCCTGTTCTATCAAGAAGTGGCCGATGGTGTCTCACTTGGCGAGGCCATGCGGCGAGCGCGATCAAGCATGGTCCAGCATCGCCCAGAGGATATGTCATGGATGACCTATGTGCTCTATGGAGATCCAACACAGCGCTTGGTAACAGTTTCAGCCTCAAGTAAAGAGCGCAGTAATGAGCCGCGCTTCGATGCTTTCGATGAAAGTCAGATGATCTCTCCCATCCTCTCCTCTTCTAATTCACTTGAACGCCGCTTTTTGCAGGAAGTACTCGGTCTCGCCTTAGCTGAAGCTCGTCGTATGCACAAAGACTACCTGGGTACTCCCCATCTTTTCATTGCTCTCACCAAGCTAGATGGTGGTTGTACGCAGGATGCACTGCGTACCCTGGGCTTTTCTCCCAAGCAAGTACGCGATGTGATTCGCCTGGCCCTGGGTAATGGGAAAGCTACCAGCGATACGCCGATCTTGCCTACCCGTCGCTGTAAAGAGATTTTACAGACAGCCGAGCGCAACGCCTTAAGCTCTGGCTCAGCAGCCATCGATGAGCGAGCTATAGCACAGGCAGTTCTGAGCGAAGGGGATGGTGTGACGCATGAATTGCTCACCAAACTGGGTATCAATCCAGCGCAACTGATCGAACTTATCCTGGCAAGCAATGCCCGCGCATTACTCGAACTGGTACCTTCGGTAAGTGCGAATCCAGTAGTAGCTCCCGCTGAACTGCCTATAGGTATCAGTCCTGATATTGCGGCTAAGGGCAGCAACTCGGTCCTGGAGCGTTTGGGACGTGATCTGACAAAACAAGCCAGTATGAAACAGTTGACGCCTCTTATTGGACGCGATAAAGAAATTCGCCTGTTAATGCAAACGTTGATGCTCAAGGACCGCAATAATCCGATTTTGATTGGCGATTCAGGTGTAGGGAAAACCACCATTGTGGGTGGCCTGGCCCAGCGTATCGTCGATGGGAAGGTTCCCCCCGAACTGCGAGGCAAACGCTTGATCGAGCTATCGGCCAGCTCTCTGGTAGCCGGTACCAAGTATCGAGGTGAATTTGAAGAACGACTCCTGAAGGTGCTGGAAGAGGCTGAGGGCGCCGGCAATGTGATTCTCTTCATTGATGAGATGCACCTCCTTATCGGTACCGGCCGGGCTGCTGATGGAAGTATCGATGCAGCAGGTATACTCAAGCCCGCACTCGCCGGTGGGCGCGTGCGCTGTATTGGCGCTACCACCCCGCAAGAATACCGTACGATCGAAAAAGATGCAGCCATGGAGCGCCGCTTGCGCCCGGTGATGATTGAAGAACCCTCAACCGAAGAGGCTCTGGCTATCCTCACGGGTATGCGTGACCTGTATGAGCAACACCACAATGTAAGTATTACCAAAGAAGCCTTACACGCCGCGGTACACCTTTCTGTGCAGTACTTGCCGAATTTGCGTCTTCCCGACAAAGCATGCAGCATCCTGGATGAGGCATGTTCCCAGGCTCGCGTCTTCTCGATGGAGGATGCACCGCTGGAATCAGCAAGGCAAGAAGATGAACCCGGTGAGTTGGATGAAATACCAATCATTAACGCCTCGATGATCGCTGAAGTGATTTCACATCGCACAGGTATTCCGGTACGGGCACCAGGCCGCGAAGAACGAGATCGCTTGCTGAATCTAGAATCGCGTCTCAAGACTAGAGTCATTGGCCAGGATGAGGCTATCAGCCGCGTAACCCAGGCTATTCAAGTGGCCCGTGCTGGCTTGAAACCACGCAATCGCCCTGTCGGCATCTTCCTGTTCTTAGGACCGACAGGGGTTGGTAAGACTGAGCTGGCCCGGGCCCTGGCAGCTGAGGTGTTTGGCTCTGACGAATACTTGATTCGTATTGATATGTCAGAGTATATGGAGAAGCATGCCGTCTCCCGTATGGTTGGTGCTCCTCCTGGCTATATCGGGCACGACCAGGAGGGTCAATTAACGGGCAAGCTTCGTCGTCGCCCGCATTGTGTCGTCTTGCTTGATGAGCTCGAGAAGGCCCATCCAGAAGTGTTTGATCTCTTCTTGCAAGTCTTTGATGCCGGCCGTTTGACCGATGCCCAGGGTCATACCGTGGATGCTCAGCATGCTATCTGGATTATGACGTCAAATGTCGGAACCGATATGCTGGGTCGATCAATGCCGAGCGGATTCCGTGCCACCGTCAAGGGAACGGCAGAGGAGATGCAGCGCGACCGTTTGTTAGAGCGCTTGCGCCAGACCTTCCGTCCAGAATTTCTCAATCGTGTTGACGAAGTCGTGATCTTCCATCCCCTGGGACAAGAGCAAGCGCGGGCCATAACACGCTTGCAGATGAATGAACTTGGCGCCCGCCTCCTTGAGCAGGGGCTGACGTTGCACGCCGATGATAGTGCCATTGATCTCCTGTGCAAAGAGGGCTTCAGTCAGACGCAGGGTGCTCGACCCCTACGCCGTGCCATTGAGCGCCTGTTGACCGTACCCCTCAGTCTACGCATCCTGCTGGCTAATATCCCTGCACGTGGAGAGGTACATGTCAGGGCCGTGGAAGGGAAGCTGGAGATCGATATCAGGGAACCAGTGAATGAGGGAACGGAAGAGGTCGAGTTGGAGGCTGAGATAGACGCCTTTTAAAATTGGCCTGCTGTGGTAGCAATGATCGAAGTCTCTCTGGAGCAAAGCCCAACAGACTATATCTGAACCACTTCTCAACAGCCCATGCTTGGAGCAAAAGCTACAACAAGGCATGTCTGGAGTAGCGCTCAACAGATTATGCCTGATGCTGCGCTCAACAGAGCAAATTGGCACCCCAACGATCATCATCTACCACTAGCTATAGTATACTTATAAGTACTTTAGCATACCTTTTCTAAGGCTTCAATCTGCTGCTTGGCACCATAATCCGGCGCAACATGCTCTGTCAGGCGCAGCCGCGAGGATTTTTTACCAGTAAGTAGCGTCTCTATAGAGAAGATTCTGGTTTGTCTTATGTAAGTTTATGAGCTCCATCCTGAAAAGCTTTGCTAAAAATCTTCTGGGTATGTGCCTGGAGGTTGGCCTGGAATACATGACGTGGTTGAAGGGTATATCCATTAGCATTCGAGACATGAATACCAATACGCCAGAAATCCTTCAGGTAAGGGGTAGAAGGTCCCCATATAAGTTGATCTTCCATAAGCTGCTCGACGATGAAGCCGTAAGTTGCCAGGGCAGGAAAGTTTTTGGGAGTTGGGGAAGGAGTTGTTTTACCGCATTCCCATATCTGGGACAGGACAACTTTATCCTGACCTTCGGGAAGCTGGTTCACTTTCTCCCAGATACCTTCCATTTCCTGTTCATAACGTTGCTGCGGGATAATAGCTTCTCGCTTATCCACTTCAGAAGTCAATGCATAGAGCGTAAACATTTCTGTATACACCTTGGGAGTTTCAAGGTCTGCCTCGCCATTGAGTGTTTTTAACGAACTCATAATCCTTACCTCCTGAGCCATCTACGATAGATGAGTTTTCAGTATTACTATTAATGTAATGAGAAGTGGTTGAGAAGAGAAGGGTAAAGCGGTTACGATCAGGTTGCGATTTGGTAGTAATTGAGTAAGTGTGTAACCTGTTTCTCTTTAACCAATCAGAGCGCCGGATTATGGCTCTCATGAGAGCCCAAAAATGATATAATGTAATGACCATAATCGTAGGTTTAAAGAGGACTTACCAGACTATCAAAGTCTGAAAAGTCATCTATTCTAATATAATATACGCTGAGGAGGAAGCTTTTTTTCATGAAAGCTGTAAAAACCCATGTCGGACGCTGTGATACCTGTGGTGAACCCGCCGCATATGCTCAACTATTGCCAGGAGGACGTACCTTTCGCTTTTGTGAGCAACACGCACCCTTGCTGGTAAAAAAGCAGGCAGAAGCTACTGCTGCCAGTGAAAAAGAAAAGAAGTGAAATTACTAAGCCGCCTGTAAAGAAGCGTTTAACATGCAACCAGTAATGATTACAGCAGCTATGGTCGGTGCAGAAGTAACGAAGGCGCAACAGTCCTACTTACCTACAGCGCCGCAGGAAATTATCCAGGCTGCCATAGAATGCTCGGAGGCTAAGGAGTATCTTTTAGAAAAAAGGCACCCCCAATGCGTAAAGGGTGCCATTATGGCCTTCTCTCAAGAAAATTTGCTACATCTATCTTCTTGTTTGCACCATCGTGATCTGAGTCGCTTTACGATTCAACGTATTATTCAGGAGGATAGCGTTAATGACGATAGCTGCAATTCCTAGAGGAAAATCACAGGCAAGACCTAATCCTAACGTAAAGACTGCTATCAGGATGAGGAGAGGCCAGTAAACGACAAAACTACAGATGAGCAGGATAACTCCAGTCGTTGTTTCGCCGGCCGTGAGCCAGCCAACGCCATAGATACCGAACAGAGAGAGGATCACCTCGATGATCAGGGGTGTGTTATTTTTAGTACTGGCATTGTTGACTACGGTGACATTGACTCCTTGCGGAGGATACATTGGAGGTGGTGGTTGTTGTTGCGGGTAGCCATAATTCTGTGGTGGAGGCATGTAGCCTGGCTGCGGCGGGGGCATATAACCTTGTTGTGGTGGAGGCATGTAGCCTGACTGCGGCGGAGGCATATAACCTTGTTGTGGTGGAGGGTAACCTGGCTGTTGTGCCATGTAGCCTTGCTGTGGTGGGGTATAACGTGGCTGATCAGGCCTTGGCAGTGATGCTGGGGTGACTGCCCCACAATTGGGACAGACAACAGCGTTGTCTGATATAACTCTTCCACAATTTTCACAATTCATCATGAGGATACTTCCCTTTCTTTGACTTATTCTGCGAATATCCCAATTTAGTGGAGCACCTCATGCATTGTAACATAGATTAACGATTACTACAATGATTTGATGAATTATCCAGAATCTACCCCTCCCTTCGGGGTAAATACTCGGCTATAAGCTGAGCCAGGTGCAGCACTCTTACCTTCCTTCCAGTGGCATCCACACCGCCGCGCAGGTGCATCAGGCAGCCGGGATTATCCGCGACCAGGATAGCTGCACCCGTGCTCTCTGCATTGTTCAGTTTGTTGTTTAATAAGCGTCTGGCTACCTCAGGGTGCTCTATCGAAGTGGATCCGCCAAAACCACAGCATACGTCGGATTGAGGCATCTCGCGTAATT
>WNFY01001265.1_pt1 | contig 23869 bp, 29 predicted proteins | sample 5400091 | NCBI WGS metagenome assembly WNFY01 (sample SAMN13153364, study PRJNA577476) | soil metagenome | isolation source: 60 cm soil or saprolite under grassland replicate 1 | place: USA:California | collected 2016-06-15 | reverse complement strand
GTGGGTGCATGACAGAGAAAGTGGTTGTGGTGACCGGCGCCTCGATGGGCATCGGCGAGGCGATCGCGGCGCGCTTCCTGCGCGAGCAGCACAGTGTGGTGCTCTCCTCGCGCGATCTGGGCCGCTCGGAAGCCGCGCGGCAGCGGTTGGGGAACACCGCCCGCACGCTGGCCGTGGCCTGCGACGTGACGGTGCAGCAGCAGATCGTGGCGCTGCTGGCGGCGGCCCTCGAACGCTTCGGGCGCATAGACGTCTGGGTCAACAATGCCGGCTTTGGCCTGGTAGATTCGGTGGAGCAAATGGACATGGTGGCCTGCCGCCGCATGTTCGACACCAATCTCTTCGGCGTCATCGACTGCATGCAGGTGGTTGCGCCCGTCTTCAAGCAGCAGCGCTCGGGCGCCTTCGTCAACATCTCCAGCATGGCGGGATTCATCAGCGTGCCGTACATGAGCGCCTACGGGGCGACCAAGCACGCGCTCAACTGCATAGGCCGCGCCGCGCGCCTGGAGCTGGCGCCCTACGGGGTGCAGGTGAATACCGTCTGCCCGGGTTTCGTGGAGACCGGCTTCGGCCGCAACTGCGTGCGAGGCAGCGACAGCCTGCGCTTCAATGCCGGCCATTTTCGCGGCATCAGCCCGGAGCGAGCCGCCGAGGCCGTCTGGAGCGCCTGGCGGCAGGACCGGCGCGAGGTAGTGGTTCCGTGGACCGGCCATCTGGTGATCGCCTTCGCCCGGCTTTTCCCTGACATCTTCAATTGGGGCATGCTGCGCTCGTTACGCCGCATGGATAGCGGCAAATCAGCACGCAGCGCTTAACGCGCGGCGGTCGATTTCAGGGTGAACACGGCACTCACGTGCGCAGTGACGGTCACCGTCTGCGGACTAAACTCCGCGGTCGGAGCCTGCTCGGCCGGCGCGGCTTTGGCGGCCATGGTGCGCATGAAGATCGGCCCCTGCTGAATGCTGTCGATTGAGGCGTAGCTCAACTCGCCGACAGCGCGTCCTGCAGCCTGGGCCAGCGCCTCGGCCTCGGAACGCGCGCGCCGGAAGGCGTCCTGCACGGCCTTGTTCTTGGCGGCCTCCATGTCCTCCAGCGTGTAGCTGACGGACTGATTGCCGGCCGTCTCGATGCCGGCAAGCTGCTCGACGATCGGCCCGGCCTTGGCGAGGTCTCGGATCTTCAATTCCACCGAGGTGGAGACGCGATAGCCGACGAGCTTGCGTTGCGGCGAGCGCCAGTCGAAGACCGGCTCCACGGAAAATGCGCCCACATGCGCCTGCTTGGGATCGATCCCATTGGAGCGCAGCAGAGCGCGCACCTGCTCGGCGGCTTTGCTTGCGCGATCATAGGCGGCGCGCGAGTTGCTCTCCTGGGCGGAGATGTTGAACTGCACGAGCAGCGTATCGGGCGGGGCCTCGAACTTGCCGTCGGCGCCGGCCTGAATGGTGTTGGGCTGAGACGTATTTGGTTGACCCAGGGGTACGGGCGATTGGGCGCTCGCGACTGCCGCAAGCAGAATAGCGCTGAGCAAAACCGAGATCGTTCTCATAACTTCTCTAACCCCCGGGAATGATCTGCCGGCTATCGGCTGTTCTGAATTTCTACTGCATCACCGACCCGGATCTCGCCGGGCCAGACGACGAAGCAATTCAACGCCAGCTTACCGCCAAACTCCCGAAGGATCGTCTGCAGCACCCCGCGGTCCTGCTCCAGAGTGTCCGGATCGTAGGTGGTCATCACGCAGCGGCCGCGCAGGTCGCGCACGCCGATCAGCGCATCTCCGATGCGCAAAACCTTCCCTGCCCACTCACGTTCTGCAAGCCCCTCGACGCCGCCGATGATGATATTCGGGCGCAGCCGCCGGCTGTCGTATCCAAAGGCGGAGATCGCGCCGTCGGTGGCGACCAGCAGCGGCAGGATGTCGAAGCATCGCACGTCCGTGTCGCGCACCAGACGTGCTCCCGTGCCTACAACCGCAATCACTTTATTCTGCGATGCAGGCTCACTCCAACGAATGCTGTCTACCAGCGGCTCACCCTCTGCGTCGAGTGTCCCATGATGTCCGAGCAGCCCGGGATGCGTTCTTGCCGTGATGAGCAGCCCTCGTGAGTTCTCTACGTGTGCGAGGCGGTCGCCATCGATGCCCGTGGAATCCACGTAGGCGCGCTCCAGGCTCTCGCCTGCCATCGACTTCACCGGATAGCGCCAGATCTCGGCGACGTACACTGCAACTCCTTTGCCCCGCCAAGGAGAATTGTCGCGCTTATGCCTGAAACTCTTCCAGCTCGTCCAGAAGCGTCTGCATTTCATTTTCAGCGTGGCGATTTCCGGCGCGTTTGGCGCAGGCGATGCCGTCGCGCAGCCACTGCACGGCCTCGGGAGTTCGCGCGGCCTGCTGCAGTGCCTGTGCGCCCATGAACCAGGCGTTGGCGTAGTTCGCGTCCACCTCGAGCACAGCCCGAAACTCGCGCAGCGCCGATTCGGTCTCCCCGGTGGACATATACTCCATGGCCAGCGCGTAGCGGGCGAAGGTGCTCCTGGGATCTTGCGCAAGGATGGACTTGAGTTGTTCCACTCGCTCGGTCGGCATGCGTGAAAACATACCACAGACCACCAGCGCGCTTCGATGCAGCGCTGGCTGCGCTATGATCTTCCACTATGGAAATACGCCCTGAGCCGCAGCAATCGGAAGACCTGACTCCGCGTCCCGTGTCCGAATCGTGCTCGGAGATGGTGGAGCTGGTGCTGCCCAACGATGCCAATCCGCTGAGCAGCCTGCTGGGCGGACGGCTGATGCACTGGATCGATCTGGCCGGCGCGCTCGCCGCCTTTCGCCACTCGCGCGGCTATGTCGTCACCGCCTCCACCGATCACGTCGACTTTCTTTTTCCGGTGCGCGTCGGTGACATTGTCATCTTCAAGTCTTCGGTAAACCGGGTCTTTCGGACCTCGATGGAGGTGGGGATCAAGGTGTGGGTGGAGAGCATCTTCACCGGAGAGCGGCACCACGTCAGCTCCGCCTATCTCACCTTTGTGGCCGTCCACCGCGACGGCAGCAAGCGCACGATTGCACCGGTGCTTCCCGAGTCTGCAGAGGAGCTTCGGCGACACGAGGATGCGGCGCGCCGGCGCCGGTTCCGCCAGGCTGAAAGCCAGCGCAAAGCAAACTCGACGGCCGGCGAACGCTCATAACCGAGTCCAACAATTCGGGGCCAACAATTCGGGGCGGCCATTCAGGCCGCCCCTCGCAATTCAACTGACCTGGCGCTCAGGCTGCCGGCTTCTTCGGCCTTATGTTCTGAAACGGCTTCTTGAGCTCCTGGGCGTGTTCCTTGCCGCGCTCCAGCGCCTGGTGCCCGCTCTCTTTCATCTTGCCAAAGGCCTGCTGGGCCTTGCCCTTTGCCTTCTCGAACGTGCCCTCGGCCTGCGTCTTCTTGTCCTCTGTCATTTCTCCGGCCTGACGCTTGGCCTCGCCCTTCATCTCCTCTGCCTTTCCTTTCATGCGGTCTTTGTCCATTGTGTACTCCTAGACTCGTTTTTCGCCCGTGGACGCAGAGCGGCCCAGTTCAGGCCGCAGGTTTCTTCTTCCCAGAGCGCTCGTGTTCCATCTTCCGGCGCGCGCGCTCCTCCTTTTCGTTCTGCATCGACACCGCATTCTCCCCAAGGAGCGGGTGCTCGAAACCTGGACGTTCTTGCTGCTGGCCGGAACCTTTCACCTTCTGCTCCGGCCGGCTGCTGCCGTGCGGCTCTATGTCCTTGTGCGGCTCGCCGGGATCGCTCAGCATTGCTTCCGATCCCGGCACCTCGACGCTCAGGGAGCGGACCCGTCTGTGGTCATGCTCTCCGGTTTGACCCTGGGTTCCGCCCCGAATCGTCCCCTGAATGTCTTCCATCTCCTCTGGCTCCTGGCGCTTCTTCCTTTCCATCGGAGTGCTCCTTTCGCCTCACCTAGGTACGCGGCCGGCCTAATTGGCCGTGCTCAGACCACCGGCCTGCGTCCGGAGAGCAACTGGAACACCAGGGCGACGACAGCCAGTACCAACAGAATGTGAATAAACCCGCCCAGCGTGTAGCTGCTGACTACTCCCAGCAACCACAGCACCAGAAGGATGACGAACAGTGTCCAAAGCATATTCGGTTCCTCAGACTTAGGTTTTCGTGCGGACTCATTCCCGCCACGCCAAATTTCGAATGCGATTCAGCCTGCAGGGTTGGCGCGAATCGAAAGTCTTGGCCCATGGCTGCCACCGAGCAAGCAATTTGGCGCTGCTCGATATGGGGACGCAACTTTGAAGGCACGCTGCGGGTTCTACCTCGCGTTGTACAGATTGCAAAGCGCACAGGCAAAGACTACAATCCGCTCTCGTTTTGGGCATCGGTCTGGTTCGGTCCAGGCGAAATGGGAAACCTTGCCGGCGCTCGTGCGTCTCACATACAAATCGTTCGGCTGGAGCGCGGAAGCAGAGTCGGCCCAAGCCAGAAACACTCGCTAGCGGGGCTCTCCACCCGGAATCTGTAGAAGCCGAATCGAGCCCGAAACAGGCTTGAACGTGGAACTCGGAAGGAGAGCTCGCCAGGGCTGGATGCCGGAAAGAATCATTTCGTATAATGAAGTCATCAAACTTGAGCAGATGTGACTCAAGCAGTCCCGGTTTTTCGAGGAGTTCATTGATTTTCAAGGAGTTCCGAAGGTTAAAAAGTTTCATATTTTAAGCAGTTCAGGTTATTCGAGGTGAATGTGGCGAACCAAACCCGCAATCTTGCCAGTAATCCCAGCTCCGATACCCGGACCGCGCACCCGCTCCCAGTTCTACCCGTGCGCGACACGGTTTTGTTTCCCCACGCCGTCCTGCCACTCACGGTGGGGCGCGAAAGCTCGGTGCAGCTGATCAACTCGCTCGGCGAAGACAAGACCATCGTGGTGATCGCGCAGCGCGAGGCCCGCGTGGACTCTCCGCAGCCGGTCGATCTTTACCCGATCGGGACCCTGGCCACGGTCCACAAAGTGGTCAAGATGCCCAACCAGAGTCTCTTCGTCTTTGCCGAGGGCCTGGAGCGCGTGAGCGTCGCCGAGTACACCCAGCTTGCCCCTTACATGAAGGCGAAGGTGTCGGTCGTGAGTGAGGTGGTGCCGGAGATCAACGCCGAAATCGAGGCGCTGCAGCGCAACATCCTGACCTTGTTTCAGCAGATAGTCGCCGGTTCGCCAACGCTCTCCGATGAGCTGTCCACGGTAGCGATGAATATCGAGGAGCCCGGCCGTCTGGTGGACTTCGTCGCCAGCTCGCTGCCGTCGCTCTCCACGCGCGACAAGCAGGACGTGCTGGAGACCTACGACGTGCGCTCGCGGCTGGATAAGATCAATCACCATCTGGCAAAAGAGCTCGAGGTGCAGCAGCTCCGCAACAAGATCCAGAGTGAGGTCCAGGACCGGGTGCAGCAGACCCAGCGCGAGTACTACCTGCGCGAGCAGCTCAAGGCGATCCAAAAAGAGCTGGGCGAGCAGGACGACAGCACCCGCGATGTGGAGGACTTCAAGGAGAAGATCGAGCAGAGCGGCATGCCGGATGAAGTGAAGAAGGAGGCGATGAAGGAGCTCAACCGCCTCTCGCGCATGTCTCCCATGGCGGCCGACTACTCGGTCACGCGCAACTACCTGGAGTGGCTGGTTGTTCTGCCATGGGCCAAGTCGAGCGGTGCCGAAGTCGACATTACCAAGTCAAAAGGGGTGCTCGACGAGGACCACTACGACCTGCAAAAGGTCAAGGACCGCATCCTTGACTACCTCTCGGTGCGCAGCCTGAATCCGAAGATGAAGGGGCCAATCCTGTGCTTCTTCGGGCCTCCGGGTGTGGGCAAGACCTCGCTGGGCAAGTCGATTGCGCGCGCACTGGGACGGAAGTTTGTGCGCATGTCGCTGGGCGGCGTGCATGATGAGGCAGAGATCCGCGGCCATCGCCGCACCTACATTGGCGCCATGCCGGGACAGATCATTCAGGGCATCCGCCGGGCCGAGACCAACGACCCGGTCTACATGCTGGATGAGATCGACAAGGTCGGACGCGACTACCGTGGAGATCCCACCGCGGCGCTGCTGGAGGCGCTCGATCCCGAGCAGAACTTCACGTTCCGCGACAACTATCTGGATGTGACCTTCGATCTCTCCAAGGTGCTGTTCATCACCACGGCCAACCAGCTCGATACGATTCCCGATCCGCTGCGCGACCGCATGGAGATCATCGAGCTGCACGGCTACACCGAGGAGGACAAGCAGCACATCACCTACCAGTACCTGATTAAGCGGCAGACCGAGGAGAACGGGCTGACGCAGGAGCAGATCGAGTTCACGCCGGACGCGGTGAGCTTCCTGATCCGCCACTACACTCGCGAGGCCGGAGTGCGCAGCTTGGAGCGCCAGATCGGCACCATCTGCCGCAAGCAGGCGCGCCGGCGCGTGGAGGGCAAGACCGAAAAGCTGGTGGTCACCCGCGAGGTGGTGCAGGAGATGCTCGGCGGCATCAAGGTGCGCGTCGATACCGAGATTGCCTCGCGCACCAAGCATCCCGGCGTGGTGGTGGGACTGGCATGGACCCCGACCGGCGGCGACATCCTATTCATCGAAGCCCTGAAGATGAAGGGCAAGGGCGAGTTCCGCATCACGGGCCAGATCCAGGAGGTGATGCGCGAGTCGATGCAGGCCGCCTTCAGTTGGGTGAAGGCGCATGCCGACGAACTGAAGATCGACTCGGAGATCTTCACCAACTACGACCTGCACATTCACGTGCCCGCCGGAGCGATCCCCAAGGACGGCCCGTCGGCTGGCGTCACCATCGTGACCGCGCTGGTCTCGTTGCTGACCAACCGCCAGGTGCGGCCGATGATGGCGATGACCGGCGAGATCACGCTAAGCGGCAACGTGCTGCCCATCGGTGGCGTCAAGGAGAAGTTCCTGGCCGCCAAGCGCACCGGAGTCACCGACGTGATCTTCCCGGCGGAGAACAAGCAGAATGTGGACGAGGACGTGCTGCCCGAGCAGATGGAAGGAGTGAAGGTTCACTACGTCGGCAGCATCGACGAGGTGCTCGCCATCGCGCTGCCCAAGAGCGCCAAGGAATCGCGCAAGGACGCCGACACCCGCGAGCACGTCCTGGCCGACGCCAAAGGATAATTCCAGGGTGCCCCATTCAAGCCATCTGTTGGCTTGAGTGGGGTATGACTTTGATCGTGCAGGGTGCCCCGTCCTAACCATCCTTCGGTTAGGGCGGGGTTTTTGTTTTTGACTTTGCCCTTTGTTTTTGACTTTGCCCTCGTTTGGCTGATGTGGGTTTAGGAAACTGCTATCCTCTACCCATGCGCATCCAGGTCCTGTGCTTTGGAAGCCTGCGCGAACTGCTCGCCCCCCAGATCGAAGTCGAGCTCTCCGTACCTGCCACCGCCGGCGACCTCTGGCGCACGCTGTTGGAGCGCTATCCCGCACTGGCTCCTTACGAAGGTGCCGCGGCCATTGCCGTCAACCAGGCCTTTGCCAGCTCCGCTACGGCGCTTGCGCCGGGAGACCAGGTTGCGCTCCTGCCTCCCGTGAGTGGAGGCTCGCCGGAGGCTCCCATGCCCAGGGTGTTGCCGCAGGAAGTCTCCTTGCCGCTCGTCTCAGTCCATGCCCGGCTCCAGCGCGAGCCCATCGACTCAACCCGAATGCTGGCCGAGATCAAGGCCGGCGAAGACGGCGCCGCCTGTCTTTTCGACGGCATTGTGCGCAACCACACCCGCAACCGCCCCACGCTCTATCTCGAATACGACTCCTACCCCGAGATGGCGTTGGCGCAGATGGAAAAGCTTGCAGAGGAGGCGCTGGGCAAGTTCGCCGTCCGCGACGTGCGCATCGCACACCGCGTCGGGCGGTTGGAGATCGGCGAGAGCAGCATCGTCATCGTCGTTGCCAGCGCCCATCGCGCAGCGGCCTTCGAGGCCTGCCGCTGGATCATCGACACGCTGAAGCGCACGGTGCCGATCTGGAAGAAGGAGTTCTTCGCCGACGGGGCCTGCTGGGCCGACGGCGAGCCGTTCCCGCCGGAGGTTGCGCTGTAAACGGCCCCGGCTCAAGCAACAGAAATTTGAGTGCGCCACCCGGTTTTCGTTTTTCCCACGTGGCAGGTGATAATTGCCCTGGCATGATGCCTCGGCTCATCCTCCTCATCGCCGCGCTCTCCGTCGCCGCATTCGCGCAGCAGCCACCGCCCGCGCGCTCCGCTCCACCGGCGCGGCCTCCGATTCGCCGCAATGCTCCGGGCGATTCGGCCCCGAGTTTCAAGGTGAACGTCAAACTGGTGAATGTCTTTGCCAGCGTGGTAGACGCCGAGGGCGCGCCCTATGCCGGGCTGCGCAAGGAAGATTTCCGCATCTTCGAGGACGCCGTGGAGCAGAAGCTGGCGGTCTTCGAGCGCGAATCCGCCCTGCCGCTCTCCATCGTGATGGCCTTGGATACAAGCCTGAGCACGCGCAAGGACCTGTCTCTGGAGGTCACGTCGGCGCGGCGCTTCACCCGCGACATTCTGCGCCCGGTCGATGCGATCTCGCTTTTTGAGTTCGCCACCTATGTCTCGCAGGCCCTTCCGTTCACGCATGACGAACGCAGGGTCGAACTCGCGCTGGATCATCTGCGCACCGGCCCGGCCACTGCACTCTATGACGCCATTTACCTCGGCTCGCAGGCGCTGGAGCGGCGGCAGGGGCGCAAGGTCATCGTGCTGATCAGCGACGGAGGCGACACGGTCAGCAAGGCCGATTACCCGGAGGCGCTGCGTGCAGCGCAGATCGCCGAGGCCATCATCTACTCCATCATCATGGTCCCGATTGAAGCCGATGCCGGACGCGACACGGGCGGCGAACACGCCCTCATCCAGCTCTCGCGGGACACCGGCGGCAGGTATTACTATGCGACCTCGGTGGCCCAGCTCGACGAGGCCTTCCGCCAGATCGGGGATGAGCTGCGCACGCAATACCTGCTCGGCTACTACCCCATAAACCGGGCCGGACCCGAGTTCCGCCGCATCCGCATCGAGCTCACGGCTGAGGCCAAACAGCGCGCGCAGCGCGAGCTCTCCGTGCGCCACCGCGCCGGCTATTACAACAGCAAGATTCAATAGCTAGGGATTTCGCCGTGTCCATTCCGCGCATGTTTGCCTGACCGCCCCTTCGCCAAATCGGAGTAGAATTGCTCATGCCCTTCCGCCCGTCGAACAAAGCAAAGACGCCGCCGCCCGAAGAGACCTTCGAGGAGTCCGCCTACCTCAAGGCTTTGGGTGAAAAGCAGACACTGGTAACAATCAAGCTGCAGGGCGGCGATTTGGTTCAGGGCTGGATTGAATACTATGATCGCGACATGCTGCGGCTGACGCGCGAGGGCCAGCCCAATCTGTTCATCTTCAAATCGCAAATCATGTACATTGAGGAAGGCGACGGCAAGGCGCCGCGCCCGCGCCGCGGAAAGAGTGCCGGCAAGGCGGAATCCAGCCGCGCCGAATGACCAGCGTCCAACGGGTCCCCAGCGCGCCTGCTGTTGGCGTGCTGGGGTGGAATAATCATGGCTGAGCAACCATCTTCGTACCTGCCCCAGGCCTCGGCCATTGCTGTCGAAGCCGGCAAGCTTCTCATGCCGTACTTTGAGCGGCGTGTGGGCTTTGAGTACAAGGGCGGCGTGGACCTGGTCACCGAGGCCGACACGGCCAGCGAGCAGCTCATCGCGAGCCGCCTGCGCGCGGCCTGGCCGGGACACGACATCATCGGCGAAGAGGGCACGCGCGACACCCACGGCGGCAGCATGCGCTGGTATGTGGATCCCCTTGATGGCACCACTAACTTCGCTCATGGTTACCCGGTCTTCTGCGTCTCAATTTGCCTGGAGCGCGAGGGCGAGCTGATTGTGGGCGTCATCTACGATCCCACGCGCGACGAGCTCTTTGCTGCCGCAAAGGGAAGCGGAGCGACCCTCAACCAGCGGCCGATCCACGTCTCCAACACCGCAACGCTGTCCGAGTCGATCCTCGGCACAGGCTTCCCCAGCTTCAAGCGCCACAAGAACCCGAACATCTACTTCTATCACCAGCTCACGCTCACCTCTCACGGCATTCGCCGCGCCGGCTCGGCCGCGCTGGACCTGGCCAATGTGGCCGCGGGCCGCTATGACGGCTACTGGGAGTTCAACCTGAATCCCTGGGACACCACGGCCGGAGTGCTGCTGGTGCAGGAGGCCGGAGGTACGGTGACCTGCTTCGACGGCTCGCCATGGAGGACGGACAGCAAGGAGACGCTGGCCTCCAACACGTGCATTCACGAGGAGCTGATCCACTGCTTCCGCGAGATTTTTGCCGGACGCAACCTGAAGGAGCTGCCCTCGCTGATCTCCTATCGCAGCCAGCATCCTTGCGGCTGAATGCCTGCGCAGTTTTGCCCTGAAACGAAATTCAAAACTCCGAAACCTGGAAACCCGCGTTTTGTTACAATCAATAGTTCTGAAAGTCACTAGAAAAAGAGGAACCGCAAAACAGTCATGGCCTACGTAATCGCAGAACCCTGCATTGGAACCAAGGACACCGCCTGCGTCGATGCATGCCCCGTGGATTGCATTCACCCCAAGAAAGATGAAGCCGCATTCGGCGAGCAGGAGATGCTCTATATCGACCCGGTCGAGTGTATCGACTGCGGCGCCTGCGTTCCGGTCTGCCCGGTCTCGGCCATCTTCGCCGTCGACGACCTGCCGGAAAAGTGGAAGCACTTCGAGGAGCGCAACGCAAAGTACTTTGGCCGTTAGCAGGGAGCGGCCGTCGCCCGCCATATTTCAGTCTTGACAGCAGAGGCGCACCGTGGGTGCGCCTCTGGCTTTTGCCAGGTAAATCCGTTGCCCGGCGCATTCTCCGCGTGATAGCGTTTTGTAATCACATTTTGCGGAAAATCTTTCGCCGTACGATTTTCATTGGGGCTTCTCGCCGCCCCGCACTTCCGGCGAGAGCGCAATCATTTCTTCACAGGAGACTCAATCATGCCTCTGGTATCGATGCGGCAGTTGCTGGATGAGGCCGCCAAGGGCGGTTATGGCGTTGGCGCCTTCAACGTAAACAACATGGAACAGATCCAGGCCATCATGGAAGCGGCGCGCGAGACCAAGTCGCCGGTGATCATCCAGGCCTCGCGCGGAGCGCGCAGCTACTCGCAGGACAAGTTCCTCTATCACCTGATGCTGGCCGCCGCCGAACTCTACCCGGAGATTCCGATGAGCCTGCACCTCGACCACGGCAATAGCGCCGAGACCTGCAAGTCCGCCATCGACCTGGGCTTCACCTCGGTGATGATGGACGGCTCGCTGAAGGAAGACGGCAAGACCCCGAACAGCTTTGAGAGCAACGTCGAGGTCACCCGCCGCGTCGTCGAGATGGCGCACGCCAAGGGCGTCACCGTCGAGGGCGAGATCGGCGTGCTGGGCGGCATTGAGGACGGCCACGGCGCCGGCGGCAGCGGCCTGGAGCACGTCACCGATCCCGAGCAGGCAGTGGAGTTCGTGGAGAAGACAGGCGTCGACGCGCTGGCCATCGCCATCGGCACCAGCCACGGCGCATACAAGTTCAGCAAGAAGCCCGACGGCTCGGTGCTCAAGATGGACGTGCTCATCGAGATCCACAAGCGCCTGCCCAACGTGCACCTTGTCATGCACGGCTCATCGTCGGTGCCGAAGGAACTGCAGGACGTCGTCAACCAGTACGGCGGCAGTCTGAAGCCCACCTGGGGCGTGCCGGTCGAGGAGATCCAGCTCGGCATCCGCAACGGCGTGCGCAAGATCAATGTGGATACGGACAACCGCCTGGCGATCACCGGCGCGATACGGAAGGTCTTCGCCGAGTCGCCGGAGAAGTTCGATCCGCGCGACTACCTGAAGCCCGCGCGCGAGGCGATGAAAAAGGTTGTCGCGCTGCGCATGACGCAGTTCGGCCAGGCCGGTCACGCAGGCGACTACTCGCCGCTGCCGCTGGAGCTGATGAAGCAGCGCTACGCCGCGGCGAACGCCGCCGTCGCCGCGAAGTAAGCTGCACGAGAAAAGTACCGGGGGAGTCCCACGTTCGCCGTCTTCCGGCTAACGTGGGACCTTTGATTTTTGATTGTCATTCCGAATGAAGTGAGGAATCCCAGCGAGGCTGGCGGCCGTGGCGCAGCTGAGGATTCTTCAGCCGGGATTGTCAATGGCATGCAGACGGGCCATCTGCTTCCCCCAGTCTTTGGCAAGATCATTCCAGTGCGGGTTCATGGACTCGATAAGCTCAATCTTCTTTGCGCGCCTCCACGCTTTTGTCATATTTTGCGGTAAAGCCTCCGCTGAGGTGATGTTTGTGCTCGAAGACTCGCCGGTCGATGTTGTTCGTCATGCCCGTATAGAGCGTGCCGCTCTCGCTTGACATGATGTAAACCCAGAAGCGGGTGCGCATGGCCGGAATGAGAGCACAGAAAAGAACAGGCCGCCACTGAAATTTCCGGTTGAAAACTTGGGCGGCAGAAGAGACTGGAGCCTGGCAGGGATTCCTCACGTCGTTCGGAATGACAGCCTGAAAGCAAGATCCAATGCGCGGGAGGGCGGAGGAGCGTGGGCTCCTCCGCTGGTTCCATTCAGGCCGCGGTCGCTCCGTATTTCGGATACCACGGCGTGGCCGCCTTCAGACCTTCGTTCACGTTCTGGATGTTCTTCACACCCTCTTTCTCCAGCCATTCGCGAAACGCGGGCAGGCCCTTCTCGGCGAAGACCGGAACGCCATCGGCCCAGGTGGCGCGTCCGCAGAGCACGCCGTTGAACTTCACGCCGCTCTCCCCGGCCAGTTCCAGCGTCTCGGAAAACTCCGCGTTGCTCACGCCCGCCGACAGATAGATGAACGGCTTGTCGGTACACTCGCCGGACTTGCGGAAGAGATCCAGCGCCTCGGCACGGGTGTAGGCCTTTTCGCCCTTGTAGCTGCGCGTGCCCTCGACGAACTTCATGTTGATCGGCACCTCGAGCTTCAGCACGTCGACGCTGTAGCGCGGCTTGCTGAACTCGCGCATGTAGGCCTGCACGACCGCGGGCTTCTTCTTGGCGTACTCCAGGCCTTTTTCGTCCAGGCCCTCTTCGTAGCCGATGATCTCGAGGAAGAAGGGAATGTCGTTGGAGACGCACTCGTCGCCGATGCGCTCGATCCAGGCATGCTTGAGCTCGTTGACGTTCTGCGGGTCAGAGGGCGAGTAGTAGAGCAGGATCTTGATGCAGTTGGCGCCCGCCTCCTTCAGCCGGCGCACACTCCACAGGTCGAGCAGATCGGGTAGCCGACCCGGGACCTGCTTGTCGTAGCCCGTCTTTTCGTACGCCAGCAGCAGGCCGGACTTGGGGTTGCGCGCCTTGGCCGCGGGCAGGCCCCACTCGGGATCGAGCAGAATGGCGCTGGCGTAGCGGGTGAGGATCTCGCTGACCGCGATCTTGAAGTCGATCAGCTCCTGGTCGCCGGCCTTGGGGCCCAGCGCTTTTTTCAGCGATCCGCGCTGGTCCATTGCGGCGGCGGCGATGACGCCGCGCTCGTTGGAAACTGCCTTTAATCCAGTTAGTTTGCCGGGAGTAAGTTTCACGTTTCGTCCCCTCCTGCTACTCTCAGATGCCTGGCACGGGAGAGTTGCCGCCTGAGCTGCTCGCCGGTGCCCGGAAAAGCGGTAGGGAGTATATCAGGGACCGAAGCTGGTAACCCAGGTTCCGCGCCGCCTCTTCTGCGGCGCTAACCTGGGGAAGCAAGCTAAAGCTTCACCCCTGCCATGGCCAGCACCTCGCGCTGTCGTGCCGCCAGCTCTTTGACGCCTTTGCGTGCCAGCGCCGTCATCCGCGCCAGTTGCTCATCACTGAAGGGCTCATGCTCGGCCGTGGCCTGGATCTCGATGAACTGGCCCGAGCCGGTCAGCACGAAGTTCATGTCCACCCCGGCGCGCGCGTCCTCCTCGTAGCACAGGTCGAGCATCGGCTCGCCATCGACAATGCCAACGCTGATGGCGGCCACTGAGCCCTTGAGCGGGAGCTGCTTGAGCGTGCCGCAGGCGACCAGCTTCTGCATAGCCAGCGTCATTGCCACAAAGCCGCCGGTGATCGAGGCGGTGCGCGTGCCGCCGTCGGCCTGGATCACATCGCAGTCGATCCACAGGGTACGCTCGCCCAGCCGCGTCACGTCCACCACGGCGCGCATGGAGCGGCCGATGAGGCGCTGGATCTCCAACGTGCGCCCGCCCTGTTTGCCGCGCGCGGCCTCGCGCGGCGAGCGCGTCAGCGTGGAGCGCGGCAGCATGCCGTACTCGCTGGTGATCCAGCCCTTGCCCTGATTGCGCATCCAGCCGGGTACTGTCTCCTCGAGGGTGGCGGTGCAGATGACGCGAGTGTTACCGACCTCGATGAGGCAGGAGCCCTCGGCGGTGCGGATGAAATCCGGCGTCAGCGTCAGCGGGCGCATCTGGTCGAGCGAGCGTTGGTCGGAGCGAAAGATCATGGGCTTCCTTGCCTGGGTGGATGAGTTATGTCTGACTAGTCTGTCTCACGATCTGCGGAGCTTCTTGGCTGGGATCGAGGTCGACCCGCTGCACCGCCTCGCCCGGAAAATCTTTGGCTGCGATACCGAGGAAGAGCGGGGCCTGGCGGCGGAACTTCTCCACCGAGTCGGTGACGAAGAAGCTGTAGCTCGGCTGGCCCGCCTGCAATGACTGTTGTTCGCCGACAATGCTGCCGAGCAGCGGCAGCAGCGAGCGGGCGGTGGCCTCGGCGGAGTCGACGATCTGGATGCGCTGCGGGACCACGCGGCGCAGCAGCGGATGCAGCAACGGATAATGTGTGCAGCCCAGCACCAGTACATCGACATTTGCCGATGCACTGCGCAGCGCCTCGATGGTGTAGACGCGCGCCACCTGCTCGGTGATGGGTGTGTCCAGCCAGCCCTCCTCGACCAGGGGCACCAGCAGCGGGCAGGGCTTCTCGTGGGTGGCAAAGCCGCGGCGGGCCAGCGCGCGCTGATAGGCATGGCATGCGCAGGTGGCCTCGGTGGCGAAGACCAGCGCCTCGCGGCTGCTGGAGATCTCAGAGGCCGCGTCGGCTCCCGGCTCGATGACGCCGACGACCGGAAGATCCACCGCCGACTTCACGTCGTAGAAGGCCAACGCCGAGGCCGTGTTGCAGCCGATGACCAGCAAGTCGATTCCCCGCGCTGCCAGAAACTGCGCGGCTGCCGCGGAATAGCGCGCGACGAACTCCTGCGATTTCGTGCCGTAGGGAAGCCGCGCAGTGTCGCCGAAGAACAAATAGTCGGCATTGGGCGCCAGGCGCGCGATGGCGCGCAGCACGGTCAGGCCGCCGACGCCGGAGTCGAAGACCCCGATGGCGGGGCGATGGGAGTTGGAAGTCACCTGTTTCAATGTAGCGCAAAAGCAGCTGGCATTGAGAGTTGAATCCCCGACCCGGGTTGTGACGTCAATCACAATTGAGTGAAAATGATACGTGATTGGCCCTGAGCGGCACGCCGGCGCGGCTGGACTGTACAAAGAAAGCCGGGCTACACTGAGCACTGGTAGTAGAAGTCGTGGTCAACCAGCCCCCTCCTGCTCCACGATTTCCACTGAAGGTGTTTACGTGTCACAAGCAATTTCTCCCCGTTCGCGCATGGTGGCCTTGGCCGCTGTGCTTGCCAGCATCCTCATCCTCTGCGCTCCTCAGGCCGCCTGGGCCGGCGACAGCAACAACGGGCTTCCTAATTTTGGCCACGTCACAGATAACCTCTTCCGCGGCGCTCAGCCAAGCGGGGCCGGATTCAGCGCCCTGCACGAAATGGGCGTCTCCATCGTCGTCGACTTTCGCGACGAGCGCGATCAAATTGCCTCCGAGCAGAGCCAGGTTGAAGCCATGGGCATGAAGTTTGTCAGCATTCCCTGGAGCGGGCACGACGAACCAAGGAGCGCTCAGGTCGCGCAGTTCCTGGACCTGGTCCACGCCAATCCGCAGGCTAAGATCTTCGTGCATTGCAAGGCGGGGAAGGACCGCACCGGAGTGATGGTTGCCGCCTACCGCATCGCGGTTGAACGTAAGCCGCTCTCCGACGCGGTCGCCGAGATGCACCAGTACAAATATCACGCCACCTTTCTGCCGCACCTGGAGCGCTATGTGCGGACGCTCCCTGGGCTTCTGGAGAGCGAGAAGGTGTTCAGCGCCTATGCTCCAACGGCGCCGCCTATAGCACCGCCTGGAGCGCCGGCAGTTGTGCCGGTATCAGCAACGGCGGTCGAGTCGGCAGCGGCCCCGGCGGCAGCGCCCTCGGCAGAGCCGGCAACGGCTCCTACGGCTCCAGTTCCGGCTGCTCTTACGCCTGCTGCACGCCCCGCGGCGGCCCAGTAAGCTCAACCTCTAGCACGCATTCGCCCCGTCCTAACTTAGTTAGGGCGGGGCTTTTGCTTTAGGGCCGCACGCGATGTGCGTCAACTTCGGCTGATCGAAATCTGCTTCAGTCGGCAACGTGGTCCCCAACGCGCCCGATGTCGGCGTGCTTGGTGGAAACGCGCGCCATCCGCCTGTGCGGTTGGTATGCTGTCTTTGCCTGCCATGCACGCCCTCAGCCCGGTCTTACTCTCCGACGCGCGTATTCTTGCCGCCTACCTGACCTTTTCCGGCAGCTACTTTGTCTTTGCGCTGGGTAAGTTTCCGGGGATGAAGATCGACCGGCCGGGCGCGGCGATCATCGGCGCGGTGCTGATGGTGGCTTTCCGCATCGTTGGGCCGGGCGAGGCCGTCGGCTCCATCGACTTCAATACGATTATTCTGCTGTTCTCGATGATGCTGATCGTCGCCAACCTGCGGCTGGCGGGCTTCTTCGACTGGGTGACCGAGTGGATCGTGGAGCGTCTCAAGCCGCACCACCTGCTGCCGACCGTCATCTTCACCAGCGGGCTGCTGTCGGCGGTGCTGGTCAACGACATCATCTGCCTGGTGATGACGCCGTTCGTGCTGCGCATCACCCGGCGTGTGGGGCTGGAGCCCTTGCCCTACTTGCTGGCCGTGGCCACGGCCTCCAATATCGGCAGCGTTGCGACCATCACCGGGAATCCGCAAAACATGCTCATCGGCTCAGTCTCGCGCATCGCTTATCTCGATTTCCTTGCGCACCTGGCGCCGATCGCGGTGTTCGGACTATGCGTGGACTGGGCGCTGATTCACTGGATTTTTTTGCGCGATGGAATTGACCGCGTCGAGCCGCGCGAGGTGGCCGCAGTGGTCCGCCATGCTTCGCTGCGCGTCAAGCCCATCGTTGTCATGGCGCTGGTGCTCGCCGCATTTCTTGCGGGAGCGCCTCCGGCGATGGCGGCGGCAGGCGGCGCGGCCGTGCTTCTGATTACGCGCACTGTGGAGCCGCGCAAGGTCTATGACGAGATCGACTGGGGGCTGCTGGTCTTCTTCCTGGGACTGTTCACGATTGTGGGCGGGGCCGAGCGCGCTGGACTGGTGACCAACCTGCTGCATCCGGTCGCGGCCTGGAACCTGGAGCGGCTTCCTATCTTCGTGGGCGTCACCGCGGCCTTCTCCAACCTCGTCAGCAACGTTCCGGCGGTGATGCTTTTGAAGTCGCTTGTGCCCGGCTTTGCTGACCCGCACAGGGGCTGGCTGGCGCTGGCGATGGCCTCCACGCTGGCGGGCAATCTGACAATAACCGGATCCGTCGCCAACATCATCGTGGTGGAGGGCGCCCGAGCGGAGGGCGTGCATGTCGGCTTCCGCGACTATCTCCGGCTGGGAGCGCCGGTCACGTTGGCGACACTGGCCCTGGGATCGGCGTGGATCTGGTGGACCGGATGAATAGAGCCAAGAAGAAGCGCCTTGCCATGATCTACACTGCGGACTTGCGGCGATCAGACGTATAGAATCGACGAGAGCTTCGCTTTGCTCGCACGATGGCCACCACCTCTTCCAGCACTCCTCCGAAGGCCCGCAAGGGCCGGGCCGCAGCCGCCATGGTGGCCGCCGGCATCCTGCTGAGCCGCCTCAGCGGGCTCATTCGCGAGCGCATCTTCGCCCACTACCTCGGAACATCTCTCGCAGCCGACGCCTATCGCGCGGCATTTCGCGTGCCCAACATGCTGCAGAACATGCTGGGCGAGGGCGTACTCTCCGCCTCGTTCATTCCGGTTTACGCGCGTCTGCGCGCCGAAGAGCGGCAGGGCGAAGCCAGCGAGCTGGCCGAGGCGATCTTTGCACTTCTGGCGCTGCTGGCCAGCACCATCGTTGCGCTGGGGATCCTCTGCGCGCCCGTGCTGGTGAGCCTGCTGGTGCCGGGCTTCCACGGAGAGAAGCGCGATCTAACCATCGGCCTGGTGCGAATCGTCTTTCCCGGCACGGGACTGTTGGTCTTCTCCGCATGGGCGCTGGGCGTGCTCAACAGCCACGGCCGCTTCTTTCTCTCTTACGCCTCGGCGGTGATGATGAACCTGGCGATGATCGCCGCCCTCCTGTACCAGGGGAGCTTTCGCCACGGCGGAAGCGTCTCCATCGCGTATGCCATCTCGTGGGCCGCGGTCATTGGGGCGCTGCTGCAGTTCGGAGTGCAGGCGCCTGTGGTCTACCGATGCCTACGTCCGCTCATCGGCCGCGTCCATCTGCGCTCGGAGCACGTGGCCGCGGTGGTAGCCGCGTTCGGCCCGGTATTCGTGAGCCGCGGCATTCTGCAGATCTCCGGCTTCATCGATCTCCAACTGGCCAGCTTCCTGCCGCGGGGCAACGTCCTGCTCACCTACGCGCAGACGCTCTACATGCTTCCGGTGTCGTTGTTCGGGATGTCGGTCTCGGCGGCAGAGCTGCCGGCCATGTCGGCCGCGCTGGGCACGGAGTCGGAGGTCTATGCCAAGCTGCGCTCGCGCCTGGCCTCGGGACTGGAGAAGATCACCTTCTTCGTCGTGCCCTCGGCGGTGCTGTTCATCGCCCTGGGAAACGTCGCCACCGCGGCTCTCTACCGCACCGGAAAGTTCAGTCAGCAGGATGTGTACTTTGTCTGGGCAGCGATGGCGGGCTGCGGCGTGGGTCTGGTTTCGCAGACGATGGGGCGCCTGTACTCCTCGGCGTTTTACGCGCTTCGCGATCCGCGGACCCCATTGCGCTACGCCATTGTGCGGATCTCGTTGACCCTCAGCCTCGGCTACCTGTTCTCATTGCCTCTGCCGCGCGCGCTCGGCATCGATCCCAACTGGGGAGTGGCGGGCCTGAGCTCCTCCGCAGGCGTCGCCGCCTGGGTGGAGTTTCTCCTGCTGCGCCGCGGACTGCAGCGCCGCATCGGTGCAGTAGCGTTTTCAATCCCGCGCATGGCAAAGCTCTGGGTCGCGGCCCTCGGGGGAGCCGCTGTCGCTCTGCTGCTGGAGTGGCTGCTGCCGCTCCACTCGCCGGTGCTGCGAGGTGTGCTGGTCCTTGTGCCCTATGGCGCGGTTTACATAGGACTGACGCACTGGTTCGGCGAGACCGGCTTTCTGGCTTCCTTCACCGAGCGATTTGGCCTGAAGCGGAGCTGATGGAAAGCGGAGCAGCTTCTGCAGCCCTCATTCCGCTCTGCCCGCCAAACTTTACAACAATCCCGACGAAAATAATCGCCATTCGCTAAGTTATAGTAACCGTTTGGTCTAGCTTCAGCGCCATTCACTGCCTCCGGTTGCGCTTTCGGTTCGGCTGCAGCTATACTCCTATTGGCGACCGATAAGGTCGCAAATTTTGGCGACCCAAGAGGTCGGAGATTGCGGAGAGTCCTGCTTCGATGCTGAAGCTGACCAAAAAGGCCGATTACGGGTTGATTGCGATGCGCCACCTGGCCGAGCACGCCGACCTGGGCGCCTGCAGCGCCAAGGACCTGGCCGAGATGTACGGCATTCCGCAGGAGGCGCTGGCCAAGATCCTGCAGCGGCTGGTGCGGAGCAGGCTGCTGGTTTCGCACCATGGGACCAACGGCGGCTATGTGCTCTCACGCGATCCCCGCGCGATCAGCGTGCTCGAGGTGATCCGGGCGATCGAGGGGCCGCTGTTCATGACCTCCTGCAAGTCGGTCAAGGGCTGTGACACGAGTTTGAAGTGTACGGTGCGCGAGCCGCTGCAGAAGGTGGGCCGGGTGATCGAAAGGGTTCTCGGCAATCTGTCGGTTTTGGAGCTCCGGGATGGCGCTGAGGAGTGGGCCACGGCGGCGTCGCACGGGGAGTCTGCTGGAAGCATGGAGCGTGAGCTGGTGCAGATCGAGGTTTCTGGAGAAAGATTTTCTGGAGGGCGATTGGATGGAGGGACTTATGGGAAGTGATGCGGTGAAGCTGCCAATCTACATGGACAACCATGCCACCACGCGGACCGATCCGCGAGTGGTGGAGGCGATGCTTCCGTACTTCGACGAAGTGTTCGGGAACGCGGCGAGCCGCAATCATGAGTTCGGATGGCGAGCAGAGGAAGCCGTTGAGCGCGGGCGCGAGCAGATCGCCAAGCTCATCGGCGCCACGGCCAAGGAGATTGTGCTCACCAGCGGCGCCACCGAGAGCAACAACCTTGCGCTCAAGGGCGTGGCGGAGATGTATCGCGAGAAGGGCAACCACATCATCACCCAGGTCACCGAGCATAAGTGCGTGCTGGACACCAGCAAGCGGCTGGAGAAGCACGGATGCCGCATCACCTACCTTCCGGTGAAGAAGGACGGGCTGGTTGACCTGGACCAGTTGAAGGATGCGATGACGCCCGACACCATCCTGGTCTCGATCATGGCGGCAAACAATGAGATCGGAGTCCTGCAGCCCGTTCGCGAAATCGGCAAACTGTGCCACGAACGCGGCGTGCTCTTCCACGCCGACATGGCGCAGACCGCGGGCAAGGTCCCAATGGATGTGATCGCGGACAACGTGGACCTGGCGTCGATTTCTGCGCACAAATTCTATGGGCCGAAAGGCGTGGGCGCGCTCTATGTCCGGCGGCGCAATCCTCGCGTTCAGCTTGTGGCGCAGATGGACGGCGGCGGCCACGAACGCGGCATGCGCAGCGGCACGCTCAACGTTCCCGGCGTGGTCGGCATGGGCAAGGCCGCCGAGATCGCGCAGGCGGAGATGGCCGAGGAATCCAAGCGCCTGCTGGCGCTGCGCGAGAACCTGCGTGAGCAGATCACCTCGCAGCTCGATGAGGTTTACATAAACGGCAGCATGGAGCACCGGCTGCCGGGCAGCCTGAACATCAGCTTCGCCTTCGTAGAAGGCGAGTCGCTGCTGATGGGGATCAACGACGTTGCGGTCTCGAGCGGCTCTGCGTGCACCTCGGCAACGCTGGAGCCGAGCTATGTGCTCAAGGCGCTTGGCGCTGGAGACGAAATTGCGCACAGCTCGATTCGCTTCGGCCTGGGACGCTTCAACACGCAGGCCGAGGTCGACTACGTCGCTGCCAAGGTGGTCGACGTAGTGAATCGGCTGCGTGAGCTCTCGCCGTTGTATGAGATGCACAAGGAAGGCATTGACCTGAGCAAGGTGAAGTGGCAGGCCGAGCCGGCGGCACACTAACGATAGGTTTCAAAGTTTCAAAGTTGAAGGCAACGGCAGCGCAGAGGAACTGAAGGAGAGCAGGGATGGCATACAGCGAAAAAGTGTTGGATCACTACACTCATCCGCGCAATGTGGGCACGCTGGACAAGAACGCGGGTGAGGTGGGCACGGGACTGGTGGGCGCTCCGGAGTGCGGCGACGTGATGAAGTTGCAGATTCGGGTGAATCCGACGACCAAGATCATCGAGGACGCCAAGTTCAAGACCTTCGGCTGCGGCTCGGCCATTGCCTCCTCTTCGTTGGCGACCGAGTGGGTGAAGGGCAAGACTGTGGACGAGGCGCTGCAGATCAAGAACACGGACATCGTGAAGGAGCTCTCGCTGCCTCCGGTGAAGATCCACTGCTCGGTGTTGGCCGAGGATGCGATTCGCGCCGCCATCAGCGATTGGAAGAAGAAGAACACCGAGTAAAACGACGGATGGAGGTGCGGACGATGTCGGCACGGGAAACGGCGGCCGAGGGGGTCCAAATTACCGACAGGGCGCGCGAGCATATCCTCGCAGCGATGCTCTCGGAAGACGCGTCCTTAGACGGCGGGGTGCGGCTGGAAGTGGAGGGCGGAGGCTGCTCCAGGGTCTTCTACAACGTCAGCCTCAACAGCCAGCCGCGCGAGCACGACCGCATCTTTGACTGCGACGGGATTCGCGTCTTGATGGACCCAAAGGCGTTTGTTTACCTGAACGGCGCGATGCTGGATTGGGAAGAGACGCAGCGCCGCTTTGTCTTCAGCAATCCCAAGTGGAAGAAGAACAGTGATTAAACGGGCGGAGGTCCGGTAGATGGCAACGGAACAGACTGCGACACCGCAAGGCATTCAAGTCTCGGAGAAGGCGCGTGAGCACATACGCGCGGCGATGCTGAAGGAAGGCGTCAATTCGGAACAGGGCGGACTGCGCCTGGGAGTTCAGGGCGGCGGCTGCTCCGGGCTTTCCTACCACATCAAGTTTGATAGCCAGCCGCGCGAGCGCGACCGCATCTTTCAGTACGACGACATTCGCGTCTTCGTGGACCCGAAGTCGTTCGTCTACCTCAGCGGAACCACGCTCGACTGGGAGGAGTCGCTGATGCAGCGCGGCTTCGTCTTCCGCAACCCCAATGCCAAGAAGAGCTGCGGCTGCGGCAGCAGCTTCTCATAGTCACAGGCTTTTCCACGTTAACGCCGCAAAAGCGCCGGCGCGAACGTGGGCACGCGAAACAAGGTAGGGGAACTTGAGCGAAAGGTTGAAAGTTATTGACGTGAAACACGCAGGAAAAGTCGAGACACCACGGGCTCTGCAGGTGCCGGACGAAGGGGCGCAACAGCACCGCTGCTGGTCATGCGGCGACATGCGGGCCTCGCATTTCTGCGACGAGTGCGGGCATGTTCAGCCTGCGCAGCCGACCGACTTTTTCTCTTTCTTCGGGCTGCCGCGCAGGCTGAACCTGGACGAAGCGGTGCTGGAGCGCGAGTTCTACGCGCTGAGCCGCAAGCTGCATCCGGACGTCTATTCGCGGGCCAGCGCGCGCGAGCAGGAGTGGAGCCTGGAGAAGACCTCGCAGCTCAACGACGCCTACCGCACGCTGCGCGACCCGATCTCGCGCACCGAATACCTGCTGATGATCGAGGGCATCAAGCTCGAGGAGCAGAGCAAGCTGGCGACCGAGGCGGCTCGCGCCACGGGCACGGCCAAGAAACAGTCGGTGCCGCCGGAGCTGCTGGAAGAGGCCTTTGAGCTGAACATGCTGCTCGAGGAAGCCAGGGCCGGAATGGATGCGGACATCCGCGAGCAGTTGAAAGAGCACGGCACCGGCCTGACGGCGCGGCTTGACCTGCTGCACGATGAGCTGCACACAGCTTGGAGCGAATGGGACGCGGGCGATGCAACCGCAACCTCGCGCATGCTGGGCGTGCTGCAACGGCGCAGCTATCTGCGCAACCTCTTACGCGATATCAATGATGTACTGAGCCCCACGGCCTGAAACCTTTACTCATGGCACACGACAAAGTCATAGGGATCGATCTCGGGACGACCAACTCACTGGTGGCCTACATGGAGCCCGGACCCACGCTGTCCGCCCCGGATGCGACGGGACGCGGCGTCTTCATTATTCCCGGCGAGGAGGGATCGAACCTTGTTCCCTCGGTGGTGGCGCTGGAGCGGGACGGCCGCATCCGCGTGGGCAACGCCGCGCGCGACGTGCTGCTGCACTCGCCTGAGCGCGCCATCTACAGTGTGAAGCGGCTGATGGGCCGTGGAGTCGAAGACATCCA
>WNFY01001264.1_pt1 | contig 23871 bp, 12 predicted proteins | sample 5400091 | NCBI WGS metagenome assembly WNFY01 (sample SAMN13153364, study PRJNA577476) | soil metagenome | isolation source: 60 cm soil or saprolite under grassland replicate 1 | place: USA:California | collected 2016-06-15 | reverse complement strand
GCTGTAAGAGCCGTGCGGATCGTTCGGATCATTGCCATTAAAGAAGAGTCCCAAACCACTCGACTCGTCGAGTGTATGCGAATATGTGTAAGAGCCCGTCATGAGAAAACCATGGCTTAACCGCTTGCTCACACTCATCTGCAACGCATTGTAGTTGGAAATACCGACAGCGCGGTTGAACTCGGAATTCGGGTCATAGCCGAGAAAAGGTGCGCGCAGCGCAGCATTGCCCGTTCCGGAGCCATTGACCAAGGCATTCACATTCTCCGCGGCTAGCAATAGAAATGACTTTTGCAATGTCGCCCCGTCGCAGGGGAATACAATCGCGCAGTTCAAGTTATAACCATAGGAATAGATCTGTTGATGTGGTCCTCCTGCAAGGGCGGGATGTTGTGGAGTAGCGATTACAGCTTGATTGAAAGGAAGCGGAATTAACTGATGCACGCCATGGTTGCCGACGTAGCCCAGGGTCAAAACCAGCGTGTTCAAGGGCTGCCATTGAACGTCGAACGTCCAGTTCTCAGAGTAGGGCAACGTGTTGCGCGGATCATATCCGCCAAACAATAGTGGCCCACATCCTGACTGCCCCGTTTTCTGGCAGAATGTGTTGGTGTTTGCAATTAGTTGGGCTGCATTCGGTATGAGTTCTCGAACTGAGGACAAGCTCGTCGGAGGTGGTGGCGGAGGGGTTGTACCGAACGGAGCAGCAAAAGTCGCACCAGGTTTGGGATAAAACGGCACGACGAAAGGTTTTGCGACCGTGACCCCGAATGGACCACTGATGCCGCCACCAGCCGGCAAAGAGAGTTCGGTAAAGTATTCACCCCGATCGTAGTACAAGCCGAACCCGGCTCGGAATACGAGACCCTGCAGGAAAAGCGGAGCATAGACGAGCCCAATCCTCGGCGCAAAGCCCCATTGGCGGCCAGTCAGCGTCGATTTGCTTACGCCTTTCGTTCCGAACGATCGGTTGTTTCCTGCCACAACCAGCCCGATACTATCGATCCTGTCATTGAGCACGTCGTAGGAGTAGTCCTTCGCATAGAAATTCGCCAGCATGCCATCTTTTTCATAAAGTGGCCCGTCCCAATCCCAGCGGAGGCCAGCGTTCAACATCAGGCTTGATTTAAGCCGGATGTTGTCGTGCACATACGCTCCCACCTGTTTGGCGCGATAATGGCGACTGGTAGCACCGTTCAAGAGCTGTGAGATATTGCGTCCGCAAGAAAACGTGTTTGGCCCACAGATCTGACCTTGCAGAAACCCAGGAAAGTCTGCAAAAGCCAGGCTTGCGACCTGGTCGTTCTTATTAATCACATTTAGCTGGTAGTACTGACTGCTGAAACCAGCCGACAAACTGTGTCGGCCGTGCACCCATTGCACATCGGTAGACCATTCGAAGCTGTTCTGATAAAAACCAGCATTGGCAAAGTTGTTGGTTGGACCGATAAGCAAAGTATTGAAATTGTTGTCTGCATTGTCGATAAAGATTTGTGGAAAAAAGTTAAGTCCGAGTAGGCTCATTCCAATGTCGGAGGGGTTCAAGAATTGGGCGGTGTGCGCGAAGGCATTCTGACGAATAAAGCCGAATCGCTCTCTCCACGTGAAATCGGGCGTGACCGATACTATGTTGTCCAGAGATAGTGCCTGGCTTCCGGCGTCCATGGTCTGCGGGAATCCAAGGAGTTGACTGTTTGCGAATGGGTTAGTGTTCGGGTCTCGCTGAAAATAGTACTTCCCAGCCAAGCGATCCTTGGCCCCGGCTATGTAATCGATGCTGCCACTTACCTGATCCGCCACAAACTTGGAACCGGGGCCCAGGATACTGGCGTCGCCGCCTAAGGCTTGCAAACCAGCCAAGCCACTTCCTTCCGCTGCGCTTGGAATGAAAAAGCTGCCATTTGAGATTTTCGTCTGCATGATTGCTAGAGCTTGCGGTGTAATCTCGCCTGGCGTAATGCCAGACCCGAAGTCAGCGTTAGCCACACTCGCGAGAGCCTCTGCACTGCGATCGTCAGTGAGATGGGGAGGAACTGCAGCCAGAGATATTCCTAGCAATTGGTCGGTGACTCGCTGGCCTTGGTACGAAACAAAAAAGAAAAGCTTGTCTTTCATAATTGGTCCGCCAACCGTCCCGCCAAAAACATTCCGATGCAAGGGTGGCTGACCTAGGGGAACATCGTTTATTTGAGGAATGCGGCTGAGGAACCACTCGCGCGCATTCCAAGCAGATGTCTGGTAGTACTCGTACGCGGTACCGTGATAGCTGTTCGTGCCAGACTTGGTGGTAACTGAAATATGTGCACCGCTGCTCCCGCCCTGCGATGCGTCGTACATCGCGGAGTCCACGTGCAATTCTTCAATTGCTTCTGGCGGTGGGCTAGGCAGAGCTTGCCCGATCGCGCCATATACAGAGGTGCTGGTCACGATTTCACCGCTCAGATTGTTGAGATTGTTTCCGGCTTGCCCAATATTTATCGCGACCCGGCTGGAGCTAACCTGACTTGTGGATTTGCCGTTAAAGATATTGTTTGCAGATACTCCATTGAACAGGAAGGTGTTGCTTGTGTCGCGTTGACCGTTGCCCCAAATGGCCTGGTTGCCAACACCCGCGTTCGTACCTGAGGTATTCAAAAAATCGGCATTGACGCCCGGGCTCAGAACAGCTAGCTGAGTGAAGTTACCGGTCCCTAGAGGTAGATTTGCAATCTGCAGGGGATTGAGAGTGTAGCCAGTCGTCGTATCTGTTTCGTTGAGAAAAGGGGTCGCATTAACCGTAAGGGTGGAAGTGACCATCCCGGGCTCGAGCTTCGGGTTGACCGTTGTCGTCCGATTGCCCTGTAGCGGGAGGTGAGGATAGACAGCTGCCCGGAATCCATCTTTTGAGATGGTCAACTCGTATATGCCGATTGGCAGGTCCGCGACATTGAACGAACCATCGCCCCTAGTCTGCAACGTGATTCTCAGGTTTGTAGCGAGGTTGCGGATCGTGAGGTTGGCCTTCACGACGATGGCACCGGTAATGTCAGTTACAATGCCGTCGATTGCCGCAAGCGTTCGCTGTCCGCTGGCTATTTGCGACAGGGCGATGACCAAAAGCGCATGGCGCCAGAGGCGATGGGCGCGTTCGACGAAAGGCAGAGCGGAGAAAGCAGGACAAAAACTCACGGGACGCCTTCCCGTGCAAAGGTGTGGACCACTGCTTTTACCAAACCCACCACGGCTTGTCAAGAATGTCGCAGCATCGATCAAAGCCCACAATTTGCACGGCTCAATAGTTTTTGTTCATCCTTCAGTGATAAACTCTGCCGAGAATCTCGGAGCGGCTCCCCATGGGCTCTCCTTCTGCTGTTCGCCGTGAGCCGAGTGTGCCTCACTCGCTTAGGCCACCGCTAATGAGAGCGCATTCCCTGCGCAAATCGGCTCATCCTCGAGAAAATTTTCAGCAGGACTGGGCGTCTCCCTTCGAGACGGAGCAAGGTGCGAGTTGTGCAGACTTCTTCAAATCTCGTGACTCAACTGCTCACGAAATGGAGGGCTGGCGACGAGCAGGCCATTCAAGAACTTGTGCCTTTGGTCTACGACGAACTGCGCCGGATGGCGCATCGTTACTTGCGTCAGGAGCGTCCTGATCACACCCTGCAAAGTACTGCGCTGGTACATGAGGCTTACATTCGTCTGCTAAAGCAACGTGACAAGAAATTTGAGAATCGCGCACACTTTCTTGCGATTGCGGCAAAACTAATGCGTCAGATCCTGGTCGAATATGCTCGAACTCGCAAAGCGGCAAAGCGAGACGGCGGACACAGGCTAACTTTGGATGACACGATCAGCCTAGTCGAGGGCAAAAGCGTGGATGTGATTGGCCTCGATGACGCTCTAACGGGATTGGCGGCACTTGATCCGCTGCAGAGTAGCATTGTCGAATTACGTTTTTTCGGTGGCTTGTCAATTGATGAGACCTCAAGTGTGCTCGGAATTGCACCGGCTACGGTGAAGCGACATTGGACGACGGCACGGGTCTGGCTACATCATGAGATGTGTCGAGGACCGCGATAGTGATAATCAAACGTCGTATTGAGTCTGAGGAACTGTCAGACGACAGTCTGGTCGCTCCGACGCGATCTAGAGAAGTGCACTTGAATCTGCACGCATGGTGATAGTGGACATTCAGCGATGAACGCCGAAGCCTGGGAAAAGGTCAGGGATGTACTTCACGAGGCATTAAAGCTTGCGCCTGAGGAGCGCTCGGGATTTCTCGATCGCGTCTGTCCAGCAGATGATCCATTGCGCAGTGAAGTGGAATCGCTACTTCGCTCAGGCGATGAAATAGATTCTACCTTTCTCCAGCCGCTCGCAATAGATTTGATGCTGAAAAGGGGAACTAGACTGGGCGACTACGAAGTAGAGTCCCTGCTCGGTTCCGGCGGTATGGGTGAAGTCTATCAGGCACGCGATTTGCGACTGCACCGAAGCGTGGCCATTAAAGTCTTGCCTAGCGTTTTCTCCCTTGATCGCGATCGGTTGCAACGTTTCGAGCAGGAAGCACGCGCTGCAGCAGCGCTAAACCATCCAAACATTATTGCCGTGTTCCAATTGGGCACCTACCAAAGTTCTCCATACCTGGTTTCTGAATTGCTAGAGGGGCTTACTCTTCGGGAGCACCTGCGACAGGGCCCGATAGAGTTGGACAGGGCGGTGGATTATTGCTTGCAAATCGCGGATGGGCTGGCGGCGGCTCACGGCAAAGGCATTGTTCATCGTGATTTGAAACCGGAGAACCTAATGGTGACGCCGGATGAGCGGATCAAGATCCTGGATTTCGGACTGGCGAAGCTCAGTGGACCGACATTCAACGCTGTCACCCTCGACGTCGCGACGAATCCAGGCACGGTAATGGGAACATTAGGCTATATGTCTCCAGAGCAGGCACTGGGAAAGAATTTGGATCTGCGTACGGACTTGTTCAGCCTAGGTGCGGTGTTCTACGAAATGGTAACCGGCCGACGTGCCTTCGAGGGCGGTTCTTCGGCTGCAGTATACGACGCCATTCTGAATCGCACTCCAACCCCACCGCGCCAACTGAACCCTGATCTCCCCCCGCAGATCGAGAACATAGTCTCCAAAGCGATCGAGAAAAATCGTGATCTGCGGTACCAGGTTGCACCAGAAATCCGCACCGATTTAAGACGCTTAAAGCGGGACATGGATTCTGGCTACACCACCTCTGCTTCTGCAGCGGCGGACGTAACACGCAAGGCCGTCAGCCGCCGGCGGATAAGGCTGTTAATTGCTTCAGCAATATTTGTCCTGTTTCTGGCAGCTGGAGTGTTCTATAGATTTTGGCCGCGTTCGCAAGATGCACCGGAACTGAAGGTGAGACAACTTACGCGTAACTCGAGTGAAAACAGCGTAGGGAGTGGTGGAATCTCACCCGATGGCAAATATCTAGCGTATGCAGACGTAAAGGGAATGCATATCCAACTAGTGGCAACCGGCGAAATCCTGGAAGTTCCACAGCCCGAGGTGTTTAAGCACATTCAAGTCAATTGGCAAATCTTCGGGGGATGGCTTCCGGATAGCACTAGATTCATTGCTAATGCTCGCATCAACCAATCTAACTTCAGCTGGAATGCGCAAGATAGCAGCATCTGGATTGTCAGCTTGATCGGAGCGCCACGCAAGCTCCGCGACGCCGCCGGTGCACTGTCGGTTTCGCCGGATGGCTCCTGGATCGCATTTGGAACCGAGCCCGTCGGAGGCGGAGAATTCCCAGCTTATCGTGAGATATGGCTTATGAGGCCTGACGGCGACCAAGCGCACAAACAATTTAGCGCCGACGAAAACTTTTCGATAAATAACGTCTTGTGGTCGTCGGATGGAAAACGGCTCGCCTATCTCAAATCCGACAAGTCTGGCACCCCGCTTGCCATAGACACTCGTGGTCTTGGGGATGAACCTACAACAGAAATTCTTCGGGCCGTCGCGTCTGCCCCGCTCCTAGGTTTCCTGTGGTTGCCAGATGGGCGGATTGCATACGATTTAACAGAGCCAACCACTGGAGTACCCCAGACATGCGTGCATTGGCAAATACGTATCGACCCGAGGACTGGCCAGCCCATCGGGAGGTCACAGAGAATGGCGAATTGGTTCCCCGATTGCCCAAGCTACACGAGTTTCACCGCAGAGGGTGAGCATGTCGCATTCCTTAGGGGAACGGGCCAATACACAATTTATGTTGCCGATTTGGACGCGAATGGAACGCGCATTACTCCGCCCAAGCGCCTCACACTGAACGAGAGCCATAATATCCCTAGTGGTTGGACGCCCGACAATAAGACCGTCATTTTTGTTTCTGATCTCAACGGACCTAAAGGAATTTTTCAGCAGTCTATCGAGGAGCAAACTGCTCATCCGGTCTTTACTCAACCTGGCATCGAAGGCGCTGCGCGACCAACTCCAGACGGTTCGTCTCTTATATACCGAGTAAGCGATCCCACCTCCGAGCAAAGGAAGCTGATGCAGATTCCGCTGATGGGTGGAGTGCCTCAAATGCTCCTAGTAGGCAATTTTGTGAATGGAGGTGCGCGGTGCGCACGCCTGCCTTCGACTGTGTGCGCAATCGCCGAAAGGAGTCCGGATCGTAAGCACCTGGTCTTCACGTCAGTTGACCCGTTGAAGGGTCGCGGAGATGAGTTGAAGAGGTTTGATACCGATCCGGGACGCAACCTTGATTATTTTTGGGACCTCTCCCCAGAGGGTACTCGCCTAGCCCTGTTGAACTCGACAGACCCGACCATCCTCATTCTTTCTCTTGCCGGACAACCCACGCGCGAGATTGCGTTAAACGGTTGGCATGGCCTCGGGCACACATCTTGGACACCAGACGGAAAACGCCTCATCGTTGGTAGTCAAGACAATCGTAGTGCAACCCTCTTGAGCGTGGGCATCGATGGAGATGTACATCCACTGTGGGAACAGGATGGGGCTTTCGGGATCTCTGGCATTCCGTCCCCGGACGGACACCACATCGCAATTTGGCTCTCGACTAAGAATAAGAACTTTTGGATAGCCGATAATATTTGAGCGTATTGTGCGATGGACTGATGATCTGCGGAAAGAGGCCAGCCAGCGCATGCCACAGGTCGTGCTCGCTACGAACGGCCTCCGCAACCTCCTCGGAGTAAACAGCATGCAGGTTGGATGAGGCGAATTTGGCAGGACCGCCGGAATTCGAACCCGCGGCCTCCTCCGTGACAGGCACGCGTTCTAACCAGCTGAACTACGCCCCCGCATTTCAAAACCCAATTCACGTTTGTTACTACTTGTGTCCTGCTGTGCCCATGCATCCCCAAAAATTCCCAAGAGTGCCGCGACGGGGCAGATGTCAGCGCCAATCTGGGATGACACCCTGGCTAGGGTTGCAATTGGAGGGTTTACATTACACCCAAACTGGCGTGATTGAGGAAGACTGAGACGGTGAAGCACCACTCAAATGATTGAAGATTAACAAGATTGGCTCCGTGTCCCCAAGTTCGGGACCAGGGGGTCGGAGGTGCAAATCCTCTCTCCCCGACCAATTTCACGAGATAGCTGCCTGCCTACCTGGTATTCCCGTCACAAATCAAGCGGGTTTCCCGCACGGAACGGTATTCCCGTTCAGCCATCGCCCCGTCACGCAAGTTCTAGGCAGGGACTTGTATGGAAACTAGCTCCGGAACGCACCGGGAATTTTGAATGGACTTGATGGCATCTTCAGCAGTGAATCTGCCCATGAGCAGTGCGAGCTTACGATTGGTGGTCATCTGCATGGGAATTCGATCAAGCCGCTGCACATATTCTGGCCCGCGAAGACCGTTGCGATTTACCTTCACTAGAAATTTGATTTTTTTCATGGTTTTTTCCGCTCCCCTTTAACGGACAGACGTCTAGACGACAACGAAAGTTCGATTACCGCAAGTTAGTCACAATTTCCGCACTCGCTATGTAGGCTGCACGGTCTTCGCGGGTGCCTTGATCTTGAGAGTTTCTACTGCTCACGAGTGGAGCCTCGAGGGAAAACTTCAGACGGGCCGACTTGCGCAACAGGAATCTGAAAGAAAAGTAGAAATACTGCTCACTTTCAACGCTAGGCTTCTACGCTCACATTGTCAAGCTGTTTGGCGTGGGTAGTGGCTAAGTTTGAAACTGAGCCATTACCGGCGCGCATTATTAAACGCATGGAGCAAAGAGTTTGTCGGCCAGAGCAATCCTACTTGGAGGCCAACCCAAAAGTGCTGGGATTGCCAGTAGGCGGTGGCGCATGGTCCAATGCATCGGGAGGACCCAGCAATTCGGCAAGAATCGGCTTCAATGCGTCGGCCCAAATCTGATATGCCTTGGCGGTCGGATGCAGCTTGTCGCTGTTCATCATCCCATCGAAGAGTTTCCCATCTGTATCGGCGAGTTTGTCGTTGATATTCAAATACCGGACCTTCTGACCGTCGGCAATGTTGGAAAGATTGCGGTTGATCCGATCAATGATCGGCATGAGGCTCATGTTGTCGTTTCGTGGGAAGATCCCGGTCACAATGATTGTCGCCGCGGGCGCCTTGGTCTGGATCAGTCGGATGATCGCCTGAAGGCCTCGCGTGACATCGTCTGCCCTCGCTCTGGCATCAGTGTGAACCGATGTATCACCGACGTTATTTGCGCCGGCAAGCAGAATGACGACCTTGGGATCGACTCCGTCGAGTTCGCCGTTTTTCAGTCGCCAGAGAATATTCTGTGTGTAATCTCCGCCCCACCCGAAATCAGCCGCGTTCCAACCAAAGAGATTCTGTTTCCAGTTGGCCAGCAGTTCAGGATAATCGGTGGCACCCCAGCGGCGCGTAATCGAGTCGCCCTCGAAATAGACGTCAGTCTTGCCTTGCTTTGCCTTCGCGAGTAGTTGGGAATGCGCGACCAACGAGTTCGGATCCGTCCGGAACACCGGCTGATCGGCCGGCAGTTGCCAAACGGCCGCGTGATAGCTCAGGAAACTGTCCGCCCATGGAATAAGGTACTTCCAATTCGGAGCGTCGGTATGGCCTGCGTCATGCTGCCGCCATGCGAGCTGGCCTTCGACAAGTCCTGTATTGACCGGCGGCATTTTCGCGGAGTGATAGTCGTCCGTAATTCCGAGGTCCTTCGCGCCGAGCAGACGGAACACAGGCCCCGCAGCCACAGTTGCCATGTAGCTGCCCTGCTGGTCTAGCCACTTCGCATCACCCTTCTCCGGGACGCCATAGCTGATGAAGGTTAGCCGTGGTGCGCACAACGCAATCAGCTCATTGGAGTCCACCGGCAGGTCACCGGCATTCTTACTCCCAAACGAAGCCTCAGGCGCGCCATACGTCAGGAAGCTGCCGGCCATCCAGTGGTACTCTCCCGAACCCGTGAGGCTCTCAACGGCCTCGCCGAAATTGCGTCGGTGCGGTTTGGCGCCACCTTCTCCGGAGGAACCGACCAGCACGACCGCAAAGCGCGAATCAAACGCCATGGTCACTAACGCTGCCTTGCCGAAACGCGACACGCCTTCGATGCCGACGCGCTTTGCGTCTACGGCCTTGTCGGTTTCGAGATAGTCGAGACCGCGCGAAGCACCCCAGGCCCACGCCCGCAGCGCACCCCAATCGTCCGGCTTGCGCGGCTGGCCCTGATTTGTCAGACCGATGATGCCTTTCGTCAGGCCCGCGCCATTGTCCGCTTGAATGCTTCCCGGGTCGATGAACGCGTAACCCCAGCCGTGAGCGATCAATTGCTCGGTAGCGGGCGGATCGGTCCCCATCATTGCCTTCAGCTCAGGTCGCTTGGCCATCATCTCGGCGAAGCGCTGCAAGAATGCCTTACTGACGAACATCGTCATGACAGGCACCGGACCGTTCGCATTGCCCGGCGTGACCAGCGTCATCTGGATGTCCACGCTGATCGAGGAACACGACGAATTGTCCACGTGTCCGATGAGTTGTTTTTCGATTACGGGAAAGACGCCGGCCCTTGAGTTGACTGTGCTCGTGACGGTCCACGTCACCTTAGGCACATTGGGCGGGACACGGCCAAGGACTTCGCGCTCGAAATCTTCGACGATCTCCGGACGTCTCTGATGCCACCACTCTGCTGGCGTCGTGACCTTCTTGCCATTTTTGAGTGTCAGCGCATCGGGCAGGTCCGGGAAGGGATTGGCCTTGGATTCGTCGTAATTGGCGTGGTTGGGATCACTCTCGTTGCCGCTCGGACCGGGGCGAAGGGCCTTGATGCCGAGCTGCTCCATCATGTTCTGATGGTCTTGTTCTGAAGTCCAGTCCAGAGGCGCACCCGCGGTACAAGCTGGAGTTCTCGCCGCGGACGGGCTGGGGGATTGCTGCCCCATGGCAGTTTGAAAGCCGATCGTCGATAACAGGCTCGTCAGAAGAACCCATCTTGTTGCTCGTATCGGATGCGAAAAAGTGATCATGTTCGACTATCGAACAAATATAAGCTGACGGTGCAGAGATACGCCACCCTGCACTCATTCACGTCCGATATTGCCGGCGAGGAGCAGACGCTACTGGGAAGCCTCAATGATCTTTACTACTCGGTCGGCGGCAACGTTCGAAAGCTTTTGCACGATGCCTGATGGCCAGCGAATTTCCACGAGATCTGCGGATTTGTTCGACCCTAGACCGAAATGTACGGGTCCCGCGCTCGACGAGGCGTATCCCACACTGCTCGTCATATGGTTGTATTGTGTGCCACTGGCGGTCGCCACTTTTATTCGCGCGCCGATGCCATCACGGTTGCTCTTGGTGCCTTGTAGCTTGATTTCAAGCCGGTGATTGGCGTTGGGACTGTCATTCATCCAGATTTCCGCAGGCGCATGGATGGCGCTCACGACGACGTCGAGACGCCCATCGCCGTTCAGGTCGCCAACCGCAGATCCGCGGTGGCGAGAAGGATGAGGAGACGTAAGCCCGGCTTCGGCAGTCAATGCTGCAAAGTGCATGCTACCCAGATTGCGAAAGACCGTATTCGGCTGCTCGATCATGAGTCGAGGCGCCGACAAAAGAGACTGAACGTGGCCTCGCGAAACAAAGATGTCTTTCCATCCGTCGTTGTCGAAGTCGGCGATGGTAGGCGAATAGCCAGCCATTGGAAGGGTTAGCATGGTCATGCCGCTCGACTGAGTGACCTCTTCGAAGCCACCCTTTCCGGTGTTCCGATAAATCGGAAACGTTTCATTATCGAGCGCGGCGACAGACAGGTCAGGCAAGCCATCATTATCGAGATCGCGAAAGTCAACGCCCATACCTGAGATAAACTCGCCGCTTTCTCGCAGGGCGACGTTCGCATTAAAGGCAATCTCATCAAACCTGCCGCCACCCTTGTTATGAAAGAAGGAGTTGAAGAGTTTGTCGTTAGTGATGAACAAATCCATCTTGCCGTCAAGATCGAAGTCAGCCGCGGCTACTCCCATGCCTTTGCCGGGATGATCGCGAAAACTGGCTTCACGCGAGGCATCTCGGAAGGTGCCATCTCCATTGTTCATGAACAACTGATTCGGAGTTGGCTCGTACATCTTGGGATGGCAGTAGTCGCGATGGCCTCCGCTGTCGCAAATAGGCTCATGATTGAAGTCCCATCGAAGGTAATTGATCACCACCAGGTCGAGCAGGCCGTCATTGTTGACGTCCACCCATGCTGCTGCCACTGACCAGAGCGGGCCATAGTCGGGATCAGGTTTGTTGAGACCGGCCTTCGCAGTCACGTCGGTGAAGGTGCCGTTCCCATTATTGTGATACAGCGTGTTTCGGTACACGCCGGTTACGAAAATGTCTTCATACCCGTCGTTATCGTAGTCGCCGATGGCCAACCCGATGTCATATCCCGTACCGGCGAGCCCAGCTTTTTCGGTTACGTCCTTGAATTGGCCGTTTCCATTGTTTTCAAAAAGACGATTGGAATACTCCGGGGAACTCTTGCGAAGGGTCTTGATATCGGCGCCGTCGGTGAAAAAAATATCCAGCTTACCATCATTGTTGTAGTCAAAAATGGCCACTCCGCCAGCCATGGTTTCGGGCGCGTGACGCTCAGGGGTTTCGTCAGTTTCGAGCTGAAAAGGAATCGGCTGGTACGCGAAGTGAATGGCGCCGCCGGGAACCTGCTCCGGCCGGGCAAGGGTCGCCGATTGTTGTGGCGCTTTGGTATCAGAGTTTTCGGATGTCTGTGCGTTCAGTGACGCTACAACCAAAGCTGTGAGAGCCCAGGCTGTCCAATTCACGCATAAACGCCGAACACTCGAAACCATTCGACTCCTCAAAGTGAATGCACTGAGAACAAGTTTGTCTTCTGATCAGATTCAATTCAATCAGGTTCAATTCAATACTGTCGAACTGCAGCGGTGTCAACTTGTCTTGAGTTTTCTGCAGAATTAGGCCGAGGGCACGTCACTCGCGAGTAAGTCTGCCGGCTACTGCGAGTCCCAAGAACTAGCGTCCCAGCATAGGTTTGGCCCCGCGTCCACAGGCTGCGGTTCGGCACATTTGCGAAGTTTAACGATTTTGCTTGACAGTGCTATAACGCTTGGTCTAAAAGCTTTTAGATATTTAGTTGTGAATAACAACTATCTCGTCAGTTTTTCGCCCATGGGCACTGGAATCTTCCTCTGGAGGCTCGTTGTGAAATTTTCGTCCCTGTATGCGAGAATTCGATCCTTGACGCTAAAAGCCGCGGCCTACGTTGGCTGATGGTTATTTGCGCGTTCGTATTGGCCGCCACATTCCAAGCATTCGCCCAAGAAGCGACACTGGTAGGAACCGTAACCGATCCATCGGGAGCCGCAGTTCCCAACGTTTCCATCACCATCACAAACACCGATACCGGACTGGTGAGCCAAGCCAGCAGCAACGACGTTGGGCAATATGTTGTCCCAAGTCTCCGTATCGGCCACTACTCAGTTAAGGCGACCGCACAGGGATTTAAAGTTACCGAGAGAAGAGACCTCGTCCTTAACGTCGGCGATCGCACCCGCGTTGATTTCCAAATGCAGGTAGGCGGCACGCAAGAGACCGTGACCGTCGAGGCCACCCCCGTGGCTGTGCAGTCAGATTCCAACGAGGTTAGCACCGTCATCACCGGCACTCAGATCTCTCAGTTAGCCACCAATGGCAGAAGCTTCTATTCATTGGTCAATCTGACCCTCGGCGCCACCAGCATGCAGGTGGATTTTCAGAATCCGACACCGATGGGCGGCGATAGCAATGTCAGTTTCAACGGCCAACGCACAATGCATTCGCTTTACATGGTTGATGGCGCTGAAGCTGACGACCGCGGTGGCGCGCAAGGTTCCATCGTCATTCCTTCGCAAGATGCTATTGGTGAGTTTCGCATCAAGACTTCCAATTACGGCGCTGAATATGGCCTCACGTCAGGCGCAACGGTCACGTCGGTCATTAAGTCAGGGACTAACAAGCTTCATGCCTCCGCGTGGTGGTTTGGACGCAATGATTATCTGAATGCGCGGAACTACTTCAACCCCAGAGATAAATACGATTCCAGCGGAAACGTCGTCGGCGTTAATCCCGTGAACGAACTCCGTTTCAACTTGTGGGGATTTAATATGGGTGGGCCGGTCACCTTTCATCACGACAGCAGTCCCAAGACCTTCTTTTTTTACAACATGGAATGGCGCCGCCTGGTAACTGGCTCTCAGCCCGCGAACCGAGTTGTTCCGTTGCCCACTACTTATGGCGGGGATCTGAACGATGCAGTCAACTTTGCTGGACTGAACGCTAGCGGCGTTCACGTTCCCAATTTTGCTAACTTGTCGAGTGCCCTGGTAGCAAAGTATACGGCGGACGGCCTTGTCTCCGGCGCCCCGTTCCCCAACAACACCATTCCTTCTGATCTTATCGATCCGAACGCCGCGGCATTGCTGACGGCGGGTGGTCCGTACGGCGGCATCTTCCCCGCACCGACGAGCGGCGACGTTTTTGCCGGCTCCGCCAAAGCTCCCACATCAGTGAAAGAAGAAATCGCCCGTGTGGATCACACCTTCAACAGCAAACTCGCGGTTTACGGACACTGGATTTCCGAGCAGATTTCGCAAGTGGACGTCCCCACCCGCTGGAGCGGCGCTAACGTTCCGACCGCTCAAGATACATTTGGAAACCCGTCTTACAGCGCTGTCGTTCACGCCGTCCATACAATCAGCCCAAGCCTGCTGAACGAGGTCGCATTCAACTACGACGGAAATCGCATTAACATGGTCCCCTCGGGGTTGTGGGACCTCACTAAGACTAACTTCCAACAAAACAAGATTTTTAGTTTTCAGACCAATGTTCTTCCTATCATCAACTTGAGTAACCAAACGGGAGCACAGTTCAACAATAACTGGAATCCGTGGATTAATACCGCCGATGATTACCAGATTCGCGATGATGTGTCCTGGACCAAGGGAACGCATCAGCTCAAGTTCGGCGGCAGTTGGGCGAACTTCCGGAAAGCTCAGCCGCTGCAGGTGAGCCCAGAAGGGAATTTCGCATTTAACGGAAGCTTCACTGGCTACGATTTCGCTGACTTCCTGCTCGGTCTCTCCCAGTCGTACAGCGAAGCCGCCATCGAAGACACGCGGCATTGGAACAGCGTTTCCTGGGGTGCTTACTTCCAGGATGACTGGCGGGCCAGTCGCCGCTTGACCTTGAACCTCGGCCTGCGGTGGGATGGAATCCCGCATACTGCGGAAATCAACGGCCAAATGGCAAACTGGTATCCCAATCTCTGGAACGCGGCGGGGGCGGCGGCCGCCTTCCCCTCCGGAGCACCTATGAATGGGGGTAACGGCTTCGCCAATACCAGCGGAACAACAATTTGCACTGGTTCCGGCACCCCACTGGTGGCAGGTCAACCCAATCCACTTTGTGGCTCCGCCAATCCATTCCTGGCAACCGGCCCCAATCCGGCCCTGAACGGTCTACTGATGTACGCAAATGGTCTAGGCGTTCCGGGGAGAACACCCGGGGTCACGAACTCGCTGGTGGCGAATCACTGGAACAGCTGGGGCCCACGCGTGGGCTTCGCCTATGACGTGACTGGTGACGGTAAGACGATCGTCCGCGCTGGAGTTGGTGCGTTCTACGAGCGAATCCAGGGTAACGACATGTATCAGTCAGCCGGGTCGATGAACCTGTTCGGTGCCAACACGACTGTGAACAACGTTTCTCTTTTGGATCCACACGTCGCGGTCGATCAAACCAATACGGTCATTAGCACGGCTGCACTTCCCGCCACAGTCAACAGCGAGATCGCTCTGAATTCTGCTAGGTACAAGAACCCAGTAACCTATCAGTACAGCGGCGGAATTCAGCAGCAGTTGAGCTCACAAACAGTGTTGTCGCTGGCATATGTTGGAAACGAAGGTCATCAGGAGAGCTACACGCAAAACATTGACCTTCCCGCCTTTAGCGCTTTGCCAAGCCTGTGGGCCCCCATACCAGCTCAATACAATACGATTCTCCAGTACCCTGGCTATCACAACTTGGTGATCTATCAAAACGGCGAGAACTCGCACTACAACTCATTGCAGGTCGAGCTGCGTTCGCACCTGAAAATGGGATTGGAATTGCACGCAGCCTACACCTACGCCAAGGCAATCGATCCCACGGCCGCGAATGGCGATGGTGGCGATCTTGACGGCATCTCGAATCCCTACGCGGGATGGCAGTTCGATCAGGGCCCATCGGCGCTTGATCGCACGCATGTCGCATTCGTCAATTTCGTCTATGACCTTCCTATCTTCCGCAACCGCTCAAATGGTTTTGCCAAGGGTGTCCTAGGCGGATGGCAGATGAGCGGTATCATCACCATGGAATCTGGACTACCGCTTAACCTCAGCTATTCCGGTACAACGGTTTGCTCTATCGTCTCGAGCTGTGGTCAGGGAATCCGGCCGGATCTGACCGGCAAAATCTCCTATCCCAAGAGCTCGGTCATCTCTCCTTCCAATAACTTGAAAGTGCTCCAGTGGTTCGATCCCTCAGCCTTTTCAGCAGAGTACGTACCCGGCACCACGGTTCCGAGCTGGGGCAATCTGGGACACAATGCGTTGCGTGGACCGGGGCGCGACAACTGGAACATTGCTATGTTCAAGACGTTTGCGGCGGGCGTACGGCTGCACTTTGAACTCCGTGCCGAGAGCTTCAACACTTGGAACCATACCCAGTTCAACGGGGTGAACACCGCAGTGTTGCGTGGTTCGGCATCCGCAGGGGCTACGCTCGTTTCGGGCGCAGGTCAAGTCAACACTGCCTTCGATCCTCGCGTGTTCCAGTTAGGTGCGAAAGTTATTTTCTAGGTATTGCAAGAAGGTATGAACATTGCTGGTGCCACATCTGGCGCCAGCTTTTCTTTTCAGAGCTAAGTCCCATTGCTTCAGCTATTCATGACTGCGCCTAGGTGACGCGAAACGGGCTACCATAACACTTGATCGCATCCAGTTCGATTTTGCTCAGTTGTCGTCATGATGCGTACGCTCGCCAGCTCGCTTGTGAGAAACGGTGGATTGGCCATCCTATCGCTGCTGATCCAGAGTTTTGCGGCCGCACAAACCCACACGCCTGAGGAAGCACTCGCCCTCGAGCGGCAAGGACGAACACAGGAAGCCGTCACCGCTTGGCGCGCAGTGACTCAAGCCAACCCTAACGACGCTGGTGCATTCGCCAGTCTGGGGCTGGATCTTGCGAGGCTCGAGAAGTACGCCGAGGCGGTGCGTGCTTATCGCACAGCGCTTGCCCTCGATCCCAAATTGCCCGGCATCCGACTCAACCTGGGGCTTGCCGAGTTCAAGCAAGGCAACTTTCGCGCCGCGATTGCCCCATTCGAATCTGTCCTGGCCTCCGAGCCCGCAAACCAGCAGGCACGCACGCTACTGGGCATCAGCTATTACGGAGCAAAGCAGTTTTCCGCAGCCGTGAAACATCTGAAACGGGCGCTGGAGGCGGAACCGTCCAACACCGAGCTGCGGCAAATGCTGGCTCAGAGCTGCCTGAACGCGAAAGAGTTTTCCTGCGCGGTTGAGGAGTTCCGGAAACTTCTTGAACAAAATCCCGATTCTTCCGCGGCACACGTGCTCATGGGAGAAGCGCTCGATGGCTTGGACAAAACTCAAGATGCGTTATCAGAGTTTCAGCATGCCGCCGAGATCGCGCCAAAGGAGCCGAACGTTCATTTCGGAGTCGGATATCTGTACTGGAAGCTCAATCAATACGCCGATGCCGAGCGGGAGTTCAACGCCGAGCTCGCGCTTGATCCGCAACAGGCGCAAGCGCTGGCGTACCTGGGTGACATTGAGTTCAAGAAGAACAATCTCGATGAAGCGAAGACCATCTTGCAGAGATCGGTGAAACTCGAGAGCACAAGCCGGATTGCTTACCTCGATTTGGGATCGATATTCATGCAGCAGAAGCATTACAAGGAGGCCCTTCTGATGCTTCGCAATGCCGAACGCCTTGATCCGTCCCAGCCAGACGTGCACTACCAGCTCGGGCGCTTATATAACTTCACTGGAAATCCTAAAGCCGCGCAGATAGAACTGAAGAAGGCGTCTGAACTGCACCAAAAAAACGACGAAGATGTCGCGTCCAAGGTCCCAGTGAGTTCGCCCCCGCCGCAATAGTTTTCCGAGCCAGCATATGAGGAATGAGACGTTGGACCAACACAAGTTCTGCTATTGATCTCTCATCTTCTGTTTAATGCCGTGGGCCGGCTTCTCGATGGTCTCGGCCTTCTTAATCATGTCCACCGACAGAATGACGGAGCCGTTCTTGTCGAGATAGTCCTTCAACTCGCCGGAGAGTTGGTAAAGCTTCTGCGTGTCGCGCCGAATCTCCTCCTGGCGCAGTTCGTGCATTTTCATCAGCCGCTCTTGCTCTACCTGATCCGGTGTTTTCACAGGAACGCCCATGCCCTGGCTTTGCTCGGCCAGGGGCGGCAAATGAAGCCGGCCATCATTCTGCGCGAAAGCCACCCGGAATGAGCCTGCGCAGAAAAAGAAAAGGACGATCATCGAAAGAACGGTTCTGTTCATTGGAAGCCTCTCAATTCCTCGCAAATTGGCACTGATTATAAGGTGCAACGCGAGCGGCTGTGTCATTTCTTATGACTCTTAGCCCAGGTTTGTCAGCGCCGATAATCCGGAAGCAACGCCGCCCAATGCCGCCCTTGAATGGACGCTGGCGAGCCATGGAACGTCGCGCCGGCGCCAAGCCTAAGATAGTATGCAGCCCATGACCTTTACGCACTCGCAGGTGGCTACCAGCGGGACTGCCCGTGACATTAACCGCGGAATTGTCTTGAATTTGATTCGCCGTCGCCAGCCTATCTCGCGAGCCGATTTGGCGCGAATTTCCGGGCTCCAGCGCAGTACGGTTTCGCTCATTACCGAGCAGTTGATCAGTGAGAAATGGGTCATTTACGGATCTACTGGACGCTTACCACGCGGGAGACGGCCGACGTTCCTTCAGTTGAATGACCGACGGGCGATTCTGGTGGTCGATCTGAGACCAACTACGACGACGATCGCCGTGTCTGACGTGAATGGCAGGTTCTTGTCGCAGCAGGGGGTGCCGACGCACGCCGATCCTCACACGGCGGCCACAAAGTTTTCCGAAAAAATTCGCCGGATGATTGCCAGCCACCCCGATCTGGTGTTCGAAGGAATTGGGATCAGCATCCCTGGACGCTTCGACGGTAATCGCCAGCGGGTTGTGTTTGCCCCAAACCTGAAGTGGCCGGAATTTGACTTGCGCGGTCCGCTGGAGAAAGCGACCGGGCTGCAAGTAGAGCTCGGAAACGCCGCCAATGCATGCGTGCTCGCTGAGGTGTGGTTTGGGCACATGGAGAAGCCTCGAGATATGGTGGTCGTAACGGTATCAGAAGGAGTAGGCGTAGGAATCTTCATCAACGGACTACTTGCTCGAGGGCTGAACGGCATGGCAGGAGAGTTCGGACATGTGCCCCTCGACCCGACCGGTCCGCGGTGCAGTTGCGGGAGGCAAGGCTGCTGGGAAGTGTATGCCTCGGACCGGGCTGGGTTGCGCTACTACCACGAGTCCTCCGCCTCGGATGGTGGCCCTAGCTTTCGGGATTTGCTGCTGTTGGCCGAGGGTGGAGACACTCTGGCGATGAAGGCGCTGGACAGAATGGCCCACGGTATCGGCCGGGGCATGCAGATGGTGATTGCCGGGCTATCGCCCGAAGAGGTCGTATTTGTCGGAGAATTCACGCGGCTTTGGGACCGGATGGGGCCAGTGATTGAAGCCGAAATCGCCGCGTCGGTTCTGGTCGGCAAGGCACCACGAGTTAGACCTGCTGCAGCGGAACCGAGCGTGGCGCGACTGAGGGGGGCTGTAGCGCTGGTGCTGCAGAAGCATTTTGGGTCTCCAGCACCCATGCGCCGCCGCGAAGCTTCGGAGCCGCGACGCGGAGTAGCTGCACTGCCAGCAGCGGTTCGGACAAAAGTTCGCCGGATGACGCCGCGAACGTAACCTGACCGACACAGTTCCGAGCCGCAACAACCATGTCTTTCGAACTGCCTAGTTCAGGCGAGATGACAGAATCGAACGCTCGTAACTGGAGCCACAATTCATTGCGTGAGGTATTCGGCACACGTATTTCCTTCTTAGTGTGGCTCGATTGCTAAGTGGAATGTTAGATGTCGAAATCGACAGCCGTTTTGAACAAAAGTTAGCCACTGCGCAAGCTTATCATTTCGTTGTTTTAAGCAGGGGTTTGCGCTAGACTGTCGCGGCATAGCGGAGAACCTCAATGAGCTCGTCGCCGCAGGTGACGCAGCTTCTTCTCGATTGGAAGAATGGTGACGAGCAGGCCGTCGGGCGCCTGACTCCCATCATCTACGACGAACTCCGACGGCTGGCTGCACACTATTTAAACGACGAGCACGCGGCCAACACACTTCAGCCTACGGCGCTGGTTCATGAAGCCTACATCAGGTTGGTTGCGCAGAACATGCCTGACTGGGAATGCCGGTCACACTTCTTCGGGGTGGCGGCGCACCTGATGCGGCAGGTTTTGGTGGACCATGCTCGCAAGCATCGGAGCGCTAAGCGCGGTGACGGCGCGCCAGTATTGCCACTTGAAGAAGGCTTGAGCTTCGCCGTCGGGAAGAGTAATGAAGTCATCGCACTTGACGACGCACTCACGGCGCTGGCCGCCGTTGATCCTCGGAAATCTAAAGTTGTTGAGCTTCGCTACTTCGGTGGCTTCAGCGTGGAAGAGACCGCACAGGCGCTGAATATTTCGGTAGCGACGGTCGGCCGGGAGCAGCGGCTTGCGGAGGCTTGGTTACACCGCGAACTGGCGCGGCCATCATGAATCCCGGACAATGGGAAGCCGTCGGCGAACTCTTCGAGCAGGCGCTCTCGCTGCCTGTGGGCGAGCGCACCGCCTGCATTGACCGAGCGAGCGACGGTGATGACGAACTCCGGCGAGAAGTGATCTCGCTGTTGGCCAGCCACAAGGCCGCACCCGGCGGCTTCGTACAAGAAAAAATTAAAAGCGCTGTCCTCTCATTTCACGAGATGAAACTGGCAGTAACTCAGACGACGCGAGTCGGGCCTTATCGCCTGATTCGTGAACTGGGCCGCGGGGGCATGGGCACGGTTTTCCTTGCCGAGCGTGATGACGATCAGTACAAAGCGAGTGTTGCTATCAAATTGGTCCGCCCCGGCATGGACACGGAATTCATTCTCGCCCGTTTCCGCCGCGAACGTCAGACACTGGCCCGGCTCCAGCATCCCAACATTGCGCGTTTACTTGATGGGGGAAGTACTGGCGACGGACTGCCTTATATCGTGATGGAGTATGTGGATGGACAAGCTATTACCCATCATGTGCAACAGGAGAAATTAGATATCCCGGCGCGAGTCGTTTTGTTTTTGAGCGTGTGTTCGGCTGTTGATTACGCGCACCGTAATTTTGTTATTCATCGCGATCTCAAGCCGGGCAACGTGCTTGTTGACACGCAAGGCGTTCCCAAGCTTCTCGACTTTGGTATTTGCAAGCTCTTGCGCACAGACACGCTGTCCACGGGTTCTGGCGATGAAACCATGCCTGGCATGATGACGCCCAACTATGCCAGTCCAGAACAGATTCGTGGAGAGGCGGTCACCCTGCTTTCCGATGTCTATTCTTTGGGTGTTCTGCTTTATGAATTGCTCACGGACAAGTGTCCTCAGCGCTTTACCAGCTTGACAGAGCAAGGTATCGCCAGGGGTTTGGAAAATCAGATTCCTCCTGCCAGCATGGCGGTCGAAGACAAGACACACGCGCGCCAGCTCTCCGGCGATCTCGACAATATCCTGCTGCGCGCGCTGGAAACCGAACCAGAGCGGCGCTATGAATCAGCAGCGCTGTTCGCCGACGATCTGCGCCGTTATCTTCTACGCGAACCGGTCCTCGCACGTCCACAGACCTGGAGATACCGTGCGCTGAAATTCGTTCAGCGTAACAAGAGTAAAGTTGCCGCAGCTGCAGCGCTGTTCCTTGCCCTGGCCGGAGCTCTTGGGGTTTCGCTATGGGAGTCCTACGTTGCCAATGCGCGACTCGCGCAGGTACGCAGCCTGGCGAACAAGCTGGTTTTCGATGTGCATGACGCGGTCCGCGATCTGCCGGGCGCTACCCATGCGCGCCAAGTGATCGTACAAACCGCGATCACCTACCTTGACTCGATTGCGCCCGCGGTCAAAGGCGATGTGCAAGCCGAGCGGGAATTAGCCAGCGCTTACCGCAAATTGGGTGATGCCCAGGGCAACGTCGTGGGCGCGAATCTCGGAGATCCTGCTGGTGCCCTGGTGAGCTATCAAAAGGCTCTGGCTTTGCTCGAAAACATGGTTCGACAAAAGGCATCCGATTCCGCCGCCCAAACTGAGCGCCTAGTGCTCTATCAGCGCATCGGTGCACTTCAGGCCTACACCGGGAAAATGACGGATGCTGTACAAACCTTCCAGAACGGAATAGGTATTGGAACGCCGTTGGTTGTGTCTGGGGATAATCCGTTCAAGTCAGCGCTAGCGGATCTCTACATCGAATCTTGCGACGCCAAGCGAAACATGGGCAATGACCAAGGCTCGTTCCAAGATGCGACGGAAGCTCTGCGGCTTTACCGGGAAGTTGAAAATTCAGGGACTGCCACGCCCGCAATGCTCCAGTCTTTAGCAACTGCGTACGCAGCAATGGGAATGGCTGAAGGCAAGCGAGGTCGGTTGCAGGACGCTCTGCGCAATCACCGTGAAGGCGCCGATCTGATGGAAAAGCTTGTAGCTTCCGAGCCGCACAATGCCCCGCTTCGCCGAGACCTGATGTTGGCCTATGGTCATATCGCGGACATTTCGGGTAATCCTAATGTGGAAAATCTTGGTGATCGTGCGGGCGCGCTGCAAGCCTACCGCCGGGCGGCGGAAATTGGCAAGGAGCTCTACCAAGCTGATCCGGCGAACGAACAGGCGGGAGCCGACTACGGCATTGTTCTCAGCCGCGTCGCCACGGCAATGGACGACAGCGATCCAAAGGCCAAGGCCGCCGCGTACGAGAAATCGCTTCAGGTACTCAAACAAGTCGCGCATACGAGCCCGAATAATCTCTCGATTCAGCTGTATCTCGCGTACGGATACCAGCAACTGGGCGATTCATTGAAAATGAGTAGTGACCCGGTGGCGGCTGCGAAAGCATATTCAGAGACGGTGGCTATCGCGGATCAGGCCCGGAAGTCAGGTCAGATCTCGTTCGTGACCCTCTTCATTGTAACTAATCTCAAACTAGCACAAGTTTCCGTGGCTCGCGGCTACAGGAGCCAAGCACTAGAGTTTGCTAAACGCGGATTCGAAGCCAGTAGCAACCTGCCACCCGGAGCGGTGTCGCCTTTTTTTGCACCGCGTGGCCTCGGTGCAATGGGCTTAACCTATGCTGCGCTCACTGGCGGCCGGTTGCGTCAAGCCGGTGACCGTGAACAAGCGATTTCCTGGCTGCACAAGAGTCTGGACGCTTGGCGCCAAGTGCAAAAGCTGCCCAGTTTTGGAGGATCCCATCAGCGCGAAATGCATGAGGTCGAAAGTGCGCTCGCCAATCTTGAGAAAAGGTGATCGATTGCAACCAGCAATTACGCCCGACTTGAAGATGACAACGGAACAGCGCCGTCTTGTCCGCGACAGCGTCGATTCTCTTCGCGAGTATGCCGAGCCGTTCGTACTGCTGTTCTATGGCAAACTTTTTGAGCTGGATCCGGGCGCCCGCCGCCTGTTCCACAATGATTTGGTAGCTCAGGGCCGCAAAATCATGGACATGTTAGGTTCGGTGATTGATTCCCTCGACGACTTCCAGCCCATGCGGGCCCAACTCGCCGAACTGGGCCGCAGGCACTCTGAGTTCGGAGTCCGCCACGAACACTACGAGACCTTGACCGCAGCTTTCCTATGGTCCATTGCGCAAGTCTTGGGACCTAGTTTTGATGTCCCCACGCGTGAAGCTTGGCGTATCGCTATCACTGCTATTTGCGCAGCCATGAAAGCTGGTGTTTCCTAGACCGTCGCCTTCCTCAAAATAAAATTCTCCGTTGTGATCGTTTTCCGTGCTGAATTGCGCCCATATGGATGAAGCAGATTGATGGTTGATTTGAGAGCCAGATCTGAGCCTGCGGAATTCAAATGGAGGTCAAGAAAATGAAAAACCTGCCTGTATTTACGATTGTGATCGCGCTATGCCTGGGTGCGGCGGTGGCGATGATTCAGAGTGATCGCGAGAGCAATGGATGGCAAAGCTCCAGCATTCAGGCCGCGCGCGCAACGAGTGCGCCTTATCGCGACG
>WNFY01003168.1_pt1 | contig 23872 bp, 23 predicted proteins | sample 5400091 | NCBI WGS metagenome assembly WNFY01 (sample SAMN13153364, study PRJNA577476) | soil metagenome | isolation source: 60 cm soil or saprolite under grassland replicate 1 | place: USA:California | collected 2016-06-15 | reverse complement strand
CCTGACCTCTTCCTCCCGCGCAACTCGATCCTGGCCGTCTTCGTGGCCGACAAGCGCAACGACGTCGGCGGGTCGATCCACTGGGGCGCGCTGCGCAACCTCTCCCTCGACGGCGACTACCACCTCCTCCTCGAGGAGGACGGGCGAGGGCACTGGGGGCGCGTGAAGGGCGCCTACCACCCGGGCGGCCCCGACAAGACGGTCGGCGCGGAGCTGTCGCTCCTCAAGAATTCCAACGCCGCCTCGGGCATCAACGACAACGGCTACAAGCTCGCGCGCCTGTTCGGCGCGACGCCGCTCCCGTTCCTGCGGGAGGTGCTGTTCACGGCCGATCTGCAGGGCTACTTCTTCGACAAGGACGTGAACGGCGAGCGCAGGTCGCTCGCTGCCACCGCCACCTTGGCCTACGAGCTCGTGCGCGGCTGGCGCGCGGCGGTGGCCGGGACGGCGGGTTCCACCCCGTACCTGGAGCGCCAGTTCGAGATCATGGCCAAGCTCGTCTACGACCAGACTTACGCGATCCGGGAGGTGCGGTGATGCGCGCCTTCCGCCTGACGCTGCTCCTCGTCGCCGCCGGCCTCCTCGCGGCGTGCCACGGCGCCCGCCCGGTCTCCACGCCGGCGGAGGCGCCTCGGGCTAGCGCCTTCCCGCACGAGAAGCACGGCGGCTTCGACTGCGTCGACTGCCACACCGGGATCCCGAGCGCGACCGCGCTCGGCCAGGCCAAGCTGCCTGGCGTCGTGAAGTGCAAGGAGTGCCACGACCTCGACAAGATGAAGCCCGCGGATCGCGCCTTGTACACCCCGCCGGTCCGCACGGCGCGCGAGCACCAGATCACCTTCAGCCACGTCCAGCACCTCAAGATCGTGAAGGCGAAGGAGCTGAACGACGTCTGCAAGACCTGCCACAAGGACGAGCAGCTGCCGGAGGCGGGCCAGGTGCGCGATCCGACGCCGGAGATGCAGTCCTGCACGGCCTGCCACTACCACGGCAAGCAGGTGGCGGAGGCGAAGTGCACCCCGTGCCACGTCAGCCTGCGCCGGTACCCGCTGAAGCCGATCGAGGCGCTCGCGGGCTTCTCGCACCAGGGCAACTGGATCCGCGAGCACGGCATCCTGTCGAAGAACTCGGCGGCGACCTGCGCGCAGTGTCACGACCAGACGCTCTGCGCCAACTGCCACGCGACGTCGACGGTGCCCTTCCGGACCGAGATCCAGTTCCCCGAGCGCGTCGAGGCGAACTTCATCCACCGCGGCGACTACGTCTCGCGCCACCAGATCGAGGCCGGCGCCGACCCGGCGAGCTGCCGCAAGTGCCACGGCAGCTTCTTCTGCGACAGCTGCCACAAGGAGCAGAACGTCTCCGGCCGCAACTTCATCGCGGGCGGATCGCCGCGCAATCCGCACCCTGCGGGCTGGGCGTTCAAGGGCTCGGGCGACTTCCACGGCACGGCGGCGAGGCAGAACATCGTGAGCTGCGCCGGCTGCCATGACCAGGGCGCGGCGTCGATCTGCGTGAGCTGCCATCGCGTCCCGGGTCCGGCGGGCGTGAACATCCACGCGAGCAGCTTCCTCTCGAAGCACAAGCACTCCGACATCGCGAAGAACGCGGTGTGCCTCGCCTGCCACTCGCCTTAGCGCCGGCGAGCGCGTGACGTGACGAGAGCCCCGGCCGAGAGGCTGGGGCTCTTCTTTTGCGGTCGGGGTTTGTCGCCCCCTCCCCCCGCTCGCGGGGGAAGGGCCAGGGAGAGGGGGACGAAGTCCTACTTCCCGAGCGCGGCGAGCAGCTTGTCCCAGATCCCACCGAACGCGCCGTTCGACATCGCGACGACGACGTCGCCCGGCTTCGCGCTGGCGGCGACGCCCTCCACGATCTCCTCCACGGTCGCACAGGCGTGCGCGGGCGGACCCGAGGCGGCGATCTCGCGCGCCAGGCGGTCCACGTCGAGCCGCTCGCTCTCGGGCACGCGATCGGTGGGGGCGGGACGCAGGATGAAGACCTCGGCCGCGCTGGGCCACGCCGTGACGTACGCTTGCTGGTGCAGGTTGCGGCGGCTCGTGTTGGACCGCGGCTCGAAGCAGGCCAGGATGCGGCCGGCCGGGAAGGAGCCGCGGATCGCCTGCAGCGTCTTCGCCACGGCGGTGGGGTGGTGGGCGAAGTCGTCCACCACCGTCACGCCGCGCGCCACGCCGCGCACCTCCTGCCGCCGCTTCACGCCCTTGAAGGCGGCGAACCCCGCCGCGATCTCCTCCGGCGCGAGCCCGAGCCGGGTGGCGGTCGCCGCGACGCCGAGCGCGTTCTCGACGTTGTGCGCCCCGCCCACCGCGAGGTGCGCGCGCAGGAGCTTCCGCCCGCGGCGCACGAGGTCGAAGCGCGCGCCGTCGGGCGCGAGCTCGAGGTGGCGCGCCTCCCAGTCCGCGCGGGCGCCCATGGCATACGTCTCCACCTCGCAGCGGGCGCGCTTCGCGATCCGCAGCACGCTCTCGTACGCCGCGCAGGCGGCGAGGAACCCGTCGGCGCCGAGGATGTCGACGAAGCGCTCGAAGGCGCTCTCGTAGTGCGCCTCGTCGCGGTAGATGTCGGCGTGGTCGAGCTCGCAGCTCGTGAACACCGCCGTGCGCGGGTGGTAGTGGAGGAACTTCGGGCCCTTGTCGAAGTAGGCGGTGTCGTACTCGTCGCCCTCGACGACGAAGTGCGGGCCCTGGCCGAGCCTGAAGTTCGACTCGAAGTCGCGCGTGACGCCGCCGACGAGGAACGAGGGATCGCGGCCGGCGTGGTGGAGGAGCGCGCCCATCATCGCGGTGGCGGTGGTCTTCCCGTGCGTGCCGACCACGACCACGCCGTGCCGCGGCGCGATGAAGAGGTCGCCGAGCGCCTGGGGGAACGACACGTGGGCGAGCCCGCGCTCCCGCATCGCGGTCGCCTCGGGGTTCACCGCGCGCACCACGTTCCCGACCACGACGAGGTCGGGGCGCGCGCGCTCCAGGTTCTCCGCGCGGTAGGGCGTCATCACCTCGATGCCCCAGCGCGCGAGCTGGGTGGACATCGGCGGATAGACGTTCTCGTCCGACCCGGTGACGTCGTAGCCCGCCGCCTTCAGCATCCCGGCGAAGGAGCCCATGCCGGTGCCCGCGACGCCGATGAGGTGGATGCGCTTCACGCCCGCGTAGTCCATATGGTGTCTAGATCCCCAGCCCCTGGGCGACCGCGTCGTGGAACCGCGCCCGGAAGGCGTTGATGCGCTGCTTGTCGGCGCCGTCCGGGTGGACGTGGTTCGTGAGGAGGGCGCACACCACCTCGCGATCGAGGTCCACCCACAGCGAGCACCCCGTGAACCCGAGGTGCCCCACCGCGCCGCGCGGGCCGCGGCCGAGACGCGTCCCGAGCGTCGTCTTCTCGCGCGAGGGCGTGTCCCAGCCCAGGGCGCGCTCGCTCCCCGGCGTGGCGTCGCGGGCGAGGAAGCGCGCCGCCGTCTCCGCGCGGAGCCACCGCGAGCGCCCCGCCGCGGCGTCGAGCCACGCCTGTCCCAGCGCCGCCACGTCGGCGGCCGTCGAGAAGAGGCCGGCGTGGCCCGCGACCCCGCCCATCGCGAAGGCGTTGTCGTCGTCCACCTCGCCGCAGGCGACGCCGCGCTCGGGCGTCCGCCGCGTCGCGACGAACGCGCTTCGCCGGCGCGCCGGATCGCGGGCCGGCACGAACGAGGTGCTCGCGAGCCCGAGGGGCCGCGCCACCCGGGTGTCGAAGAGCGCGTCGAGCGGCGCCCCCGCGGCCGCTTCGAGGACGGCGCCGAGGACGATGAAGCCGAGATCCGAGTAGACGGCGCGCGTCCCGGGCGCCGCGTCGAGCGGCGTGACGGCGGCCGCCGCCACGACCGAGTCACGGCCGCGCGCGGCGGCGTGGAGCGGCCGCCAGGCGGGGAAGCCCGCCGCGTGCGCGAGCAGGTGACGCACGGTGACAGGGGCCTTCTCGCCCGCGAGCGCGGCGAGCCAGCGCGCGGCGGGGGCGTCGAGCTCGAGCGCGCCGGCCTCGGCGAGGAGCGCCGCCAGCGACGCGGTGGCCATCACCTTCGTGAGCGACGCGACGTCGAACAGGTCGCCGGCGCCGAGCGCGCGCGGCTCGGGCACGACCTGCGCCGCGCCATGGAAGCTCGCGTGCGCCGGCGCCCCCTTCGCGAGGACGACCGCGGACAGGCCCGGCGCGACCCCCTCGCGCCGCCCCGCCTCCAGCGCGGCGAGGACGGGGGCGAGCGTCATGCCCCCGGCCCCTGCTGGATCCCCTGGTCGAAGACGAGCCGCGGCGGGCCCTCGTCGCCCGGGCCGGGCGCGACCAGCGTCACGATGGCGCCGAGCGGCAGCGCGAAGTTCGCGGCCTCGTGACCTGCCGGCAGGCCCTCGATGGCGGGGACGCCGAGCCCGCGTACCAGCTCGCGCACCGTGTCGGCGCCGCGGACCGCCCCGTCGTCGCACCCGGTCAGCTGTCCGACGCACACCGCGCGCACGCCCTCGAGCGCGCCGGCGAGGCGGAGCTGGGTGAGGTACCGATCGAGCCGGTACGGCTTCTCGGCGACGTCCTCGATGAAGAGGACGGCGCCCGCGAGCCGCGGCAGCCACGGCGTCCCGCACAGGTGCGCGAGCATCGCGAGCGATCCGCCCAGGAGCGCCCCCGACGCCCGGCCGGCGCGGATGACGCCGGTCGCCTCGCAGCCCGCGGCGTGCCCGAAGAGGAGCGATCTCAGGTGCTCGCGCGCGGCGGGCGGCGCCGAGCCGAGCGTGCTGACGAGCGGCCCGTGGACGGTCACGAGGCCGGCGCGATTCAGCGCGGCGTGGATGGCGGTCGCGTCCGAGAAGCCCACCACCCACTTCGGCGGGTGGAGCAGGCGGGCGGTCTCGAGGCTGGGCAGGATCCTCATCGCGCCGTAGCCCCCGCGCGCGCAGAAGAGGGCGCGAGCGTCGAGATCGCTCGCCGCCTCGCGCCACTCCTCGAGCCGCCGCGCGTCGTCACCGGCGAGATAGCGGTCGCGCGCAGTCACGTCCGGCCGCATGCGCACGTCGAGCCCGAGCTCGTCCCGCAGGACGGCCACGCCGCGCTCCAGCGCCTCCGGATCCACCGGGCCGGACGGAGCCACCACGCGCACGACGTCGCCAGGCCGGAGGGGAGCGGGGAAGATCAAGCCGCCGCAGGATAGCGCCGCGGGCGCGGGCGCGCGAGGCGGACGCGCGGGCTCGCGCGCGCCTCACGCCCTGCCAGGCGACCCCCCCATTCGGTGCACTTTCGTCATTGACACCTACGCGGGAGCCTTTCTACTTACGTTTTCCTTATCCTTTCGACCAGGAGCCCGCGATGAGCGACAAGCGCCCCACCCTCGAAGGCGAAGTCTTCTACCCGTCCGCGGAGGTCGTCGCGAACGCGCGCGTCAAGGACTGGGACACGCTCGCACGGCGCGCGAAGGAGGACCCGGACGCCTTCTGGGGCGCGGAGGCGGAGGAGCTCGAGTGGTACAAGCGGTGGGACAAGGTCCTCGACGACTCGAACAAGCCCTTCTTCAAGTGGTTCGCCGGCGGGCAGACGAACATCGTCCTCAACTGCCTCGACCGCCACCAGAAGACCTGGCGAAAGAACAAGCTCTCGCTGGTGTGGGTGGGCGAGAAGGGCGACGTCCGCACCTACTCGTACTTCGCGCTCAACCGCGACGTCTCGAAGTTCGCGAACGTCCTGAAGGCGATGGGCGTCAAGAAGGGCGACCGCGTCACCATCTACATGCCGCGCATCCCCGAGATCGTGATCGCGATGCTCGCGACCGCGAAGATCGGCGCCATCCACTCCGTCGTCTACGGCGGGTTCAGCGTGGACGCGCTGCAGGGCCGGATCGAGGACTCCGAGTCGAAGGTCGTCGTGACCGCCGACGGCGGATTCATGAACGGGAAGGTGGTCGAGCTCAAGAAGACGGTCGACGAGGCGGTCCGTCGCGCCCCCACCGTCGAGACCGTCATCGTGGTCCAGCGCACCGGCCACGAGGTGAAGATGGAGGCGGGCCGCGACTACTGGTACCACGACCTCATGAAGCTCCCGCTCGCGACGGGCACCTGCGCGACCGAGGTGATGGACAGCCACGAGCCGCTCTACATCCTCTACACCTCGGGCACGACCGGGAAGCCGAAGGGGATCATCCACGGCCACGCCGGCTACATGGTCGGCATCTACTCCACGCTCAAGTACGTGTTCGACGTGAAGGACGAGGACCGCTACTGGTGCGCCGCCGATCCTGGCTGGGTGACCGGCCACAGCTACATCGTCTACGGCCCGCTCTTGTGCGGCGCGACGACGTTCATGTACGAGGGCGCGCCGAGCTATCCGTATCCGAACCGCTGGTGGCACCTCGTCGAGAAGTACGGCCTCACCATCCTCTACACGGCGCCTACCGCCATCCGCGGCCTCATGCGCTTCGGCGAGAGCTGGCCCAACCGCCACGATCTCTCCACGCTGCGGCTCCTCGGCTCGGTCGGCGAGCCCATCAACCCCGAGGCGTGGAAGTGGTACCACCGCGTCATCGGCAAGGGCCGCTGTCCCATCATGGACACCTGGTGGCAGACCGAGACGGGCATGTTCATGATCACGCCCGTCCCGACCATGCCGCTCAAGCCGGGCTCCGCGACGCGGCCCTTCTTCGGACAGGAGGCGGAGATCCTCGACGACGCCGGGAAGCCGGTGCCCGACGGCGAGGAGGGCTTCCTCGTCATCAAGAAGCCGTGGCCGGCGATGATGACGACCATCTTCAAGGACCCCGATCGCTACGTGAAGGGGTACTGGTCGAAGTATCCGGGGAAGTACCAGGCCGGCGACTCGGCGAAGCGCGACAAGGACGGGTACTTCTGGGTCATCGGCCGGACCGACGACGTCATCAAGGTGGCGGGCTACCGGCTCGGCACCGCCGAGATCGAGAGCGCGCTCGTCGCGCATCCAGCCATCGCCGAGGCGGCCGTCATCGGCCTCCCCCACGAGGTGAAGGGGAACGCGATCCACTGCTATTGCCTCCTGCGCCAGGGCTTCAAGCCGTCCGACGCGCTCGCCGACGAGGTGAAGCAACACGTCGCGACGCACATGGGCCCCATCGTCCGCCCGGAGAAGGTGACGTTCGTCGACTCGCTCCCGAAGACGCGCTCGGGGAAGATCATGCGGCGCGTGCTGAAGGCGCGCGCGCAGGGCCTGCCGGAAGGCGACATCTCCACGCTCGAGGAATAGCCGGCGCGCCGCGACCTCGTTTTCATTGCGCCCATCCCGCGCGCGGGCGATGATGGGTGCGCCCGTGTCTCACTCATGGTGCGGCCCCGGCGCCTGGCCGGGCCACTCGAAAGGAACCGCATGCGCAGGCTCATCCTCTCCGTCCTGGCGCTGTCGCTCGCCTCCGGCGCACGCGCCCAGGACCCGAAGACCGACGACGAGAAGACGCTGTACTCGATCGGCGTCCTCATCGCGAAGCAGCTCGAGGTCTTCAACCTCGCGCCCGCGGAGCTCGAGCAGGTGAAGCGTGGGCTCAACGACGCGTCGGGCGGCAAGAAGCTCGTCGCGGAGCCGGAGCAGTACCAGCAGAAGATCAACCAGCTCGCGCAGGCGCGCATGAAGGTGTCGGCGGAGAAGCAGAAGGAGAAGTCGAAGGACTTCCTCGACAAGGCCGCCAAGGAGAAGGGCGCCCAGAAGACGGCGTCCGGCCTCGTCTACGTGCCGGTCAAGGAGGGCGCGGGCGCGCAGCCGAAGGACGCCGACACCGTCAAGGTGCACTACACCGGCACGCTCACCGACGGGAAGGTGTTCGACAGCTCGGTGAAGCGCGGCCAGCCCGCCGAGTTCCCGCTGAACCAGGTCATCAAGTGCTGGACCGAGGGCGTGGCCAAGATGAAGGTGGGCGGGAAGGCGAAGCTCGTGTGCCCCTCCGCCATCGCGTACGGCGACGAGGGCCGGCCGCCCACCATCCCGGGCGGCGCGACACTCGTCTTCGACGTCGAGCTCCTCGACATCGTGAAGAAGTAGGCGCTCGGGTCGAGTCGAACCCAGGTGTGCGCCGGTGGGGCCCCGCTCCGAAAAGGGCGGGGCCCTCGCCTTGTCGCCGGATGGGCCCGGCGCTCGGAAACGTGCCGCCGCGTCGAGCGATCCGGGCCGCCACCGCATCCGCCGGCGTCGCCGAGCCGCTCGTGCAGCAGGGGCCTGCACCTTGCAAGGTGCTGACACGCTGCCGGTGCGCGACTAACGAAGCGGGAACGTTCGGGGCGGGTGCGCGTCGGACCTGTTCACCATGACTCGGCGACGCAAGCACCGAACTGGAGCTTCCATGCGATCGCAGGCCCGCACCTCGCCTACGGCGCCGACCGGCGCGTCCGGCGGTCGTTCGCGCGCCGCAGCCGAGCGCCGCGTGCAGCCAGGCCGGCTCCACGGCCAGGTCCTCGACGCGTCCCGGTGCCGCGGGCAGCCGATGCGCTGCTCGTCGTGGACGCTCCGTCCTACGTGCCCGAGGTGCTCGGGGCGCCCTCTCGCCCAGCGCCGCTCGTGGTCCGCCTCTCGCGCGCGGGCGCCATCTCGGGCCGGCTCGCCGGCGCCGGGGGCGTGCCAGCGGCCGGCGTGCGCGTGGTAGCGGTCTCGCGCGCCGCGATGGACGTGCGGGACGGGACCACCGACGGCGCGGGCCGCTTCTCGCTCGACGGCCTTCGCCCGGGGCGCTATCTCGTCACCGCGTTCGCGGGCGGCGGTCCCGCCGCGCCTCGTGGGGTGGCGGCGGCGTTCGCGGACGTTCGCGCCGGCGCCGTGACCCCGGTCGCGCTGCGCGCTCACGTGTCCTGCCCGCCCGTGGCGTGAGGCACACCAGGGACGCGCGTCCGCCGCCGCCGATTTGCTACCCTGCCCGGCCGTGCTCTCGACCCGCTGCTCCGTGATCTTCGCGCTCGTCGCGCTCGGCGCCAGCCCGGCGCGCGCGATCGATCGCTTCGAGATCCAGGTCTACGAGGGCGAGCTCAACGAGCCCGGCCACCTCGGGCTCGAGCTGCACACGAACTACACCGCGCGCGGCGAGCGAGCGCCCGCCTACGCCGGGGAGATCGCGCCCGACCGCACCGCGCGGCTCACGCTCGAGCCCGCCTACGGCGTCGCGAGCTGGCTCGAGGTCGGCGCGTACCTGCAGCTGCTCGTCGCGCCGGCGACGGGCGCGCGCTACGCCGGCAACAAGCTGCGCGTGAAGATGCTCGCGCCGAAGCTCCTCGGGAACGACTTCTTCCTCGGCGTCAACGTGGAGGTGGGCCGCGTCCCGGTCGCGGTCGAGCAGGACCAGTGGGCGAACGAGCTGCGTCCCTTCATCGGCTACCAGAGCCGCTGGGTCCTCGTCGACCTGAACCCGATCATCGGGTATGCGCTCTCGGGGAAGGACAGGTTCCGGCCGGTGCTCGAGCCCGCCGCCAAGCTCGCGGTGAACACGCAGCTCGGGTTCGCCGTCGGCGCCGAGTACTACGCCGAGCTGGGGTTCGTGGACGCGCTCCTGCCGCTGCGCGACCAGGCGCACTATCTCTTCGGCGTGGTCGACGTCCTCCCGGCCAAAGGCCGGCCCGACTCGCCGTGGGAGCTGAACCTGGCGGTCGGTGGCGGCATGACCCGCGCCGCCGACCAGCAGGTCATCGTGAAGACGATCGTGGGCCGCGGCTTCTGACTCACGTTTCGCCCTTTTCGACCGCCGCGGTGGGGGGTCTGGGGGAGCTGCGCCCGCTCCCCCCAGCCGAGGTCGAGCTACGCGAAAGCGCAGCTCGACCGGAAATCGCTCTGACTCGCCGAGAACTGCGTTTGCGAGCACGAGAAACGGCGAAAGGCGAGTCTGAGCGCTTGCGCCGCGCGTCTGTGTCGCCTAGACGAGGGCTCTTCCGGGAGGTGGTCATGGCCGACGACAAGCTCGTCCTGTGGGGCGAGAAGAGCTTCGAGAGCCCGTACGTCTTCTCCTGCTACGTGACGCTGAAGGAGAAGGGGCTCACCTTCGAGCTGAAGACGTTCTCGCTCGAGGCGGGCGAGCACCGGCAGGGCGACTACGAGTCGCGGTCCATCACGGGCCGCGTCCCATCGCTCCAGCACGGCGACTTCTGGCTGGCCGAGTCCTCGGCCATCGACGAGTACCTGGAGGAGGTGTTCGCGCCTCCCCGCTTCGCGCGGCTCTACCCGGAGCGCTCCCAGGAGCGCGCCCGCGCGCGGCAGATCCAGGCCTGGCTGCGCAGCGATCTCATGCCGCTGCGCGAGGAGCGGCCGACGTCGAGCGTCTTCTCGAGGAAGCCCGTGAAGCCGTTCACGCCCGCCGGGCGGGCGGCCGCGGAACGCGTCGTGCGCGCGGCCGAGGCGCTCCTGCCGCAGGGCGCGAGCCACCTCTTCGGCGCGTTCACCATCGCCGACGCGGACCTCGCCCTCATGCTCCAGCGCCTCGTGGCGAACGGCGATCCCGTCCCGCCGCGCATCAAGGTCTACGCCGAGGCCATCTTCGAGCGTCCTTCGATCCAGGGATGGCTCGCGAGGAAGCCGTGAGCCACGAGGCACGGCTGGCGGCGCTGGGCATCGCGCTTCCTCCCGTTCCGCCTCCTGTCGCGACCTACGTCAATGCCGTTCGTACCGGCAACCTGCTCTTCCTCTCCGGGAAGGGGCCTCTCCACGAAGGCGGGAAGAGGCCCGCCGGGCGACTCGGCGTCGAGTACTCGGTGGAGGACGGCTACCGCCTCGCCAGGAGCACCGGCCTCGCGCTCATCGCCGTGCTGCGCGACGAGCTGGGCAGCCTCGACCGCGTGCGCCGCATCGTGAAGGTGCTCGGGATGGTCGCGGCGCCGCCGGAGTTCGGCGATCATCCGAAGGTCATCAACGGCTGCTCGGACCTCCTCGTCGAGGTGTTCGGCGACGCCGGCCGGCACGCCCGCTCGGCGGTGGGGATGTCCTCCTTGCCCTTCGGCACGCCCGTCGAGATCGAGATGGTCGTCGAGGTGGAGTAGGCGCCGGGCCTCTGTTTTTGCCGGGAGCTCGTTCGAAGTACCCGCGCGTGCCGAGCTCGTCACCGCAGCTTCTTCCAGTACACGACCTCCGCCACGTCCGGCAGGACGAGCCCGGGCAGCGCCCCCACCCGCGTGTAGCCGTGCCGGTCGTAGAACCGGTGCGCGCCCTCGTTGAAGTCCGACACGAGGAGGAACGCGTGGCGGCTCGCGCGCGCGACGGCGGCCTCGAACGCCGCCAGGAGCGCCGCTCCGGCACCGGCGCTCTGGGCGTCCTCGGCCACCGCGATGAGCTTGAGGTATCCACCGAGCGCGAAAGTGCCCTGCGGGAGGAACCAGGCGAGGCCGCGCGCCTCGCCGCCCTCGTCCCAGGCGAGGAGCCCCTCGCCGCGCGCGAGCGCCTCCTCGAGGTCCTTCGCGATGCGCTCGACGGAGCGGCCGTAGCGCACCATGAGCGGCAGGCGCGCCAGCGCGAGCGCGAGCGCGGGGACGTCGGCGGCGGCGAGGGGGCGGACGCTCATGGCGCGAGGGTAGCTCCGGCGCGCGCCGCGAGGAAGGGAACGCGGGCGCCGCCGCGGCCGACGGCGCGGACGATCGCGCTCGCGCCGGGCGCGAGGTCGAGCCACGCCCGCGATCGGCCCGGCTCCGCGTCGCGGCCGAGGACGGGCGCGCCCTCCACCTCCAGCCCGACGCCGGCCGGGACCGCGAGCGTGAGCCCGAGGAGCGGCATCGCCCCGTGGTTCTCGACGCGCGCGCCGCCGTCGGGGAGATACGACACGCGCACCTCCGACAGGGCGCGGAGCCGGTCGCCCGCCTCCGCCCATCCGAGGCTCGCGAGGCGACCCTCGCGCACGTGCCGCCCGATGCGTCCGAGCGCCGCGTCGAACGCCGGGTCGAGGACGAACACGCCGCCGGGGCCCTCCCGCACGACGAGGCGCGCCAGCTGCTCGGGCCGGGTGGTCGTGCGCGCGGAGGCCGAGAGGTAGGTGTGCCCGACGAAGAGGCCGCGGCGCGCCTCGAGCTTGTCGAGCGCGGCGTCCGCGAGCGCGGCCGCCATCTCGGCGGGCGGCGCGTAGAACATCGTCGAGTCGAAGACCCACAGGCGCGGGTCGATGGGGAGCGGATAGCACGGCGGGTCAGGCTCGCCGGCGCGCTTCGCGGAGAAGAGGTCCACCAGCTCCGCCGCCCGGAAGCCGCCCAGGTCGCCCGCCTCCCACACCCAGCGGATCCCCGCCAGCGCGAGCAGGTCGCGGATCCCGTAGCGCCCCTCGGCGCGCCAGCCCTCGCTCGAGACCGCCTCGCAGTTCGTGTAGGGCTCGTGGTCGATCCAGGTGACGACCCCGAACGACTGCAGCACGTGGAGGCCGGCGCGCACCGCCTCGCGATCGTCGGGGCCGCCGCTGATCGAGTGCGACGCCACCTCGGACCCGGCGGCCCGGAGCGCCTCCGCGAGGGCGCGGGTCTCGACGTCGCCCTCGAGCCCGCCGCGCCGCGCCCGCACGAAGAAGCTCTTCGTGATCCGGACGCCGTGGCCGAGGAAGCCGCCGGGCGCGGCGGCGCCCATCGGCGCTGCCGAGGTGCCGTAGAGGAGCGCGTGGAGCGCCTTCGGGTCGGTCCGATCGGCGTGGTCCGTGAACACCACGGCGGCGCGCGCCCCCGCCGGCCACCGCTCGACCACGAGCGGGAGGGGCGAGGTCCCGCGCTCGAGGAGGTGCAGCGCCGCGCGCGCCTCGTTGCGCTCGCCGGCACGGCGGTGGGTGCGCCCGAGGAAGCGCTTGCGCTCGAGCGGGCCGAAGGCGACCGGGGCGCCCTCGGCGAGCCCGGGGATGCGCGCCAGGCAGGTCGGATAGACCGAGAACGGGTGGGCGCCCGCGTCGTCGAGGAGGAGGTCCACCTCGACGCGCTCGCCCGCCTTGTCGCGCACCGGCAGGTAGCGCGCCGCGACGAAGCCCTCGCCGCCCACGACGACGACGTCGCGGCCGGCCGCGAGCACCGGAGTGCCGCGGTCCACCCGCAGCGGCGCCGCGACGGGCGCGAAGGCGAGGTCGCGGCCGAGCGCGCTCGTCCGGCCCGGCAGCACGAGCCGCACCGCCTCGCGCTCGATCTCCGCGGCGACGCGCCACGCCACCGAGAACCGGAGCTCGAACGCGCCCGGGCCGGCGGGCGCGATGCGGAGCGTCGCCTGCATGCGCGCGTCCTCGGCGATGCCGACGAGCGCGGCCCCGTCGGAGCGCCAGGTGAAGGGCGGGCTCGGAGCCGCGGGCTCGGCCACGACCTCGAGCCGCGCGCCGACGGGCACGTCGCCGAGGTGGAACGCCGCGGGCGCGGCGGTCCCCTTCCCGCCGAGGGCGGCCGCGAGCAGCAGCGCGACGATCATCGCCCGTCAGGTCCCGCCAGGCGGCCGGCCGCGGGCGATCGCGACCTCGGGGTAGAGCCGCTCGACGCACGCCTCGCAGAACCCGTGCGAGAAGTCGATGTCGAGGCTCTGCTTGAAGTACTCCTCGACGGTCCGCCAGTAGTTGTCGCCGTCCCGGATCTTGCGGCACCCGGCGCAGATGGGCAGCAGGCTGCGCAGGTGGACGATCTCGGAGACGTCCTCGAGCGTGAGGATCGCGAGCGCCCTCCCCTCGTGCGCGATGGGCGCCGCGCTGACGAGGTAGTGCACCTCGTCCACGCGCCCGCCTCGCGAGCGCTGCATGAAGGCGCGCGCGCGGCGCACCGCGCCCGAGGAGAGCGCCCGGGCGACGGAACCGCGGAGGACGCAGCGCCGGCACGCGTCGGCGTGACCGCAGCCTTCCGGGTGCGCGCTCGCGTTCAGGCAATGGAGGAGCTCCCCGCTGCGCATGCGCAGGAGCTCGCCGCCGGCGCCGAGGTCGAGCTCGTCGCGTGCCGCCCGGTTCGCGTGCAGCACGCGGATGTCGCCGTCTACGAGCAGCGTCGGTGCGGGGTACGCGTCGAAGATCCTCGCCAGGAGGTCCGGGCTCCTGAGCGGGTCGAGCAGCTCGATCATCCGGGACCTCCGCGCGGCGGCGCCACGGCATCATTCCATGCCGCTCGGGGCGCGGCAATTTCGGCCGCGCCGGCCGACGCGCCGGGGAGCCCGTCAGCGCGTCCCGGTGCCCCGGGCTCCCGTCGCGGTCCCGGCGAGCGCGCGCGCCTGCTGCGCGGCCCTGTTCGCGGCCTCGACCGCCTGCCGCGCCTGGAAGAGATCACCGCGCTGCAGCGCCTCCTGCGACACGGCGACCCACCGCTGCGCCTCGGCCGCGAGCGCCGCCTCCTGCTCGGATCCGCCTGCCCCGGCGCGCTGCGCGGCCTCGCCCGCCGCGGCCTTCGCCCGGTCGAGCGCCGCCGAGACGTCTCCGGAACCGGTCGCGAGGGCCTGATCCGCCTGCGTGAGGCCGCCCGTCGCCGAGGAGAGCGCCTGCTCGCGCGCCGCGGGCCCCCGCTCCGCCTGCTCACGGCGCGCGCGCTCGTCGGAGAGGTCCTTCTCCAGGGACGCGATCCGCTGCTGGTCCCCTTGCCGTGCTGTCTGGAGATCCGCCACCTGCCGCTCCAGCTGCGCGACGCGCGCCTGTGCCGCCTGGGCCTGCTGGAGCGCCTGGAAGACGTCCGGGGCCGCTCCCGCGTCGGGTCGAGCGGTCGGGTTCGGAGTCGAGCTCGGGGTCGAGGTCTAGGTCGGGGTCGGGGTCGGGGTCGCAGAGGGCCCGATGCGTATCTCGGTGACGCCTCCATCGGGCGGCTGGCCCACCGGCTGGGCGAGGAGCAGTGGAACGAGGAGCGTGAGAGCGGGCGTCATGCGCCAAAGATGCGCAAGCCGACGCCAGGGAGAAGGGGCCGTCAGGCCTCGACGGCGGTCTTCAAGCCGCTCGCGAGATCGTTGAGCGAGCGCGCCTGGCTCGCGACGGCCTGGGTCGAGACCATCGTCTCCTGCGTCGCCAGGTAGATCTCGTTCATGGCCTTCAGGACCTGGTCGATGCCGTGGTCCTGCTGCTGCGCGACCGTCGCGATCTCGCGCGCGGCGTCGGACGACTCCCGGAGCGCGGTGGCGAGCTTGCGGATGGTGTCGCCTGTGCCGTTCGCGACGATGGCGCCCTGCTCGGCGCGGCGAACGCCGGTCTCGGCGGCCGTCATAGCCGAGAGCATCGCCTTGTGCACCTCGCTCAGGATCCCCTTCACCTGGCCCGCCGCGCGCTTCGCGTCGTCGGCATGGTGCCGCATCTCCGTCACGACCGTCGTGAGCCCGTTCGCGCCCTGCCCCACCTTCTGCGCCTCGGCGGCGGCCGCCTCGGCGAGCCGCTGCGATCGCTCGGCGATGTAGTTCACCACCGACGTGATCTCGAAGATGTCGCGCATGCGCGTGTTGAGTGCCTCGATCTTCTGCGACAGCCCGCGGACCTCCTCCGACAGCTTCACGAGCTCCCCGCTGGAGAGCTCGGCCGCGGAGAGACCCTCCTCGGACGCCTTCCGGGACGTGTGGGCGAGGCCGACCACGCTCTCGGCGGTGAGCGCCGCCTGGGTGGCGGTGTGGCCGAGCTGGCCCATGGTGGCCGTCGTCTCGCGCACGGAGGCCGCCGTCTCCGCCGTCATGCTGCTGAACGACGAGACCGTCGAGAGGAGCGCCTGTGCGGTGCCGAACAGCTCGTGCGCGGTCTTGTCGAAGCGCTCGCGGCGCGCCGCCTCGAGCGCGATGATGGCGTCCTGCCTGCGCCCGGCGAGGCTCGCCATGACCGCGAGCACGAGCGGCGCGAGGTCCACGATCCAGAGGACCGCCGACGTCTGCGCGCGCGCCATCGCCGCGCCGAAGGGCAGCTCGGGGAAGCGCGTGAGGGCCTCGAGCGACGTCCCGACGATCGGGAACGTGGCGCCGAAGAGCGCCCCGTAGATGGCGTAACGCTTGGTGTACATGGTCGTCCTCTGCACGTGTGGAGCGCCGGGTCATCTTGCCGGGACTGCGACGCGCGAGTCCGTACCGCATCGGCACGACGCGACAGGGGTGCGCAGGCATACCATGCCGGAGATTCACCTACATCCCGCGATCGTCCCTCGCCTCGTCGCCGCCGGTCGCGCGGAGCCGCACGACGTCTTACGGCCGCCGCGCTGGCTTGGAGCGCCGAGCCGGGATAGGTCTACCTGCGATGACGGCCAGCTCCTCCACCGCTCCCGCCGGCGCCCCGTCCGTGCGCGAGGCTCCCCTCGCCGCGCTCCTGCCGCGCGAGGGCGCGCTCTCCGCCGACGAGATCCTCGACCGCTTCGTCGGCTGGGTCGCGTCCACCGGGCTCACGCTCTACCCCGCGCAGGAGGAGGCGCTGCTCGCGCTGCTCGAGGGCCAGCACGTCGTGCTCGCCACGCCCACCGGGTCCGGGAAGTCGCTCGTCGCGACCTTCCTGCACTTCCAGGCGATGGCGGAGGGCAAGCGCTCCGTCTACACCTGCCCGATCAAGGCGCTCGTGAACGAGAAGTTCTTCGCGCTGTGCGAGGCGTTCGGCGCCGACGCGGTGGGGATGATGACGGGAGATGCCGCCATCAACCGCGACGCGCCCATCCTGTGCTGCACCGCGGAGATCCTGGCCAACATGGCGCTCCGCGAGGCGCGCCCCCGCGCCGACGTCGTGGTCATGGACGAGTTCCACTACTACGGGGACCGCGACCGCGGGCTCGCCTGGCAGGTGCCGCTGCTCCTCCTCCGCGACACCACTTTCCTGCTCATGTCCGCCACCCTCGGCGACGTGACGGCGATCGCGGAGGGGATCCGGGACCTGACCGGGCGCGAGGTGGCGCGCGTGCGGAGCGCGACGCGCCCGGTCCCGCTCGAGCTCGAGTACCGCGAGACGCCACTCCACGAGACCATCGAGGACCTCGTCTCGGCGGACAAGGCGCCCGTCTACCTCGTGAACTTCACCCAGCGCGCGGCCGCCGAGCAGGCGCAAAATCTGATGTCCGCGAACTTCTCCTCGAAGGAGGAGAAGGAGCGCATCCGCGCGGCGCTCGACGGCGTCCGCTTCGACACGCCGTTCGGCAAGGACGTGCAGCGCTTCCTGCGCCACGGCATCGGCGTTCACCACGCGGGCCTCCTGCCCAAGTACCGGCTCCTCGTGGAGAAGCTGGCGCAGGGGGGGCTCCTCAAGGTCGTCTCCGGCACCGACACGCTCGGCATGGGCGTGAACATCCCCATCCGTACCGTGCTCTTCACGCAGCTCTGCAAGTTCGACGGGGAGAAGACGGCCATCCTGTCGGCGCGCGACTTCCACCAGATCGCCGGTCGCGCCGGCCGCAAGGGCTTCGACGAGCGCGGCTACGTCGTCGCGCAGGCGCCCGAGCACGTCGTCGAGAACAAGCGGCTCTCCGAGAAGGCGGCCGCCGGCAAGAAGGTGGTGAAGCGCCAGCCGCCACAGAAGGGCTACGTGCCGTGGGATCGCAACACGCTCGAGCGGCTCCGGACGAAGGAGCCCGAGCCGCTCGTCTCGCGCTTCGAGATCACCTTCGGCCTGCTCCTCAACCTGCTCCAGAGCGAGACGACGCAGCGCGGCGGCGGGTACGGACGGCTGGTCGAGATGATCGGCCGCGCCCATGAGACGCCGTACGCCCGCTCCAAGCTGCGGCGCGCGGCGGCCGAGCGCTTCCGCACGCTCAGGCGCGCCGGCCTCGTCGAGGTGCGCGGCATCGAGGGCTACCGCGGGCGGCACGTCCGGCCCGCGCCCGGCTTGCAGCGCGAGTTCTCGCTGCATCAGACGCTCGCGCTGTGGCTCGTCGACACCCTGCCGAAGGTGCCGCGCGAGAGCGAGACCTACGCGCTCGACGTGCTGTCGCTCGTCGAGGCGATCCTGGAGAACCCGGACGCGGTGCTGTGGAAGCAGCTCGACGTGGCGCGCGGCAAGGCCGTCGCCGAGATGAAGGCGAAGGGCATGGAGTACGACGAGCGGATGGCGGAGCTCGACAAGGTCGAGTACCCGAAGCCGCACGCCGACTTCATCTACGCCACCTTCAACGAGTTCGCGGCGCTGCACCCGTGGGTCGGCGCGGAGAACATCCGGCCCAAGTCGATCGCCCGCGAGATGGTCGAGCGGTACATGACGTTCAACGACTACGTCGGCGAGTACGGCCTGGACCGGTCGGAGGGCGTCCTCCTCCGTTACCTCTCCGACGCCTACAAGACGCTCGTGCAGACCGTCCCCGAGACGTACCGCGACGAGCGGGTGGACGACGTCATCGCCTTCCTGCGCGGGACGGTGCGCGGCGCCGACGCCTCGCTCCTCGACGAGTGGGAGCGCATGCGCGATCCCGCCTACCGCGCGGCCGCGCTCGATCAGCGCGCGGCCCTCACCGCCCTGCCGCCGCGCGCAGCCCAGCCGGACGACGACCCGCGCGCCTTCGCCGCCCGCGTCAGGAACGAGCTGCACCGCCTCCTCGTCGCGCTCGCCGCGAAGCGCTGGGACGCGGCGGCGGCGGCGCTCCACCAGCCCGACGGCGCGTGGCCGCCGGCGCGCCTCGAGCAAGAGCTCGCGCCCTATTTCGCGGAGCACCCCGCCATCGACACCCGCCCCGTGGCGCGGCAGCCGCACAACACGCTCCTCGAGAAGACCGGACCCCGCGCATACGCCGCCCGCCAGCGCATCGTGGATCCGCAGGGCGAGGTGGACTGGGTCATCGAGTGCGCCATCGACCTCGGCACACCCCGGCCCGACGATGCGCCGCTGCTGGAGCTGGTGCGGGTGGGGACGTAGCCTCGACGCTAAACCGCGACCGCGAGCCCGCGGGCATCGTCCCCCTCTCCCTGGAAGGGAGAGGCCGGGGAAAGGGTCGGCCAACCGTCCGCCGCGCCCCCTCCCCCCGCAAGCGGGGGGAGGGGGACGCACCCTCGACCGCGACCTCGACCTCGACCCTCGACCGCGACCTCGACCCCGACCCTGACCCCCGACCCCGACCACGACGCCGATCTGGGTGAACGTAGTTCACTGTGGGTATACGCTTACCCTCCCCTGCCAGGCGGGCTGGCGTATGCTCCCTCGGAGCGCGCGGCTGCGGGTCGCCGCACGGGAGGGATTCCATGCGCAAGCTGTTCGTCGGCCTCGTCGTCGTCGGTCTCGCGGTGGCGCCGCTCGCCGCGAGCGCCGGCCCCATCGTGGAAGGGTCCGTCGGGCTCGGCTGGCAGGTCAGGCCGTCCTTCGACCGGCAGCCCGCGAACGTGATGGTCGCGCCCGGCTGGAGCTTCGCGAGCATGCTGAAGCTCGAGCTGGGCGTCGTGGCCGGCCTCGCCGACGTGCAGAGCTCGAAGTTCGACATGGAGCTGCGGCCGATGGTGGTGGTCTCGCCGCCGCTCTTCCCGCTCTACCTGCGCGGGATCCTCGCGGTGCAGAACCTCATCAACGGGCCGACGACGTACGCGTACGGCGGCGCGGTCGGGCTCTCCTTCGGCCTCCTCGGCGCCGGTGTGTTCGTCGAGGCGGGCGTCCTGCCGCGCAGCGTGAAGGTGGACCTCGCGACGAACGCGCCCGTCGTCGGCTCGACCAGCGCCGCGACCAGAGACGAGTTCCGCTGGTTCGCCGAGGGACGCCTCGGCGCCTTCTACGAGTTCTGACCGGTCCGGATGGGCGCAGCTGTATCGCCCATCCCCGTCTACAGAGGCTCGTCGAACGCGCCGGCGGGCGGCGCGGCGAGCAGCTCGACCCTCGTGAGCGAGGTCGCCCCGGTGTGTTGCCCGCTCGCGTAGTTCTCCTCGTGCATCGCGAACACGACCCCCCGGACCGGCTTCCACTCCGAGTAGACGGTGGCGAACTCGATCGCGCCGGTCGGGCCCGCGATCGTCCCGGCCGATCGCACGATGCGGGCCGTCTCCGGGTCTACCTCGACCACGAGCTCGAGCCCGCGCGGGAGCGCCAGCGCGAGCGCACGCAGCCGCCTGCCGTCGCGCTCGACCGTCCCACGTTCCGAGAGGCGCGCGCCCTTCTCGGCGAGCGAGAGCGGCAGCGCGAGCCGCGCCGCCTGGAGGACCATCGCGGCGTGGCGGAACGAGCCGGTGACGTCGACGCCGTTCCGGTCGCCGTAGCCCGCGTGCACGACCCGCACCTCGGGGGTGCCGCCCGGGAACGCGACCTCGACGCGCAAGCTGCCCGGCCGCGCGAAGAGGCGGACGAGCTGCCCCGTCCCCTCGTGCATGAGCGAGGTGACGGTGCCTTCCTGGCGCACGACGCGCGCCTTCTCGAGCGCGGCGCGGCCGCCGTACGCGCTGAGCACCTTCCGCACCAGCGCTTCCGGCCCGCCGTCTGCGCGCCCGTCCTGAGGAACGAAGAGCGCGGCGACGGCCAGGACGGTGGCGAGGAGGCGCATGGGAGGGAGTCTGCCTGCGCGGCGAGCGCCGCGCAAATGCGGGCCGCCGAGTTGCCGCACCGCCGTCAGCGCGCCGGCAGCGCGGCCGCGTCCTCGTCGCGCGGCGGATACGCCACCCTCCGCCCCTGTCTCACCGCGAATGGGGTGAGGCGGTGCGGCCGCGTCCGCCCCTTCCCGACGATGTGCTGCACCACCACGCCGTGCGCGAAGAGCGCGTCGGCGAGGAGCGAGCGGTGGCAGCGCCACGGCACGGCCTCGGCGCACATGATCGCCACCGGTCCGTCGCGCACGAGCGCGCGCAGCTCCACGAGGCCCTCCTCGAACTCGCCGGTCTGCATGTGATCCGCGTAGCCGCGAAAGCTGGCGTTTCGCCAGGCGCCGTTGGGCGAGTCCTTGCGGGCGTGGCGCAGCCCGCCGAGCCGCGCGAGGTGCACGTACCGGATGCCCGCCGCCGGCAACGTCCGGGCGAGCGCGCCCTCCGAGAACTGCGGGTTCCGGCGGGAGCGCGGGATGGTCCGGATGTCTGCGAGCGTGGCGACACCGCAGGACTGCAGCAGCGCCACGAGCTCCTCGAACGATCGCGTGGAGTGGCCGATGGCGAGGATGCGGGCGCGACCCCATCCCGGCGCGGCTCGAGGCGGCTCGCGCGGATCGTCCATGGCGGGTGATCTGTCGAGGCGCGCGCCCCGCCGCCACCGGAGCCCCATGACGGGACGAGATGGCGACCGCTCTCCCGCGTGGCCAACTTTCGGGGGGAGCCCTCGTGGCGGTGGAAACGATCCAGCGCAACTCGAAGGTCACCGAGCGTTCGCTCGCCATCCTCGCCGTGGGCGCGGCCCTGGCGTTCCTGTGGCTGGCGCGCGAGCTCATCCTGCCCGCGGTGCTGGCGGTGTTCATCGCCGTCACGGTCCACCCCGTGGTGGCCTGGCTCGAGCGCCGCAAGGTGCCGCGGGTCGTCGCCTCCCTGACCGGCACGCTGCTCGCGACGCTCGTCGTCGCCGGCATCGTCGCCGTCCTCTACAACCGCGTCTCCGCCTTCTGGGAGGAGCTCCCGGCCTACGAGGATCGCATCCGGCAGGTGTCGCAGGCGCTGACGGCGAAGGTGATCCACATCCAGAGCCAGGGCGAGACGCTGGTGAAGCCGCCGCCCGGCGGCGTGAAGGTGCAGCAGAGCGTGCCCTGGGGCGTCCTCATCGTCGGCACAGCGCAGGGCGCGCTCACGCTCGCGGGCCAGGCAGCGGTCGCCGTCTTCACCCTCTACTTCGCGCTCGCGGAGGGTCCGCGGTTCCAGCAGAAGCTGCTCGCGGCGATGGGCCGCGACGGCGAGGCGCGCGAGCGCGCGCTCTCCGCGGTCCAGGAGATCCAGCACGACATCGAGCAGTACATGGTGAACCGCCTCGCGCTCAACGCTCTGCTCGGCATCGTCACCTGGCTCGTCTACAGGCTCTACGGCCTCGAGCACGCCGCGATCTGGGGTCTCACCACGGCGCTCCTCCACTTCATCCCTTACGTCGGCCCTGCGTTGGGGCTGGTCCTCCCGACCGGGATGGCCCTCCTCCAGTACGGCACCGCCAAGGACGTCGTGTTCGTGGCCGCCATCTACATCGCGCTCGTCGCCATGCAGGGCAACGTCGTCGACCCCATCTTCCTGGGGAAGCAGCTGAGGCTGAGCTCGATCGTCGTCTTCCTGGGATCGCTCTTCTGGTTCTGGATCTGGGGGCCAGTCGGGCTCTTCCTGGCGGTGCCGCTCCTCTCCTCGATCCGCGCCGCGTGCGCGCACATCCCGCGGCTGAAGGTCGTCTCGCAGTTCCTCGGGGAGTGAATCTCTCACCGCCCGTGGTGGGGGTGCGGCTCGGGCGCCAGCGGGGAGGTGCCGAGCCGCGCCAGCAGCTCGGCGACGTCCTGGTAGACGGCGACGCACCCCGCGGCCTCGAGCTCGCGCTGGGGAAAGCCGCCGGAGAGCACGCCCACCGTCACGACGCCGGCGCGGCCCGCCGACTGCGCGTCGTAGGGGCTGTCCCCCACCGCCACCGCGTCGCCCGGGTCGAGGGCGAGCTTCTCGAGGCACGCCTGGAACACGTCGGGGAAGGGCTTCGTGCGCGCGGCGTCGTCGCCGGTGGTGGCGGCGTCGACGAGGCTCGCGCCGCCCACCATCCTCAGGTAGTACCCGAGCTCCGTCCGCTTCGAGGACGAGGCGAGCCCGATCGCCGTGCCCGCCTGCTTCAGGCGAGCGAGGATCTCGCGTGCCTGCGGGAACGGCCTCACCCACGGCAAGTACTGGCGCCGGTAGAGGCTCGAGCGGTACTCGGCGAGCTCGTCCCCGAAGCGCTCCAGCTCCTCCTCGGACAGGAACTCCGGGAGGAGCTGATCGCCCCCCTTCCCGATCTGGCTCCGGATGTCGTCGTAGCCGATCTCCTTCCCGAAGCGGGCGAAGGCCTCCTGCCACGCCTGCGCGTGCAGGTCGACGGAGTCCACCAGGGTGCCGTCGATGTCGAAGAGGACCGCGCGCGCCACCTGTCGAAGGTGGGGCCGTCCACGCGCGCGGCAACCTGGGCCGCGCCGGCTCGCGTGTCGTGCCGCGCGGGGGTGCCGGCCGGGCGCACGCCCGTCCGCCGGGGGTTGACACGGAAGCCCGTTGAGCCCATCTGTTGCAGGTGCTCGAGAGCCTCAAGACCAATCGTACCGGGAAGCGCTGGCCCCGTGGCCAGAAGTTCGTGATGTCGGCCAGCGGCGCCGTCGCCGAGGCGTCCTACCGCGAGGCGGTGCAGGCCGCCCGCGCGCAGGGACGCGCCGCGCTCGACGCCGCGCAGCAGGCGTGGGCGGGACCGCTGCGCGCGCAGCCCATCGACGGGGTCGTCCTGGGCGAGCTGCGCGGCGGCAAGAAGAGCATCGCCGAGATCGCGCGCGGGCTCGAGGACTGCGGCACGAGCGCGGCCGAGGTGAAGTCGTCGGTGGACCGCCTCTCCGACGCGGGCCTCGTGCAGCCCGCGCCCGCGCTCGACGCGGCGGCGTAGGCGCCCGCTCAATCCCAGGCGCCGCGGCGCAGCGCCTTCTTCCTGCCCTCGCGCTTCTTCGCGTCGAGCCGGCGCTCCTTCGCGCCTCGCGTGGCGCGGGTCGGCTTGCGCGGCTTCGGCTCACGCGCGAGCGCCTCGAGCCGCGCCCGCAGCCGCGCGAGCGCCGCCCCGCGGTTCCGCAGCTGGCTGCGTCGCTCGGTCGCCGTGACGGCGACCCCCGTCGCGCGATGGACGAGGCGCACGCCGCTCTCGGTCTTGTTGCGGTGCTGCCCGCCGGGGCCGCTCCCGACGAAGAACGTCTCCTCGCAGCCGCCGAGGAGCGCGTCGTCGGAGAGGGCGAGGGCGCGGCGGGCGGCGGCGCGCAGCGCCGGCGGTACCTCAGGAGGCATGCGCGAGCTCGACGGGCTTCGCGGCGCGGGCGCGCACGCGCTGGCCGGCGCTGACGGCCCCGGCCGACGCCGGCACGACCTCGTCGCCCTCCGCGAGGCCGCCCGTCACCTCGACCACGCCCTCGGCGCGCAGTCCGATCGACACCGTCCGCCG
>WNFY01001261.1_pt1 | contig 23890 bp, 15 predicted proteins | sample 5400091 | NCBI WGS metagenome assembly WNFY01 (sample SAMN13153364, study PRJNA577476) | soil metagenome | isolation source: 60 cm soil or saprolite under grassland replicate 1 | place: USA:California | collected 2016-06-15 | reverse complement strand
TGATAAATTGATTAATACTGTGTCATTATCAGACTTTGAAACAGGCTCATTATTTTTTTGGAAATTCTTTGATATAGAATCTTTGTCATTGTTTACATCATTATTTGATTTGCCTGAATCATGTTGTTTGCAACTGACAATTAAGAGTAGTATTACTATTAATGCATTAAAATATCTCATTCTGATAATTATGTTTAACGCTCCTGTGAAGTTAGCAAATTAGTATTCCATGAAACAATCACTATAAAATGTTGTTTTAAGGGAATGATTGATTTTTAACTCTTACATTTAAAACACAAAAACATCAATAAACTAAAACCAAAGATGAGAATAATACGACACCTCATATTATTATCGTTAGTCTGCCAGTTTTCAATAAATCTCTTTTCTCAAAACAATGATGCTCTTTTTGCAGGGTACAGAAAAAAAGATAGCTCGTATATTCAACCTATTTACAGGTCATCACCAAACAATTCAATGCTTCAAAATTATTCTACCAAAGGAAGTTTTAATCCGTATACAGGAATCCCAGATTGGACGGAAGCATATCTGAAAGTTTCAAACGTTTATCGTAATGATCTGCCCTCTCTTTATAAAGAAAAATACCAGGACTTGTTTAGCAATTTAATGAGAAAGGATACAGTAAATTATTTTAAGCTTGTAAATAGTTTTGAGCGTTCGTATAAACTTTTCTTTACCGGATTATTTAAGTATAACGAAAATGATATTGAAGGGGCTTATAAAATTTTTGATGAGCTTAATAAAATTAAAAAGAAAGATAGTTTTCTTGGCAGTGAGAGCAGTTTTTGGCTAAATGCAACTTCAAAATATAAAGATGCGACTGCTGAGTTTATTAATCTTTACTCTGGCATTGAAAAAGATGTGGAGGAACACAATTATAAATCTGTTTTAAACAAAATAGATAATCTAAAAGAGTCGCTGAATTTCTATGATAGATATCTTTTGAAATACAATTTTGAAGTTGAACAATACAATTATTTAAACGCAATAACAGCTTTGGATTCATTAAAAAAATATTCCCCTGATGCTGACAAAAAAGATCTTGTGGTTGGAAATTACCAAAAACTCGTTGAGCTGCTTTATTTTAAACAGAATTATCTAAAGGCCATTGAAAATAAAACTTATTATTATCCTCTTGATAGTTTATACAATAACCTTATCTACTATAATAAAAACTGGAAACTGCCTTTGGATGATTTGCAAAATGCAAGTTTTGCAATAGACAAAAGAAAGTGTACCGATACTGATAGTATTTTAAGCAGGCATCTTATTGATACATTAAAAATAAGTACTGCGAAAATAGATGAGGTTCTGGATTTTGGCAGGTATGTTCGTAAACAATGGGGAGATACTTTGTTGATAGTCTCACTTTCATTTAAAGATAGTTCCGCTTATGGGTTTTATAAAAAACTTCTTTCTGATAATTTTACAGACACACATTCAATAACCAAATCACTGGCTTATGTATTTACAAGCAGTGTAGGAGAAGAGCATATGATATATAGAAATGTAGTTGCGGGGCTTGTTCTTGACAATGCCAATTCCATCTATCAGCTTTATATGTATTGCTTAGCTGAACGCGGTAAATTAAAAAATTTGACTTCGTTTTTTAGTGGTAAGTAACAAATAAACATTAATGTACAATAGATTGAACAATAGTTGTGATAGGTACTCAGGTCAGGAAATATATTATATAAGCCCAACACACTAATTGAGGTTCTTTCGAATCCAGGTCTTTTGCTAAGGAGTTGGTTTTATTGGATGCTCTCCGGCATGCCGTGCTACCATAAGATCCTGCACTTGCTGGATTACCTCAAGTTTCCTTACATTCTTACCCGGACAAGCGTGCGTTGTGAGAGGATCTTCTCTGTGAAGCCTAATTGTATTAGGATTCAGACCCAGTATAGCACACAAAGTTGCCATTGCAGCTACGGCATTTCTACGTACATTTAATCCACGTCCACTGTCAAAAGGTTCTTTCTCATAATCACCCAGCATTTCAATTCCCAGGGCTTCTTTGTTCCACGAAGGAGAATGTGTGCCTGAAACATTCAAAGGAGTGAATACCCAAATTTGTTTATCGTCAATGAATAAATGGGGTCCGGCACTCCACTTTTGTGTATCTCTGTAAAAAGCTTCGAGGTTGTGAATATGATTAATGTTAAGTCCGTCTGGTCGTTCGCCTAAAGATGGAGTAGCAGTGTTATGAAGAACAATAAAAGAAGGTCTCCATGCAGTCCATTGAATTGTATGGCAATAGTTGTCAAATTCATCCGGCGAAAAATTCTTTCCAATAATTCCTTTCCAGGCCATGGTTTATTTTTTCAGATGGTTAATATTCTCGTGATTTTAAAACTTCAGGAGTGATACGATTACAAGATTGTGATTTTTTTTTCATAAAAGCAAGCAATATTTATTTTTTCAATATTTTTTTATTAGTGTTGGATAGCAAAAAAAATTTTGATAAAAAGCTTGCTTAATAAAATTAAAATGTATAGCTTGGGGAGGTAATAGAAATTTATGTTACAAAATTTATGTGGGTAGGTTATTTGATCTTCCGAAAGGCATATGCCCTACTAGTATATATTTCTTTAAAAAAGCCAAAACTATGAGCACTAACTTCCTGCTGCAGATCAAATTTAAGTCAGCATAATAATAAGTATTTAAAACTACCTGACAGAAAATCTAATTACCAGATTTTTGTTTTCCCTCATGAATCGGCCCTACAACAACTTAATTAACTCAAGCTTAAAGCAGTTAGATAAGCAAAGATTGCATCTGATGCATTAGGTATTATATTTTGATTTAACAATAAAAAATATCATGACATATTCAGGATTGAATTGTTTTGAAACTACAACTTTAATCCTATATCACTGGCGATAGCGCAAATGGAGAACTGATAATCAGGAATTTCAAATGAATCGAATGATAGTAATCAAATCTGTTTTTAAAATTCAATTCACTTCAATGCCTGATTAATACACCATTTTAAAAAATCATTTAATCTAATATCTGTCTAAACTATGAACACTTCAAGGAATCCACTCTACTTCAATAGTTCCTGAACACTGCTCAAATTTTCAAATTTGTTATTAACTCTTCATTTCTCATAAACAAATTCATAACAATAAATTTTTTAAAATGGCAACATATAAGACGCCGGGTGTTTACGTAGAAGAAATTTCTCTCTTTCCTCCTTCTGTAGCGGAAGTAGAAACTGCGATACCTGCATTTATGGGCTTTACTGAACGAGGTCCAAAAAACACCCCTAAAAGAATCAGTTCAATATTAGAATACCAATTACTTTTTGGTAGTGCTGAACCAGAAAAAAAGGTTGTAGTAACTGTGCAAAATGATAATGTTGATGTTGATTTTGAAAAGGATAAAAATGGGGCATCAGTTAAATCAAACAACATCATGTACTACGCTATGCAATTATATTTTGCAAATGGTGGTGGACCATGTTACATAGTTTCTGCCGGCAATTTTGCTGATAGTGCTAATGCTTCAATTGATGTTTATAACGCTGCATTAGACGTCGTTGCTAAAGAAGACGAGCCAACTCTGTTAGTCTTTCCTGATGCGCCTTCTATATTATCTTCAGCAAATTACTATGCCTTGCAAAATAATGCATTACAGCAATGTGCAAAATTAGGAGATCGGTTTGCCATTATTGATGTGGTGGACAAAGGCGACTTAAAAGCGTCTAAAGATGATTTTCGAAATACGATTTCTGCAAACATTGAGCAAGCAAAATATGGTGCTGCTTATTTTCCCAACATAAAAACTATATTAAGTTATTCTGTTGATGAAGATAGTATTACTGCTGCTGTTGAAGAAAAGCCTGCAGAAGTTCCTGCGGCTGCTCCTGCTACGGCAGAACCAACTCCCGGAGCGGCTGGTACAGAACCTGCAGGTGGCAGGAGACCTGCAAGAACTACACCTTCACCCTCTGCTCAAAAGAAAAAATTCTCCGAGCTTTCTAACGCTCTTCAAAATCAGGTCAGGCAAAAAATTCGTGATTCATTGACCGTAGATTTGCCACCCTCTGCAGCAGTTGCAGGCATATATGCCAGTGTGGATACCGCAAGAGGCGTTTGGAAGGCACCTGCCAATGTTAGCCTCAATTATGTAAAAGCTCCTTCATTAAAAATAACCGATGATGATCAGGAGGATCTGAATATTGATGTTACAGCCGGTAAATCAATCAATGCTATCCGTGCGTTTACCGGAAAAGGAACAAAAATCTGGGGGGCCAGAACATTAGCTGGCAACGATAACGAGTGGCGCTACATCAATGTTCGCCGCTTCTTTAACATGGTTGAAGAGTCTGTAAAAAAATCAACTTATTGGGCAGTATTTGAGTCTAACGATGTCAATACATGGACAAAGGTTCGTGCAATGATAGAGAACTATCTTATACTAAAATGGAAAGATGGGGCTTTGGCCGGCGCTAAGCCAGACGATGCATTTTTTGTGCATGTGGGATTGGGACAAACCATGTCTCCTATGGATGTTCTTGAAGGAAGAATGATTGTGGAAATAGGTTTGGCTGCAGTAAGACCCGCTGAATTTGTCATTCTGAAATTCTCTCATAAACTTCAAACTTCGTAAACATTAATTAATTTAAAACTACAGATATGGCAACAACTACTTATCCGATTCCCGTTTTCCATTTTAAAGTTGAATGGGGCGGTAAAAATGTAGGTTTTTCAGAGGCCTCAGGCCTTACACAAGAAGTGCAGCTCATAGAATACCGGGATGGTAACAGTCCCGATTATTCAACCATTAAAATGCCTGGTTTGCATAAGTATAATAACATTACACTAAAACGTGGTATTTCAAAAGGCGATAATGAATTTTTTAAATGGCTAAATACTGTAAAATTAAATACAATAGAACGCAGGGATCTTACGATTAGTCTTCTAAATGAAAATCATGAAGCTGTTATGGTATGGAAGGCGCATAATGCATTCCCCGTAAAAGTTGAAGGGCCCGGTTTAAAGGCATCCGGTAATGAAGTAGCTATTGAATCTATTGAGATTGCACACGAAGGAATTACATTACAGAATGATTAATGGTTCTGCTGCACATTTGTTTCTTAAATCATATGATTTCTTAAAGGTTGATATTTTTTAAAGCAGTACGATATTTTTTGTATCCCGCTTTTGCTATGACAAAAGCTGTCGTTGCATTGCGCACTTATACTGCATAATTCTATTGTACTGCTTTTAAATTTATTATTACCAACACAAGACTTCGTTATAAATTTACTTTCACGGATATAATAATACCTGATCATCAAAGCAGCAGTTTAAGAAATTTACAGCGTTGATTTAAATTACCTGCATAGTACCTTTCATCCATAATTTAATAATTAGAACTACATGGCAAAAGCATATGATTTCTATCCCTATAATCTTCCCGTAAGTTTTCATTTTAATGTTAATATTTCGGGGAAGGATTCAGGGAATGATATCAGGTTCCAGGAGGTATCAGGATTAACAGCCGAAATGGGAGTGGAAGAATTGGTGGTGGGGGGTGAGAACATGTTTACCTATCGCTTGCCCACAAGAGCTAAGTACAGTAATATAATATTGAAGCGCGGTCTTTTAAAGAATTCTAAGCTCATAGATTGGTTCAGAAACGCCATTGAAAACTTTCAATTTGAACCTCTGGATATAAGCATACATCTGCTCAATGAAAATAATGACGTCATTACCTCTTGGGAAATAAAACAGGCTTATCCGGTCAAATGGGCTATTTCTGATTTCAAAGCATCAGATAATGCTTTAGTGATTGAAACGATTGAACTTGTTTACCAGTATTTTCAACGAAAAGAAATATAGACAAAAACAAAAAAAGTTATGCCCGTACAAATAAACGAAATGATCATCAGAGCTAATATTGTTGAGGGTGGTGAAAAAGAAACGGAAGTAAAAGCTTCCGGTACCAATGAGGTGAATAAAGACGAGATAATAAAAGAATGTATAGAATTAATGATGGAAATCATTAATAATAAAAATGAAAGATAATGGCTGAAGATAATCTCAAAATAGTTGCTTACGACAAGGGTGAAGGCAGCAAGCGGCAAAATGAAATAGATAGTTTTACCGTAGTATTTAATCCCGGTACTTTTACTGTTAACAATAAAATTGATTTTAAAGAGTCAAAAGCAAAAGGGCAAGCCGGTGATGATCCAGAGTTTGACAGGATACCTCCTTTGGAATTTACTATTGAGTTTACTATAGATGGTACAGGTGTAACTATTGGAAAATTATCTGAAAGTGAACAACAGGATTATGTAAGGGATCAGGTAAAAAAATTAAGAAAGGTTACAGGCAGTCAGATCAATGGTGATATACACCGGCCAAATTATCTGGGATTACTTTGGGGAACGTTTTATATTGAATGTGTTCTAACGTCTCTGAATATAACCTATAATCTTTTTAAAAGAGATGGCACACCGCTGCGGGCTAAAGTGAACTGCGGTTTTAAGGAAAGAATAGGGCTTGGTAAGAGTGGAAGAGCATCAAGGTTGGAATCAGTTGACCTTACTAAATATAAATTAATAAAACAAGGGGATATTTTACCACTGATTTCCAAGGATAACTATGAAAGTTCGGCTTATTATTTACAGCTTGCAAAAGCGAATAAATTGAAGAATTTCAGGAATATTTTACCAGGAACAAAATTGATATTACCACCAATGGCAGATGATGAACAATAATAGCACAGTCTTATCAGCAAGAAATGAGGCTACTGACCTTGTTAACTTTAAAGTGCTGCTGAATGGCAATGCTATCAGCGGAGAGTATAAAATAGTTTCACTTAGCGTAGCTAAAAGTTTTAATAAAATTTCTCATGCAAAAATAGTTATAGCAGATGGAGATCCATCTAAACAGGACTTTACTATAAGCAGTAACGAAGATTCTCTTACGCCGGGAACTGAAATAGAAATGGCTATGGGTTACCATACGCAGACGAAAACGGTTTTTAAGGGAATAATTACAAAACACGCAATAAAATCAAGTAAGAACAAACATTCATTTTTAACGATAGAAGCAAAAGATAAAGCGATTAAACTTACACTAGCGAGGAGAAATCATTGTTTTATCGACAAAACTGACAAGGATATTATAGATGCAGTTATCAAGCAGTCAAATTATGGTGGAAACGTTGATATGGATACCACTGCTAATAAATATGAGGGGATGGTTCAATATAATGTAGTGGATTGGGATTTTATAGTATCGAGAGCAGAAATGAACGGCATGTTAGTATTTACTGATGATAATAAACTTTTTATTAAACCTCCGGATACAAACCAGGAAGCCGTAAAGGAAATAACCTATGGGATGGATGTGATAGAATTTGAGAGCGAAATAAATGCAAGCTCGCAATTGAAACAAGTAACAAGCCATGCATGGAATTATAAAGACCAAAAAGTTGAAGATTCTCCTGAAGCAAACATACAATTCAAAGAAAGTGGTAATCTTAAAGCAGAAAATCTGGCTGATGCTTTTGGGATAAAGGAATATCATCTTTCACATACCGGTAATTTAAATAATGAGGAATTGAAGTTATGGAGTAATGCGCAACTTTTAAAAAGCAGGCTTGCAAAAACTACAGGGAGGATTAAGGTAAAAGGGACAACAGAGATTAAACCGGGACAAGTTCTTAAATTGAGTGGTTTTAGTAAACGCTTTAATGGTAATGTATTTGTTACCGGAATTCTGCATAGCTATGACAAATCAATTTGGGAAACAGATATCCAGTTCGGCCTTCCGGAACAATGGTTTTATCAAAGGGAGGATATAATTGAAAAACCTGCTTCCGGATTAATACCAGCTATTAATGGTTTACAAATTGGCATAGTGATGCAATTAGAAAATGATCCTGACAATCAACACAGGGTCAAAATTAAATTACCACTGGTAGATATGCAGGATGGAATCTGGGCGAGAGTTGCAACCCTGGATGCAGGTAATGAAAGAGGCAGTTTTTTCAGACCTGAAATAAATGACGAAGTATTAGTAGGATTTTTAAATGATGATCCCCGGTATCCCATAATTCTTGGAATGCTTAATAGCAGCGCAAAGCCTGCACCTATAGAAGCAAAAGATACAAATCATGAAAAGGGTTTTGTAACACGCAGCAAAATGAAATTAACTTTTAATGATGAAAAGCAAATAGTAACCATAGAAACGCCAAAAGGGAAAAAAATTGAAATAAATGATGATAGTGATTCTATAATTCTTTCAGATCAGAATCGAAATAAAGTTTCTATGACAAGTGATGGTATTAGTCTGGAAAGTGGGAAAAATATTTCCTTAAAAGCAGCTACAGGTGATATAAAAATGGAAGCTCTAAATATAGAAAGCAAGGCCAACGTTAAATTCAGTGCGCAGGCCAATGCACAGGCAGAATTACAAGCATCGGGACCATTGGTGATAAAGGGCGCTATTGTGAATATTAATTAAACAAATACAATAACAAGTAAAACCTTTTTATGCCTTTTGCTGCAAGAATAACGGATATGCATACCTGCCCAATGTCAACACCGGGCACACCGCCGATTCCGCATGCAGGAGGACCAATATTGCCACCAGGGAATATTACAGTATTGATTGGGGGATTACCTGCTGCAACAGTTGGAGATATGCTTTTGTGTGTTGGTCCACCCGATACTATTGTAAAGGGCTCGGCAACTGTTCTTATTTGCAGTAAGCCTGCTGCAAGAATGGGAGATATGACTGCGCATGGTGGTTCTATTGTGCTTGGTTGCCTTAGCGTAAACATAGGAGGATAAAATCATGGAAAATATATCTCAAGATTTTTTGGGAGCTGGCTGGGGTTTTCCGATTGAATTCAACAAAGAAACAGTTGTAATGTTAAGCAGGGAAGATGACATAAAGAACAGCCTTGATATACTTTTTGCGACGAATGTTGGTGAACGGATTATGCATCCTAATTATGGGTCAGCATTGTCAACTTTTCTTTATATGCCTATTAATAAAAGTACAATAACCTACATAGAAGCAATTGTCAGCGATGAAATATTATTTAATGAGCCAAGAATAATTTTAAATGATATTGAAATTAATCCGTCTGTTACGGAATTTGGAAGACTCGATATAACTATTTATTATACAGTAAATGCTACCAATAACAGGTACAATTACGTATATCCATTTTATATTAAAGAAGCTACCAATCTTCAAAGATAATTGTTGACGCAACTAAAGAGAGAAAAGAAAATGTTTTACTAAAGTAATATAATTAATCGTGGATCATACCAGTCTAAAAAAAATAAGTAACATTCTGAAACAGGAAGGAACTTCCAGACAGGAAAGGTATATGCAGGCTTTGCATAAGAATAATACTTTGATGGATGACCGGAAATTGGAGGATTTTATTGCATATATGCAACAGTATTCAAAAAATCTTTTATTTATTAATACATATACTGGGCATCCTGATTTTAAAGAAAGCTGGGAACATTTTTTTAAAAATGATATTTTGTTTCTAATTGCAAATGTCGCTACAAAAAAACCAGACGAAATAAAGGAAGCTTATGATTCTTTATTCGAAAATTTTGAAAGGAATAAAACAAGTGAAAATTTTTCCGAATTGGTTGTTTTTACATTTTCAAGTTTAAAAAAAATAAATACTTGGTATGCATTATCCTCTCCTGATCATGTTATAAAGCAAGAGTTTGCTTTATATATCCGCTCTTATCTTAAAAAAGAACTGGAAAACATCCGGGAAATGTTGTCCTATCTTTTTAATCAGGAAGAGCACAGAAAAAAAATTGAATCCTTTAGAAACGATCTGTTGAAAATGGATCCTATTTGGGGAATACAGGACAAAGAAGACATTACTTTACGTGAAAGAATTTTCTCAGGTGACAATGAGCAGGAAAAACTAATAAGGGCATCCCTGACTCTCAATAAAACTTTTGATATTGCTTTTCATGCAATAGAAGCAATTGTAAAAAAATCTAAAGATTATTTCGAAGAGGCCATTCATCTAAACCAAACCCAGAATCATCATCCTCATGTTGCACTTATAGTTGCCTTTTTAAAATTATATGATTACATAAAGGAAGATCTTAATAAAGTACCTCAAAGGCTTTTGAATTTTTATTACAGGGATGTTTTAAGAATTAAAGAAAAAGATGCTATTCCCGATAAAACATTTGTTGTCTTTGAACTTGTAAAAGGCTTTGACGTATGTGAGATAAAAAAAGGTACAAAGCTATCTGCCGGCAAGGACAAACAAAATAGAGAGCTAATATACGAAACAGAAAAAGATATTGTTATAAATAAGGCTCAGGTTAATTCTTTGCATACCATTTTTATAGAACGGAACGGGACTCAGGAAATTCTTAACTACTATAAAAATACGATAGACCAAAAGGGGGTACAAGTTTCAGTGACTTCAAATAAGATAAGAGAATTGCCAAAAATTTTTGGTGAGCGGAAAACTGAAGCAATAAGCGAAATTGGTTTTGCTATTGCATCATCTCAGTTTTATCTTGCAAAGGGTGAAAGAAATGTTGTGATTATTTTTGAATCAGCAGGTAAGATAGAGCAATGCAACACTTCGGGGGAAACTAAACGAATTGAAGTATTTGATAAAGGACTTATTAAACTTCTTTTAACCGGTGAAAAGGGCTGGATCAACAGCGATAGCACTGATAGCGAAATCCGAATTGAATCTTTAAGAAGAACAAACGATACCAGAATTGAGTTAAACTTTATCATTTCCATAAAACAAGATCAGGCCATTATAGCTTTTGATAAGAAAGTTCATGAAGGCAATTTCAATACAAGCTTTCCTGTTTTGCAATGTATTCTGAAATATCCTTCAGATGCAAAAAGCTCCGACTCACAGATTTCGAATAAATGGAAAGATCAAATAGATCAACTTTGCATCTTGCAGAAGCTGCAGGTAGCCAGCATTGAAGTTAGGGTACAGGTAGGAAATTTACAATCTAAAATAAGTTTTGATGGAGTAAAGGATTTGATTTTGGAAAATCATGAAACCATTTTGGATAGTAAAAAACCTTTTTACCCATTTACACCTGTTCCTAAAGTAGGTTCTTCATTTTATATAGGCTGTAAAGATCTTTTTTATAAAAACGTAAAAAACCTTTCGGTGAATATTGAATGGCTATTACCTGATAATTTCAGATCTTATTATCAAAAATATCTTCCCCCATATGATACAAATAAATTTATAGCCTCTTTAAGTTTATTAAATGGCAAGCGGTGGAAGAAGATCTCTGAAATTTCTGTGATTGATGTTAATACAGCTGATCCAAAGTTCAGGGTAATAAAAATCAATAATATTGATAAATTAAAGCAGTCAGCAGCCTCCATTCAGCCAGAAGATGGAATAATTACTTATGACAATACGAAAAAGAATGGCACTCTAAGATTAAAATTAGATTATCTTGATTTTGGACATAGTATATACCCACAACTTATTACTTCAGCAGTAATGGAAAGAGCAGCTGCAAAATCTGCTGGTATTGATTTTTATAAAATCGTAAAAAGGCAGCTGCATGATTCTGTTATTTCAATCAAACTCCCGGAAGATGTTAATCAAAGAAGTGGTTCCTTAAAAGTGATTTATGACATTTTGGAACGGGTTCCTGACAATATACAGGCAAAAACAATGATAATAAATGCTTTGAGTGATATCATTCGGAAATATAATGGTGAAAACATGATTGCAAGAAGATCGGATCAGGCAAATGAACCAGGTGTTGACGATGATGCTGGACGCAGAATTGTAAATGATGAAAACTTTAGAGAATGGATGTTAAGAATGTTGAAAAAAATAAAACTGGTTAATAAAGATGTACATGCTGACAGAGACCGGGAAGATGCAGATGATGTTGCTGATGAGATAAAAGAAACATTAGATAAGAAGGTTGATTTTATTATGCCTTCTGACAAGGAATTGATTAACTTAATAATGAATGAAACAAATACCGCCATTAACAAAACGGTTATAAATGTGGTTGATGAAATATTAACACAAAGAGTACAAGGTATTCCTGAGCCTGCGGTTATAGCCGATTTGCTGAGAAAAGAATTTGGGGAAGCTAATGATGTAATTAACGACATGATTGCCAAGAAAATCTCTATATTACTTTCTGCCAATGAGATTCCTTTGCCGCCATATACGCCTCTCATAAATAATATCTCTATCAGTTATTCAGCTGAAAAAGAATTATCCGCAGAAGATGATGATAAACTTTTCCATATTACACCATTAGGAATAATAGAGACTGATCTTTTGAACGCAAATAAACAATCTGACAATAAGAGCATATCTGGAATCAAATATATTTTCCCGCACCAATTTATTAATGCTGCCAGGCTTGAGTGGCAGGGAATGTTGTTTATTGGAATTAAGGACCTTTTTCTTAATCAGAATTTGTCCCTATTAATTCAGGTTGCCGAAGGCACTAAAATGAACGATAAAAAACCTCCTGTTGTAAACTGGTTTTGTTCCAGTTATAATGACTGGCTTGAACTAAAAGATGATAATATTATTTCAGACGGCACTTACGGGCTGCAAACAACAGGAATTATTGAATTTTCAATACCAAATAGTGCAAATAATAAAAATACTTTATTTAATACTGAATCTTTATACTGGCTGTGTGCAACCGTAGATCAAAACACAGATGCCTTCCCCTCTTTAATTGATGTGAAATCGCAGACAGTAATTGTAACTTTTAAGGACTATTTGAATAATCCTATGCATATGGCATTGCCATTAGAAGCCGGGAAAATTAAGGACCTGGTTGATGAAATAACACAGGTAAAAAAAGTAAGCCAGCCTGTCTCATCATTCAATGGTAAAATAGGTGAAAAGGAACAGGAATATTATACACGTGTAAGTGAGCGATTAAGACATAAATCGAGAGCAATTTGCAATTGGGATTATGAAAGATTAATACTTGAGGAATTTCCTTCTTTTTACAAAGTAAAATGTCTCAATAATTATCGTGATGGTCATTTTGCTGTTGGACACGTGACAATAGTCCCAATTGCAGATTTGAGAAATAAAAATTATTCAGGCAGCGGTATACTGATACCAAAAACAAATTATATTGACTTAAGAAATATTGAGAATTTTTTATACTCAAAGTCATCGCCATTTGTAAAAATTCATGCCATAAATCCTCAGTTAGAGTATGTTCTTATTCAGTGTAAGGTAAAGTTATATACTGGGGTTGATAAGGGATTTTACCTGCAGAAATTAAATGATGATTTAATAAATTTCCTAACTCCCTGGGTAACAGGGGATGCTGATGCTATTTCATTTTCTTCAAAAATTTATTCTTCCTCAATCATAAACTTTATTGATAAACAAGACTACGTAAACTACGTGATTGATTTGGTTATGCAACAATATACAGAAAAAGATAATGGAGAAAAGGTATTTGTTACTAATCCTAGCCAACTTACATCTCTCGTAGAAACTGATTTAACGACAGAGCATTCAATATTAGTTTCTGCTCCTAAACATGAAATCGAACTTGTAGAATGAACAACATCAAATATCAAGATAAGAAATCAACTATAAATCAATTGTTTTAAGGGAAGAAAAATAATATAATAGCCAAACGAATCTTTATAATATGCCCGCATCACGAACTATTGACAAAAACAACAAACTTTCTCATGCACAGGATTATAATTTTTTAAGAAGGGAGGGAATCGATCTTATTCAAAAACTGTCGGGAGAGATATGGACGGATTACAATACACATGATCCGGGTATTACATTATTAGAGGCAATTTGTTATGCTCTTACAGATCTGGGTTACAGAACTGCATTTGATATTCAAGACATTCTTGCTCCGGAAAAATTATCTTTCAATACATGGGAAAAAGTTTTCCTTACGGCTCGTGAAATCTTACCCTGTAATCCATCAACCTTGATCGATTACAGAAAACTTATCATAGATACAAAAGGGGTTAGAAATGCCTGGATTGAAAAAAGCGATGATTATGAAATATTGATGTACCTCCAACAAACAAAAAGCAAGGAATCAGCAGAATCAAAGTATAGCTTAACTTATGATCCTAAAAAGGGTGAAGAAGTTTTACGGTTAAGAGGATTATATAAGGTCTTTGTAGAGTATGAAGATTATGTAATTGATGAAAAAAAAGAAGATGAAGTAGCTGAGGTTATCAGAAAAAAACTTCAGTTTCATCGAAATCTTTGTGAAGATTTTGTTAGTGTTAGTTCAATAGAATATGAATACTTTCCGATTGAAGCATTGATACAGGTAAGTGAAGGAACGGATATTGCAATGATTACTGCGCATATTTATAAAGTTATTTATGATTTTTTTTCACCTCCTATTACTTTTTATACTCTTGAGCAGATGCTTGAAAAAAATTCCACTGCAGAAGAGATTTTCAAAGGACCAGCGTTAAATTACGGTTTTATTGATACAAATGAATTAGTAAAGTCGGAAAGATACAAGGATATTCACCTTTCAGATATTATACGCCTGATGTCGGGTATACAAGGAATAATTGCTGTAAAAAAATTTTCGTTTGGTCAATCACAGTCTCCATTTTCCAACTTTAACGAATGGGTAAATAATGTAAAAGATAAACAGAAAATACCAAAATTGGATATTGAAAATTCTGTAATAACCTTTGTAAGAAGCGGGGACAGACACCGTTTGGATAAGAACAATCAGCCCAATAAAGAAAAAGTCAGAGCAATTTTCTCATTTCTTAAGTCGGGTGATTTTAAATCGCGACTTAAAGGTATAGGTAAAGATTTACCTGTTCCTACTGGGGAATTTATGGACATTGCCGATTATTATCCTTTTCAAAACAGTCTTCCGGCGACTTATGGCATGGCAGAACAGCTTATTGATGACATTGCCGATCATCTATCAGTTATAAAAGCAGTTAATGAGTTGCTTGATGAAAAAGTAGGAACAAATCTCAGGGTGGTACTTAACACTTTATTAAATGAAGCGGAAGAAGATAATACTATTAAAAAAGTTATCCATGATTTACTTGCCGAACCAACAAATGAGACCTCTTCTATCGAAGAAATAATTAATCGATTACTGAATGATGAAAGGAATTCTGCCTTAATCAGGAAAATAATCACTGAATTATTTGGCGAGCAGGGAACACATATCCCTTTAAAAGAACAAATTAATAAGTTAATTGAAAATAAAGCCGTTAATGTTGCAATATCAGATAAAACAAAAATTTTAAAAGCGCTTGCTTTAAGCACATGTCAAAAATCATTGTTTCAGATTACAAGCACTGAAGATATAGCGAGATTGAATGATGCATATAAAAAGTATCAAATTAACAGTCTTAATAAACGAAAACAATTAATTCTTCAGTTACGCGGATTTTTAATGGTGTTTGAACAAATTCTCTCAGATTATCTTTCACAACTTGCACATACGAGAGAATTATTCTCTTTTGATCCATTAGCACATCAAACACATTTTCCCGAAGTTGTACAGGGGATTCATGACATGGAAGCTTTATTTATCGATTTTAAAAAATACAAGGAGGATCAACTTAAATTAATTGAAACTGAAAGCAGTTTTATTAAAAGGCGAACCGGCATTTTAGATCATTTACTCGCAAGATTTTCCGAATCTCTGGAAAAATATTCTTTTTTCATGAATCAATTTTTAGAAAAAAGAGCGGGCAAAAAACTTATTAAAGATAAGATCGGTTTTTTATCTGATTATGTTGAGATCAGTAGTTACAGAGGAAAAGGATTTGATTATACCAATCCCGAACAAACATGGGATACCGATAATGTTGAAGGGGTAAAAAAACGTATATGCAGACTGCTTGGAATAGAACGCTATACAAGAAGATCTATTGCACCAGACACTATTTATATTGAAGAAGTGCGGCCAGACGATAAAATTGTGAGATATGTTGTAATACTTAGTGACCCCGATAACAGAAATAATTTTTTGCTGAAAAGCATTGACTATGAATTTGAAAGTGAAGCAAGACAAATTTTGAATTATATCCTTGAATATGGTATAGAACGCCATTTGTATGATACACAAGGCAGAAAAGATAAATGGACTTATCACTTAAAAAAAGCAACGCAGGAAAAGGATTATGAGATTGTAGCATATAGTAGAGATTTTCACAACAAGGATGAAAGAGATGACGCTTTAAAACAAACCCTTCAAACCCTTACTGATTTTTCAGACGACGAAAATTTCCATATAGTAGAGCATGTATTACTTCGACCTAAAGTGGGTCCAAGAGAAAGCATTAGAAGATCTTCTTCAGCGATAGGCGCTGATACTGTGGATTTATTGTCTGTTCGAAGCGTTCCTGATAAAAAAACTATTTTGGACGATAAAAATGAAGAAGTAACTTATAAATTCAAAATAACACAAGTAAAAGATCAAACCAGGAAAGATAGAACAATATGGAAGTTAAGTCTCGTAAAAGAGGATGATGAATTACTGATAGTTAATGAAGAGTTTACTTTTTATAAGCATCTTACCAGGAGAATTGAACATATACAAGAATTTGGTTCGGATGAAATAAATTATAAATCCGGCACCAATGCAGATGGGTACTTCAATTTTAAGATTATGGCAGGCGACCGTTATCTCGCTGAAAGTAAAAAAAATTATCGAAGAAAGGAAGATATGAATGAAGAGATTACAAACCTTGTAAATTTTTTTTCTTATGAACTTGCATTTATAAGCGGACAAATTGATGATGATAGTCTTTCTTATTATGCCGATCCCTATTCTCTCCAAATATCTATAGTTATACCAAGCTGGCATAAGAGATTTAGATCTGCGGCGTTTAAGCATTTGCTTGAAAAAACCATATATCTGGAAACTCCATCTCATATTTACGCTCATGTATATTGGTTAGATCATAAAGAAATGAAAGAATTCGAAGAGGCTTATAGATTATGGGTGCAGGAATTAGCGAATATTGAACTGCCTGATACAGACATAGTGAACAATATGATTTTTAGATTAAATGAGTTAAGAAAATAGTCTTTTTATGTCTGCTTACGCTATAAACAAGCAAGCTTTTGAATTTACCTGCAAAACTGAAGACATTGCAAGAAACGTGCGGCGGGAAATTGAATATTATACTGCATCACAGATTAATGATATTATTTCATCTATACTTTCGGAATACACTGAAGCAGATAGTCTCTATAAAATTGATCAAATTGAAATCGATTTAGGCGATGTAGCCTTAAAGGATTTTGGGAAAACGGATATGCTGGATAAGTTCAAAGAAATTTTTAGGGCAAAGATTACCAGTATTAACAACGACAGAAATTATTTTTATTATAAAAATGTAGAAGAAAATACCAAACCAGAGGCTCAAATTGACAGTGAATTAGAAATGATTCGATCTTTTATTTTGCGTGGGGACATCCCATGGTGGGCAGATAAAAATAGTGACATTAACTTTGATGAGGTTTTGCAAAAGCTTATTAGCATTCGTCCTCAATCTGTAAAGCTTTTCCTTGAACAACATAAGGAACGTTTAGAAGTTTTATTAAGAATACTGGAACGGTATAAACCGAAAACCATCTCTATGATTGACACTCTTATTCCAGGCATCATTCCAATACAGATAAGCAGAAAATTTTTTCAGGAGGGTTATAACGATATATCTGCATCCTTACTTTCTCATGAGCACCTTATAAAGCTTAAGTCAATACTTTATGAGCATACATATGCCTCAGTTGGTGAGCTTCAAAGTACTCTGTTAAAGGGACTAATCAGATTAAATAATTTGTTGCAATTGAAAAATATATCATTTAAAATTACATTCCCCGGAAACAAATTATTAGCCTTGGGTTCATTAAGAATATCTCACGACAAAACGGACAGGAACCCTAAGAAAGATATATCGGTGTTTATAAAAAAACTTTCTGTGTTTCAAATTGAATTCCTCCTTTTTCAATTATCATTATTTTTTGATGCAGGTAATAAAATTGAAACTAAAAAAGAAGATGAAGAGGTTATTTTTGAAAAAATAGACCAAAGACAATCGGGCAATATAAATCTTCCGGGAACGGATCAGCTGGCCTATAATGAAGGCCAAGGGATAAAGAATCAAAATTTGCAATTCACAAATACCCATAAGTCATTTCATTCCAATAACCCGGAAAATAAAACTGATCAAACTGATAACTTACAAATAACTGCTGGAATAGATGATGATTCAAAATTGAAAATAAAGCAAAAGACGCTTATTGCAGAAATTGAAAACAGTAAACAGACTGCACCTAATATTGATATTACAATAACCGAGACAAATGATAATAAATTGCACAAAAGTGCAACTCAATTAATTTTTCGCCAGAGTGAAAATTCTGAACACGACATAAATATAAATGCAGCAATCTTTAGTAAGAAGGTTGGTCGCGATCAAATAGATAAAATAAAAGAACAACTTTTTTACAATACAAAAACGAGTAAAGAAGACACAGCACCGGAAGATAACAAACAACAATCTGACTTCATATCTCCACAGAAAGGCAAATATGAAAAGAACCGAATGCTATCAGATAATGAGCATGCCAGGAACAGAAAGATTGCTTTTATTATGAAGAAGTTGAATACAGCCGATTCGATATTGCTTCATTACTTAAAGCAGCTCGATGAACAAGATATTGATAATCTTTTAGAAAGCTTTAAAAAACACATACACAGAAAGATTAAGCTCAGAAAAATTATTGACAAAATATTGGAGCATCCGTACCTTCTGAAATATGATTTATTGAAAATATATACAAACCTTTCCTTAGACAAAAAGGACAAAGAAAAAAATGCATTCGATCATCCCAATAAAAATGTGGTTAACAAAAAAGAAATTGTTTTGGATGATTCCAATAAAAAAATGATTAATAAAAAGGAAACCGTTGTAGCTGCTCTTGCAAAAAAAATTCAACTATCACAATCAGCTTTTTTCTCTTTGGTAAATAAATTATCGCTGAAAGAATTAGTAATATTGAAAGACATTTTTCAAAAGGGAAGATTTGATACTAACAACGAGAAAAAAATCATAAGAAAAATACTTCTTAAACTTCCTGAAGAAGGTATCTTTTTAGTAAAGTTTTTAATGGAGCTTCCTGAAAAAGAATTAGAGTATCTGTCATTGTTTAATAACAAAATACCACCAATTTATCATCGCATAGAAAATAAAGAATCAAATATTTTTTACAATGATACTCAGTATGAAAAAATATATATAGAAAATGCCGGTCTTTGTCTCATAGCTGTCTATTTGCAGCGTTTATTTAATCATCTTGGTTATTTGGAAGATAAGTTCTTCAAAAATAAAGCTTCTGCTACCAGGGCCCTATATCTTTTGCAATATATAGTAACTGGCAAAAATAAAAGTCTAGAACATCTATTACAATTGAATAAGTTGCTCTGTGGTATTCAGGTGGAAGATTATATTACCGCAAGCTTACGCTTAACAAAAAAAGAAATGGAAGCAGCAGATGATTTCATTCAATCGGTTATTGAAAACTGGAAAACTTTAAAAAACACTTCTATTCAAGGTTTTCGTGAATCTTTCCTGCAACGAAAAGGAATTCTTTTTGAAAATGAAGTGTCATGGACTATGCAGGTGGAGCGAAAAGGATTTGATCTTTTATTAAATACTATTCCATGGGGTTTCAGCGCGCTAAAACTACCCTGGATGAAAAAATATATACAGGTAGAATGGTAAACAATAAAGATATAATTTACTGATGGCTTTGAAGCGTAATAAAAAAATTGTTTGCCTTATCATACTGAAAAGAAATATAAAAGAATTAGTAAAGGAAGAAAGATTATGTAACTTAAAGAAGTTCATATCGCCATATAAAAGTTTATGCTATGCCAACTAGAAAATGGGTTTGCCAAACATGGAAAGAAAATCCACAAATGTTCGATAAACAACATGTTTTCGATGAAAACACCGAGGATGGATTTTGTCCCGAAGACCCCCCTTACCATGGTATTTTACTTCCAGAAACACTCGTACCCTCTGATTTTGATGTTTCAATTACTTTTCCAGAAAACAGACAGAAGTTTGAGGAAGGAACCAATATCACCATATCGGCGGATGCTTCTCTCACCAACGGTCATATAAACAAAGTTGAGTTTTTTGTTGATGATATTAAAATTGGAGAAGATGTGTCCAGCCCATATTCGTTTACATATACAAGACCTGTCAATGGAGATCATTATCTCACTGCAAAAGCCTGGGATAATAAAGGGGCAAATGTTACGTCTTCACCTGTAAAGATTAAAGTAGCCCCTCCAGTAGGTCCTGTTGTGGAACCCATACCAGAGGTTGCCCTATGTATAATAATCATGGATGCTTCTGCTTCAATGACGGACCCTGTTTTTAAAGGCAGTCCTCTTACACGAATGCGTTTGGTGTCTACTACTGCCGCCTCTGGAATCTTTGATCTTGAGCGCATGCAAAATAATCCTTACGCTTTTGTGGCAGCATTTAAATTTGATGATCGTCTTGAATTGATGTTTATAGACACTATTGCAAATCTTATCTATCGTTATGATAAAGACGTAACAAAATTTGCAAACTATATATATGATGAATTGTTTAAAATGCAACAGGGAACAGACATTAACCAGGCTCTGATGTATACGTATGGATTTGTAGACAATTTTTTGAAAGGGCAATTAACAAACTTCCCTTTAAAAAAGTATAGGGTTATGAGACAGCGTGTGTTAAAGTATGGTTCATCTGAGTCCGTTTCAATTGCAAATGTGAGGGTATTAATTTATACAGACGGTATGCAATTTGACAGCATTGGCAATAGAATATTGCGCCCTAATCCATTTACAGAACACCCGCTTGAAGGATTAAATCATGATATTGTTATCGGCGCTTTTTTCGGGGAAGAAAATGACGATGGTTGTCAGGAATTAAAAAGCTTGTTGAGCAGGTGTCCCATACATGATGAGGTTCAGTTTTTTTTATTTGATAAACCCGCTAAAATAGGTAACCTTAAATATTTATTCCGTATGGCTTCAGGAGCTTCAGGATTCTGTCCCAAATGTTTGGAAAAGGAATTGTACAGATAAGTTTTTGGTGATTTTTTCAATAAAACCGATTTTATTTTTATTAAACAGATTCTAACTGTTGTTTCAAACACGTAAATATTCTTGCTATTTCCCTTAATGGTGTTCAAAACTGCCTGTATTACTTGCTCGCAGCGATAAATGCAGATATAATTTAAAGTTTTTTATGACTCCCATGTAATAAATAATTCAATTCGCGAATATGTAATTGAACAACAGGTGAAACTGAAAACCGTGGCTATATTCAAACGTTACAATTTAGAAAGAAAATATGCTAAAAAAAATTATTTATATAATCATCTGTACTTTATGTTTAACAAAAATTGAAGCGCAACAACAAAATAGTATTAAACGTTTGCTTCAAGGCATTACAAATGAGATCAATAAAATTCTTATTGATAGCAATGTATCTGCTGGCTGCAAAGAAAATATTGAGCGGTTTAAAAGAACAATTCCCCAGAAAAATAGCGGGAACCTGCGCAGAAGCACTATACAATCACTTATAAACAGCAGTAACACTTTCAAATTATCTGCAAATACAGTGTATAAAAAGGAATGCAATGATGCGAGAATAAATAATCTAATAGACACTACGAAACAATTGATAACAGAATTAAAAAAATTAGAGGATTCACTAAACGCTGTTAATAAAAGCCCCTCAATTATTGATACTGGTGCAAAAAATAAAATTCCTATTCCGCTCACAATAAAAGTTATTGATAGCAGTACGCAAAAAGCTTTAAACTGTAAACTAAATATTGATTCATTTGGTACCCCGATAACCCGCCTCATAAAAAAAGATACAGGCTATTTTGTGGTTTTATTATTTCCAGATATAAGGTATTCGTTTAAGGTGGAAGCGGATAAATACAACTCTTATAATAAAGAAGCTATGGCAACAAATAATCAAATGGAGTTACTTATAAAGTTACAGAAAAGTCAAACGCATTCAGAACCAAGTTTCTTTGTTAAATTTACCAAAGAAAATCCTCTCTTGCTTATTGCTCTTTCTCTTTTATTTGTTTTAACTTTAGTAGTAGCAATTTTATATATAAAGACACACAAAGAATTCCGATCAGTCATTAAAATAATTTCAGATTCTACGAATAATCTTAAAGGAAACCAATCCGGCATGGAAGATAATAATATTAATCCTGAAGTATCTCAATCACCTGCACAAACAAAAAAAGATCAATTGGTAGAAAGGGCAACAGAAATAAAAGAAGTAATTGGTGAAAAGCCGAAAACAGACTCATATTTTGTTTGCGAAATAATGATGACTGCAGGACCCAGGAAAAAATTTATGAGTGAAGCAAACGCTGATAAAGATCTGGGTGAGGATGTATGCGGCTTTGTATCGAATAAAAACGAAATATGGCTGTGGTTGCTGGACGGCACTTCGGATTCCCATTGCTTAATAGACCCCGTTAGCAAAAGGGAATATTTTTCAAGCCGGTTATTAGCACAATGCATTGCTGACAAGCTAAGAAAAAGTTTTACTGAAAATGCAACAGATGCCATAGATGAAATAATTACACAGGCAGTACAGGAAGTAAAATTAGACTGGCAGGAAGCAATTTATCAATTGCCAGAGGAAGAGAGGGTTGATTTAAAGAAAAATATTGAAGACAAAAAGTTCCCCGAATGCTCGACCACTCTTTTAATAGGAAAAATATCAATAAACGGAGATTTTACCGCTTATCGCTCTGGCGACTCAAAGATGTTTTTATTTAGTAACTCCTCCCAAAATGGAATTAGCTTTGTTGAAACACCACTTGGCCAAAAAAATGAGCAAAGTAATGACAGAATCTTTTTCAGGCTACAGCTCGATGACAATGGAAAATTTGACATCCTATTCAACAAGGCCCTTTATGAAATCATCAGGCATAAAAACATACATACAATCATTTCTTTTTCCGATGGGATTGGAATAAATACAGAACAATTATTAAAAGAGGAATATAAAAATAATCCTGATAAGGCCAGAAAAGAAATAATGTACCATTTGCAGGGAACAGGAGATGACAAGTCAATTTGCTTTATAGAGATAAAACAAACAAAGTAATATTTATCAAAGAATAATAATAAGCAAAATTAAATTGTTTGATTACGATTAAAATTATTCCCCTCTGCAAATGAGTAAAGATTCATGAACATTAAGCTAATCTTTATATAGCATTAAAAATATACCTTTTCAAATTCGGTCATACAATTTTAAACGCATAATATGAGAGTAGTAATAAAGGAAAAAGAGTATGATTATGTTTCGGATTTTCCGGATGGATGGGTATTTTCTAAGGGCGATTATTTTAAAGTAGTTAAGATTTTTGATAAACATACATGCTTTATCAAGCGGTTTGAAGTAAAAACTCCCGCAAATATTTCCGGCTGGAAGTTAATGGTAAATCTTAAAGGCAAAAATGAGAATAATTTATCACGGCTATATGACATTGCTGAAACAAGAGAAAGCGGCAAAAATATTTACTATGTTTTTTATGAATTTATAGAAGGAGAAACTTTGTATAAGTTGATTTCACAAAATGCAGAAATTGATTTCAAAATATTAACGGAAGATTTGATCTGTGCTATTCAATCATTGCAAAAGAAAGATTATTGGTTTGCGGATTTCACTGAGAAAAATATTTTCTGTGATAAGAAAGGGAGATTTGTTTTAATAGATCTGGATAGTGCGCAGCCAGCGTCGGAAGCACCCAATAATGATATGTGGGG
>WNFY01004115.1_pt1 | contig 23895 bp, 19 predicted proteins | sample 5400091 | NCBI WGS metagenome assembly WNFY01 (sample SAMN13153364, study PRJNA577476) | soil metagenome | isolation source: 60 cm soil or saprolite under grassland replicate 1 | place: USA:California | collected 2016-06-15 | reverse complement strand
CGTCTTCAGGCGGGCAAGGAAGTTGATGAGCTCGGCCGGGCCCAGGCCGTAGCCCACGCGCAGAGCGGCGAGCCCGTAGGCTTTGGAAAAGCTGCGCAGCACCACGACGTTGCGCTCCTGGCGAACATAGTCCACGGAGTGCGAATAGTCCACGCCACGCTCGCGCGCGAGCCAGTCGGCATATTCGAAGTAGGCTTCGTCGAGCGCGACCACCACATTCTCCGGAAGCCGGTCGAGGAAGCGGTCCATCTCCTGGGCGGTCACGATGGAGCCGGTGGGATTGTTGGGATTGGCGATGAAGACCAGGCGGGTATCGGAGTCGATGGCATCGCAGATTGCGTCGAGGTCATAGCCGTCGTCGTGCATGGGGACTTGGCGCAGTTCGGCGCCCGCCGAGCGGGTGACGATGGGGTAGAGGATGTAGGAGCGCTCGCTGGTGACCGCGTTGAACCCCGGCGCAAGCAGGGTGCGCGCCAGGATGTCCAGCAGATTGTTGGCGCCGGCGGTAACGATGACCTGTTCGAACATGACGCCGTGATGCACGGCCAGCCGCTCGCGCAGCGTAACGGTCTCGTTGTCCGGATAAATATGGATCCCGCCTGCGGCGGCCTTAATTGCGTTGAGCGCAAGCGGCGAGGGGCCGAAGGGGTTTTCGTTAGAGCCCAGCTTGATCATCTTCACGCCGGACTCGGCCTCTGCCTGCTGGATCCGCTTGCCGGGAACGTAGGAGGCCAGAGCACGCACCCGTTCCGGCACCAACTCCGCAAACTTGCCCATAGCTGCTCCCCTGCCCCAGCACGCCACCGACAGGCGCGCTGGGGACCCCGCAGCCCAGCAAGCCGATTACCGGTTGCCGGGCGCCCTGATTTTACCTTTTCGCCGGCTGTTATTCACGCTCAGGACGGCGAGGCGGGCGTGGCGCGCCGCCGCCGCGACGAGGAGATGAGGGCCGGCCAGTGCCTCCGCCGCTGGGCCGCCCGAATCGCCCGCCGCTTGGGCGATCAAAACCGGTGCGCTTGACCGGTCGCTTGGGACGTTGGCCCTCCAGAGCGCGGTCCTCCGGAGCTCGAGACTCCGGACCTTTACCCTTGAAGCCTTCGCGCTGGAACTTCGCGCCGCCTGCGCGCTTGAATCCGCCCCCGCTTGCGCGTTTGAAATCGCCACGGCCCGGCTTTCCTGAAGCTGCGCCCGCGGGCCGCGAGCCAAAGCCTTCGCGAGGCCTGGAGCCGCGCTCGCCGAAAGCGGCCTTCTCCTTGTGCTCAAATTCGCCTCGGTCACGGCCGCCGCTCCTGAATTCTTCGCGCTTGAACTTGCCGCGCTTGAAGTCCTCGGCGGGGCGTATCTCGCCGCGCTCCGGTTTCCGCCCCAGCAAACCAGTAGCGGGTTTGCTGGGGACCCCGGGCTTGCCGGGGCCTTTGGAAAAACGCCGATCGGGCCTGGCCGCGGCGCCGCGCTCGAACGAGGCAAACCCAGGCCTTGGCTTTCGCGCTACGGGCCGCTTTCCTCCAAGATCCGCCGAAGACGGGCGAGTGTGGGGCCCGGTTGCTGCGTAGCGCTCATCTCGCTCTGCCGCGCGACCTTCGGGGCGCTCCCTGCGCGGGAACTCCGGGCCGCGCGGTGCGCCGAACTTTCCGGCGGGCCGGCGCTCTTCGCGTGCCCGGAACGGGCGGCGCTCAGAGCCTCGGCCGAATGCCGGAGCGGCAGCGCTTTGCTCAAAGCCGCCGGCTGCCCGTCGCGGCTTGGCGGTTGCCGCGGCGGTCTCGGATTCCGCGGCAATCTTACCGCGGCGGCCCTTGACGAAGCGCGCAGCATCGAGACGCGGCGTGCGCTCCGGCCGTTCGGGGCGAGCGTGCTTCTGTTTCACCTTGATCGGCTTTGGCTTGAACGGCACTTCGAGCGACTTTCGAAGTTGGTTGACCTCTTTGGGGGTGAGGTGGCGGAACTCGCCGGGTTCGAGGTCGAGCGTGAGCGAGCCGTAGCGGATGCGCTTGATCTTCTCGATGTGGTGGCCGATCTGCTCGAACATGCGGCGGAGCTGGCGGTTGCGGCCCTCGGTAAGGGTCACCTCAAACCACGGGTTCTCCTGGTCCACGGCGAGCTGAATGGCCGCGGGCCGGGTGCGTACGGCAAACGAGCGGCGCTCCACGCCTGGCTGCTTTTTACCGCGCGCGCCGGTGAGGCCGGGCTCGGGAGGAAGCATGATGCCGTTGCGAAGTTTGTCGATCGCCTCATCGGTAGGCTTGCCGCTGACCTTGACCATATAGGTCTTTGCAACGTGCGAGCCCGCGCGTGTGAGCTGCGCCATCAGGTCGCCGTCGTTGGTCAGCAGCAGCAGGCCTTCGCTCATGTAGTCGAGACGGCCAACCGGAAAGACGCGCTCCTCGACTCCCTTGAGCAGGTCCATCACCGTGGGGCGGCCCTCCGGATCGCTGACTGTGGTCATGTAGCCCTTGGGCTTGTAGACGGCCAGGTAGACGTGGCGCTCGGGCCCGCGAAGTAGCTGGCCATCGACGCGGATCTCATCCAGGCGCGGATCGGCTTTGGTGCCCGGCTCGGTGACGACGTGCCCGTTGACCGAGACCCGGCCGGCGGCGATCAACTCCTCGGCCTTGCGCCGCGAAGCCAGCCCTGCCGCTGCCAGGACCTTCTGTAGTCGTTCCGCTTTTGGTTCCATGTCCTCTGCCTTCGATTCTTCCGTTCGCCATCCGGCGATCGTCAAGATAAGGTTCAAATAAAGTTACGGTCGGGTGGCCCATTCAAGCCCTCTGTTGGCTTGAGTGGGGCAGTTTTCGGACTAATCAGTCGGTTCCGGCAGTTCTCCCGGCGCGGGGGCATCTTTCAAAGGGTTCGCGTCAGCCGGGTTTGCCGGGTCTCTGCCCGAGGGCTCCTCAATCGCCGACTCGAAGGCGAGCTGCGAGAACTCCTCCATGCTGGGCAGCTCGTTCACGTCGTTCAGGCCGAAGCGCAGCAGAAACTCCTTGCTCGTCTTGTACTGCATGGGGCGGCCAATCACCTGCTTGCGTCCGGCGGTGGTGATGAGCTTGCGGTCGAGAAGCGTTCCCAGGACGCCGGCCGAATCGACGCCGCGGATCTCAGCGATCTCCGGCGCGGTGACCGGCTGCTTGTAGGCGATGACGGCCAGCGTCTCCAGGGCGGCGAGCGAGAGGCGAATCGGCGGCTTGAGGCCCTTGGCGAAGGCGCGGACCAGGTCATGGTGCTCGGGCTTCGTGGCCATGCGATAGCCACCGGCGACCTGGCGGACCTCCATGCCGCGCTCCTCGGAGGCGTAGTCGGCGACCAGTACGGCGAGGACTTCGCGCAGGCGCGTCCGCACCGCTTTGTCTTCGGCGATCTCCTGCTCGGATTTCTTCGCCTGGCGCTTCCGGCCCACCGATTGAGGCGGCGTTACGGCGGCGAACTGTTGCGGTGCAGGCGATGAGGCTTCGGCGGCGTCCTCTTCGGATTCCGAAAGCGTCGTGGATTCCATGGCGAAGAACGGCTCGTCATCCTCCCAGGGGGCTTGCTGCTCGGTCGATCTTTCCGGATCAAGGCCGCTCAACTCCTGTTCCCAGGCGGCATCGAGCTCAGGCTGCTGAGTGGGCCCGGCGGGCGAATCTCCGGCCTGTACTTCGTCCGGCGAAGAAAGTCCCGCCTGCTCGCGCGCAGCGGCAAGCTCGGCGAGCACCGCATCTTTGAGCAGCACGCCAAGCTGGTCCAGCGTGATGGGCTCCTCCGCCGCGTAAATCAAGGCTTCGACTTGTGCTTTCAGGCTCATGATTCAGGTGGACCGATTAACATTCATATTTGTCAATCTATTGCCAGTCATCCTATTGCCAGTCATCCCGCACGCGAATGCCGCCCTCGTCGGCCAGCCGGTCGAAGCCGGAGGATTTTTTCAGCACCACCTCGCCGAAGACCGCATCCTGCCGGCAGATGACGGCCTGCAGCCGGATCATCTCCAGGATGGCAAGAAACGCGCAGACCAGCGCCGAACGCGAGCGCAGATGCCGCAGCAGTTGCTTGAGGCGGATGGGACGGTCCTCCAACATCAGGCGGCGCCGAACATACTCGATCATCTGCGCGACGCTTACGCTCTCATCGTCCACCTGCAGGCTGGGACGGTCCTTGGCGCGCTCCAGCACCTGCTGAAAGGTGCGCACCAGGTCGACCACATCGGCGGCGAGCTCCGGTTCTGCGCCCTCGTCGTTGCGAAACTCCCTGAGCGCCGGATTGCTGAGCACGGCGTCTTCGAGCTGCTGCTTCTGCAGCAGCATCTGTGCGGCTTGCTTGAAGCGCTCGTGGTCGAGCAGGCGCTGCACCAGCTCCATGCGCGGGTCCTGCTCGTCGGCCGCAGCGCTGGGATCTTTGGGCAGCAGCATCTTCGACTTGATATGGATGAGCAGCGAGGCCATGTAGATGAACTCCGCCGCCAGGTCGATATCGAAGTTGCGGATATGCTCGACGTAAGCCAGGTACTGGGCGGTGATCTGCGCGATGGGAATATCGTAGATATCGATGTCCTGCTTGCGGATCAGGTCCAGCAGCAGGTCGAGCGGCCCGTCGTACACATTGCCCACGCTCACCGAAAAAGGGAAGACGTCGGCGGCGGGGACCCCGGCGCGCCTGTTGTTCGACCCCAGCGAGCCAACTACAGGCTCGCCGGGGACCCCGGCGGCGTGCTGGGGTGAGCGCTCCGCATTGCTGCGAGCGTTCTGCTTGGCGCCGATGGCCTCCGAGCTTTTGGCGGGCTGATCGCTCATCTCCACCATCACTCCGTGGTCCCCGGCGCGCCCGTTTTTGGCGTGCTGGGGCAAGCCGACGTCTCCGGCACCCGGGTCTCCTGATATTCCAGCGACATGCCCATAGACTCGCGCACCTCGGCCAGCGTCTGGTCGGCGGCGGCGCGGGCGCGGACCGAGCCGGCCTCGAGGATGTCCCACGCCAACTTGGGGTTCTCCTCGTATTTGCGGCGGCGCTCCTGCATGGGATTCAGGAGCGCGACGATGTTGTCGGCGACCCAGCTCTTGCACTCGATGCATCCGATGCCCGCCGTGGTGCAGCCTTGGTAGACCTCAGCGATCTTCTCCTCGGAGCTGAAGATCTTATGCAGGTCGCCGACGGGGCAGACATTCGGATTGCCGGGATCGGTGCGGCGCACGCGCGCCGGGTCGGTCACCATTGGCTTCAGCTTGCGGCGGACTACGATCTCCGGATCGCTGAGCAGGATGGAGTTGCCGTAGGACTTGGACATCTTGCGGCCGTCGGTGCCGGGCAAGCGCGGCGCCTTGGTCAGCAGCGGCTGCGGCTCGTTGAAGATCGGGATGTGCTTGGCGTCAGCAGTGGCGCGCCCCACGGCGATGAAGTGATGCTGTGGGTCGAGCCAGTAGAACTGGTTGAAGCGCCGCGCGATCTCACGCGTGATCTCGACGTGCGCCACCTGGTCCTCGCCCACGGGCACGTGCGAGGCCTGATAAATCAGAATATCGGCCGACTGCAGCACCGGATAGCCGAGAAAGCCGTAGGTGTTGAGGTCCTTCTCCTTCAGTTGCTCCTTCTGGTCCTTGTAGGTCGGCACGCGCTCCAACCAGCCGAGCGGCGTCATCATGGAGAGCAGCAGGTGCAGTTCGGCGTGCTGCGGCACATGCGACTGTATAAAGATGGTCGCCTTCTCGGGATCAAGCCCGGCGGCGAACCAGTCGAAGGCCATTTCGAGGATGTTGCTTTTCACGCGAGAGGTATCGGCATAATCGGTGGTGAGGGCGTGCCAGTCGGCGACAAAGAAGAAGCACTCGTAATCGCTCTGCAGCCGGATCCAGTTCTGCAGCGCACCCACGTAGTGGCCGATGTGCAGCTTGCCGGTAGGCCTCATGCCGCTCAGTACACGTCGATTTGCCGCTTGCTTTGCCTCTTCCGGCATCGGCTTCTCTCTCGGGGAAGTTTCGGAACGGTCCGCGGCGCGGCCTCAGCCCGGCCAGCATTGGCGTTCACAGCCTGGTTCGAAGCTTCGATATTATCACGCCGCCTGCGCCCGGGCAGTGAGGGCCACAAGCGCTCAGCGCTGCGTAATCGCCACCTGATTGTTGCCGGCGATTGCCGTGTCGATGCGATTATGCAGCGCAAACCTCGAGTCCAGGCCGACGGCATTGCCGTACTTCGGACGCAGATAGCGGCTGGAGAAGTACTCGAGGGCGAGGCGCGGAATCTCCACGCCGTCAAGAAACACGGAATCCACCTGCACCGTGCCGATTCCGTTGCCGGCCCTGGCGTGCGCATTGACATTGACCCGATGCTTGCCGGTGAAGAGATAGAGCAGGGGATTGCCTTTGGTGCGGTTGGCCGTGAGGCGATCGAAGTCGATCTCTGCCTCGCCCCGCGCGATTCCCGGCTCGCTTGTGATGCGGACGCCGGAAACGCCTTCGGGCAGCTTGACGCCGCCCTCCTTGAGGTAGGCGTTCCACTCGCGGGCGGTAAGCACGGTGGGCACCGTCGAGGGATTAGCGCTCTCGCCGTTACGCTCGATCCATTGGAACTTCTGCCTTGCGCGTCGCTTCATCTGCGCGAGGCTGGTTCGGAACGAGCAGCGGCGGCAGCACCCTGCTCAGGATTTGCCAGCGTGCCGCTCACCCTCGAACTCCCGCCGTCACGCTGTATGAACTCCAAATCGAGCACCGAGTCGCGCGAGATGCTTCCGCGCAACTGGTAGACACCGGTGGGGGTCTTCCAGTGGCTATCGGAGATGATCCAGCCGTTGCTATCCAGCGTAGCCTTGCCTTCCCCGAAGAGCACGCGCAGGGGCGAGCGCGCATCGGGCGAGATCCGCAGCGCACCGCCGGTCCAGGTGAACCGGGCTTCGCCGGTGGCCGAAGAGGCCAGCGCGGCTGCATCCCAACCGCTCATCTTCAGCTTGTAGTGAAGGTCCACGGCGCCGCTGCCGAGCGGTGACTTTACAAGCGGCGCGAGCCTTTCCACCTGGAGCCGAGTCGCGATCCCTGTGCTTTCGCAAAGCGGTTTGCCACCGGTCAAGTCCACTGTCCAGTCGCCTGCGACGATGCCGCCGAAGAGGTTGGCGCGGGAGTTTCGCAGCTCCAGGATGCCGTCCGCATAGGAGAAGCTGGTCTCAAACTCGGAGCCCGAGATGGGCGCCCCCATCGGACCGCCTTTGTTCGATGGCGATGGGGTTTCGGATGGCGTTTCGGATGGGGTTGCGGATGGGGTTTCGGATAGGGTTGCGAGGATGAGGCGGCGAGCCGAGAGGTGTCCCGTGGCCTGCAAATTCGGTGGAAGCGTGCCATTGCGGCCGCCGCCGAAAAAGTACCAGGGCTTCTTCTGCGCGCGCGGGTTGAGCAGCTCATTCCAGCGCGCCGGATTGAACTCGTCGCTCATCAGATCGAAGCCCACTTCACAAGGCGAATCGGAGCTGCAGGAGCGGGGAAAGCTTGCGCCACCCGAGAAAGAAACTTTGTCTATGGCAGCCGTGGCGCTGTGCAGCGTGAGCCGCTCGCCAGCCAGTTCAACCAGCGCGGTTGAGATCTCCACCGGCGCCGCAATTCCCGGCACTTCGGCGCGAGCATCTTTCAACAGTGCAGTGCCGCCGATCTGGGGAGCATTCAACGAGTCCCAATTGCTGCCGATGAACAAGTCGATTGTCGCAGGGCCGGTGAGCGCAAACCTGGGAGCGCCGATGCCGAATGCGCGGGCAAACTGCTGCAGCCGCTCGAGTGTGCCGTCGCCCTTCATGTGCATCGCGAAACCCTCCGCATCAAGCAGTCCATCCACCTGCACCGGAGTGGGGCTGCCGAGCGGCAGCTCGAAACGCTGCACTACCAGAGCTTGCGAGGGCGATGCCGTTGACCTTCTGACCGGGCGAAGCTGCCGGCGAGATCGGGCAGGCCCACCCGCTTCGGTCGCCAACACGACATTCTCGATCGAGAGGTCCTTCCCTAGCACGGCGGAGCGCACCTTCAGTGCGTTGAGCTCCAGGCTTCCCGTCCAGACCGATGGCGAGCGCGTCATGCGGCTGATGTTCAGGGACCCGGTGACCGTGCCCGTTGCTCTGAGATCGTCCGGCATGTCGCGCTTGGTGTGTCGCAGCAGATTTAGCAGCGCATTGGCCCCGAGATTGTCGGCCGTGATCGAGAGGTCGTAGAGCGGAGAATGGAATCCGCGCAGATTGCCTCGAACCGTGAGCCGTCCGCCTTCCAGCGGCAGATTGCACTCAGTGCGCTCGAGCAGGCCCGCGCTGAGATTTAAGTCGCCTTCGCAGGCAGCGTTGAGATTGACTTCACCGCCGCTGGCAATGTCGAAGCGGCGGAAGTCGCGCAGCTTGGCCGCGGAGGTGAAGTGCAGCGCCGCGGGCGTACCGGAAAGCTGCGTGCTGGTGTCGAGCGCGCCGCGCCAGCCGCGGTCTTCGCCCCGGATGAGACGGGTGAGATTGCCGAGCTGCACGTGCTCCCAGGTGAGATCAGCTTTGATCGGCGAATCGCGCAGCATTTCGGCGCGCTGCAGCGTGGCCTCGGCCTTCACGATGCCGGTGTCGCTGACCGGGATGTCGGTGCGCACCGGCCGCGCCTGCAGCCGCATGCGCCACTCGTTCTCGGAGGGACTCCAGAGGCTGAAGTTGGCGTCAATGAAGGAGAAGAAACTTTTTTCCAGACCGTATTTGAAGTTGATGCGGCCGTTTGTGGCCTCAATGTAAGGGAAGCGCACACGCGCAGTGGAGGGCGGAGCGGCGGTCGGCGCGGCCTTTATGCGCGAGGCCTTCCACAGCACCGGCTCGAAGTTCCAACTAGCGTCGTCGCGCTCCACCAGGTTGATGCTGGGAGAGCCCAGGTTCACCCGCGCGATTTCCATGCGGCCACGCCACAGCGAAGCCGCGCCCAGATAGGCGGTGACCTCGTCGGCATACAGAATGGGTTCGAGGCTGTAGGAGGGGTCGTCCGCGATGGCGACGTTCGTCAGATAAAAGCCGGGCTGCGGCAGCAGGCGCAGCGCAACCGAGTCGCAGGTGACGCTGCGGCCGAAGGCCTTGCTCATGGAGTCGGTGACCTGGCCCTTGAAGCGATTTACGTTGATAAAGAGCGGCGCCAGAAGGGCAACCACGGTGAGCACCGCTGCCAGGAGCACTCCGATGCGAAGAGTTTTGCCGGCGCTTCTCGTCGCCATCAGCGCACCACGTGCAACATGCGCGACCAGCGAGTTTCATTGAAGAAGTGCGTGAGGATGTGCAGGAAGAACCCGATGCGCTGGCCGACCTCCTTCTTGGTGTACTGGTCCTCAGGGGTTTCGAAGGACCAGTAGATGAACATCGGCCGTCCCACTACGTTTTCCCGGGGAATGAAGCCCCAATACCGGCTGTCGTAGCTCACGTCGCGATTGTCGCCCATACCAAAGTAGGCGCCGGGCGGTACCACGATGTCCTCGCCCTTGATGTATTCCTCTTGGTGGAGCTGCCACATAGGGGCCAGCCCGTCGGCGCCGCTGGGGCGCACAGCCGGAAAATCATCGCGATACGGAATGTAGTCGCCATGAGAGTGGATGGCATAAGGCTCATCCTGCGGCACGCCGTTGAGGTAAAGCTTGCCATTGCGCAGATGGAGGCGATCGCCGGGAACTCCGATGACGCGCTTGACGACAAACAGTCCCGGCTCTGAGGGCGAGACGAAGACGATGATGTCTCCGCGCACGGGATCGCGGTAGGGAACGATCTTGTCCGCCCAGTTTGACTTGGGCGCAAGCCGCACGCGGTCGACGAAGACGTGGTCGCCGATGAGCAGCGTGCCCACCATGGACGAGGTCGGAATCTCAAAGGCCTGCATGCAGAAGGTGATGATGAACAGGCCGATGACCAGAACGGAGGCGATGGAGGCGATGAACTCCGCCGTCGTTTCCTGCGGCTTCTCCGCTTTCTGCGTCACTTCTTTTTCGTTCGCCAACTTGGTCCAATCCTCGTCCGGCGCGGTCATGGCGCCGGCTATGGAATCCGCTGCCCGGTGCAGATTTCGAACCCTGTTCGAGAGGCCGGCGGCAGCTCACCCCAGCGAGTAATCACGGGCTCGTTGGGGACTCCGAGCGTAAAGAGTCTATCATCTGCCTGCCTCAAGGTGCCCCACCTCTGCCGGGCTCACCAGGCATGTATAGTTTCATTCGTCCTTCCCACCCTCTACCCCAGCACGCCAACTACGGGCGCTCTGGGGACCCCTCCTGCAGCCGTTCCAGCGCCTTCTGGGCCGCCATCTGGCTGGCAGCTTTCTTTGTGTTCCCGCTGGCCTCGGCTGCGAACTCGGTTTGGTTCTGTGCATCCAGCACGACGACGCGCATGGTGAAGCTCTTGCGATGTGCAGGACCCTCTTCGCCGGCCATCTCATAGCGCGGCACCGGCCGTCCGCTGGCCCGAAGCACGTCTTGCAGGCGCGAGATGTGGTCTGAGGCCAGCACTATGCTCGGGTCGGCGAAGAGGCGTTTGAGCTCCGGCTCCAAGACGTGGGAGACGATAAAAGCGCGCGCAGGGAAGAACCCGCCGTCCAGGTAGAGCGCCGCCAGCAGGGCTTCCAAGGCGTCGGAGAGAATGGCCGCCCTGCGCCTTCCACCGCTCTTCTCCTCGCCGCGGCCCAGCCGCAGATAATTCCCCAGGTGTAACTGCTGTGCACAGTGCACCAGGTGCTGCGCATTCACCAGGTGCGCACGCAACTTCGATAGCTCGCCCTCGTGATAGTGGGGGAAGCGCTGGTAAAGTTCCTCGGTGGCCACCATCTGGAGCACGGAATCTCCCAGAAACTCCATCTGCTCGTTGTCGTCGGTGGGCTCGGGACTCTCGCTGGCAAACGAGCTGTGAGTGATGGCTTTCTCCAGTAAAGCGCGATTGGCAAAGCGGTGGCCCAGGGCCTTTTCCAGGGTGTCCAGCGGCTGGTGTTTCATAAGAATCGAACAGCGATCAACTCACTCGCCCGCGGCAGGAGAGCGGGCATTCTCTGTTTTTTGGATGGTCTGATTTGCATTTGGATCTGCGCTTGGGGCCGCCGCTGGGGCTGCCGCCGGGGCTGCCGCTGGTGTTGCCGCCGGTGTTGCCGCGGGCCTGGTTGCCGCCTCTGCCGCCCGCGCCTTCAATCGCACGAGCTCCTTTTCGGCAACCGCGCGCACCGGGCTGCCTTTCGCGGAGGCGGCAAGGGCCTTCTCGGTGGCGGCGATGCCCAGGCTGTATTCGCCCAGCTTGTCATGGACGGCGGCCATGCGCAGCCACACGACAGCTCCCGCGTGTTCCTTCTCTCTGGCGACGGCGGCGTTGTACTCATCAATCGCGGTGCGGTAGTCGCGCCGCTTGTAGGCGACGGTCCCCAGCACCTCGTGCGCCTCTCCGCGCAACTCGACGATCATGCTCTCGAACTGCTCCGCGCTTACTCCGGCGGGCTGCGCCAACTCTCCGGCGCGCTGGAGAGCGAGCTGAGCATTGGCGGCGGCCTCTTGCAGGCGCCCATCGCGGTCCAGGTCATGGTCGTGTGTTCCCTCAACCAGCAGCTGCGCGGCCCCCAGAAGAGCCACTGCGTTGGCGGGATCGTATTTCAACACGGCGCGCGCCATCTCGAGCGCCTTTGCCGAATCGTTCCGCTGCTGGTACAGGCCCATCGCGCGCTGAAAGAGAAACGAGCGCAGCTCGCTTGAGGGGTATCGCTGCGCGAACTCAATCGCTGCGGCTTCCAGCTTGGCAGGCTCCGCTTCTGCCGCCGCGCTCTGGTAGGCATCGAACTCGGCCTTCGACTTCGCTTGCGGCCCTCTCTTTGCGGCGCCCGCCGGAGCGGCGTTGCTTGCCGCTAAGGCGTCGGCAAGCTGGGATGGCTGTGCCGCCGGGTATGGATCTGCCGGCAATATGGCCGCGTTCGGCAATAGGGCCGGGTTCCCGGAAGCCGACGCCTGCGCAGCAAGCAGCAGGACTGCGGTGAGCAGCAGGGCCGTCGTGCGGGGCGCAACGGGGTCCCCGGCGCGCCTGCCTTTGGCGTGCTGGGGTTGAATCTTCGAGGCCGTTCTCCGATTCTTCATTCTAGGGTTGCGATGTTGCGGGCTTGCGCTTCTTTTTGGCCGGTTGCGTGTCGTCCACCACGACCCTGTTGTTGGAGTTGGACGCATTCTTGGCTGGAGCAGCGGCCGAGGGGCGGCTGCGAAGGCGGGCCAGTTCGGCATCGTTTGCTCCGGCCAACAGATCGAGGCGCTGGGCGAGTTGCTGGCGGGCATGGTCCAGTTGCGTCAAGTCGGCGCCAAGCGCCTGATAATCCGCTTGCGGGCCGAATGCGCCCGCCGATTCGACCAGACCGTAGAAGGTTTCATACACGGCATTCAGGTCGCGATAAAGACGGAAGTTGGCCAGCAGAGAGCTCGGAGCGGCCTGCACGGCTTGGCTCAGGTCCGGCACCGCATTCACCAGGTTGCGGTGGATGGAGTCCGCGCTGGACTGGGACTGTTTCTTGTTGTCCGAATCGGCTTTCCATTTGTCGATTCGCAAGCGTTGCAGGTCCGCATCCGTCTTCTCCGCCGTGGCCCTCAGGCGTGCCAGCAGATCGTTGAGAGACGGGTCGGAAGCCGCCCCTGCGGCGCCTTGCGGCGGTTGCGAGTTTGCGAGCGGAGCTGTAAACAACAGACAGGCAAATAACAGAGATGAAGCAATTTTCATAACAGTTTGACCACCGCAGAGAACCTCAAGTCTTGGATGCGCACGGCGTGACGAGAGCTGCATTCCAGTAGGGCCTGGCTTCCATTTTGAGGTCGCATTTTGACCAACCCCGAGGGTAACACGATGCCGCGGTTGCCGCTATTGTTGGGCACGGCTTGAACGTCCAACCTGTCTGCGTGCCGCCGGCCCTCATTGGCCAATCCAGGTGGAGAATCAAAGTGCAACCAGAGCCCCGGCTATGCATCTAGATTCTCATCCTATGTTGGGCGACGGTCAGAAGGAGGGCGGGATGATGAAGGTTGGAATTATCGTCGGCAGCACGCGTCCGGGGCGGAAGGCTGCCGCGGTGGCCAAGTGGGCCCATGAGATCCTGAAGAGCCGCAAAGACGCCGAGTATGAGATTGTGGACATCGCGGACTACAACCTGCCGCTTCTGGATGAGCCCGTTCCTCCGTCCATGGGACAGTACAGCAAGGCGCACACCAAGACCTGGGCCGGGAAGATCGCCTCGCTCGACGGCTTTATCTTCGTCACTCCCGAGTACAACCACGGCACCTCGGCGGCGCTGAAGAACGCAATCGATTTTCTCTTCCACGAGTGGAACAACAAGGCCGCGGGATTTATCGGCTATGGCAGCGCCGGAGGCGTGCGGGCGGTGGAGAGCCTCCGCCTCACTATGGGGGAGATCAAAGTGGCCGACGTGCGCGCGCAGGTGATGCTCTCGCTCTACACCGATTTTGAAAACTTCACTGTCTTCAAGCCGCACGAGCGCCATGACCGGTCCATGCACGCCCTCGCCGACGACCTGATCGCATGGACCGTAGCGCTGAAGGGCCTGCGCGACGCCGCCGAGACAAAGGCGGCTTGACAGCGAGTTACCGGACGCGGAGTGATTCACCTGACGGGCGGCGTAACTCGTGTTATTCCCCTTCTACGCGCTTGACCTCTTTGGCACGGTCCTTCGTCTGGTCCGAGTTGGCGAACACCTCTGTCCGCGGCAATTCCAAATCCAACCCCGCGAGCTCATTGAACTGCACGCCTGCGTTCTCCACCGTGATGTGCAGCACGTGCCCGCCGTGCTTTCTATCCTCGGTCAGAAAGTGCCAGTGGTATCCGGAGACGCTGATGCTGCGGCTAAAGGCAGGACTGCGGAAGCCTACCAGCACGCCTCGCGTCTCGCTGTAGTTTCGCACCACCTGCGTTCCGACGATCTCGGACAGTGGTTTGTAAGGTTCGACCTGGGCAGCAATCGCACGCACAGAAACGTCGCGGAAGCGCCCTTCGATGCGAATGGCGTAGAACAGGTTCTTGTTTCGCAGATGCGTGTCCAGCCATTTTTCCAGCTCTGGCAGCGGCAAGACGCGTTCGGGCCTGATGGCCTGGGTAGGACGAAAGTGGGTGGCGTAGGCAAGCGGCGATTTGTCCTGCGGCCTCGCAACCGAGACGGTGCCATCCGCCCGAACGTGGTAGCAGATGCCATCCAGCAAAACCATTTCGCCATTGAGATGATTGAAGGTGCCCAATCCGAAGTTGCCCTTCGAGTGCAGATGCGCGATGGTTAGTTCGCCATCGTAAACGCCGGCCAGCAGCCCATCCAAAGTGGAGTAGGTGTACAAGCGCGACTCGCTCTGCGCGGCCGCAGTCGTCGCCGCCACGAACAAGATGGTCAGCAGCAGAAGTTGCACACGCCGAATTGAAAGGCTCAAGTTCATGACTCTCCTCAGCCGCAGCGACGCCAGGTCTCCAGAAGACGTTTACAGATAGCTTGGCGCAACTCACATGCCGTCGGCAGAGTTTGTCATACTCTTTCGCAGGTTGGAAGCCCGAGCGATCGCCCGCTGAATTGAGAGTTCCACCCAGAAGCAAAACAGATGGAGAAATGTTCATGCTGGAGACATCTAATGACGAAGGCTTGAGTGAGCAGAGCCCAGGATGGTGCAGATGCAGAAGGAAGTCTCGTGAGGGCGGCGACGGAGTCGGAGCATAACTCAGTGCGCGGTTCGGGGCGCGATCGCTCAGATTCGAGCCATCGTGCCGGCGCGTCATCAAGAAAGCGATTGGTTCGATTTGTGGCATTGATCCAGTCGATTCTCATTCTGGCGCACCTCTTCCTCTATGAGACCTGGACGTTTTCGCCCAAAGGCCCCGGCGCCTCCGGAGCGCTCGGAGGTAAGTTTGCCCTCGGCCTTATGTCTGTGAGCTTTATTGCCGCCTCGCTACTCGCCTTTCGGTACGCCAATGCTGCTGTGCGCGCTCTGTACACAGCTTCGGCGATTTGGCTCGGGCTGCTGAACTTCCTCCTCTTTGCAGCGGTTGGATCCTGGATTGTTTTCGGCATCGGGCGGCTAGCTGGTCTTGATCTGAATTTCCATCGCATTCTGGAAATTTTGTCCGGCATCGCCATAGTGTTTGGAAGCTACGGTGTTGTCAACGCAAGCTGGACAAGAATCACACGAGCCACGGTGCGCCTGCCGAATTTGCCGAGGGCATGGCGGGGCCGCAAAGCTGCTCTCATCAGCGACCTGCACTTGGGTCATGTGCGCAACAGCGGATTTCTACACCGGACCGTTGCGCAAATTCTGAAAGAAAAACCGGACGCAGTCTTTATTGCCGGAGATTTGTTTGACGGCACGGCCGTCGATGCGCGACAAGCAGCAGAACCGTTGCAGCGACTTGCGGCGTCTCATGGCGTATATTTCGTCGCCGGAAATCATGAGCAATTCGGCAACGACAGCAGATATCTGAACGCCGTGGCCGCCGTGGGTGTCCGTGTCCTCAGCAACGAGAAGGTTGAAGTAGACGGGCTGCAGATTCTCGGCGTGCCATACCGGAATGCGACGCAGCGGGGGCATTTGGCCTCTGCCCTGCATGCGATTGGACTGGATCGCGACCGCGCGAGCATTTTGTTGATCCACGCACCCGACTATCCAGAGATCGCAGAGGCCGCCGGAGTTTCCCTGCAGCTCTCGGGACATACACACCTTGGGCAGTTTGTGCCCTGGACCTGGCTGGTACGGAGGTTCTACCGACAATTTGCCTACGGCCTAAGCCGGATCGGGAAGATGCACGTCTTCACTTCAAGTGGAGCAGGAACCTGGGGACCGCCGCTGCGTTTGGGATCGAAGGCGGAGATTGTCATACTTGAGTTCCAGTAAAGCTTCTGGAATTCGCCGGCAATCCAGCAATTCATCCATTGCTACTCAGCCCAGTCAAAGGTCCGGTTCACAGCCTTCTTCCAGAAGTGATACAGCAATGCCCTCTCATCCTCTTCCATCGAGGGATTCCATCGATGATCTTCCGCCCAGTTGGCCACTAGCTCATCGGTGTCTTTCAGAAAACCGGTAGCCAGGCCGGCAGCATAAGCAGCACCCAAGGCAGTGGTTTCCTGTATTACCGGACGAACAACCGGCTTGTTCAACATGTTGGATTGGAATTGCATCAGCAGGTCGTTCTGAACCATACCCCCGTCCGTGCGCAAACTTGCTAACTCGATGCCGGAGTCCTTCTCCATGGCATCCAGCACTTCGCGAACCTGGAACGCAGTCGCCTCCAATACAGCGCGCGCAATATGGCCCTTATTCACGTAGCGGGTCAGACCGGCGATGACGCCGCGCGCGCTGTCCTTCCAGTACGGAGCATAAAGTCCGGAGAAGGCCGGAACGAAGTAAACACCCCCATTGTCATTCACTGTGCGGGCGAGCGGCTCAATCTCCGAACTATTCTTGATGATTCCCAGGTTGTCGCGGACCCACTGCACCAGCGCGCCGGTTACTGCAATGCTGCCTTCCAGCGCGTACGCGGCAGGATTGTTGCCGATCTTGTAGCCCAGAGTGGTCAGCAAGCCGTGCCTGGAGCCCACAATCTTCTCCCCGGTATTCATCAGCATGAAGCAGCCTGTGCCATAGGTGTTCTTGGCTTCGCCGGGTTTGAAACATGCCTGGCCAAACAGGGCCGCCTGCTGATCGCCAAGATCGCCGGCAATCGCTACGTCTTTGATCGGGCCGAGAATTGCCTTGCCATAAACTTCCGCGCTCGACGCAATCTTTGGCAGCACCGACGCTGGAATGTCGAATTCCTTCAGAATGTCCTTGTCCCAGTTCAGAGAATTCAGGTTCATCAGCTGGGTGCGACTGGCATTGGTCACGTCGGTCACGTGGATGCCGCCGTTGACGCCACCGGTCAGGTTCCAGATGAGGAAGCTGTCGATGTTTCCGAACAGCAGGTCGCCCGCTTCGGCGGCGGCACGGGCGCCAGCGACATTGTTCAGTATCCAGCGGATCTTCAGGCCGCTGAAATAGGTGGCCAGAGGCAGACCGGTCTTCGCGCGAAAGCGATCCTGGCCGCCATTGGCGGAGAATTCCGCGACCGAATCGGCAACCCGCGTGTCCTGCCAGACGATGGCATTGTAAATCGCCTTGCCCGTCATCTTGTTCCACAGAACGGTAGTTTCCCGTTGATTGGTGATGCCGATGCCTGAAAGATCCGAGGGCCGCAGGCCCTTGGCCTCCATCGCCTCCTGGATCACCTCTTCGACGCGCCGCCAAATCTCGGCGGGATCATGTTCCACCCAGCCCGGCTTCGGATAGATCTGCTCATGTTCCTTCTGTGCAATGCTGACGATTCTTCCGGAGCCGTCGAACACGATAAAACGTGAGCTGGTGGTTCCCTGGTCAATCGCTCCAATGTAGGAAGGCATATATCTTCCTCTGTCCTATCCATGCGGCTTTCCGCGCCAGTAGCCGGCTCAAGACGGGAGCGGCTCGCGCAGCTTCCTTACAACTGTAAATTAACCTCTTGGTTCCGGCGTGCCGCGCTGCTGAAGCGAGATCGTTGAAGTAGGGCGCTTCGCACGAAGGTATCAGCATCCGTGTAGTACGGCAGCCCAATCAATCTTGGCATTGACTACACGCGCACCGGCGACGAGGTGTCGGCCCCGCGTACCGTTGTTTTCCGCTAGCAACCTGCTCACACTGAGTGCAGTCCAAAACTGCTGTCCAAGGACTGCGTGGAACAGAGATGAAAAGCACTGCGCGTTTGTCGTCTGTGATTGGTCTGATTCCGGCAGAGACGGAAGAAGCACAAAGACAGGCGGCTGCTCAGTGATTACGAAATCAGGTCGGAAACGGAGCGCCCCAGCGGTGCGCCGACCAAAATGAATGCTGCGCAGCTCACTACTGCGGCGCACAGGAGGAAGTCATGACCTTTACGGAGCTGCTGAGAAACGTCGGCCCATTCGGGGCCGCCGTGATAAGTTGCCTTTTAGCGCTGTCCATCTTTTCGGTGGCAGTGATTGTGGACAAGTACCGCCGTTTCCGCGCGGCCTCGCGCCAGACGCAGACTTTCAAGCCCGTGTTCACGAAGTTCCTCCACGGGGGAGAGGTCCAGGAACTGATCGACGCCGTGCAGCAGTACCCGAACTCGCATGTGGCGCAGGTGGTCTCGGCGGGCATCCTCGAGTATGACGGCGTTCGCCAGGCCGGAGGCGATCCGTTCGCCTCACTCGAACTCGTCACGAGCGCACTCAGAGACTCCATGTCCGAGACGCTGATCCAGTTGAAGCGGGGTCTCGGGATCCTGGCCACGATCGGCTCCACGGCCCCGTTCATCGGACTCTTCGGTACCGTGGCCGGAATCATCAACGCATTCCGGAACATCGCGGCCACGGGATCCGGCGGTATGTCTGTGGTCTCGGGCGGCATGGCCGAGGCCCTGGTCACGACGGGCCTGGGCATCTTCGTCGCGATCCCGGCCGTTGTCGCCTTCAATCTCTTCACAGGCAAGATCGAGAATTTCCACGTCCAGATGAATCGGGCTTCAACCCAGCTCGTGAACTGCCTGTTCAAGGTGCCGCAGGTCATGGAGCGGGATGTCAAGGTGCGGCAGGCCATGGAGCGGGAGGTCAAGGCGTCGGTGTTCGATGCGGAGGATGCCCATGCGGCTGGGTGAGGGAGCCAAGATGCAGGCGGCCATCAACATCACGCCGCTCGTCGATGTGGTGCTCGTGCTGCTGATCATCTTCATGGTGATGGCGCCGCAGATGCGGAAAGGACCGGAGGTCGACGTGCCGAAAACGGCGAAGCCGACCAAGCAGGGCGACGAGAGAGGCCGGATCCTGGTCTCCATCGACGACGCCGGCAAGATGTGGGTCAATGATCAACCGGTCGAAGCCGAGCATGTCGGCGAAGCCCTCCGCGCTGCGGTGGGCAAAGAGACGGACCCCAAGGTCGTGATCCGGGGCGACGCAAAGCTCAACTTCCGCCAGGTCCGACAGGCCATGCTCGCGGTCGAAGAGGCCGGCTTCCGCGGGGCAGGGCTGATCTCCAAGCGCTCCGGCGCAGGGGCGGGGGGGAACTGAAGTCATGGAATTCAACAGAGGCGATTCCGGATCCGGTCTGCAGTCGGAGATCAACATCACGCCGCTCGTCGACGTGGTGCTGGTGCTGCTGATCATCTTCATGGTCGTCGTTCCCCTGCTCATGGAGGGCTACGACGTCAACATCCCTCGAACCTCCAACGATGCGACGCCCGCGCAGGCGCAGGAATCACGGCTGGTCCTGAGCATCTCGCCCACGGCCTGCCGCATCCTCGGGCCGCAGGCAGGGGAGGGGCTTCCGGCGGACTGTCGCGTGACGCTGGCGGATAAAAAGGTCCCTGCGGCCGAATTGCCCGCGCGCGTGGCGGAGATCCTGGGCAGCCGGCCCGCGGAAAAGCGCGTGCTGTTTCTGGCCGCCGACGACCGCTTGAACTACGAAGGGGTTCTGCGCATCCTCGATCTCGCGAAGTCGGGCGTTGAGGATTTGAAAGTCGAATTTATCACGACCAACTGAGGTGGCTGCTTTGGTGACAACCATGGAAATCGGCAGGCGCATGTTCAGAGAATCCGGGGCTCCGTCCGCCCGCAGCATGACGGAGAGCATCGTGCTCCATGCCCTCGTGCTGGCCTTGTTGATGCTCGTGGGGTCGCAAATGCTTCTTCGCAGCGCGCCCCCCAAGAAGGAAGAGGTCGACATCATCTTCTATCGTCCACCGGAGATCCCGGTCCCCGCGCGCGCGGTCCCGCTTCCTCCGTTAAGAGGGACGGCTGCGGCCGGGCCCCCAGTGGGCGGCGCACCCGCGGGGAAAATGAAACCGAATGCCCCGGAAGGTCCAGAGGGGCCCGGGAAACCGGAACTCCCAGAGGGTCCGGGTGAAGGCTTTTCCGCCGAGGCGAAGCTAATGCGCCGGGATCAAGCGGTGGCATCAACCTCGCCTCGCTGAGCCGCAGCGTGGGAGGTGGTGGCGGTCGAGGCCGAGGCGGTGGCGGTGGGGGAGGCGGCGGAGGCAATGGCAGCGGCGGTGGCGGAGGTGGAACCGGCGGCGGAGGCGGCGGAATCGCGGTTGCCCACGCAACCAGCCCGATCAACGCGATCGGCGGCGGCGACCGGCCGAAGGCGCACGGCGGGCCGGGGAATTCCCGCACCGACGAAGAAATACAGATCGTGTTCGACCGCTACAAGGCGTCGTTCTACCGGCTGTACAACCGAGAACTGCGGAATAACCCCGCGTTGAAAGGGCAGATGGTGCTGCGCCTGACGATCGAGCCGGACGGCAACGTGTCGATGTGCGTGCTGCAGTCGACTGACATGGATGCGCCGGCTCTCGGCACTGAGGTCGTGAACCGCGTCCTGAAGATCAATTTCGGCGCGAAGGATGTGCGGGCCGTGACGATCTCGTACCCGATCGACTTCCTGCCGGCGGCGTGATGACTTAGTCAAAGCGAAATGAAGACCAGGAGATTAGGAATCATCTGATCAGCTAGTTGTTCTCAACACGATTCTGACAAAGGCAAAGCCATCGAAAGGTGGCGACGCAAAGTCACCGGTCTAACGGGCTCACGGGCCCTACGACAGCGGGACCGCCGGAATTCAGTCCACAGGAGTGGACTGCCTCGGCCCTCCCGCGACGAATTCGCTTGGTAATCGGAACGGAGGGCGTACATGACTTCTAGCGACACGAGCAATGTGAGGGTGGGCTATAGCTGGATCGTATTCCTGCTGTTCGCCCTCGCAGCGTCGCTGCTGACCGCCACCCCGGCGTGGGCGGACGATTGCGTCGCCGATCGCGGCGGCGTGATCGATGGCTTTGTCGACCCTGTTCCTCCTTCGCAGATCCAGATCGACGGCAACTGCACGATCAGGAACTTTCCGGCATCCAACCCGCTGACCAGCAACATCAGCTTCTACACGTCACCGGGCCAGAATACGAAGCGTTGGCTGGTTATCTTCGACAACGTCGTGCACACGGGCCAGATGTCCTGCGACGCCGTTCAAGGCCACTACATCTGGTTCACCAACGGCTCGTTCAGCGGGATCCATGAGAGCTGCCAAAACCTCCTGATACCTGTCGAGAAGATCGACAAGCAAAATCCGGCGGGCCAGACCACGGCAACCATCGGCGTCCCCTTCACCTACAAGCTGACGATTCCGGTCCTGTTCGATCCGGCTACGGGCACCGTCATCAATTACAGCGGGTCGGTGAACGACCTGCACAGCATAACGGTCACGGACGACCTCAATGCGACCGGTGTGGATCTCACGTATGTGAGCCACAACGCCTACTGGTTGGATGACGGCACAGCGGTTCCGCATACGTTCTCCAATGTTGGTGGTGTTCTCACCTTCGACAACTTCCCCATCGTCCCGGCCGGGCGGCAGTTTGTCATCGAGATCACCGTCGTACTCAACGACACGCCGACGAACGTAGTTGGGACGCAGTTCATCAACACCGCCAAGTGGGACTTCGGACGGCTCATTGATGGCGTGTTCTACCAGCCCCTGCCGGGCGAGTGGGGCATCACGCCTCCGCTGACGATCGCCGCTCCGCAGCTCGTCTTTACGAAGTCGGGCCCGGCGACGATGAACCTGGGACAGTGGGGAGATTTCGTCCTCGATGTCCAAAACACCGGGCTCAGTGACGCCTGGAACGTCAGCATCCGTGACCTGTTCCCGGACGGCCCGTCGGGCGGCATGTGTAACCAGACTCCCGAAATCCAGAGCATCCAGGTCTTCGCGGCCGACGGCGTAACCCCGGTCACGGGCAAGGGCCCGCTCAACCTGGGGAGCGATTACTCGCTGAGCTATAGCGCCGCGCCCACCTGCCGGCTCGATCTCACGATGCAGACGGCTGCGGGAGCGATCGGCCCGAACCAGCGGTTGATCATCCGGTACCGGACCCAGCTCGACACCGATACCCAGAACGGCGTCACGCTCACCAATATTGCCGGCGCCATTCAATGGTTCAATGGCGCTAGCGGCAATCCCGAGCGCGTCTCCTATACCCGCACATTGACCGACGGCACGGTCGGCGTCCTGGACTTTCAGGACGCCCACACCGTGACGGTGGCGCTCACGGGATACTTCTTCGAAAAGACCGTCGCGGACCTCACGAGCGGGGTAAACCCCGCTGCAACGGCCTCGCCGGGCGACACGCTGCGCTACACGCTCCGTTTCCGGACCACCAATCAGCCGCTCAGCAATTTCAGGATCTATGACGAGATGGACGCGCTCAACGCGCTGCCCGCCTTCGTGCCCGGTACCCTGACGCTCTTCTCTTACCCGGCCGGGGCCGACATCAGCGCCACCAGCAGTACGGGCGGCACCAAGGGCACCGGCGTCCTCGATATCCGTAACCTGAACCTGCCGGCCAACAGCGAGGCTGTGATCCAGTTCGACGTCAAGCTGGACACGACCCTCACCAATCGCACCGTCGTGACCAACCAGGCAACGGTTCGCCTCGCCAACGGCACGGTCTTTGCCTTGAGCGATGACCCGAACGTCAATGGCACGGCCAACCCCGATGTGCCGGGCGATGAGGACCCCACGAGGGTGATGATCGTGTCGGCGCCGGCGTTTCTGGTGCAGAAGATCTCCACCGATCTGACGGGCGACCCGAACGTCCTGCTCGCCGGCGAGACACTGCGCTACACCATCACGGTGAAGAACATCGGCAACGAAAATGCCGTGAATGTCGTGCTGCGAGACCTTGTACCGGCCAACACGACCTACGTCGGGGGCAGCACGACCTTGAACGGCGCGCCGGTCCCGGATTCCGGCGGCCTGTCGCCGCTTGTGAACGGCATGCTGATCAACTCGCCGGCCAATACGACGCCGGGTTCGATGCCTGCCGGCGCGTCGAACAACGTCGCAACGATCACCTTCAACGTGGTCGTGAACCCCAATGTCGTCAACGGCACGGTGATCTCGAACCAGGGCTTCGTCACGGCCATCGACAGTGGAATCGTCGACTACCCCTCCGATGACCCGGACACGGCTATCGCCAATGATCCGACGCGCGACATCGTCGGAAATCTGCCCTTGCTCTATGCCGAGAAGCGGGTCACGCTGTCCGTTGATCTCGGCTCGCCGGGGATCGTCGATCCGGGCGATGTGCTGCGTTACACGATCACCGTGCAGAATTCCGCGTCGATCCCCGCGACGAGTGTCGTCCTGCGCGACGCCGTTCCGGCGAATACCACCTACGTCGCGAATTCCACGCTGCTCAATGGGTTGCCGGTCGGTCAGCCGGATGGCGGCGTCTCGCCGCTCGCCTCGGGCATCAACATCAGCTCTTCCGATTTGACGCCGCCTCTGCCGGGTCCAGGCGCCGGCACGATCTCGCCCGCGCACACGGCGGTGCTCCAGTACGACCTGCGCGTCAATGCCGGCACGCCGGCGGGGACTGTGATCAGCAACCAAGCCGTGGTCCACAGCGTCGAGCTGCCGGACCTCCTGACGGATGGCGACGGAAATCCGACAACGGGCCCGGAGCCGACGGTCGTCGTAGTGGGTGATGCCCAGCAGCTTTCCATCACGAAGCAGGTCGCGGTGGTCGGTGGCGGCGCTGCAGTCCCCGGCGCCCAGCTCGAATACGTCGTCCGCGTGACGAACATCGCGGCGGTGCCCGCCATCAATGTCGTCATCACCGACGACCTCAATGCGTCGCAACCCGGTCAGCTTACCTACGTGAACGGATCGGCCACGCTGAACGGGGCGACGGCGGGCGTCACGTTCGCCGGCTCGACCATCACCGCCAACTACGCCGCGGTCATCGGATCGCTGAAGCCGGGCGAGGTCGCGGTGCTCAGGTTCCGGGCCATTCTCGCCTCCAGTCTGGTGGACGGCACGGTCGTCACGAACACCGGCGTGGTCGCCTGGAACGCTCCCACACAAACGGCGAGCGCCAGCGTCTCGCTCATCGTC
>WNFY01002236.1_pt1 | contig 23899 bp, 19 predicted proteins | sample 5400091 | NCBI WGS metagenome assembly WNFY01 (sample SAMN13153364, study PRJNA577476) | soil metagenome | isolation source: 60 cm soil or saprolite under grassland replicate 1 | place: USA:California | collected 2016-06-15 | reverse complement strand
TACTGTGCAAGCGGGAGCAAACCATTTCTGCTCAGGCCATGCCTTTCTACCCGACGGACAGCTCCTCGTAGCCGGTGGATACGTAGGTAACTACGTGGGGCTAGCCAATGCCTACAGATACAATCCCTTTACAAATAGCTGGACGCGGCTGCCCGATATGAACAACAAGCGGTGGTACCCGACGAACACCACGCTGCCGAACGGAGATATGCTGGTGGTCAGCGGGTGGATCGATACCCAGCAGGGGGTGAACGTTGAGCCCCAGGTATGGCAGACCGCGACTAGCTCCTGGCGCAACCTGAGCACAGCGCACCTCGCTCTTCCGTTTTATCCCTTCATGCATGTAGCGCCAAACGGGCAGGTGTTCTGTGCTGGACCCAGCCAGACCACCCGGTACCTTGATGCTACAGGCACTGGTGCCTGGGATCGACAGAGTCTCGTCGTACCGGTGGCGGCTGCGCAGGTTACCAGGACATACTGGAAAGTCATCGCCGTCTAGTTGTCGAGATTTTTCTCGACAACGCACCTGCAATTTTGGTACAAGCGGCCTTTAACAATACTTAGAGCGGGCCGGGACGCTTTAACTCCCGGGAGCGCTTTGACCTTGATCTAGGCAGCATTCAACAAATATGAATTTTATGCTCCTAGAGTTGCAGAAAGTGAAAACCGATCTGCCGCCAAGCAAAGGCACACGTAAAGCGGGCTTGGCTAGACGGAGAAAAAGCAAAAAGGAACAACAATGAGAATTGCAACCCTGGCAATCGGGCTCGTGATAACAACGTTAGTGATGGCGGCGGCGATTTCTTCGGCGTTAGCATTGGATATTAGAACTGGCCCCTATGCCAGCAATCTCACCCCTACGAGCGATCACAGTTTGGGTTTAAAGCAGGTATTATTTATCCGGACACAGTTCCCGGATCTACCGACCAGCAAAACGCAGGCGGATTGCCAGACGGTGATGGAGCAGGTAAGGCAGCGTTACGTCCGTTTTTCCTACGGCAGGACAGATATGAATGTGACGGTAACGGCAGTGGCCTACATGATGCCGCATCCATCGACTTATTACGCCACGCAAAGCAATCTTGAGGCCTGTTTGACGGCGTTAATGAACGATGCCGTGGCCGCGGCGTCAGCTGATTATCCGGTTGATCAGACCGGCGGTAGTTATGACTTCGTGGGGGATTACTATCCCTATATCGCGCCCGCGCCAGGGCACGTGGGCTCGGGGTCTTGGGGCAGCTTCGGCACCAAGTGGTTTTGGGTTAGCGGAGGAGGCACCTACCAAGGCCTGCATCCGGGGATAATAGGGCACGAAATGGGACATGCCTATGGTGCTAGACACGCTGCCCTTTGGCAAACGAGTGACGGCAATCCGGTAAGCGCGACGGGCAAGCTCGCGGAGTACGGGGATACTTATGACCAGATGGGGGCAGCAAGCGGATATATCCAGCCTTACATAGACTTTAATCCGTGGGTAAAATGGCACTTCGGCTGGATTGACGATGCGCAAGTTGCGATAGTGACAGCGCCCGGGACATATCAATTCCGTATTTTCCGGTTCGACAGTGCGGCTGCTACCGGATTGTTAGCTATCAAGATTCCGCGGGGCGACGGGAGCAATTATTGGATAGGGATTCGTCGTAATTGGGTGACAAAGCCGCTGGAGATGACCGGCGCTTATATTATTTGGGGCTACGACGTTCTTTATCAAAACAGCGCACTCATTGATTGCAACACGCCCGGTTCCAACATATCGGACTCGGCCTTGCAGGTTGGCCAAACACTGAATGACGCGCCGCACGGAATCACGATTATGCCGCTGGCGATTGGCGGGAACGATCCAAACCAATACATGGATGTGCAGGTGACAACGCTAACTACTAAGGTGACCGTGCAAACAAATCCCGCTGGCCTCACCTTTACGGTTGATGGTAGCAGCTATGCTGCGGCCCAAACCTTTTCATGGGATCCGGGTTCAAGCCACACTATTGCCACAACATCCCCACAGGACGGAGGTACAGGCGTTCGCTACGTATGGACAAATTGGAGCGGTGGCGGAGCTATTTCGCACACTGTTGCTCCCACTACTAACGCGACTTACACAGCGAATTTCAGGACACAATATTACCTTACGATGGCTCACGGAACTGGAGGCACAGTGAGTCCAGCCAGTGGGTGGAGAAACAGCGGAGCAGCTGTTTCGATTAATGCCATGCCGGCTGCCGGTTACAGCTTCACCAATTGGACCGGGAGCGGAACGGGCTCATTTTCTGGGACGAACAATCCGGCTTCAATTACAATGGGCGGACCCATCACAGAAACGGCTACCCTCACTCATAATTAATGGCTCACGTGCGGTATGGGCGCGCTTCTAACGAATTAAGTTCCGTCGCGTTTCGGATTGAGTGATCTACTCGCTGCGGGTCGATGTGCGCGACAGCTTGGTTGGCGGCTTGATACATCTGGCACAGATCTGGATAACGGCGGTCGGATCGAAGTTGGGATAGTGGAACTCGACTGCTGCCGAAGCGGCTCGCCCACTTCTGTGCCTCCTCGAACTGCTTGCTCTTCTCGCAGTAATACACGCCAAGCTCACCGGAAAAAAAGCGAACCATCAAGAAGCAGACGTCCTTGGCGCACCGAAATAAGTCTCGGTAGGTTTCAGGGTTTACCGCGTGCGGCGATTGCGGGTCAGAGTAGCGCTTTCGGAATGCCAGCAGCAAATTAAGCCGGTGGGGTATGTGATCGTTGAAGTATTCCATTAAACCCGAACGGGAAGTACGACCGCAAAGCCTTACAAATCATGGCTGGGCCGACGGGTGGGCGGTAAAGTATCTTTCGGCAGACGGGTAGGCAGGTTGTTTGAGTGGCACGTCGGCGTATGGTCGGGATCGGCAACTGATATAATTTCGCTTGTTTCTATGGAAAATATCAATCTGTGCCAAATTTTTTCAGCAAACCAAAATTATTGATCGATTCGAATTGACGTATAAGATCAATTCTCTCAATCTGCGTTTTTAAGCGATGTCTAAAAAATGTTTTCGTGTCTGGGACGAATCCATTAAAGGATCAAAAACCATGTGGAGGCGCGATTGGTCGTTTCCTCCGCGGGCAGGCAGAGACCGATCGAAACGCAGTTCCATCCATCACCCGCCAGGTTTGCTCGCCCGTTACTCTTTATTTGGTGGATTCCTCTCACTTGTATCCTCTGTTTCGGTCGCGCAGGACCCTGCGACAGTCGGTCAATTTTCCTCGGTGATGAGCTGGCCATACGTAGCGGCCCACGCTCATGTCCTCCCCACTGGCAAAGTGTTATGGTCGCCCCAGTTCGGCAAGGGCGACACCCCGTACTTTTGGGATCCCTCGACAAACACGAATAGTGCTACTGTGCAAGCGGGAGCAAACCATTTCTGCTCAGGCCATGCCTTTCTACCCGACGGACAGCTCCTCGTAGCCGGTGGATACGCAGGTAACTACGTGGGGATAGCCAATGCCTACAGATACAATCCCTTTACAAATAGCTGGACGCGGCTGCCCGATATGAACAACAAGCGGTGGTACCCGACGAACACCACGCTGCCGAACGGAGACATGCTGGTGGTCAGCGGGTGGATCGATACCCAGCAGGGGGTGGACGTGGAGCCCCAGGTATGGCAGACCGCGACTAGCTCCTGGCGCAACCTCAGCTCAGCGCACCTCGCTCTTCCGTTTTATCCCTTCATGCATGTAGCGCCTAACGGCAAGGTGTTCTGTGCTGGACCCAGCCAGACGACCCGGTACCTCGATCCTACAGGCACTGGTGCCTGGAGTTTAGTAGGGAGCAGCAACTTCGATACTCGTAATTGGGGATCATCAGTGATGTACGATGAGGGCAAAGTACTGCTCATGGGCGGAAGCCCATGCTCACCGTACCCATTCACACCTGGCGGCAATAACGGTTGCACCACTTACCCAACGGCGACTGCAGAGATCATCGACCTAAACAATCCGAATCCCGCTTGGATCTACACTGGATCGATGGTCACGGGAGGACGCAAACTTTTTAACGCTACTTTACTTGCAGACGGCACAGTTCTGGTAACTGGGGGAAGCAGAGGAATTGAGGATCCGAATACTACGCCGACCAATCCAGCATACGAATGCGAGCTGTGGGACCCGGCGACCGGGACGTGGACACAGATGGCGAGCCTGACCAAGATTCGAGCCTACCATTCCATCGCGCTGCTGCTGCCGGACGGGCGCGTTCTGGCAGCCGGCAACGTATTTGGGGGAAATTCAGCAGAAATATATTCGCCTCCTTATCTATTCAGAGGCTCGCGGCCCACTATCACGTCGGCGCCCGCGGGCATTACATACGGTCAGTCGTTTTTCGTGGGCACACCCGATGCCACCAGCACCTCACAAGTTACATTCATCGCGCTAGGCTCCGTTACACACGGCTTTAACATGGGCCAGCACATTAGCCGGCCGTTGTTCTCGCAAGCTACAGGCGGCCTCAACGTGACGGCGCCTTCAAACCCCAACACCACTCCGCCGGGCTACTACATGCTATTCATCCTGAATTCGAACGGTATTCCTTCAATAGCAAAGATTGTCCAAATCAATAGTACGATTTCTACACCGCCACCGACTCCAACTTACCCGGCATCGCCGACCACGCTTCGGGCTATCGCCGCATCCTCCAGCCAGATCAACCTGTCTTGGACCGATAACTCCAACAACGAGACAGGGTTCAAGATAGAACGCTCTAGTGATGGCATAACGTTTACACAAATTTCGACAGTAGACGTAAATGTTACGACCTATGCGGACAGCGGACTTGCCGCTTCGACTAAATATCACTATCGAATTCTTGCTTACAGCGATGGCGGTAATTCGGCCTATTCGAATACGGCGTTTGCCACGACGACGACACCATCTCCTACTCCTACCCCAACACCAACACCAACACCAACACCGACACCAACACCAACACCAACACCAATACCAACACCAACACCGACACCAACCCCGACTCCGACACCGACACCGACACCGACACCAACACCTACGCCGACACCGACTCCAACACCAACAGCCACTCCTGTAGCGCCAAGCAATCTCACTGGCACTGCTGCGTCTGCGTCCAGTATTAACTTATCGTGGACAGATCATTCGAGTAATGAAACAGGTTTTAATATCGAGCGCTCTACTGATGGGACTACATTTACCAACATTGCGACCGTAGGAGCGAACATGACCGCCTACTCGGATACTGGGCTTGCCACATCTACAACGTATTCCTACAGGGTTTCGGCATTCAACTCAGGTGGCAGCTCTGCCTATTCGAATACCGCAACTGTTGCTCTGATTGTCCCGGCGGCGCCTTCGAATCTGGCGGCTAAGGTCGAAAAGAATGGGCAGGTCACCCTTAGTTGGAAGGATAATGCTAACAATGAGACTGGCTTCCAAGTTGAACGATCGACTGACGGCAGTGTTTTCACGGTCTTGGCGACTACCGCAGCGAACACAACGAAGTACAAGGATGCCAAGGCGCAGAAAGGACAGACCTACTACTACCGAGTAGCCGCCAAGAACAACGTGGGCTCCTCCTATAGCAATACCGTGACCACTCCATAAATTGTATCACATTATGAGATCTACTCTGCTATGGCTTCGAAAATGGCTCCATGCAATTGGCGGTGTCATAGTGTTTACAAGTAGCTTGATTAGCCCAACCGAGGCATTCGGGCAGACGAAGTCGTACGTGGTCACGGAGCTTACCGGCGAAGACGCGGCTCAAGTCCCATCCAAATTGAACAATCTGGGAGATATCGTTGGCCGCAACGCCGGCAGTGGCGAAGGAGCACCTCGGGCCACGCTCTGGGGTCATTCCCACTACTCGAAGGCGAAGCACTTGGGTGTTTTCCCTGGCGGAGACTACAGTTCCGCAAATGCTATTAACGACGCCGGAGAAGTCGCCGGAGCATCGAATACGGGAACGGCGATTGTTCCTTTCGTGTGGTCTGACAAAGGTGGATTGCAGCGTGTGCCGCTCTTGGCAGGCGATAACTGTGGAGAGGCTGTTGCCATCAACAAATACGGGCATGTTGTATCTAATTCTTCCGGGCCAACCGGTTGCAGGGCGGTTCTGTGGACCCGAAAGACCGGGGTGCGCGACCTCGGAACGTTGCCCGGTGGCAGTTACAGTCGAGCACATGATCTGAATGATTCCGACGAAGTGGCTGGTGTCGCTGCCAGTCCTGCTGGCGACCGTGCAGTTCTATGGACAAAGAGTGGTGATGCACGTGATCTTGGTACTCTGCCGGGTGATCTGACTAGCGAAGCAATGGCGATCAATAACGCGGGCGACGTGGTCGGTTATTCCAAAGGTCCGAGTGGAATGCGCGCTTTTCTCTGGACCAAAGGCGGCGGAATGCAGGAGCTTGGAATTTTGCCCGGGGGTAACTCGAGCCGGGCTCTTGCTATTAACGATTCCGGTACTGTAGTGGGTAGTTCGGACAGTGTCTCCGGAGGTCACGCTTTCGTTTGGGAAAAACAAACGGGAATCGTGGACTTAAATGAGGCAGGCTCGGGTGCTCCCGGCATTGTGCTGGTGGGAGCGCACGCCATCAACCGTAAAAGCGAGATTCTGGCGATGGGACAAATGGACCACGGAGGGATGGCGCCGGAGGATCACCTATGCGCTCCGGCTCCGCCACTGAGCTTTCTGCTTACACCTACCAACGCGCCATAAAGCTTACCCCCTTTGGATCCAGCGATTTATCTTGGGAGTGGGTCCGGGGGCAGCTGCGGTAAGCCGTATTACCGGGATACGGGCAACACTGTATTTGAAGGTTGATGGCAGCGGTATTTCGAGCGGGATGCAAAACTGCCTCACACGGCGCTTTTAACGTATTTCAGACAACCAATATGAGCGAAGGAAACGATCTAATAGCCAATAAAATTTCGAATGATGCATCCTAACAGCGCTCGCAGCGCTATTCCAAGAGATCGCACTACCTAATTTCGGTTGGGGGAATTGCAATGCCTTATCTGCGCGAGCAAGAAAGTGTCGCTAGCGTTAACGAAGCTCAGATAAACGGCGACGAGAAGCTGGTGCTTGCACAGCTCATCGTTTCAGCGGCGCCTCTATTTTACGCTCTTCTACCTTGTTCCGAGCAGAAGATGTTGACATTGGTCGCCGAGCAAATCGGTGAACCGGGCACAGAGCTGCAAAATACCTATGTTCTTCGCCACGGTGGCCGCGTCTCCTCGATTCTATCAGCCGTTGGGGACAATCAAATTACCACAGCTCGACTAGGTAGCTCAATGAATTTCATAAGAAAACTGGGGCGGTCAGAAAGAGCGTGCTACATGAGCAACCTCAAGCGTTATGCGAAAGAATTAGAACCAATTGACAAGCCCGGTACCTACATCGCTCGACTGGCGACGAAGCCAGCTTCGAATACAGCCGGCGCTGGGGCGCGGCTTTTGAAATGGTTTTTGCTCAGCTCAGGCCCTGGTCTTTATAGTTGCCACGTCCACAAGGATAATAGCATTGCTATGTGGCTCAACCAAAAGGTCGGCTTTAGACTCATCTCCGAACTCAATGAAGGCGCGTTTGACTATCGTGCGCTGGTTCTGCAGCGATAGCTGGAGCAATAGCCGCTAAAAGCCTTCGGGGTTTTTGGCCGCCAATATCAGGAACCAAAGTCGGACCGTCGAAATTATGAACTTCGCTAATGCTCTCTTATGCCGGCTTGGGAAGGCTCCGCACTTAATTGATGGAGCGAGCGGAGCGCGATTGGATGACGTGCGAGGTCATGTAATTGCTTCGGCAGCGATGCTTCGAGAAGCGGGGCTAGAGAGAGGGGATCGGCTGCTTTTGGCAGCGCAACTGGATCTGGATACCGTCGTAGCCTATCTCGCAACTATGTATGCTGGGTGCGTGGCCGTGCCGCTGCCCGCGGCGCAATGTTTTGCGGAAGCAGGGACCTTCGCCGCAGCGACCGGCGCAAAAGCAATCTGGTCGAGCACGTTACGGGAGAGTAGTGCGTTGCCGGTGATTGTCGGCGTGGCGCAAGGCGATGTGCAAGACGGCAACGTAGGGGCCGAACCAACCGATATCGCGGTACTTAATGCAACGTCTGGATCCACGGGTAAGCCACGACTCGTCATGGTGTCGCACGCCAATTTGCTCACTAATACCGAGGCAATTGTTCGGAGCCAGTTGTTGACGTCAGACGATAGGGCGCTGCTGCAATTACCGTTGCATTATTGCTTTGGCGCCAGCGTGTTGCACTCCCATCTTTGGGCCGGTGGTAGCGTCGTAGTCGATCGTCGATCGATGTTCCCGAACCGGTTAATCGGATCAACCATTGACCACGCATGTACGAGCTTTGCGGGTGTGCCTTTCACGTATGAGCAGATCGTAGCGGCGGCGGACTTCGATCGCCTGGCCGGATCCTCTTTGAAGCGATTTCTTCAGGCTGGCGGCAAGCTCGAAGTTCAAGTTGTTGAGAACATTGTAGCACGAGTGCCAAGCGCCGATTTTTATGTCATGTATGGTCAAACGGAGGCGACATCACGGATTTCGACCTTCGAGGTGCACCGGCATACGGCCAAGTTAGGGAGCGCAGGAATGCCGCTCGACAACTTGAAAGTGTTTCCTGTCGGCGCCGATTTCCGGCCGCTCGCTGCTGGGCGATCGGGTGAGCTTGCCGTGTGCGGTGCCTCGGTGGCGGCGGGTTACTGGAATGATGTAGATGGTACTGCGGAGCGCTTTGTAAATGGTACGCTGCTGACGGGTGACATAGGCCAGGTGGATGAGGATGGTTTTATTTGGATCGAAGGTCGAATAGCCGATTTCCTCAAAATGCGAGGAATGCGTGTTTCCATCGGTGAAATCGAGGCACGCTTGCGCCTCGCAGAAGGCATTAGTGAAATCGCGGCGTTTCCTGCCTGTCATCCCAGGTATGGGGAGGCATTTGGCTTGGCGGTGGTTGCTGAGAAGGAGCACGATCGCGCAGGTATCGTTAGAGATCTCACCCGCCGGATCGACCCACTTTGGATCTGTGCGGGCATCAATTTTGTGGATTCGTTGCCACGCAACGACATAGGCAAGATTTTGCGCGGGCGATTGGCGGAGAGTGTGGCTCATGAATGTATGCCAAAATTCCGTGAGTAAGCTGCTTGAATGCGCACCCTTCGCGCCAAGAGATTTCTCACACGCAGGACTCCTGCTCCGTGCCTTGCGTGAGGGAATTGGCCATGCGGCGAAGAACCCTCGCTACGCAAACTACATTCGACATTGGCCTATCCCGCTTGCAGAGGTGCGCCGGATAGCCGATCTCCCCTTCTTGCCGGTCGCCGCGTTCAAGACCGATCCACCGCTTGCTATTGTGCCTCAGGAAAATTGGTCAAGAGTGTTGCGATCGAGTGGGACCAGCGGGCAAATCCCATCGCAAATCGTAATCGACAAACTTACATCTTTGCGCATGACGCGAAGCGCAGCCGCCATTTTCGCGGATTTTATTGGTGTGTCCCGACGGCCAATGTTGGTGATTGATGATCCGAAGGCGGTAGGCGCGGCCAGCGAGGTCAACGCCCGGGGAGCGGCGATCCGTGGCCTTTTGCCGTTCGGGCATAGCGTCACTTATTGTGGTCGACAAGCGGGCAGCGACGCGATCGAGCTTGACCTTGAAATATTGAACGATTTTTTAAGAAAACACGACCCGACACAGCCGATTCTGATCTACGGATTTACGTACATCATATGGATGGCGTTGGAACGCCTTATCGAAAAAGGACGCGACCTGGGGTTGCGACAGGCGCATGTACTGCACAGCGGCGGCTGGAAGACACTGATCGACAGAGCGGTAAGCAAGCGTTTATTCAATCAAAGCGTCGGAACGGCGATTGGTTGTGGCGCTGATCGAGTAGTGGACTTTTATGGCATGGTTGAGAATGTAGGTATCGTTTATCCCGACTGCGTCGAGGGTAATAAGCATCCGCCAACGTATGGCGAGGTTGTTATCCGCAATCCGTTGACTTTGGAACCCGCCGCGGTTGGTGAGACGGGTATCGTGCAAGTGTGCAGTATACTTCCAACCAGCTTTCCCGGCCACGCGCTCTTAACAGAGGATTTGGGGGAGGTGATGCAGGCCGATCACTGCGGGTGTGGTCGGCCGGGAGTCGCGTTTCGCTTTAAGGGCCGGTCCCCAAAGGCGGAACTGCGCGGTTGTGGTGATGTACTCGCACGTCGCACGGCCTCAAGCTAATGTCGAAGCTCACTTTGCTATCTGATTCTGACGAGATTCTGCCCCTTGCCCGGCGTTTGCGCGACGGCATCGCCAGGGAAACTCCACTTTCAACCTTAATCGAAAAATTGGCGTCGTGGGGAGCGCGGCTACTTGCTTCTCGGACCTGCAATGTTCCGGGGGCCGCGTATTTGTCGATGTGGCTTCGCCGAGAAAACCTGCAGCGTCTTTTAGAGGCCGATTTTGGTGGTGCAGTTTCCGGGATGCTTGGGGTTCCGTCGGCGTTCCCGAAAGAGCCGATGGGAAACTCCTCGTTCATAAAGCCTGTTGGGATAGTGGGACACTGGACGGCGGGAAATGTCGATTTACAGGCTGTGCTGTCAGGTGTTTGCGGTCTGCTCGGTGGCAATGCGAACTTGATCCGAGTTCCATCGGATCAGCGGGCGCATATCGACCCCCTCTTGGCATGTCTCGCGGAGGACGATAGCGAAGGCGCGCTTTCATCTCGCTTGGCCTTTATTTCTTTTCCAAGCGATCGAGTCGATCTTCATGAAGCGATGGCACGGCACGTTGATGGCGCTATGATCTGGGGAGGCGATGAAGCTGTGAGAGCAGTGCGGGCTCTACCGTTTCCGAGCTGGGCGCGCATTGCTGTTTTTGGGCCGCGGTATTCGCTTGCGCTAATGGATGCTCTGACATGGTCTAATCCGGCGACGCGCAAAACATGGTGCGACCGATTGGCTCGCGATGTGTGGTTATACGAGCAGCGTGCGTGCTCGTCGCCTCAGGCAATCGTTCTGGAAAGAGGGAATGAGGATCCTCGAGAATTCGTTCGAGATCTGGCGGACTCGTTTCGAGCCCAGAACAAGCGTGTACCGAGGCGGCTTATGGAGCCGGCCGACGCCTTGACGGTGTTGAAGGCACGGGCGGATTGGCTGCTTCAGGCTCAAGACCACACGGCTCAAATGAGCTTTGCGCCTGACTGGACGATTTTGGTTGGCGAGGGTTCAGCGCTGCCGCAAGCGGCCCAACACCGGACACTGGTTGTTACCATTGTGGATCGCCTTGAGGAGTTCGTTGCTTCACTCGATGGAGTGACGCAGACGATGGGGGTGGCGGTTGCCGACGCTGGGCGCGAAGCGGCCTTGGCGCAACAGGCGGCGTTGCGAGGTGTAGATCGGATTGTACCGATCGGCCAGATGCATTTTTTCAATTCCCCGTGGGATGGCCAGATGCTAGTCAAAGGCATGACTCGCACCATTTCGTATGCTCGTAGTCGGCATCAGGAAGAAGCGTAAACATGGCTCGCCAAGTCCTCATCACAGGCGTTACCGGTGGTATTGGCGGCGCGCTCGCCGAATCCTTTATCGCAAACGGCGACATGGTTATCGGAATCGGCCGCCGTAGAGACAAGCTTACGGCGCTTCGTGATCGGCTTGGCGAAAGCTTGGATTCATTGCAAGCAGATTTAGAAACTGTCGAGGGAATCGACGCCGCTGTGGACGCCTTGGGCGACCGTGCAAACGCGATCGACGTTCTCATAAATAATGCTGGTTCGATGAAGTTCACGCCGACACATGCACTCAATGCGCACGATGTCCACTCTCAGCTCGCGATCAATCTTCTCGCTCCAATTTGGCTCACTCGCAAACTCCTCCCCGGTATGATAGACCGAAAGTCCGGGCTTATTGTGAATATGGCTTCCGCGGCCGGCGAAAGGCCCTCCCCGAAACTTGCTGCTTACGGGGCAGCCAAAGCGGGCCTCATACATTTCACCCGCACTCTCGCGGCCGAATATGCGGACGCTGGCATCCGGTGCGTCGCTATAGCTCCTGGCCCGGTCCATACTGGATTAGTAGACAAATTTACGATGGCTATGATTGTGAGGTCCGTCCCATTGAAGCGCGCGGCGCTGCCCGCCGAGATCGCCGATTTTGTCCGTTATATCGCCTCAGATGCCGTAAATTTGGCCACGGGATCGGTCTTTACGGTAGACGGTGGCTTGAGTATTAGATCCTGAAAATTGATGATCAAGAGATTGGAAGAAACTAGATATGACCAACACTGCTCAGCGTGTGCGAGACCTCGCGGCCGAAGAGTTCCAAGTATCGGCCAATGAGGTGCAGTCGACTTCCGGTCCAGAAGATATCAAAGGATGGGACTCGACCGCCCATATGCGGCTGATGGCGCGTATCGAAGAAGCCTTCTCTGTTTCCCTTGATATCGAGGAAATTGTCGAGATGGTCACTATTCAGGCCATCATCGACACGATCAATGCCAAAATTGGCAAATCTTAGATGCTCTTTGGAGCGCGATGCTGGAAAAAGCGAGCAGACGCCAGATTAAACGAGTCGAGGCCGAATATATCCGAACAGAAAAAAATGCCCTTGTTGCAGATCTGTATGATAGACTCGGTCTGCGCCGTACTTATGAAAATGGGTCACTAACAAGTTATGTGTTTGAACCGCTTAAGGTCATGAAGCCTCCATCGTGGATTTCCGTAAAGCTGTAGTAATGAGTAGTAGCGACGCGCTCCGTCAGCTGCTGATCGACTTCTTCGGTCTACCTTCTGATATTGAGCCCGAGAATATCACGCAGAAAGCAATACCGGCGTGGGATTCCCTGGCTTCGGTACAGCTTATAGCAGAGCTACAGGGACGTTTCAACGTTGACTTCGATGTCGAACAACTCGAATCCCTGAGAAGCTATAGCGGTATTGCCACTGCTTTATCCAGAAAATGCGTTACTGATTTCCGCCCCGGCTCTAAACACGCGCCCTGACTGCCGATGAAGGAAATCACGCCCGAGAGTATCCGCCAGTTTTTGTTGCTCAAGTATCTTGAAAGAATCCAATCGCTGGGGCTGGCGTCCGCGGAACTTCCCGACGATTTTGATTTATTATTAAGCGGGGTGATTGACTCGTTTGGCATTCTTGAAATGATCAGCACACTTGAAGAAGAGTTTCAGATAGAGCTGGATCTCGCCGCGCTGGATGCTGAGCAAATTACAATTGTAGGGCCGCTATCTCGTTTTGTCGCAAGTAACGCCAAGACCAGGTGATTGCCGGCCAATGCATCCTGTAGCGCAGGCGAATCCAACGTGATACTTTCCTTTAAAGAAGAGCAGATTTTTGTCCATTCGTTCCACTACCAACTTGGGGACACTCGAAGAGACTTAGAGCAACTCCAAGCGGAGAAGCTACTGGTCGGAAAAGCCGAAGTTTTAGCTGCACTCGGATATCGCTATAGTTTTGGCTTAGCCAAATCTGAAACTTTGTTGAGTTTGGCTTCGGGGCCTTTGTCGCGAGTCCTGCAAAGTTTTCCAAAACCTGCTGGGTTTGTTTTTCAACATTGTTATGCGGAGAGCGCGGTTTTGCCTTACGACCGTGCCGAGGTCAACATCGCTTTGAGAACGCGTTATTTTGCCGCGGAAGTGATGCGGCAACTGCAGGTTGATCATCTCCCTTACTTTTGCTCTTTTGCTAGTGGCTGCAGCGGATTTATGTCGCTGTTAGGAGCAGCTGGTGGAGCGTTGGCATCAGCGCCGGATGAAGGTGCGATGGTGTGTGTGATGGCTGATTGTATGCCGCCTGGCGTACCCTACAATATGTTGGAGGAAAGGATTCTTGGTTCCGATCACAGCTCTGCTTTTCTTGTCGGGCGTGATGAGCGCGGCTATCAACTGCTTGCCGTTGGCTACTACTCTACGACACGAACGAGAGTACCCTTTGTCGAGGTTGTAAAGCGAACTGTGCAGATGATACAGGAGCTTGCGGCGAATCTCGCGCTAGATTTAGCAACTGGCGATGTGACGGTCCATTATCCTAACATTTTTCCAGAGACTTGGAAGATGGTGACGCGGTACTTGCGAAACCCGCGAGTTGAGCATCTGCTTGATGGAATGGCAGAGCGGGCGCATTGCATGGCTTCTGACTCGGTAATTTCGCTGGCAAAGTATCATCGGGGCGAGGAAGGCCGCATTCATATTGCAGTCAATTATGGAGTCGGGTTGCATCTCGCGGTGTGTGTATTAAAAGAAAAGGCGAGTAATTGATCCATTGGGGAATTAGATGCCTTGATTTGAACCGCGTGAGTGTGGCATGCTGTTTTCTCATTTCGATTTATGGCTGAGCGACTACTTCCTGGTCTAAAAAATCGATTGCTTCAAATGCTTGCGCGATTCGCGCCCGGCGCGACCTCTGTGCGCGTTCGACTGAACCGTTGGCGCGGCGTCCACATAGGCAAAGGTGTGTGGATAGGCTATGACGCGATCATTGAAACATCACATCCACATCTGGTCACTATCCACGACCGCGCCGCAGTTGGCATCAGGGTGACGATCATAGCACACAATCGAGAACAGCGGGGTGTAATTATCGAAGAAGATGCTGCCATCGGTGTGGGTGCGATTATCTTACCGGGTGTGACGATAGGCCGTGGAGCGATTGTTACCGCTGGAAGTGTGGTGACGAAATCGGTCCCTTCGAGGACGATGGTGCGTGGGAATCCGGCACAACCGATTGCCACCGCGGAAGTCCCGCTGGGATTGAATGTGTCGGTCAAAGAATTTGCCAAAGGCCTTCACTCGGTTCCGCCGGCATCTCGCGAGCGCGCGCCAAAGAAGAGCGGCAGGTAGTGTTTGCTTGGAAAGCGCGCTGCTTTCAAAAGCCACTAATACGTCCGCCAAGCAAACGGCCCATCTATAAAATCACCTGCGTGGAATCTGTCCTGCTGTTATCGTTCACTGACATATCCTGTAGCGCGTAACGTTGTGAAGATCTGTATCATTGGTTTGGGTTATGTGGGGTTGCCGCTGGCAATTCAGTTTGCGCGTTCCGGCGCAGAAGTAATCGGCCTGGATGTCGACCGGGCCAAGGTTGATCAGGTCAACCGTGGTCGCAGTTACATCAAGCATATTGCGGCGAAGACGATCGGCGAGGTCTTAAAGGCAAAACGGTTGACCGCCTCAACCGACTTCAGCCGGATCAAAAAAGCCGAGGCAGTGATTATTTGCGTGCCGACACCGCTGAGCAAGAATCGCGAGCCGGACATTTCGTTTATTATCGAAACCGGCCGCAAGATCGCACCGCATTTGCAAAAAGGCGCTCTAGTGGTGCTGGAATCGACGACTTATCCGGGAACGACCGACGAGGATTTGCGGCGCACAATCGAAGAAAATTCGAAGCTGAAAGCGGGTGTCGATTTTCATCTCGCTTTTTCACCAGAGCGGGAAGATCCGGGGAATCCACATAGCGTCGTAGCAACGATTCCGAAAATTGTCGGCGGCTTCACTCCTGCCTGCCTGAAAAAAGCAATGGAGTTGTACTCGATTGCGATCAAGAAGCTTGTGCCGGTATCTTCCTGTCGAGTAGGAGAAGCGGCCAAGCTCCTGGAAAATATTTTTCGCAGTGTGAACATCGCGCTGGTTAACGAGCTAAAGATGGTTTACGGCGCGATGGGAATCGATATCTGGGAAGTTATTGAAGCTGCCAAAACCAAGCCGTTCGGCTTTATGCCTTTCTATCCCGGACCTGGACTCGGCGGGCACTGCATCCCGATTGATCCCTTTTATTTAACCTGGAAAGCGCGCGAGTATGGACACAACACCCGATTCATCGAGCTGGCGGGTGAGATTAATACCTGGATGCCTGAATACGTGGTTCGCCGCGTCGCCGACGCCTTGAACGCTCGTAGCAAAGCGGTCAGGGGCAGTCGCATTTTAATTCTGGGCATCGCCTACAAGCCGAACGTGGATGACGAACGCGAGTCTCCCAGTTACTTACTGATGAGCTTGCTGGCGGACCGCGGTGCTGAAGTCGAATATTACGATCCATACGTGCCGGTGATAAAACCTACCCGTGAACATCCGCGCTGGGCGGGAAAGAAGTCGATCAAGTGGGGGGCGAGTATTCGGAGTTTCGACCTGGTCTTAATAGCGACGAATCATAGTTCGGTGAACTATCGTGAGCTGGCGGACTGGGCTGATTGCGTCGTCGATACTCGCAATGCCATGGCTTCGATCCCGCCATCGAAGGCAAAGATCTGGAAGGCGTGATCGTTGGCGCAATCCTTTTGGGAAAGTAACGGCTATGAATCTGCCAAACACTGAAAGTCCAACCGCAGAGAACGTGATCGACGAGCCTAAGGCGCCGGTGTCGACCAATAAACGTTTCATGGGCTGGAGTATTTATCTGGCCATCCTGTGCGGCGCGTTTGCTCTGCCATTGCGCGAATTCGTGACTTATGCGCGCCACAGTGAGGTGCATTCTTACGTTCTGCTCATTCCGTTCGTCGCCGCTTATCTCATCTATATTCGATGGAAAGAGCTTTCGCGCGAACTGATGAGCTCCTGGGGATATGCGTTGCTCTCGGGAGTGGCGGGAATTGGTGTGCTCTTCGCCGGTCTTCACTTTACCGACCTCGGCCAGAACGATTACATGACTCTGATCGCGCTCTCATTTGTTTGTTTTGTGATCGCCGGGATCTTCTTATTTCTCGGGAGCAAATGGGCGCGCTCCGCCATGTTCCCACTCTTTTTTCTCGCTTTTATGATCCCATTGCCTGAAGCAGCGGTTGATTCGCTGGAAAACGCTTCGAAGGAAGCTTCGGCGGAGGTTGCGAATTGGCTATTTCTCCTCACCGGCACCCCGTTTTTGCGGTGGGGAACGGATTTTCAGCTTCCGGGAATAACTATCACGGTGGCCAAAGAATGTAGCGGCATCAGGTCGAGTCTGGTCTTGGTAGTCACCAGCCTACTGGCAGCAAACATGTTTTTGCGCACAACCTGGCGGCGAGCGTTGCTGGTTTTTGCGGTGATTCCATTGGGCCTTTTGCGAAATGGCGTCCGGATTTTGACAATATCACTTCTGTGCGTGCATATCGGACCTCAAATGATTAACAGCGTGATTCATCGACGCGGCGGTCCATTCTTCTTCGCCGCGTCTCTCGTTCCGCTTTTTCTTCTTCTCTGGTGGCTGCGACGAGGTGAGATGGCAGCGCCGCCTCGACACGGTGATACAGGTAAAGGGTCGAAGGCAGTTTCAGCCGATGCCGAGATTATCTGATTCAAGGGTCCCATTGAAAAACCGCAAGCGCGCGGGGTAAGCAGGTCGTTGCTCGTGCGATTTTCGGGCTCGCTTTCTTGGCGTGGTTTGGTGGCACTGCGGCGTGGCAACAGAACGTTTACGGTTTACGCGTTAAACACGCGTCCAAGACCGATCGAAAGACACTGCGGCAGCTGCCTTTTAAAGACGGAACCTGAAAAATGTCGGTGAACAACGAAAACGAGCTACGGAAGCACTTTGGTGTTTCGCTTCCGATCGCGGCTTCATTGGTTGCGTTCGGCGGACTGCTTGCTGCGGGAGTGCTTAGTGCCGGGCATATTTTAAAGCTTCCAGTACCATGCGGAAGTAACAGCGGCTGCGTTGCAGTCGCGTCGGATCCAAGCTCGAGGTTCGCGGGCATACCAATCGCGTTTTTCGGGGTCGTCGCCTACATCACGATCGTGTTTCTGCTCCAGTACTTGGACAGAATACGATGGGCACGTTTTGCGTTGGTCGCACTCACGATTATTGGCACGATACTGAGCGCGCGACTGCTTTTCTACGCGCATTTTGTCATTCACGCCACCTGCTACTGGTGCGTGGTCTCGGCCGTGGCCATGGCAATTCTCTTCGTCCTCTCGATCTGCATGTGGCGCGAAAAGCGCACACTACGGGCCGTGTCTGCGTTTTTTTTATCGGGTGTGGCGGGAATCACGCTTTTTGCAATTGGAGCGGTGGTTTGGCTGATGGAACGGAGCGCTGCCGCTCCGCCAATTGCTGCGGAGAAGCTGGCGGCTGTGGCAGTCGAGGATCTGCTGGACGGCGGGAACAGCCGCGGGCCCGCGAATGCGCCGGTGAAAATTGTCATATTTTCAGATCTATGGTGCTCGGTATGTCGGGCAGTTCACGGTCCATTGATGGATTATCAGTCAGCGCATCCGAACGATGTGCAGGTGATCTTTCGCCATCGGCCTTTGTACGGAATACCTGGTCACGAGACGAGCGAGACAGTGGCCATCCTAAGCGAGATCGCTGCGGAGCAGGGCAAGTTCTGGCGCTTTGTTGATCGTGCAGCGTGACCGGGCGTTGGCAGATCGCCTAGGCGTTCATTTAACTCCAATCTTCGTGGTGGTTATCGACCACAAAGCGCCGGTCTCTGCCAATCACCGAAGCCTCGCAACGATCCTTAATTCTGCGGAGGTGCAAGCGATTTTCGATCACACCAATCAGCCAACGAGGCTGCCCAAATAGCGCCGTATCCCTGTACAAAGCAAAAAGTGGCCGCTCATAGAACGGCCACTTTCAGTTGTTTTGTTGGGAGCTGGGGGATTAACGCTTCAGGTAACGACGTACCACACCGAGGCCGGTGAGAGCACCGCCAAGGAGCATCGCGGTCGTGCCGCTATCCGGTGTCGTTACACCGCCGGGGCAGCAGAACACATCCAGGTGTGACAACGCACTCGCGCCGTTGCCGGGTACTATGAGATCGGCGCTGCCGGTCACACCCTGATCAGCGTCGACCGAATAGTAGTGGACGAGGTTGCCTGCGCCATCCTTCGTTCCGAAGCCACAGACTAGATGGTTTGTCCCCGTCAGGTCCCACTCCACATGAAGAGTATTGTCGCCGTTCACGCTAAAAGTGATAGACCCGCCGCCGTTAATGGAGCCGGGCTCGTCACTCTTAAAACAGAGAGTGGCATCCGCGTCGCCGCCGGCGGCTATGAATCCGGCCAACTCAGCCTTGTCGCCGTTATTTGCTAGGTCTGATTCACCTAAGTCGTTTACGTTCGCACGAGCCAGGGTGGTGAGGCCCGCGCAGAGCAGTCCAATTAGCATTATATATTTTAATTTCATGTTTGTTGTTTTGTATATTTAGGGTTTAGGGATAGGAACAGCTAACGCTAGCAGGTAATGGGCCAACGCCTCTCCGATTCAGTAAAAACAGTTTGCGTAAAACGCATAACATGTTTTGCGCCAAGACAATGTCGACGACATTTTTTTAAGGGTGAGGATTTTCATTTTTTCTCAATTCTGGTGAGAATGTCAGAAAATCCGACGCAAAAATAGTGCATTGGAATGCTGGAAATGCTAATCGCGGCTGGTTACGAGCAGTTTACACGACAATCGGCGTGACCGTAGGGTTTCTTGTCATTTTACAAGCTTTATGGGGGTTGGTGCGGGGTATGGAAAACAAAAGTGGCCGTTTGTCGAACGGCCACTTGAGTTATTATTCTGTATTAACGCCTTAGGTGACGACGCAACGTTCCGAGGCCGGTGAGAGCACTGCGGAGGAGCATCGTAGTCGTGCCGCTGTTAAACATCGTGCTGTCGAGGTGCTGGATTCCTGGATCGTATGGTGCAGCAAGCCCTGAAACCTGTTTGGTAAGATCAGTTCTGCTCCCAGGGAACTGGCATTAGCCGATCGACTCTTTACGAGTTGATGGAAAAGCTTAGCATTTCACGCGAGTAATTAATCTGGAGGCTGGAAAATATGTCTCATTTTCTGGTAGACTGGGCACACGACGGTCACACATCAACGACTAACAATAAGATTCACAATGCAAATATTAACTAATTTCCTTTCACGCACGCTCGTGCTGGCCGTTATCACGGCGACGATCGTGAGCTGCACGCCCGCGGCGAAAAAGGCGCGATATGCGAGGCGAGGCGAAGAGTACTTCAAGGCGGGCGATTACGACAAAGCCAAGATTGAGTATCTCAATGTGCTCAAAGTCGATCAGGGTAATGCGAACGCATACGGGCGGATTGGCGCGATGTGGTTGGACGAAGGTGCGCCGTTGCGAGCGGGAGCATTCCTGCTTAAGGCGACTGAGCTGGCGCCGAGCAACATCGATAACCATTTGAATCTTGCTCGCGTTTATCTGGCAGTGGGCCGCGTGGCAGACGCACGCAAAGAGGCGATGACAGTTCTCGAGAAGGCCCCTGACACTGGTAAGGCGCTTTTCGTTCTGGTCGACACAGCTCAAAAACCGGAGGATGTCGCCGCTGCAGAGCAGGAACTGCAAAAGTTTCCGCACCATGATAATGCCGATTATTATCTCGCGTCGGCTGGAATCGCCGGAAAGAAAGGTGACATTGCCGGAGCCGAAGCCGCAGTGCAACGTGCGGCAGCTGCCGACCCTAATTTACCAGCAGTCCATTCGGCGCTTGGCACGCTATATTCGATAAAGAAAGACGTCGAGAAGGCTGGGGCAGAGTTGGAAAAGGCGGCAACCCTCTCGCCACCACGGTCGACGGAAAAGTTGAAGTTCGCTCAGTTCAAAGTGCAAACCGGCGCTTCGGCGGAAGCCAAGGCATTCCTTGAAAAAGTCACCAAGCAGACCCCGGACCTGCTTCCTGCCTGGTCGATGCTGGCGAGGATCGCCAACAGCGAAAAAAAGTACGACGAGGCGCTTCAACTACTGCAAAACGTTCTTAGCCGTGACCCGGAAAACCTGGACGCCCGGTTGGTTCAAGCTGAAACCTGGCTTTCGAAGCAAGAGACGAAGAAAGCGGTCGATTCACTCGAAAACCTGAATCGGACTTACCCGAATGCCCCAATCATTAAATATAACCTGGCTCGTAGCTATCTCGCAAATAACAGCCCCAAGCAGGCGATGGATGAGCTGGACGAAACTGTCCGGCTTAATCCCGGATACGCCGATGCTGTGCTACTTCGCTCCGAGTTGCAGCTGCGGAATAGGAACGCGCAGGCAACAGTACAGAACAAACAGTTAGATGCGCGTCAGGCGTTCGAGAAAGCGGCAGAATTGGCTCCGGAGAATCCAAGTTCTTTAGAACAGCTGGTCAACCTGGATATCGATGCCAAGGCCTATGAGGCTGGGCATCAGCGTGTCAACCAGGTGCTACAGAAGCAACCAAACTCGGCGGCTCTTTATTACTTACAGGGAAAATTGTATTCCGCGGAGAGGAAGTTCGATCTTGCCCAGGCGGCTTTGCTCAAGGCGATCGATTTAGATCCCAATTTTAGCCGCGCGTATGATCTCCTGATCCGCATTTTCAGCCGCGCTAATAAACTGCCCGAAGCGCTAAACCAAATGCAGGCGGTCTTGGCGAAAAAACCAAATGATGTCCGCGCGCTGATACTCACCGGCTTCATTTACGACGCAATGAAAGATTATAACAAGTCACGGGATAGCTATGAAAAAGTTCTAACGGTTGATCCCAACTCGGTGGTGGCCCTCAATAATCTCGCCTTCATTTATGTTGAAAAGCTCAACGACTTGAATCGCGCAGCCGAGCTCGCGCAAAAGGCCCGCTCAATCGCATCAACTAACCCATCCGTTCTGGATACACTGGGATGGATTACCTATAAACAAGGCAATTACCAACAGGCTGCCGATCTGCTGAGTCAAAGCGCCGCCAAGAGTCCCGATAACGCGGAGATTCAATTTCATCTTGGGATGGCAAACTACATGATGGGCCAGACCGAAGCAGCGCGCTCTGCTCTGGAAAAGGCGGTCGGATCTGCTACCGAGTTTGAGGGGAAAGAGGAGGCGCGCCGCCGCCTGGCTCTATTGGGTAAGGAGGGTGGAGCCGCGCAGAATCTCTCGGCCGCTGAGCTTGAAGCATCTCTCAAACAACAGCCAAATGATCCAGTTGGGTTAATGCGGCTGGGGGAAGCCTATGAAAAAGAAGGGGCACTGACCAAGGCAGCTGACGCCTACGAACGAGCTCTGAAAGCGAATCCCAAGCTGCTGACAGCGGCAATGAAACTAGCGCAGCTGAATGCAGGCCCGTTGAAGAACCCAGACAAAGCGCTCCAGTACGCGAAGAAAGCCCGCGAGCTGGCGCCGGCCGATCCTCGTGCGGCAGCGACTGTAGGCAGCATCGCATTTCAACTTGGTAATTACACCTGGGCCTATAGTCTCTTACAAGAAGGCGCCCGTCAGCTTGCAAATGATCCCGCCGTTCTACATGATCTGGCCTGGGCGGCCTACAGTTTAGGCAAGGTCGCGGAAGCGAGGCAAACAATGCAGAATGTACTGAGCAGCGGACCCAGTTCGTCACAAAGTGCAGACGCCAGGATGTTTCTTTCAATGACGGCGTTGACGACTGGCGAAAACGACGTGGTCGTGTCGGAGGCCGAAGTTAATTCCGCTCTGGCTACAGACCCGAACTATGTTCCGGCATTAGCTGCACGGGCCGCCATCCAGGCGAAGCGCGGCGATTCTGCTGGAGCAGAAGCAACTTACAGACAAGTCCTGCAGCGTTTTCCCGACTTTGCTCCGGCGCAACGCGATCTGGCGGCGATATTGGTTAACGACCCGACAAAGCGCGACGCCGCGTACGAACTTGCCACAAAAGCACGGCGAACAATTTCAGGCGACCCGTTGATTTCGATCGTGCTCGGGCGCGTTTCCTATGAACGAAAGGACTTCAATCGCGCGATCCAATTATTTCAGGAAAGTGCCCGCGAAAAGCCTCTCGACGCTAAGTCCCTGTACTTTCTCGGCATGGCCCAGGCGCAAGCCAAGCATAAGGCGGAAGCGAAAGAAACGCTCAATCGGGCGTTACAGGCCGGGCTGGGCGACGCCGAAGCAAGCGAGGCAAAACGGGCACTGGCGGATATTGGCGGCAGCTAAGAGGCTGGGTAAAGAGGAAAAGGGGTTCGGGACCACAAGCTGCCCCGTCCACAGTTTGAACGTTTTGACGCAGGGCGCCCACGCGCGGCGGACACGCCTTCTCTATCAGAAAGCGTTCGGAAACAACGTAGCGATAGGTGTCATCGCGGTTTCTAACTCGGATTATGAACCGACGCACTGGTGGCGTTACAGCGATGGTGTCCGAGAGGTCATTGGCGAGAGCATTGCCTACATCTATGCCAGGTTCTCGCTTTTTCACCAGAGCGGGAAGATCCCGGGAATCCCCACAGTGTGGTAGCGACCATTCGCAAGATCGTTGGCGGCTTTATCCCGGAGTGCCTGAAAAAGGCAATGGCGCTTTACTCTATTGCGATCAAGCGGCTCGTGCCCGTTTCATCCTGTCGAGTAGCAGAAGCAGCCAAACTCCTGGAAAATATTTTTCGCAGTGTCAACATCGCGCTGGTTAACGAGCTAAAGATGGTTTACGCCGCGATGGGCATTGATATCTTGGGAAGTTATTGAAGCTGCCAGAACCAAGCCGTTCGGCTTTATGCCATTCTATCCCGGGCCTGGACTTGGCGGGCACTGTATCCCGATTGATCCTTTCTATTTAACCTGGAAAGCGCGCGAGTATGGACACAACACCCGATTCATCGAGCTGGCGGGTGAGATTAATACCTGGATGCCTGAGTACGTGGTTCGCCGCGTCGCCGACGCATTGAACGCTCGTAGCAAAGCGGTCCGGGGCAGTCGCATTTTAATTCTGGGCATTGCCTACAAGCCGAATGTGGATGACGAACGCGAGTCGCCCAGTTATTTGCTCATGAGCTTGCTGGCGGACCGCGGCGCTGAAGTCGAATATTACGATCCGTATGTGCCGGTGATAAAACCTACCCGTGAACATTCGCGCTGGGCGGGAAAGAAGTCGATTAAATGGAATCGGGCGAGCGTCCGGAGTTTCGACTTGGTCTTAATAGCAACGAATCATGGTTCGGTGAACTATCGTGAGC
>WNFY01001260.1_pt1 | contig 23905 bp, 20 predicted proteins | sample 5400091 | NCBI WGS metagenome assembly WNFY01 (sample SAMN13153364, study PRJNA577476) | soil metagenome | isolation source: 60 cm soil or saprolite under grassland replicate 1 | place: USA:California | collected 2016-06-15 | reverse complement strand
TTCCAGTCGCCGATAAGGTCGGCGTCCAGATCGACGAACCGTAGATTCCCGAAGGCCGGCAGGATCCGCTTCTCGATCCGCTTGCCATACAGGTAAGCCGAGTGCGGATGCCCATCCCGCCACCTCGGCCACCACGTGTTGGTGACGTAGTCGCCAAACAGGGTCAGCGCCTTGCGCTGGTCGCCAGTCTCCTCCGCCAGCCCGCGGATGCTCTGGATGCTCTCGCCACGGTCCAGGCGCCGCTTGACCGCGTTCGCCGCCGCTTGGGTGGGATAGATGCCGGCTGACCGTTCCTGGTCGGTGTCGTCCCGGTATCGGACCTGCCACCGGTCCCGAGGGTGCCGAGCTGAGGGTGGCACCTGCCGCAGCCATGCCATGTATCATCCCTCCTCGCATACGAACTCATCCGCTAGCTTCCGCGGCGGCCTTGCGGATGACTTGCGGACAAGTTGCGGACAAGAAGGGTGAGAGCACGACACAGTGGTCCGCAGGGAGGTGAAGATCACGCTCGCCTCCAGCTAAGATGGGACGGCCTGCCCCCCTAGCTCAGTCGGCAGAGCACATCCATGGTAAGGATGGGGTCGCCAGTTCGATTCTGGCGGGGGGCTCCACACATAGGCTGACCAGCGGAAACGCTGGTCAGTTGTTCTTTCCTGGGGTCAGTTGGACAGGTGCCCTGATCGTCTTGGCATTTGGGATCGGTTGCCGAGGCGCATGCCAGATGGAGAACGCTTCCCTTGTCTCACGTTTCTGGTCACTGAGCGGCCCGCCCCGGGGCTCCTGGTCGGCTCGTTGGAGCGGCACCCGCGCTGGGAATGAAGCCCGGTCCTCTCTGGCCGTTGGAGAGACTCCTGCTCGACGGTCTGGTCAGGCCCGGAGGAAGGCGAGGACGGCCAGCACGCGGCGATGCTGGTCGGGCGACTCGGGCAGGCGGAGCTTCTGGAAGATCTGGGTGACGTGGGCTTCCACGGTGCGTTCGGTGACGACCAGCCGGGCGGCGATGGCCCGGTTGGACATGCCCTCGGCGATCAACCCAAGCACCTCTCGCTCCCGCTGGCTGAGCTCGGCGAGAGGGTCCTGCCGGCGGCGCCGCCCGACCAGGCGCGAGACGATCGTCGGGTCGATCACCGTCTCGCCGTCCACGATGCGACGTAGGGCGTCCACCACGGTGGCGATGTCGAAGACCCGCTCCTTGAGCAGGTAGCCGACCCGTTCGGGGTGCTCTTGGATGAGCCGCATGGCGTAGCTGGGTTCGACGTACTGGGACAGGACCAGCACACCGACCTGGGGATGCTCGACCCGGATCGTCTGAGCGGCGACCAGGCCCTCGTCGGTGTGGGTTGGCGGCATGCGGATGTCGACAAGCGCCACGTCGGGGCGGGCCAGGCGGACCTGGTGGAGCAGGCCCTGGGCGTCTTCGGCTTCGGCGACCACCTCGATGCCGGCGTCGCGTAGCAGGCGGACGATGCCCTGCCGGGTGAGCAGGACGTCGTCGGCGACGACTACGCGCACGGGAGCTCCGCCCGCAGCCGCCTGGGCTCGACGTCCAGCTTGCCGTCCAGCGCGCCGACCCGGTCGGCCAGCTGGATCATCGCCGAGGTACGGTCGCTGCCGTCGTCCTCGACCGTGGCCACCAGCCGACCACCGTCCCGAACCACGCTGATGGCGGCGTGGCTGGCGCCCCGGCCGGTGGCGTCCTGGAGCGCCTCGGCGACCAGGAGATAGGCGGCGGTCTCCACCGCAGCCGGGTAGCGCCCCTGGGCCGCGTCGCGGATCTCGACGGGCAGGGGAGCCGCGTCAGCGAGGGTGGCCAGGGCCGCCGCAAGGCCCGCCTCGGCCAGGATCGCCGGGTAGATCCCGTGGGCGAGCTCCCTCAGCTCGCTGAGAGCGGCCTGCGCCTGGTCGGTCGCCTGGGTGAGTAGCGATCCGGTCTGCCTGTCGTCGTCGGCCTGGGCCTGGGCGCGGGCGAGCCGGATGTCGTAGGAGAGGGCCAACAGTTGCTGCTGGGCGCCATCGTGCAGGTCGCGTTCCAGCCGGCGCCGCTCGGTGTCGCCCGTCTCGATGATGCGGACGCGGGAGGCTCGCAGGTCGCCGAGCTGGGCCAGGACCTCGGCTTGGAGCCGTTCGTTTTCCAGCGCGAGCCGGACCGCGGCGCCGAGCTCGCGTTCCAGGTCGGGCAGCGCTGCGGTGTGGGAGACGACCGCGATCTGGCGGCGGTCGCGGATCAGCGCGGTGAGCGCGCGGCCGGGGGCGGCGACGGGCTCGGCGACCGGCCGGCCGTTGGCGTCCACATGGCGCTGGGAGTCAGGCAGCCAGTAGGCGATCTTGAGGTCGGGATCGCCGACGGCCTGGGCGAGGGCGGCCTGGAGGGACCCGGGTCGGGGCGCCTGGCCCAGGCTGGTCGCGATCCGGGCGACAGCGCGGCGCTGGACTCGCATGCGGACCGCGGCCCACACCAGCCCCGCGGCGAGCAGGAGCACCGCGACGCATCCGATGACGAAGATCGCGCGGAAAGCCGGGTCGGACGGATCCTCCAGCGGCCTGCGCTGCAGCGCGATCGCGTGCGCGACGACCGTGGCCGCGAGCAGGATGGCTGGCAGGGCGACCGGCAGCAGCGCGCGGCGAGCCGGCCCCGAGTCCCGCAGCAGCCGGCAGGCGCAGAGCGTCACCAGTGCGGTCGCGGCAGCCGCGGTGAACCAGCGGTCCGCCACCTCGATCCCCCGCGCGAGGGGCGGGAGCGAGCGCAGCAGGAACACCTTGTCGGTGCAGTTGGCCCAGCAGTCCGGGTCGAAGAAGGGGTCCCGGAAGAGTGCTCGGCCGAGCGCGGCGAGCGCGGCCTCCAGGTAGACGGCCGACACCAGGGCACGGGCGACCGCCCCGCGCAGCCGGCCGCTCGGGTAGGCGACCACCAGGTGCAGCAGCAGCGGGAAGGCGAACCCGGCGGCGAGCATGCCGAGGGTCCGGACCAGCGGCGGCCCCTTGTCCCAGCCGACCCAGACGGGCGCGAACCACACCAGGCCGGCGAGGAGGGCCGGGTCGCCGATCCGCCCTGCCGGGTGGCTGAAGGCGGTGACCAGGCCGGCCACGACCAGCGCGAGACCGGCTGCGACGGTGAGCGTGGCGGCCAGACCGGAGCGTCCGGCGTAGGTGGTGAGCCGGCCGGGCCCCTGCGCGACGGCGAGGGCGCCCAGGCCGACGGCGAGCGCGGCCGGCCCGGCGGCCAGCCGCGCCAGGTTCGCCCGTCGCATCAAGACAGCCGTCATCGCGCGATTGTGGCATGCCGCAGGTGGCGCGGAGTCCGTGCTGGCCACAGTCCAGGACTGGGGCAGGCCACGATGTGCCCGGGCGCCGCCGCCTCCTAGTGTCCCCCTCGACCCTCGATGAAAGGAGTGGGACCATGCGCTGGATGAACGGGCGAGCCCGGCTCGTGACTGTTGCCCTCGCCGTGATCGCGGCGGTTGTGGCGGGGGGCTGCAGCGGCGGCGGCGGCGGGGGAAGCGGCGACAAGGCCGGCGGCTCGGGTGAGCCGGTGGTGCTGCGGATGGCCAACGCCTACGGCGACCTGCAGACCGCCCGTGTGATCGGGCACTTTGTGTCGCAGGTCAAGGAGCGTTCCGGCGGCAACCTGCGCGTCCAGGTCGCCAGTACCTGGGGTGACTTCGCCGACGACGCCGAGCAGCAGGTGGTGCGGGCCGTGGCCGCCGGCAAGGTCGACCTGGGCTGGGCCGGAGCGCGGGTGTTCGACACGATCGGTGTGACCAGCTTCCAGGCGCTGCAGGCGCCGATGCTGATCGACAGCTACGCCCTCGAGCAGGCCGTGGTCGCAAGCGACATGCCCGGCCAGATGCTGCAGAGCCTGGACAAGGTCGGCGTGCGGGGCCTCGGGGTTCTGGCCGATGGCCTGCGCAAGCCGATCGCCGTCAAGCACCCCGTGCTCGGCGTGGGGGACTGGCGCGGCATCACCTTTGGCACCCTGAAGTCGCAGGGTCAGGCCCAGGCGATCCGATCGCTCGGCGCGACCCCGATGGAGGTCTTCCGACGCTCGCGTAACGAGGCGCTCTTGGACGGCAGGCTGCAGGGGTTGGAGATGGACCTGTTCGTCTACGAGCACGGCGCCCTGGCGCATCCCGCCCCGTACGTGACCGCTAACGTCACCCTGTGGCCGCAGATGGACGTCCTGTTCGCCAATCCAAATCGCCTGGCGAGGCTGACCGAGCAGCAGCGCGGGTGGCTGCAGCAAGCGGTCCAGGACACCGGCCGTATGGCCGCCCTCGCCGACCGCGACGCCCAGAGCCTCAAGAACGCGTGCCGGTCGGGCGCCCGCTTCGCCAACGCCTCCCCGGCCGACCTGGCGGCGTTGCGCAAGGCCTTCGCCCCTGTCGATGCGAGCTTGGAGCGGGATGCCCAGACGAAGGCGTTCATCGAACGAATCCAGGCGCTGAAGCGGTCCACAGCGGCTGAGGCGCCGCTGGCCATCCCGGCCGGCTGCACCGGCAAGGCGTCCGAGCAACCCGCCGCGAGCGCGGGGACGGTGCCAGCCGACCTGAACGGCGTGTACCGCTACACGATCACGAAGAAAGACGCGATCGCCGCCGGGGCCGGAGATGACCCCGATTACCCAACCACCAACACGGTGTGGCTGGAGGATGATGGGAGCTTCAGGGCCTCTGGCGGCCTCCGGGGCACCTACTCGGTCACTGGTGACCGGATCACGTTCGACGTCCCCGACTTCGGGTACAGCCTGACGTTCACCTTGTCGGTGGACGGCATGGGCAACCTCCACCTCACGCCGGTTCAGCCCATGGACCACGGCGACGCGGTTTTATGGTCGACGAAGACCTGGATCAAGATCGGCTGAGTCACGGAACCTTTCACGACCCCTCGCCGCCGAACGGGATGTCGGCGGCGAGGCGTGTCCCGCGGTCGGGGACGCTTTCCACCCGAAGCGTCCCGCCGAGGGTCTCGACCCGGTCGGCGAGGCCCCGTAGGCCCGATCCGTGCGCGGGATCGGCCCCGCCGACGCCGTCGTCGGTGATCTCGACCTTGACCCGGTCTTCGCTGGCCGTGACGGCAACGGCGACGTGTGCGGCGGCGGCGTGCTTGGCGACGTTGGCGAGGGCCTCGGCGCAGACGAAGTAGGCGGCCACCGCGACCCGCCGGGGCAGCCGGGCGCCTGCGACGTTGATGTCGACCGGGAGCGGGAGGTCCTTGGCCAGGGCCGCCAGCGCGCTCTCCAGCCCCTGCTCGGACAGCACGCGCGGATGCAGCCCGTGCCCGAGCCGGCGCAGCTCCTCCAGCGTTTGGGTGAGCTGGTCCTCGGCGTGGGCGAGCTGCTCCCTCGTTCGCTTGTCGGTGGCCGATCGTCGGCCGCGGCGCAGGGTCGCCGCCAGCTCCTCGAGCCGAGCCTCGGCCCCATCGTGCAGGCGACGCTCCAGCCGGCGGCGTTCCTCATCCCGTGCCGCCAGGATCCGTCGACGCGACGCTGCAAGCTCCACGACCCGGGCCCGCACCTCGGCCTGGAGCCGAGCGTTGGCGGCGGCGAGCCGGGCGGCGGAGGTGACCGCCTCCAGCAGCCCCGGGTCCTCCAGCACGGCCGGGTCGTGGACCAGGACGGCGACCGGCTGCCCCTCGCGCTCCACGGTGGTCACCGACCGCCCCGAACCGGGAGCGGGCAGCCGGAGCACGCGGCCCTCGGCGTCGACGAACACCGCCCGGTCAGGCAGCCAGTAGCCGACCTCAAGCGACGGGTCGCCGAGCGCCCGGGACAGCTCACCGCGAAGCGTGCCCGAGCGGGCCTCGCCGAGTTCGACGACCAGGTCGGTGACCACCGCCCGCTGCCATGGGGCCACCAGGAGACCGGCCAGGAGAGTCACCGCAAGGACGCACAGCGCCACCTCGTACACGAGCAGCGACGGGCCGCTGACCTCCTCCGGCGGCAGCAGCAGGCGAGCCGCTGCGGTTCCGGCAAGCACCAGGCTCAGCCCGGCAGCGGCCTGCACCGCCATCAAGCGCGCCCGTCGGAATGGGCCGACCGCCCGAACATAGTCGCGGGCGCAGACAGCCACCAGCAGCCCGGCCAACAGGATGGTGGCGCCCGTGTTCCGCCAGATCGGCGTGATGACCGCCGCCGCGTAGCCGACCGCGACGGCTCCTCGGACAAGTCGCGACCCTGGCCGCCCGGACGGATAGGTGAGGACCAGCTGCACCAGGGGCCCGCGGTGCAAGTACACCAGGTGCGCGGCGGCCCAGGCCACCGCCGCCACACCGACCTGCGCGAAGTTCCCCAGGAACCAGGTGAAGCCGGTCGCCGCCAGCAGCGGGCCGGTGCGGCTCGCCGGCCGCCGAGCCCAGGCGATGAGCCCGGAGCCGACGAAGGTCCAGCCGACAGCCAGATCAGGGATCCAGTGGCGCGGATCGCCCCATCCGAACCCGACCCACTCGGCGGTGAGGCCGAGCAGACCGCCGGCCAGCAAGACTAGGCCAAGCCGCCGCATCGTCGCCTCAGCCGATCAGGGCGGCAAGCGCCTCCCCGGACAGCCCGCGCTTGGGGATGAAGCCCCGCGCTGGCGTCGCTTGGAGGCGGGGCCCATAGGCTGCCGCGTCACGGCTGGAGATCAGCACGACCGCGGGTGCATCCGGCGCCACGGCGAGCTGCTCGGCCACGGCGAGGCCGTCGAGATCCGGAAGCTGAATGTCGAGCAGGACGATCTCGGGCCGCAGGACGGCGACGGCCTTCACGGCCTCCGCCCCGTTGGCCGCCTCGCCGACCACGTCGAAGCCCTCGGCCTGCAGCAGCGCCCGAGCGGAGGCTCGGAAGGCGGCATGGTCGTCGACGATGAGCACGGTTGGACGCATACCGCTGATCGTTCCACATGCCACTGGGGCACACACTGTGGCCAGCACCAATCATCGCGATCGGGAGCTCCCCGGGCGGCGCTCAGCGTCGCTGGCCCGGCGCCGCGCATCCTTCCACCGGGTCGAGAACTGTGGCCAGCCGCAACCACATCTTGAAGCCACCTCGGATGTTTCGGCCTGCCGGCGGACCGAAGCTTCTCACTGGGCCAAGCCAGCGCATGGCGGAGGGGGTGGTGTACCGGCAAGGACCGACGAACAAGGACCGACGAGCCAGGATCCGGGCCCACCCTGGCGAACTGGAAGGAGCATCCAATGAGGCACCCGATGAAATGGCTCATCGCTGTCGCGCTGTGTGCCGGCATGGCGCTCCCGGCGTTGCCTGCCCAAGCGAAGGTCCCCGGCCCAAACGGCCGGATCGCGTTCAGCCGCGGCGACCGGGATGACAACACGGTCACCTACACGGCCAACCCGGACGGCAGCCACCTGCAGCAGCTCTTTGCTGGGTTCTCTGGGGGCCCACGCTGGTCGCCGGACGGCAGCCAGGTCTCGATCTTAACCGCCTGCAGCGACGGCGAGGAGAACTGCGCGGCGACGATCGTAGATCCCGACACCGGAACCTTCCGCCAGTTCAAGTGGCCCGATCCCACCCTCGAAACCCCCTGTGGGGGCGGCTGGTCTCCGGACGGCACGCGACTCACCTGCGAGAGCTTCGGCGTGACCGACCCGAGCCGCAACGGCATCTACACCATCCGGGCATCCGACGGCCGCGGCCTGAGCAGGATCACGTCCAATCCTGGTGGCGACGACATCCCGGGCGACTACTCGCCCGACGGCAAGCGGCTCGTCTTCAGCCGCGTCGATCCGAGCCGCCCCGCCAACGCGAACGTGGCGCTCTTCGTCGTCAATCTCGATGGCACCGGCGTGCGGCGGATCACCCCATGGGGCCTGCCGTTCTTCGAGGACGGGGGGCGCTGGTCGCCTGACGGGAGCACCATCCTGTTCGACGACCAGAGGTCGCTCTATGTCGTCCATCCGGACGGTTCGGGCATGGCGAAGCTCCCCCTGGTCACCCACAGCTTCTCAAGGCTGCAGAACCCCGACTGGTCGCCGGACGGCACGAAGATCGTCGTGTCGCTGTTCACGGCAACTGCCCCGGGCACCGGACAGGCGGGCATCTACACCGCCAACGCGGATGGCAGCGATCTCCAACAAGTCACAAGCTCCCCGACCTTCGATAGAACTGGGGACTGGGGGCCGCACCCCTTGGCAACCTAGCCTAGCCGGCAGCAGGACGCGATACAGACCAGTCACGAGCGACCCGACCGGTGATAGGGATCGACCCGGGAGATCCTGCACTGGCTGAAGAACAGGATGTTGCCCCGGCCACCGAAGCCTGCTCCTTCGGTGGCCGGGGCATCCCTCGTGGTGCGCTGAGCAGGTTGTGAAGCTTGCCTAATCTGCGCGTTCCCCGACGCCTCGGTCCCCGCGCGGGATACGTGCTGTTATCAGCGGTCCTGCGCTGCCTGCTGTGGGACCCGGACCGGCTGATCCGCCACACCATCACCCACGCGGGGTCACCGTCTCGCTGGTGCTGCCTTCACACTGATCGTCCCGGTCGCCTCTCAGCTGGCCGCCGCCATCCTGGCCGCCGCGGCCGCCATCTCCCGGCCGCGTCGAGGGGTCCGGGACCGGGTGGACCGGAAAGGAAGTGCCTGGGCTCGTGATCTCCAGTGCGTAATATGGCTGCTCCAGAGACGATGGGCACATGGCTTGGAAGAGAGCGCATAACCTCGCCGAAGGAGAACCGATGACTTCGACGGCTACGGTCTGGCGCGACCTGGGGAAACGGCGGTCCGCACAGCGGTTCCCGGTGGTTCCATGGTAAGGATGGGGTCGCCGGTTCGATTCCGGCGGGGGGCTCCACATAGGCCCTGACCAGCGCAAACGCTGGTCAGTTCCGCATCTGGGGTGCCGGTTGACCGGGCGACGCTGGTCGGCGTGGCGTTCGGTTGGTGCTGGACAGGCGCATGCCGGACCGAGAGCACTTCCCTGGTTACCCGTTCGGGTTCTGGACGAGCCCGTCCCAAGCCCTGTCCGCCTGCGCCACACGCGCTGCGATGAAGGCCCGGTCCTCACCTGGCCGTTGGAGTGCTCCGTTGGGCGGCCTGGTCAAGCGCGGAGGAAGGCCGGGACGGCGGGCACGCGCCGGTGCTGGTCGGCCGACTCGGGAGGCGGAGCTTCTGGAAGATTGGGTGGTGTGGGCTTCGACGGTGCGTTCGGTGACCAATGGCCTGGCGGCGAGGGCCCGGTTGGACCTGCCCTCGGCGATCAGCCCAAGGGACATAGACCGCGCGCCAGGCCCGGCGGCGGGGCTTGATGATGGTGGAGCAAGTCCTCACTGAGTGGGAAGCGGCTTATCAGGTATCACGGGTCGAGCGCTGTGCTATCCAGCATTTCTCCAGGCCGTGCGGCTCCGTACGAGCCACAGGGATGGGTGAACTGCGGCCCCGCTGCTAGGCTGCGCCTAGGCGACCAAACAAGGCGGAGTCAGGACAGATCGCCACAGGACAGACGGCCGGTGCTCTCTGGACTAAGAGCTTGAACAGGCAAGGCCAGAAGCGGGTTGGCGTCAGGGAAAAGGGCGCGAGCTGGTAATCCGGCTCGCGCCCTCTCGGCGAACTCACTGCACCGTCAGCGGCCCACAGATAGCCGCGGCGACATCCTCGACGCTCTCGCGATTGCCGCACGCAAGCTGGAGCTCCCTGAAGTCGAGCAGTGGGATCCCGAACCCGTCGAACCCAACGCAACTCCGGAGAGGAGGCGTGCGTTAGCGGCAGTTGACGGTTTGGAAGTCCACCGTGACCTCGCCGGTGGCCGAGATGTGGAGCTGCTCCACCTCGTTGAGGGTCAATCGCGACCCGTCCGAGCCGATGAGCCGGACGCTGAAGGTTTCCCAGAAGCCCACGGTCTCCGAGGAGTTGAAGTTGCCGCCGAACCATTCGGTGAAGCGGCCGGTGTAGGAGGGCAGGCTCGGGTCCTCCGGCGTTAGGACGACGGTGCCGGTGTTGGTCCCGGTCACGTGTTGAGAGCCGTCGGCGCCCGTGCTCTCGTGGATCACCCCGTTGTAGGTGATCTGGATGGTGGCGGGCTCTCCGGTGCAGGGGTTGATGTCTTGGAAGGTCTCGGTCACGCCGTGGAATGGGATCGTGGTTGACGTCGCCTGCGCCAAGGCCGGGCCCGCCATGAGCCCAAGCAGCAGAGGAACCAGCAGCAAGAACAGTTTCCGTGCCATAGGGCACTCCTTACCCGTCGGGCCAGCAAGGGCTGGCGGGATAGAGTGGAGCTGGGATGCCACCCTTAGGTCAGCAGCGCCGTCCTCCCTTCCCGGATGCCGAGATCGTCGGCTCCACTCGCGGCACAACAGGAAGAAACCGGGCATGGAAGCCCATACAGCTCGATAAGTACACTCCCCCAAAGGACGGACGAACTCGTTCCTTGAGCCGTCGGTTCCCTTTGCTCCCCCGAAAAGCCACGAAGGCAACCAATGGATCCTCCGCCGCCAGCAGGGCAGGAGCAATCCCCTCATCGTCGTAACGTTCAGCTACTACAGATCGACGGCAAAGTACGTGTCCATTGCAGGTATTGCGCTAGTTCCCAGGTATCGGCGCCGGCCGTGCCCTCGACCTGCCCTAAGAGCGTGTTTCCGACCTTCGACCGGATGTTGTCGCTCGCGCTGGTCATGGCCATGATTTGTGGCCATGACCACCATGACCACCATCGAGACCCTCGTTCCCGAGCAACTGTGGCAGGCGGTCCAGCCCCTGCTCCCCGCCCCAGCACCCCGCTACGGCGGCCGGCCCCGGGTTGATGACCGCGCCGCGTTGGCCGGCATCGTCTACCAGCTGCGCACCGGTGTCCCCTGGCGGCTGCTGCCTGTCCGCGAGCTTGGCTGTGGCAGTCCGGTCACCTGCTGGCGGCGCCTGCGTGACTGGCAACGCGCCGGTGTCTGGCGGCGGCTGCACCAGGTGCTGTTGGATCAGCTCGGCCGCGATGGCCAGCTCGACTGGTCGCGGGCCAGCCTGGACTCGTTGAGCGTGCGCGCCAAGCGGGGGCGAGCTAACCGGCCCGAACCCGACAGACCGCGGCAAGCCCGGGTCCAAGTACCACCTGCTGACAGATCGCGGTGGTATTCCATTGGCGGTCGGTGTGTCGGCGGCGAACACCCATGACTCGGGTGCTGCTGGAGGCCATGGTGGACGCCGTCGCGCCGGTCAAGGGCCGCGTGGGCGGCCTGGTCGGCCCCGCCGGCGGCCGGTAAAGCTGCACGGCGACAAGGGCTATGACTACCCGCGCTGCCGGCGGGCGCTGCGCCGACGGGGGATCACGCCGCGGATCGCGCGGCGTGGCATCGAGCCGAGCCAGCGGCTGGGCCGCCACCGGTATGTGGTGGAGCGGTTGCGGGCGCGGCTGATGGGCTACCGGCGCCTACAGGTGCGCTATGAGCGGCGCGCCGACATCCTGCTCGGCTTCCTGCACTTGGCCTGCGCGCTGATCTGCCTCAAGGATCCGAACCAGCCGAACGCCGCGGGGCCGTTCGGGTTGTAGCTGTGGGACGGACCGGCGGGTGCTGGGTGGCTCACCGCGGGCTGGTCAGGCACCGGGTCCAGGTCACGGCCAGCTCGACCGCTGCCTGCTCGGACAGGCCCCGCTCACCGACCAGGCACTGCCAGGTGTGGAAGTCCACCGCGACCCGGATCGTGGCCGCCAGCGCTGGCTGGTGCTGGTCTGCGGGCGACCAGCCGCTGGCGAGCACCTGGGCGGCGTCGCGCTGCAGGGCCAGCAGGCGCCGGCCCACGCCAAGATGGCCCAGGACCTGGGCGTCGCGCAGGATGTTGGCGGCCATGGCGGCGTTGTGCGCCCAGTAGGCGTACAGCTCCCCCAGGCCGTGGCGCAGGCGCGCCTGGGGGTCGCCGATCGCGGCCCACGCGGTGGGATCGGGGAGGGGATGGGCGCTGTAGTAGTGCGCCGCACAGGCCTTGAACAGCGACGCCAGGTCGGGGAAGTGGCGGTAGACGGTCACCCGGTCAACGCCGGCACGCTGGGCGATGTCGGTGATCTGGGTGGCCACCAGGCCGCGTTCGACGTGCAGCTCCACCGTGGCCTCAAGGATGCGGCGGCGGGTGTCGGCCTGCCGCTGGGCGCGCTGTTTGAGCTCGTATCGTCGCGTCATGATCGCTCAACACACTGTAGCGCGATCTTGACAGGGCGGCCCGGGCCGCCCAGAATCGACGCAACATACTGTTGCTCGATTGAGGGGGGGCAGTCCCATGCCCGAGCACACCAACCTCGTGGACGTCCAGCGGGTGCAGGCCAACGGCACGGTCCTGCACACCGAGACCCGCGGCAGCGGCCCGGCGGTGCTGCTGATCGCCGGCGCCGGCGGCGACGCCGCAGAGCTGGCCGGGGTGGCCGCCGCGCTCGCCGACGGGTTCACCGTCACCACCTACGACCGGCGCGGCAACTCCCGCAGCCCCCGCCCTGCCGGCTGGGTTCAGACCTCGCTGGCCGAGCAGGCCGACGACGCGGCCGCGCTGCTGGCCGCCCTCGGCGACCGGCCCGCCGTGCTGGTTGGCACCAGCGCGGGCGGCAGCGTCGCGCTGGAGGTGGCGCTTCGCCATCCCGACGCGGTCCGGGCCGCGATCATCCACGAGCCCCCCATCCTGGCGGGCACCACCAACCCCCAGGCGATCACCGCGGGCCTGGGAGCGATGATCCAGCAGGGCATGGCGGCCGGCGGCCCACCGGCCGCGATGGAGCTGTTCCTGCGGTGGGCGGCCGGGGATGCGGCGTTTGCGTCCATCGACCCGGCCGACCGCGACCGCTACCTGGATAACGGCGAGGTGTTCTGTGGGGTGGAGCTGCCGCCGTTCATGGCCTACCAGCCCACCGCCGAGGCCATTCGGGACGCGCGAGGTCCCATCGTGGCCGCCGGCTCGCACGCCAGCCGCGACCCCGCCAGCCCCCACCACTTCCTGTACCAGGCGGCGTCGTGGCTGGCCCGCCAGGCCGGCACCGACCTGGTCGAGGTCCCCGGCGCCCACATGGCCTACCTCACCGATCCCACAACGGTGGCCGAGCGCCTGCGCCCACTGCTACGAGACCTCAGCTGAGCGACGCACCCGACGAGGCATCAACCGGCCCAGCGAGGGTCATGGCCGCCGATCACGCCACCAGCAGGGTAATCACAAACCTGGCCGAAGGTCGGAAATACGCTCTAAGCAGCGGTTCGCGACGGTCGCCAACGGTCAACAGCGGTCGGTCGCCGGAGCCATGAAGCTGCGCTAGTGTCCCGAGTTAGAGATTGGTTGTAGATATCGAGTGATCTTGTCGAGGATCTCGTCGGCGGTCTTGGTCCACACAAACGGCCGAGGCTGCTCGTTCCAGGTGTCGATCCAGGACTGGACCGACGCGGTGAGCTCGGGCACCGACCGGTGGCTGCCACGCTTGAGCCACTTGGTCGTCAGCTCCGCGAACCAGCGCTCCACCAGGTTCAGCCAGGAACTGTAGGTCGGCGTGAAGTGCAGGTGGAAGCCTCGATCCGGATGCGGCCGTCGGGGTCGAGCAGGCTGGTGCCGTCGAGGATGGCGAGCGCGCCGATGTCGCTGGACCAGCCGTAGTCGTCCCACAGCGCCAGGAACAGGTCCGACGCGGTCAACCCGTTCCAGGAGACGTGGCTCAGCCATCACGTCACGCTCCTCCCCTCCCAAGAGGTGATGGTGTCGGCAATCAGCTGCACGAAGTCGGTTGTTGCATCGAAGGGGGCTGCGTGGCCGGCCCCTTCGATCCGATGCGTTTTCGCAGTGGGGATGGCAGCGGCGAGCGAGCGCGTGCAGCGGACGATGAAGTCGGGGCTCCGAGCGCCGTAGCTGCACACGACGGGGACCCCGACGGTCGCGAGATCCGTCGCGGATGGATGGTTGCCGATCGTGATGAGGAAGTCCCACAAGGCCGCCCTCGCGTTCTCCCTGCCGGCCCGCCGCCACTCCTCGGGAAAGGCGTCCCACGCGGTTCCACCGTCACGGTAGCTGTAGGCGGACCGCAACAACGCCTCGGCGGCGTCGCTCTGGCGGCCGCGGAGAATGAGCGATCCGATCGTGGCGAACGCCGTGACCTGCGGACCCGTAGGAAGGTGACGGGTGAACCGCCATGGCCCCTCATGTTCGATCACCGCCTGGACCAGGTCCGGACGACGAACCGCGAGGTCGATGGCGATTATCGCCCCGGCGCTCGTGCCGACTACGACGGCGGGCGGGGTCCCCAAGGACTCCAGGATCGCTGCCGCGTCGGCGGTATGGGTGGAGACCGAGCGCACCGGTTCGCCGCCGGACCGGGCGTAGCCCCGGCGGTCGTAGGTAATCACTCGTCCGATCCGGGCGAGTTCCTCGGTGGCGGAGCCCCAGGTTGCGGCCGTCGCCCCGGCCGGATGAATCAGAAGGATCGGTACGTCCTCACCCACCTCCTCGTAATAGAGGTCACATCCGTCCAACCTCACGAAAGCCATCATTGGCCTCCTCCGACCGCCGCTCCACTGACGGACTGCGCTAACGACCTCTGCGCGCCAGCAACGCTCCGACCAGCCGCATCACACGACCCACGTTCGATGCGGTCAGCTCATCCCACCTCGATCACGCGGTCGCGCCCTGCGGCATGAGACCGAGCTGGACAAGGACGGCCAGGTTGTCCCAGTACAGGTTGTCGAGGACGATCTTCCCGTCGCGCACCTGCACCAGCTCCATGCCCCTGATCTCCACCCGCTTGCCGCTGGGCGGTAGCTGGGTGCCGTCCGGCAGCAGGAACGGACCGGTTTGGGTCCCCACAAAGGTCCACTCGTCGGCGAACGAGTCGCCCTGCTCGACAAAGCTCCCCACGGTATAGGTGGCATCCGAGAACCCGGCCAGTTCCCGGGCCAGGCGCTCGCGGATCGCGCTCCGGCCCGCAAAGGTGATGCCCTCGGCCATCCGTTGGACGGCGTCCTCGGCGTACAGCTCCATGCACGCGTCGAGATCACCCGCGTTGTACCGCTCAACATAGCGCTCCAGGAGCTCCCGGTTGGGACCCATCGTCTTCTCCTTTCTCTGGTTCACACCTGCTTGGGCACGTGCCCGGCGTACACCAGGCGCATGATCCGGTGCCCGAAGTCGGCGGTGGGCCCAAACATCAACGGACAGCCGCCATCGATCACCGTGATGCCGTGCTGGCGGCCGTAGTCGGTGGCCGCGGCCGAGACGCTGCCGGGGCCGGGGCCCCGATGCATCCACACCTGCTTGATGCCAAGCTCGGCGCACTCGCGCATGGTGTCCTCAGCGAGCTCGGGCCGGGTCCCGATCACCACCGCCTGGACCCCGCCGGGGATGGACTGCAGATCCTTGTAGCAGCGATCGCCCTCGACCTCGTTGGCGTTGGGATTGACCGCGAAGACCTCATAGCCGCGCTCGCGCAGCCGCTGGTACACGACGTTGCTGCCGTGGGTCTTGGGCGTGCGGGACACCCCGGTGACCGCCACCCGCTTGTTGGCCAGGAACGCCGCTGCAGCCTCCTTCACGCTCGGCATGGCGCCTCCCTTCTCCTTCCCTTGCTCCTCCCCGGCCGGCACCGCCGATGCAGCGCCGGCGGGCTCCTGTCCGACAGCTACTTCAGCACCCCTATCCGGCCGAGGTAGGGCCATAGGCCCCGACCAAGCCGGGATCATCGGCCCTGGGACGGCGGTGGTCCCGAGCGGAGAACAAGGGAGCATCACAAGGTCAGGCGCAGATCTGGTAGTCCGAGGACGAGAACAAGGGAGTAGGAGCCGGCGGAACCCCAAGTACAGGAGGGGGACGATGGGCCAGTTCGAAGTCCGCGCCCGGCTGAAGATCCGCGAGGGGCAGCTGGAGGGATTCAAGCGGCAAGCGGCTGAGATCATGCGGCAGGCGAGGGAGAAGGACACCGGAACCCTGGCCTACGACTGGTATCTCAGCAAGGACGGGACCGAGTGCGAGGTCCGCGAAGCCTATGTGGATGCGGATGCGCTGGTTGATCACGCGTTCCACGTCCGCGAAGCTCGGGACGCCCTGTTTGCCGAATTCGCCTACGACCACAAGATGGCCTTTTACGGCGACCCGTCGCCTCGGCTCGTCGCATTGGTGGACAAGATTGGGGTGAACGTCACCTACTTCACCCTGCTCCAGGCGCTTGAGCCCGTGAGTGTCGACTGACTGAGGCTGCGGCGCTCTCGGAGTTCACCGCCGGCTCCGCTCCGAGAGCGCCGCGCCACGCCGGAGGGCCCTGCGCCGACTCACGGGTCTTAGGGATCCATCCTGGAACCGGACGTATGCGCGCACGGCAACCGCCATCGAGCAGAGAGGACACAAGGATGTACCTGATCCGCGAGCGGTTCTTCCGATTGGGCGAGGACTCCGACATCACCGACGACCAAGGCCGACCCGTCCTGCACGTGGACGGCAAGGTCCTCAGCCTGCGCAACCGGCTGGTCCTGCGCGACCCGGACGGGCGCGAGGTCGCGCAGGTCCAGCGCAAGCTGGTCGCGATGCGGCCGACCTACCAGATCTCGGTGGCGGGCCAGGAGGCCGCCGAGGTCCGCAAGCACTTCTTCACGCCCTTCCGGGACCGGTTCACCATCGATGTCCCCGGTCCGGACGATCTGGAGATGGAGGGCGACCTGCTCGACCACGAGTTCACCATCCGGCGCGGCGACCAGACGGTGGCGACCGTCTCCAAGCGCTGGTTCAGCATGCGCGACACCTACGCGGTGGACGTAGCCCCCGGCCAGGACGCCCTCCTGATCCTGGCCAGCGTGCTGGCGCTGGACCTGGCCGAGGACCAGGAGCGCCAGCAACACTGAGCCCAAGCCTGCGGCCGACCACCGGGATTGGTCGAATGGCCGGGCACACGGCCGGTCCTGGCGGTTGGAAGACCAGAGGCGAGCACAGTGATGGCTGGTGGGATGATGGCTCGGTTCAGCGACGATCGGCGCATGACCAGAGAGTGAACGCATAACTTGGTCGAAGGAGAACCGATAACTTCGACCCCTACGCTCAAGCGCGACCTGGGAGAAGGGCGTTCCGCACAGCGGTTCCCGGTGGTTCCATGGTAAGGATGGGGTCGCCGGTTCGATTCCGGCGGGGGGCTCCACACACCGGCTGACCAGCGGAAACGCTGGTCAGTCCCGCGTTTCGGACGCTCGTCGGGGGAACGCCGGTCCTCTTGGGGTCCAGGGGTCAGTTGGACAGGCGCATACCGGATGAAGAGCACTTCCCATGTCTCGCGTTTCTGGTCACTGCAGGGGCCTGCGTGAAGCCCCCCGGTCCGCTGCTTCGGGCGGCATCCTCGCTGTGAATCGGGGCCCCGGGTCGGTGTCTGGCCGCTGGAGGATCTGCCGGTGACTCTCTGCTTGGGCGCGGAGGACGGCGAGCACGCCGCGATCCTGGTCAGCTGACTCGCGCCAGGGCGCCCGCCGCTCGATGATCGTGATGGCCGCGGATCACGGTGTCGAGCTGGACTTGGTCGCGGGCGGGCGGCGACATGCGGTTGGCAGATGCCCAGGATTCAGTAGTAAGAGTCGCCTGAGCACATGGTCTCTAGTGCGTTGACCACCTGGCTTGACGATGCCACGCTGCTGGCCGTGCGGGATGGCCCACCGCCTTGGCGCTTCTGACTCCTGGTCGGCTTGAGGAGGCGGTCCGTGTGACGCCGTTTGTGGGCCGCGAGGCCGAGCTGGCCGCGCTCGCTGCCGACCTGGACGCCGCCCTCGCTGGCCGCGGTGGGGTGGTGCTGGTGGGCGGCGAGCCCGGCATCGGCAAGACCCGGCTGGCTGAGGAGCTGGCCGCCCAGGCCAGCGCGCGCGGTGCCCTGGTGCTGTGGGGTCGCTGCTGGGAGGGGGAGGGCGCGCCCGCGTTCTGGCCGTGGATCCAGATCGTCCGCGCCTACGTGGACGGCAGCGAGCCGGCGGCGCTGCGCCAGGACATGGGCGCCGGCGCCGCCGACATCGCCCAACTGGTGCCCGCGCTGCGCGAGCGCCTGCCGGGCCTGCCCATGCCGCCGCCTACCGAGCCGGAGGCGGCCCGCTTCCGGCTGTTCGACAGCCTCGCCGGCTTCCTGCGGGCGGCCGCCGCCCGCCGGCCGCTGCTGCTGGTGCTGGACGACCTGCACTGGGCCGATGCGCCGTCGCTGGCGCTGCTGCGGTTTGTGGGCCGGGAGCTGGAGGGCGCCGGGCTGCTGGTGGTGGGCTGCTACCGGCACACCGAGGTGGACCAGGGCCACCAGCTGCTGGGGACGCTGGCCGACCTGACCCGCGGGCAGCGCCACGGGCGGCTGCTGCTCGGAGGCCTTGACCAGCGCGAAGTGGCCAGCTTCGTCGCCGCGGTCGCCGGGGTGGAGCTGGCCCCGGCGCTGGCGGCGGCCGTGCACCAGCAGACCGACGGCAACCCGTTCTTCGTCACCGAGGTCGTGCGGCTGCTGGCCAGCCAGGGCAGCCTCCACCAGGGGAGCGGATCGGTGCTGGCGTCCGGGCTGCCAGAGGGGGTCAAGGCGGTGGTCGCCCAGCGGCTGGGTCGCCTTTCCGACGACTGCCGCCGGATCCTAGAGGTGGCCGCGGTGCTGGGCCGCGACTTCCAATTGCGTGCCATGCACCCGGTCAGCGGTCTAGGCAGCGACCGGCTGCTGGAGCTGCTGGAGGAGGCCGAGGCGGCCAGGGTGATCGCGGCGGTCCCGGTCGGGCTGGGCAGCTGGCGCTTTGCGCACGCGCTGGTCCGCGAGGTGCTGTACGAGAGCCTGCCGGCCGCCCGCCGGCTGCGGCTGCACGGGCGGGTCGGCGAGGCGCTGCAAAGTGTCTTCGCGGCCGACCCTGGGCCGCACCTGGCCGAGCTGGCCCACCACTTCGTGGCCGCCGCCCCCAGTGGCGAGGAGATGGTGGCTAGGGCGGTGCGGGTGGCCACCTTGGCGGGGCGGCGGGCGCTGGAGCTGTTGGCCTGGGAGGAGGCGGCCGGGCTGTTCGAGCGCGCGCTGGCCGCGCTGGACCTGGCCGAGCGGCCCGACCTCCAGCCGCGCTGCCAGCTGCTGCTGGCCCTGGGGGAGGCCAGGATGGCCGCCAGCGAGGTGCCCGCCGCCCGAACCGCCTACCAGCAGGCCGGGGAGTTGGCCCGGCGGCTCGGCGCCCCGGAGCTGCTCGCGCGCGCCGCCCTGGGCCCGGGGTTGGAGTTCACCGCCGGGATCGTTGACCCGGTCGAGGTGGGGCTGCTGGAGGAGGCGCTGGTAGCCCTGGGGGAGGCCGACAGTCGGCTGCGGGCGCGGGTGCTGGCCCGGTTGGCCAGGGCGCTGCTGTTCACTCCGCAGGTCGGGCGCCGCCTGGCGCTCAGCGAGCAGGCCGTCCAGCTGGCCAGGCGCCTTGGTGACCCGGCCACGCTGGCCGCGGTGCTGTTGGACCGCCACCTGACCATCTGGGGTGTGGAACGCTTCGAGGCCGCCGGCGAGCGGCTGGCCGCCGCCAGCGAGGTGGTCGACCTGGCCGAGCAGATCGGGGACCGGGCGATGGCGCTGCGGGGCCTCGGCCTGCGCCGCACCGACCTGCTGGAGCTGGGCGACCTGGCCGGTTTCGACGCCGACCTGGCCGCCGCCAAGCGGACCGCCGAGGAGCTGCGCCAGCTCCACTACCACTGGCAGCTGCCGCTGGCCCGCGCCACCAGGGCGTTACTGGCTGGACGGTTCGCCGAGGCCGAGGAGCAGGCCGCCGAGGGTCTGGCCATCGGCCGGCGGGCTGGTGACCAGGCGGTAGAGCTGTTCCACCTGGGGGTGGTCTCGGCCCTACGGTTCATGCAGGGCCGCCTGGGCGAGCTGGTCGAGCTGTTCCGGGACCTGGCGGCCCGCTACCCGGTGCCGCCGGTGCTCAGGACGGGCCTTGCCGCCGCGCTTGCCCAGGCCGGCCGCGCTGACCAAGCACAGGCGGAGGTCGAGCGGCTGGCCGCAAGGGACCTGGCTGCGCTGCCCCGCGACCCGATGTGGAGTTGGAGCCTGGCCACGCTGGCGTATGCCTGCCATCACCTGGGCGACACCAAACACGCCGCCAGGGTGCGGGAGCTACTGGAACCGTACGCCGACCGCATGCTCGCCACCGCGAGCGTGGGCGCGCTCTGTCTGGGCCCGGCGGCCTACTTCCTGGGGCTGCTGGACCTCACCCTCGGCCAGCCCGAGCAGGCCGTGCGCCGCTTCCAGCACGCGGCCACCCTCGCTGAACGCCTCCAGGCCCGCCCGATCATCGCCAGGTGCCGTGAGGGGCAGGCTCGGGCGCTGCTGGCCCTGGACCGCCCCGGCGACCGCCAGCAGGCCCAGGCCCTGCTGGAGGAGGCGGCCGCCACCGCCCAGGAGCTCGGCATCCACGGCCTCGGCGAACGAGCCGGCGTCCTGCTCGGGGAGCTGGCTGCGCCGGCGGCGCCGGCCTGGCCGGCGGGCCTGACCGGTCGCGAGGTCGAGGTCCTACGACTGATCGCCGCCGGCCGCAGCAACCGCGCGATCGCCGAGGCGCTGTACATCAGCCCCAACACGGTGCTGCGCCACGTCAGCAACATCTTCGCCAAGACCGGGGTGGCCAACCGCGCCGAGGCCGCCGCCTACGCCACCCGTCAGGGACTGGCCCAATAGCAGCATCCTGCCATCCCGCCGCGCTGGCACACCCGCAGGTCCGCGACGGAAACCGCAGCATGCTGCGATGCCGTCCGGGGTGCCAGGCCGGGATAGTCCTGGGCGACAGCATCTGTCGCGCACCAGGAGCCCGGCCATGGACGAGCCCATCCCCTGCCCGCAGTGCGGCGCACCTGCCCAGATCACCGAGCGGTTCCGGCTGGGCAGCACCGCCGGCCCGGTCGAGCACCTCAAGACCGGCTGCGTCAACAACCACTGGCTGACCCCGCTGGCCGAGACCATCATCGGCGCGCAGCCCGACCCCACCCCGGCGGTCACCCAGCCCACCCCCGCCTGAGCCCGTCCCGACGAAGGCGCGCCGGCCTCTTGGCGCAGCCTCCCGCAAACCAGAAAGGTGGCCGCGATGCGCAGGCAGATCGGAGACCGCGCGGTGGTGCTGGGCGCCAGCATGGCGGGGCTGCTGGCCGCCCGGGTGCTCGCCGACAGCTACGCGCAGGTGACGGTGATCGATCGGGACGAGCTGCCCGAGACACCCATGCACCGGCGTGGCGTCCCTCAGGGGCGCCACGTCCACGCGCTGCTGGCGCGCGGGCGCCAAGCCCTGGAGGAGCTGTTCCCCGGGCTCACGGCCGAGCTGATGGCCCACGGGGCGCCGGCCGGGGACCCGCTGGCCAACGTGCGCTGGTACCTGAGTGGCCACCGGCTCCGGCAGGCCCACACCGGGCTGGTCGCCCTGTACCTCAGCCGGCCATTCCTGGAGGGTTGTGTCCGCGCCAGGGTGCGGGCGCTCCCCAACCTGAGGTTCCTGGACACCTGCGACATCGTCGGGCTGACCACCACGCCCGACCGGCGATGCGTCACCGGCGCACGGGTGCGCCGCCGGGCGGATGGCGGCGCCGAGCAGGTGCTCGACGCCGACCTGGTGGTCGACGCCACCGGTCGCGGCTCGCGCACTCCGGTGTGGCTGCAAGCACTCGGCTACCCCCGGCCACAGCAGGAGCAGGTGCGCATCGGGCTGGGCTACGCCACCCGCACCTACCGGCTGCCGCCCGACGCCCTCGGCGGCGACCTGGGGATCCTGCACGGCGCCACCCCCGAGCATCCACGGGGGGGAGCGCTGTTTGTGCTGGAGGGTGGCCGGTGGATGCTGACGCTGGGCGGCATCCTAGGTGACTACCCACCCACCGACCCCGACGGGTTCCTGGCCTTCGCCCGGTCGCTTCGGTTCCCCGACATCTACGAGGCGATCCGGGATGGCGAGCCGCTGGACGACCCGGTCGGCTTCCGCTTCCCGGCCAGCGTGCGGCGCCGCTACGAGCGGCTGGGCCGCTTCCCGGACGGCCTGCTGGTGGTGGGCGACGCGGTGTGCAGCTTCAACCCGATCTACGGCCAGGGCATGAGCGTGGCCGCGCTGCAGTCGCTGACGCTGCGTCGCCACCTGCAGCGAGGCGTCCGGCCGCAGCCACGCCGCGTGTTCCGCGACCTGGCCCGCATAGTGGACGTGCCGTGGGAGATCGCGGTCGGCGGCGACTTGGTCTTCCCCGGCGTCCAGGGTCGCCGCACGGCGAGGGTCCGGCTGGTCAACGCCTACCTTGGCCGGCTGCACGCCGCCGCCGCCCACGACGCCCGCCTGGCCGGTGCGTTTCTCCGGGTCGCCGGGCTGGTCGCGCCACCCGAGTCGCTGCTGCGGCCCAGCATCGCCGTGCGCGTGCTGCGGAACGGCCGGCATCCGGCGGTGGGCACCGGTGGTCGCCTCCAGCCGCCAGACGCCGTCAGGGCAGCCCAGACCCTGGTGGACAGCCGAGGCCTGCACCCTGACCCTCTCAGCCTGACATCACATCGCCAGCCTACGTGGTCAACACACTTGCGAAGATAGTGGCTGCGCCGGAGATGATCAGCAGCTGGCTTGATAGAGAACACATAACTTCGGCGAGAGAGAACCGATAACTTCGGCCCTGACGGTCGGGCGTGAGCTGGGGAAAGGGCGGTTCGCATAGCGGTTCCCGGTGGTTCCATGGTAAGGATGGTGTCGGCGGTTCGATTCCGCCGGGGGGCTCCACCAAGGCACCGACCAGCGGGAACGCTGGTCGGTTTTCGTCTCCGCTCGACGCTCGGCCGCACGGCAGGTACCGGTCGGTCGTCGGTGAGGAGCGATGCGCGAGGCATCTGGGAGCGGATCCGGCGTGGTGGGCCCCAACCTTGGCCGGCTTGGTGCCGGTGCTGCTCGCGAGGGTCGGTGATGTGCTGGTGCTGGCGCCCAACGGACGACTGCGCAGTCGCCGCACGGCCGCGGGTCTCCTCGGCGAGACCGAAGTTGATCGGTGGTTCCCGCCGCTGCTCGGCCTTGGCCGGTCGTGCGGCGCCCTGGGATGGCTGATGGGCCCTGGCTGAGGCAAAGGCAGAGTCAGCCCACGGCGACACCCCGACGACCCTGTCCTGATCCGCCGGCGGCTTCGCGTCGGCGGGCGAGCCCTGGGGCTGTCTCGGGGAGCCTGCCGAGCGCAGGTAGGGGGCGGGTAGAGGGGCGGCCGACCGGCCACACGCGTCCGGCCAGCGGGGGGGTGGTAACCTTCCCGACTGCCAGGGAACTGAGGACTCCGGGCGAGGTGAGTGCGCAGGCTTGGTTGGCGAATTCCGGTTGATGAGGCTGGCCCCGGTACTGGTAGAGTGACGGAGGCTCAGGCCCGTACTGTCGCAGGTCAGCCGGGCGGTACGGTTCCGATTCGGCTCCCCGTGGCGGCGTAGCTCAGAGGCAGAGCAAGCGGCTCATAATCGCTGTGTCGGTGGTTCGAATCCACCCGCCGCTACCAGCAGCGAGGTTCGCGGCGCGCACGCCATGATCTCCAGGATTTCCGTGATCGTGGCGCCGCCGTCCTCGTTGAGCGGGGACGGCGCACGTGGCGTCGCCCTGCGTCCCCGGCCGGGCCGGCTCCGGACCGGACGCCGCGGGCCACCGACGGCCCGGGCCTTGCGAGTTCCACCCAGCACAGGAGGATCGGCGAGGCAGAGGACCGGCGAGACATGGCGCCGGCCGGTCGCCAGCGGCGGCCGCGGCCGGCGCGGCGGGATGCGGCCAGTCGGCCGGCGACCGCGAGGATTCCCCCACGACACGAGCCTCGTCCAGGCGGCAGGGCTCCAGGCGCGACCCCTCGGCAGTGATCCAGGAAGCGCTTCCAGCAACGGAAGTCGCCAAGGCGGCGAAGGGAGAAGCAGGAAACCATGGCGAAGAAGAGGTTTGAGCGGACCAAGCCGCACCTGAATATTGGGACGATGGGTCATATTGATCATGGGAAGACGACGTTGACGGCGGCGATCACCAAGGTGCTGCACGAGGCGAACCCGGATGTGCCGTTCACGC